>Ga0193753_10003716_pt1 | contig 11158 bp, 13 predicted proteins | sample H1c2metaG_FD_144925 | JGI IMG/M metagenome (GOLD analysis project Ga0193753, IMG submission 144925) | Soil microbial communities from a riparian zone of the East river system, Colorado, United States - H1c2 | ecosystem: Environmental > Terrestrial > Soil > Riparian zone | place: USA: East... | reverse complement strand
TGCCTGTTGGAAAGAATCAGTGAGGTCTCGAAACAGGAAATGGCTTCATCATATTGCCGCAATGCCGTATGTATGCAACCAGCTGTCGCATAACACAGGAATGAATTTGCATCCAGTTCAATGCCTGTTTTGCAAACAGCCAGTGCTTCTTTGAATTTACCCATGCCCTTCAGTCGCGTATAATGCAAATATCCGATGGAATCATTTGCATTTTTTACTAAACTCTCCGAAAAAAAAACCTGGAGGTATACTAAACAAAAACAAATTTAGCCTGGTCAAGAACCGACTCCCCGTCAAAACGATAGGCAGCCAGGAAGCCATGTTTGGCAACACTATAATCCAGGCAGCAGATATTTCCCCTGTAGAGCATTGGATTTCCCTTGAGCCAGTAGTGACCAAAGAATACGGGAATAGTATCCGGTTTGTAAAAATCGAGGCTCTTGAATCCCGAAATGTCAACGGGTGAATCTTCGAAATTCTCCAGGGGTTCGATGCTGATTCCCTGGTAGGTTGACCCGGAGGGATCTTCCCACCATTTGATCCGGATATCCCTTCGTTCTGTGCCGTCCTTATCCGTGAAAAAATGACCTTTCGGTAATTTGATTTCCTTACCCTTTAGCACCGTCTCGATCGCATCATAAAATGGAGTGCCTTTCACGACGGACTGCTCAATCAACTCGTCAGTTATTTTGGATTGAAAAAGATGGTCACGTAAGAAACGGATGCTGGTATTATCCCAGGCAGCATGCACGGCCCTGAAACTGGTCGTTTCATAAAACAGCGGTAACGTCTTAAACCATTTCAGGTAATCGTCATATTCATCCTGTTTATTCTGAAATTGTTTCAGTGTTTCATAATGCTGCAGGATATTTTTGATGGAATGTTTTCTCAGGTGACCGCCGGTTTTATTCTTTGCGTTAAAACACAGCGCATTGTATTCATGGTTTCCCATCAGGGCGATGGCATTTTGATTTTCCACCATCGACCGCACGATTTTCAGGGTCTTCTTGATTTTCGGGCCCCTGTCAACATAATCGCCCACGAAAAATGCTTTTCTCTCCGGATGAGCATATGCATTTCCTTTGAGCGTGTAACCCATCTTAGCCAGCAATTCTTCCAGCTTATCTGCGTGGCCATGCATGTCGCCTATAAAATCGTACATAAATATCATTTAAGATTCAAACAAACAAAGTAGAAGTTTCAAACAACGTGAATTGCATGTCGGACGGATCCTGTAAACGTTTCACTTTACTCCAGGGGGCCTGCTTAGTATCGGCAAGTGCAATGGCTCCCCCTGCGATAAATTTTTCTGAGGCATCGTCTATATTTTCTCCAATATTCAGCGCCATTCTGACCGGCCCGGCTATCCGCTTCCCAACTTCAATTTCGTCGATGCTGGCCGCATGTTTACTGTCAATCAATTCAAGAGAAGCTTTTCCTGCCTCCAGTATGACTCCATTACCCGTGGGCTCGTGCCATTCCTTGGAAGTTTCTAAGCCTGCGACATCACGGTAAAATTGTATGATTTCATCGAGATTATCTACGGTTAGAATGATTCGTAATTCTTTTACTTTCATTGAATAAATATTGTGAATACATGGATTTCAATCTTCCTAAGTTAATAAGTTTGACGTGAAGATGGATATGAGATTTGCCACCGGTAATTTAATATAAATCAGTATACTAGTACAGGACTTTGAAATGCCGGTCCGCTGTTGTTTCCCTTCTGATTTTAAATGCGACTAATGCTTGTAGTCTGCTATCTGGTCTGATCCGTCCTCAATGCAATTCCATTCCTTCTGAACCGGACCTTATGTTGCTAAAATTCGCCACCCTAGGAATTTCGATGCTACTCCATATTCAACATTCAATTATATCGACTCTAAATCATTTTTTTATGGCAAAAAAAGTTAACTGGGTCATGAAGTGGCCGAAACAGGATTATACGAAATTTAGCGAAAGGCAAATAAGGGATGCGAAAATTGCATACAAGGCAAAGGCCGTTAAGAAGATAGATGACCAGATTGAAAAACTGGGCAAAAGAATTACCTATACATTAAGATGGACGAGACTCAGATCGAAGCCACTGTATTATCTTCTCTGCTATACAAATCCGCCTGCAAAAGAGGAAGGCGATGGCGGAACAGGGCAGAGCAATGTTTCCCCAACGCCTCCGACAAAACCGTAAAAGGCAGGTCTGAATAAGCTAATCATGACGGTCAGATTTCTTTTTATAATCAGCTGTAGTCTTTCATTCGCTGTTATATCATATGGCCAAATGGAAAACCAGGATGCATTTTGGAAAAAGCTTATCTATATTAACGATACATTGCGGTCAGCGGTAATAAATAAAGCGAAAGAGGCATGCAGGAATGCTGGTGGTAATATAGAGGATCACTTTCCTGACGTCAGGAAAGTGATCAAAGGCGGAAAGGGTTCAAAGCAGGAGATTACGGATATTGCTCTGACCCGTTACGCCACCGCAACTTAAGATTAAACTGAGCATTCCCGAAAACAGGCCAGTCGCCGATTTTCTTCCTACGATCAGTATTAAAGCTAAAGATCTTGCCGCCGAAATGACGAGTCTTAATGTGCAAACCAGGAATTTAAAAGGCCAGAATCCAATAGAAAATGAACATGTTGATAATAGTAAAGCAGTTAGAAATATGCTTTTGCAGCGAGGCATAAGTCCCGAAAACCTTCCTCCCGCCGAAGATGTTAAGAAGATTCGTCGAAAACTCGATGAAGAAAGCAAGAAAATCTTAAAGGAAGTAAAGAAAACCAAAAAATAAATAGCTGTAGTCTTCTTGTTGGAGATTGCATCTATAAAAAAGCCTTGATTCTTTTAACATTCCTATACAACTGATTTGCAGCAATCGACCGACTAAGGGTGATGCCACCTGAAATTTATAAACTAGTTTTATCGGCAAACCAGTAAAATGCAGTTACAAAGAAAAGATCTGCTGCTTTTCATTACATTGATTTTTGCTTCTTCATTTTGTTTCAGTCAAAATAATCACTTTATCGTAATAAGAGGTCAGATTGTCAATTCGGTGACTGCTGAAACAATTTCCTATGCAAATTTGTGGGTTTCGGAAAAAGGCATTAACACGATGAGCAATGCAGAGGGAAAATTTTATTTTAAAATTCCATTGGGCAAACCGAATGACAGCGTATTTATTTCTCATGTAGGATATAAACAGAAAACGATTGTTGTGCATCGGGAGGATACCGCGGCATTAGTCGTTCGATTGGAAGAAGAATTAACAACGCTATACCCGATAAACGTTCAAGCCGTAAATCCGTTGGAATTAGTTAAGAATGCCATTTCAAAGATTCCGGACAATTACCCGACGGCGCCATGTAAATATCTGGGATTTTACAGACTCTCCGGAACCAAAGAAAAAAATGTGATTGATCTTTCGGAGGCGGTTTTCGAAATATATAGTGAGAGCTCAACCAGTGAAAAGCGACAATTTAAACTCATAAAAAACAGATCAGAAAAGGACCTGACTGCTTTTAACGGGAATGATAATGTTGAAATTGGTCAGACGCCAAAATTAATTTTAGACTTCGACATCATATCCAATTGGAAAAAATCCAAACTTCTGGGAGAGGACGATTTAAATCATTATCATTTTACCTATCATGGCGTCGTGAACTATGGCCAACAAAGGGCTTACGAGATTCATTTTGATGAAAGGGACGGTATAAAAAAGTCATTATATAAGGGAAAATTATTCATTGACGTGGACGACCTCGCTTTTCTTGCATTTGATTATGGACTAAGTCCAAAGGGTTTAAAGTATTTCGGATGGGGTCTTTCGATGAATCTATTGCTTGCGATGTCTCATATAGACGCTAAACTGCTGGCAGATCATTATACGATCACCTATCGCCGGTATGGGAGTAAATATTATTTGAATCATGCCATGAACACCGACTCGGTTTACCTGGCCGGAGGTAAAAACAATTTCCTGCTCGATCCTCTGGTGACCAGCACCAATTATCTCATCACCGGAATTGACAGCACCGGCGTAAATCCATTCAGTAGGGAAGAGATTCTGGGGGATAAAAAACGAATAGAATCGAGTGACAGCTCCGGGAATTCAATCGGCTTTTGGGAGAACTATAATCTGATCCCGGCTGAGTTTAATGTGGATTCTGTTATCCGTGTCATTCAGGCACATAATGCCTCTTTACATTTTAAGCAGGCATTACAGACTGATCTCAGAAAATATAAAGGGAGTCAGCCGGAGATCATCGACTCGATATGTAGTTTTTACTATCATAAAGGACTCTTTAACGGAACGGCATTGGTCGCGGCTGAAGAGAAAATGATTTATCAAAAAGGTTTTGGGATGGCAAACAAAGAGAAATTAATTCCGAATGATGGCCAGACCCGGTTTCTGATCGGATCAACTTCAAAACAATTCACAGCCATGCTGATCATGCAGCTGGAAGAACGCGGGCAATTAAAATTGAATGATACGGTGGGGAAATACATCCCGGGCTATACGCACGGAAATGTCACGATTGACCAGCTATTGACCCATCAGTCTGGCATCCCAAACTATACGGCTAACACCGAATGGCTAGCCAGGATAATGACTCAGGTGTATACACCTGATCAACTGGTTTATCAATTTTGCAGCGACTCATTGGAATTTTCTCCCGGAACTTCATTTCACTATAATAATTCCGGTTACGTGGTCCTGGCGGATATCATAGAAAAAATTACAAAGAAGAAGTTTTCGGAAGTCATTTCTGAACAGATTTTTATTCCGTTGAAAATGAAAAATTCTTATTTTATTAGCAGTGGTCATTCCGATCATCTTGCCATCGGATACCTGAACAATCAGCCCGAGGCTTATTTTCCGCCTGAAAATGTGATAGGAGCGGGAGGTATTACATCTACCGCGGAGGATTTGCTGATTTGGTCAGAAGCGTTATTTCAAAACCAACTCCTGCCAAAAGAAAAAATGAACGAATACTTTAAGGCGAGAGTGTCTTGGAAGGAATGGGATGCTGAATACGGATATGGATGGATGACAGACAAAGGGCTGTTTCGCACTTCTAAAAACCATACGGTGCTTTATCATCCAGGAACGGAATTTGGTTTTTATGATATGTTGGTCTTGCAACCTGATAAAAAACTGGCTTTGGTTTTACTAAATAATACCGGCGAATTTCCAAGATTTGATATGACAGATTTAATACTCAGCGAGATGAATAAATAATCCGGATAGATGCAACGCTAGTTTCTATATAAAAATTTAATCTGTCTAAGTGTAAATACTTAGTTCATTGCAAAAAATCCATGATAAAAAATGTTTTCGGTCAAGATTGTATTGGCTGGTATGAGCTGTGATTGATTTCCATTACATTTGGACATATCACACCCACTGAACTGCCTGCCATGAGAAAAATTCCGACTCTCCTCTATTCAATACTAAAGAATTTAAGCTTACGCATATTTATCGTCTCCTCGGTAATTATCGGAGTGATCGCATTTGAAAGTTTTTTTACTTCTTTTGGGAGCACAACGGAAGAAGCAAAAAATGATTTCTTAATCAGATTGAGTGACATAGCAATTGAGATATTTAGTTTCCCAATAGTTTATTTGGTTGGGAGATTGAATGTCGAAACAGGATTTATAATTTATTTTATACTGCTATCGCTAAACTGTCTTTTATACGGATTATTGATAGAGCGGCTGATTTCCTTATTTACGAAAAAATCAAACATGCCCGCTGTCTCCATTGACCTGAATCAAAGCAATACTCAATCACTTTGAACAACCTAACACCCGGACCCTACCTCGCCCTTACAAATATTTTTGATCCGTAACCCAGGGTAGTACCGGTATAATTCACGGCTACTCCATTTTTATAATACCTCGGCGAGCCAAGCGAACCTCCTGGTATACTACTGATCACGGAGACATATACATCAGATCCGTTCACAGCGAATCCCTGAATATCATCAGAGTATCCGGCGGGTGTAATATTGCTGGCAATACCGTTTTTCCAAACGACTACTGAAACGGGGCCTTTATATAACGCGGCATTTCCGGCCACCTGATAACCTGCCATATAAGTATCGCCGTTGACAACGGAAACATAATAGATTCTGCCAAACGATAAACTGTCGGACAGGTAGAAGGGATCATTGTTCTTCCAATAGGTTGCTATCTCGGTAGAATCCGTAAAATCATACACACTGCCAACAGCATAAACATCGGATCCATCTACAGCCATATCATACGCATGACCGGGACTTCTGGTATCCGGCAACTGATTGGCGATCCCATTTAACCAGTATACTGCATTGGAATGAAAACCTGAATTGGATCCGGGAACATAGAGGTCGGCGCCAATGGCACAGATAGAGGTTAATCCCGGCTGATTGGAAGTAGGCAGTTCAGTATAGAAGTCGGTGTTTTGATAAAGATATCCTGACCAGTGGCCGTTCTGTGCCTGAATAAAACTAAACACTTCTGTTCCGACAACTGCGATCGATACGGGTGCGGTTGAATCAACCATGGCGAGAAAATTAAACTGTCCGTTTTTCCAATAACCAATAGAATCGTTGATTTGTCCCAGAACATAGATATCGGTTCCGGAAAATGCCATGTCGGTGCCCAGAGGATTTGAACCTGTTGCTAATGGAATAAACTGGCTGTTCTTAAAATAGCCAACCTGGCTGCTGGTTTGCCCGACGATATAAACATCTTCAGTCGTATCCTTTATGGGGGTCACGGGATCAACATGTATGACCGGTGGTACCACAGGATCCGGGCTCATGTCCGATTTACTGCAACTGGCAAGTAAACCAAGCCCAATGAATAGGATGGGTAATTTCATTAAGATAGGGTTTAGGGGGGCTTTCAGGGAGGGTAGACTACTTGAACGTTATTTTATCCGGGTTTATTATTATTTCCTAAGTATAATTACTTAGCAGAATGAAAATGGATCATTATTTAGTTTCCATACCAACATCATAGAAAACTTTTGGAGCCTTTTAAAACGCGATATGAATGGAATATTTCATCAAATTAGCCCTGGCATTTGCAGAGGTATTGCGATGAGCTTGCAGTACATTATGATAACCGATTCTGAAAGATTTGGATTTAATCAGTTAACTTTTCTTAGTTAACCCCCCATATTAGGGTTAAAATACCGCTAATTATCTTAGCAAATTCATATAATTATAACTACCTTTGTAGGTGAATTAATTTATTAATATGCCCTATTTCGCAACTCAAATTGCTGGAATTTTCGTCAATATAGGCATAGCTGAAAAAAACTATCTATCTCAAATGAAGTTGCAAAAAGTAGTTTTTTTTGCACATGGATATCATTTAGCTAAATATGACGAGCCTTTAATTAAGGAGGAATTTCAAGCATGGAAATTCGGGCCTGTCGTACAAAGTATTTACCATGAATTCAAACTATATGGGAGCTCTCCAATAGCCGATACTGATTTTATTGACTTCTTTATAGACTTAGATCCTAAAAAACTTTCGGATGCTGCTCAAGACACGATTAACTACTCGTGGGAGGTCACAAAGGGATTAACTGCATATGAATTATCTAATTGGACACACTCAATAGGTTCTCCTTGGCAACAATCTTACAATCCAAAGGATAGGGAAATCATTATTAAAAATGACCTGATTAAGGACTATTTTAAGGATATCGTATTAGAAAATGCCAACACCATCTAATAGCCGTAAAACTAAAAGTCCTAAAGACGTTATTAATAACGTAAAATCTAAAATTTCGGGTCAAATATCAGTCACGCAAGATATTAGTGAAGAGGGTGTCTATGTTGATATGCAAATGGAATTAGACATCAGAAGAGAGCATTTAATTATGCTTAGATCTAATAATGAAGGAAGAAGAGACTATGCTAAAAAGACTTTCTGGTTAACTGTAAGTTGGATATTTGTTATACTCGCTACAACAATTCTGTCTGGTCTTAAGGTATTTATATTAAGCGATGCGGTATTGATTGCACTAATCACAACTACTACATTGAATGTATTTGGGTTCTTTCTCCTTGTAATGAAATATTTATTTAGCACTAGAGAGGGCGGAAATCCTTTGATTTCTAAAAGGAAAATAAGTTAAACTAAACCGACTTCCCACCTGTTCCTGCAAGTATCGTTGCCAAAACTTAACACTAATACTTATTAGCAAATGAATAGATCAAGCCTTATGAGGTATATCTTGATTCGTTTGATCCAGTCTTTCAGGTTGTCGGGGTTGGAGCGACTTGCCGAACCGGCCGTTTTCCTGTGGGTGCCAACAGATGAACGAGCGAATGTAGCCGGGCTCTTACTGTTTTCCAATTCAATGAAGTGTCCGTTCTTTGACGTTGTAATTTCGACAACCTGTCGGTGATGTCTGATTCACGCTGTTCTATCAGTTCGGTTATTCTGGATTTTCCTTTGCTGGTCAGTTCGTAAGACCGCATGCCGGTGATCGGCGTCGTTGCACTGAATACTTCGTCGGATAGCAGCTCTTTAAATCTTGGATAATATGTTTTCCATTTGTGTTCAAACAAATGTTGGAAATGATAGATGGGGACATTTTTATTCTGACTGATGGTTATCAGAATTTCCAGTTCAAGGGTACTGCTATTGTCCATGGATACGGTTTTTTAGGGTCAGACAATAAATCGGTCATTAAAATACAAACAAAATGGAACGATTCAAAGAACATGGTATAACTACGATGACGCTTTAGCAATTGTACCAATCTATTGCAATTCCATTTACAAATGCTTAATTTGCTGACGCTGAATCCGCATCCAATATATCTTCTGCGAGTAAGATTTCCTCTCTGTTAAACCGCATATAAATCCGTCGTCCAGGCATCTGATAGTCCGTGAAAAAAACAACATTTTTCGGTTAACACTATTTGGAACATGGAACTCACTAAGGAAATAGAACCCATCATATTGACCCAGGGTGCTCAGAGACAGAAAAATAATGAGAATACTGCTGCCAACGTATTAGACAAATTGGCAAAACATTCAATTATTGTCAGAAAGGGCACAACGTTCTTAATTATATTCAGTGTTCTCGCATTGTATGCCGCCGTGTACCTGATACATATGGAGACTATTAACCGGCATTTTCAAAGTCCGGTTTACAAGACTGCGGCCAGGTAATACGCCTGGATAAAAATCATACGCACTTACCGGCTTATTCGGTTCACTACGGGAATTCTGATCTCTTATCCTGGTTAACGATGCAGATTCTCCGGCACTTTAGACAGCATCAGGGAAATACTGTCTTTATCACGAATCATCTTCCATTGCATACGTCCTGCAGCCTGCATCGTCACGGCAGCATATAATGTATCAGTTGCTGACGCCCGGGAATACATTACGAATTGAATGGTTTGTTTCGATTTTGTGTAAATAAAATTACCCGTCATGGACCTTTCAGTCTCCACCATGTACGGATTTGGGCTGAAGGTTACGCGTCCGTAGTCTTCGAGATAAATGTTTTTCCAGGACAAACTGTCCTTCAGCCAGTCATTCGCTTTTACTGTATCCGTATTCCGGATCAATTGATCTACCCGCCACTTACCGGTTATTTCGGGTGGTGCTTTCGTCGTCGTCACATAGTAAATAAAGGCAAATGCATAGATAGCCAAAACGACGCGAAGTAAATTCTTTATGATGTCCAAACGAATCGGGGGCAACACCGAACGGCTGCTTATAAAAAATTCCTTTATCACCCTCCATTGGAGCAGCAGCAGATAAGAAAGACCGAGGGTAAACAAGACAGCATTCATGAGCGCCCCACCGGGAAGGGAATAGAAAATATCGATCAGCACGATGTTTACCATTACGGGTAATAAAAGGATCACACCTAAAATAGTGGTCCGCCTGAATAGGAGGAATGCAGATCCGGCGATCTGAATGCCGGCAAGTATAACAGACATCGCATAGGAATAACTGAAATAGTTCCAGGTGAGATCTGGTCCCGACAAACTATTCCAAAGAGAGTCGCTTCTGTAAAAGCTGGGATCGAATTGCGAACCCAGGATTTTGGCGAAGCCATAATTGAATATTTCCACCGCCAGCCAATAGCGGATGATTCCTGTGAACCAGGCGTGACGGAACGCGGACTGCCGATGCCATAAAAAGGGAAAGATGATTGCAAATAATAAGCAGGCGACGGTTAGCAGTTGATTAAGAAAAAAGAGTGTGGGTTGAAAATGGGAGAGCGCAGGTATAATGATCGCGGGATATAAAACCAGCGAATCGTAAAAATCGATGGCGGCGATGGACACGAATAAACAATCCAGGAGTTTGATCCACCACTTCATACCAGTCGTTTAGGAGTATGTGTCGCTAAAAAGCATTCCAGATATGCAAACATGACGATCTGTCCGTTTTTTGAACAATTGTATTTCTTACAGGTTATTCAAATGTGCCCGTAATGTCAGGGTATCTTCACTAATTTCACAAATGCGCCAACTCGCAGCAATAATGTTTTCCGATATGTCTGGTTATACTGCGCTTATGCAGCAAAACGAGCAATTGGCAAAGGAAAAGCGCCGTAGGCTGAAGGAGGTTTTGGAAACTTCTGTTTCTGGTCACAATGGAAAAATTCTTCAATACTATGGCGATGGTGCTTTAAGCATTTTTAACAGCGCTGTGGATGGAGTTCATTGTGCTGTGGATATACAACAAAAATTACAGCGGGAACCCAAAATAGATCTGCGCATAGGCATCCATACAGGAGATATTTCAATTGAGGATGAAGCGATTTACGGCGATGGCGTTAACCTGGCATCAAGGATTGAATCCCTTGCTGTTGCGGGTTCCATTTTTATTTCGGAAAAAGTGTTTGATGAAATAAAAAATCAGCAAAACCTTACCGCCCGTGAAATGGGCTATTTTGAATTAAAGAATGTAGTAAAGCCTGTCCGCATATTTGCCATCGATGGCAAGGGCCTTGTTGTTCCTGCCCGCAATACATTAAAAGGGAAAACCAAACAGCCTGCTAAACGTATTGCAGTGCTGCCTTTTGTAAACATGAGTGCCGATCCGGAAAACGAATACTTCAGTGATGGTATTACAGAGGAATTACTGAATGCGTTTACCAAAGTGGATGGACTTCAGGTAACGTCAA
>Ga0193753_10003715_pt1 | contig 11161 bp, 6 predicted proteins | sample H1c2metaG_FD_144925 | JGI IMG/M metagenome (GOLD analysis project Ga0193753, IMG submission 144925) | Soil microbial communities from a riparian zone of the East river system, Colorado, United States - H1c2 | ecosystem: Environmental > Terrestrial > Soil > Riparian zone | place: USA: East River... | reverse complement strand
TGGGTGTCGTGGCCGTCTTCGCCGCCATCGGGATGCGCCGAAGCCATGCGCCGGCAAGTCCTGGGGAGACGCTGCAGGCGGAAAGCGTCTCGTCCGCGCGGCTGCCGGCTTTGGGGGACTCGCAGAAGGTGCCCGCTTCGGCCGGATCGGCAAACGCGTCGGAGGCAGCGTCTCCGCGCTCGATGTCGGCGGCGGAGGGTCCGGCGCCGAGCGCGGGGGACAGTGCCAAACCGCAGAGCGCGCACGCTCAGTCGACTCGCTTACCGGCGTCTCATTCGAATCGAACCGCGCCGGCGTCACCTTCGCCGCCCAGCGAAGCTGCCTCGCCGCGCGAAGGGGACTTGCGGCCCTTCATGGATAGCCGAAAATAGTGGCCGTCATGCATCGTGCTCTCTCCTTTTCGTTGGCCTTGCTCACGGCGGGCGTGGCGCACGCGCAGTCGAGCGGGGCGATGGCGGAGATGCTTTTCCGCGAGGGCATGCAGGCGTACGACCAGCATCACTACGACGAGGCGTGCCCGAAGCTCGCCGAGAGCCAGCGCCTCGATCCTGGAAGCGGGACTCTCTTGGCGCTGGCTTCGTGCCACGAAGCGCAGGGAAAAACCGCCACGGCATGGTCGGAGTTCGTCGAGGCGAGCTCGCTGGCGGTTCGCGATGGACGGCGCGATCGGCAGGTCGCGGCGCAGGGCCGCGCGAAGACGCTCGAGCAGCGTCTCGTGCACCTGCAGGTCCAGCTCGCGCACGAGGAACCGGGATTGTCTCTGACCCTCGATGATGTGGCCGTGCCGCCCGTGGCCTGGAAGTCGGCGTTTCCCGTTGATCCGGGCTCTCACCGGTTGGTAGCGACCGCGCCGGGGAAGCGCCCGTTTTCGACGACCGTCGTCGTCCCGGCAACGGGGGCGTCGACCGCCTTCGTTCCCGCACTGGAGGCGAACGACGCCAACGCATCTTCTTCAGGAGAAGTGGCGCCGCAAGCGAAGACAGACTCCACGCGCCGCGCGCTTGGCATCGCGGGAATCGGCGTTGGGGTTGCAGCCATCGGTGTGGGCGCCGGGTTCGGAATCCACGCGCTCAGGGCGAACCACGACGCAACCCAAGATTGCCCATCGAGTCCGTGTGGCAATATGGACGCCGTGCACAAGAACGAGAGCGCCCGCACGTCCGCGTGGATCGCCGACATCGCCATCGGGGGAGGCGTTCTCGTCGGTGCAGTGGGAACGTTCCTTCTGCTGACCTCGACGCATGCCAGATCGCAGGCCCATCACAAGGCTCCGCCCGTGCGACTGCTACTCGGTCCCCTGCGCGTCGGGCTCGAGGGGGTCTATTGATACGGCGCCGCGCCGTGCGCGTGAGCGTGTTCGCGGGGCTCGCCCCGGTAGTCGCGCTGGTCGCGTGTCAGGTCGTCGGAGGCATCGACACCATTTCGTATGGGGGGGATGCGACCGTGCAGCCCGTTGATGACGGCGGCGATGCGAGCGTTCCACCCGATGCTTTCTCTTGTGCGAACTTGCGTCAGAAGCCAACGTTCTGCCGCGATTTCGACGATGACTCGAGCTTCAGCGAGGGGTTCGCTGTGCACGGCACTGGCGTTACGGGGGCTGACTCCGTGCTTGCGTCCTCTCAGCCGAAGTCGTTCTTCGCTACGTTGACGGCGAATGGGGGAAGTCCGATGGCGTACATGGACAGAGTCTTCGAGGCTGGCCAAGAGCTTCACCTCGAACTCGACGTCGCCCTGCCAGGTGAACCTTTGGAGAGAGCCTCCGTCGTCAAACTCTACGACGGAGATCACGGGCACAACCTGCAGTTCTTCGCGCGGCCAGGGTCAGCTTGGGTCGGACAGACTTTCCCGAAGGATGCGGGAGATGGTGCAACCGATGACGATCTTGGGACGCTCATCACCGATCAAATCAATTTCGAGCAGTGGAAGCACGTCGTCATCGACTTCCGCTTCGAGAAGAACTACGCCACCGTCCAAGTCTTCGACCAGATCACCGGCGAACGGCACCAAGCGATCGTAAGAATCGTTGGACAGTGGAAACCAGGGCCGCAGACGCTCCAACTCGGCCTCATGTACGTTACGAACAAGGCGGGTCAAACGTGGACCGTTCGTGAGGACAACATCCTCGTCAATATCGACCCTCCCTGATCCCCTCCCTCCCCCTCCAGGGGAGGGAGGGGAGAGGGGCCGCCCCCTGCCAGACAACGAATAGACGCCCGATAATATCGAGTGCGCCTATGTAGGCATTCGTTGCCCGCGCAGCATTCGAACAAATGTGGCGTCGGTCTCGCTACAGCGGGCCTCGACCCCTCGTCGGAGAAGTGAAGGACGGCACGAAGACCCTCACTCCGAAGGTCCGCGCCATCCCCCGACGTTGGAGGAATGATGCTGCGCGAATCCATTCATCGCTATTCGGTCACTGCGCCCACACCCACGTTCGGTGCGCGCCGCCTTCTTTCGCGGGCGCTGCCCCTCTCGCTCGTCGTTTTCGCGGCGGCGGCGTGCAGTGGTTCGGGCGAGGACGAGGACGCCTCCTCGAACAACGAATCGGCGGTGGCGAGCAGCGCCACGAGAAACGATATCGTCAACCTCGCGAACGCCAACATCGGCAAAATGGCATGCTCCAAAAACAGCCGCGGCGGCTCGTACTACGGGTCGAGCTGCACCGGCAACGGAGGCGAACCCGAATACTGGTGCGCGGACTTCGCCAAGTGGGTCTGGTCGAGCCTGGGCGTCGACGACGCCGACTCGCTCACCCCGGCGGCTCATAGCTTCTACACGTACGGTCAGAATCACGGGACGTTCCACACCACGCCGCTCGTAGGCGACGCGGCGGTGTACTCCAATTCGACCTCGCCGGGCGACATCCACCACGTCGCCATCGTGACGAAGGTGAACTCCAACGGCACCATCGAAACCGTCAGCGGCGACTGGGACGGCGAATCGGGCAGCGAGGCTCATTTCGCCGCCACGTCGCACGCGATCTTGAACGCCCCGGCATACGACGCAAGCCCGGGGTACTCGTCGAAAATGGGCTTTTACATCATCGGCTATGTCAAGCCGCTGGGCGTAACGAGCACCCCACCGCCGCCTCCGCCGCCGCCAGTGCCATCGGCCGCGATCATTGGAGGCCCGTCGTCGGTGTCGTGGGGCTCCGGGCGGGTCGACGTGGTCGCCCGCGACAATGCCGATCGCCTCGTGCACAAGTATTATTTCCAGGGGGCGTGGTCGGGCTGGGAGAACTTCGACGGCAAGCTCTCCTCAGCGCCCTCGATCACTTCGTGGGGACCGGGGCGCCTCGACGTCGTCGCCCGCGATGCCAACAACAAGTTGGTCCACAAGTTCTTCTTCAACGACCAATGGTCGGGCTGGGAGACCTTCGACGGCACGCTTACCACCGCGCCTGCCGTGGCCACCCAGGGATCGGGACGCCTCGACGTCGTCGCCCGCGACGTGAACAAAAAGCTGATGCACAAGTTCTTCGCCAACGACCAATGGTCGGGTTGGGAGCGCTTCGACGGCGAGCTCTCCTCGGCCCCCTCCATCACCGTCCAAAAGGACGGCCGCGTGGACGTCGCCGCCCGCGATGCGAACGACAAGTTGGTCCATAAGTTCTACGCCAACGGCCAATGGTCGGGCTGGGAGAACTTCAACGGCGCCCTCTCCTCCGCCCCGTCGATCGACTCACCGGCACCGGGTCGCTTGGACGTCGTCGCCCGCGACGTGAACAACAAACTCGTTCACAAGTTCTACGCCAACGACCAATGGTCCGGGTGGGAGACCCTCGACGGTACACTCGCATCCTCGCCGACCATCAGCGACGAAGGCGCCGGCCACTACCACGTGTTCGCCATCAACGCTGGCCGCGAGCTCGTCCACAAATACTACGTCGACGGCAACTGGTCCGGATGGCAATCGCTCGGCGGAACCCTCCAGTAAAGTCTCACCATCGCGACCCGTCCGTTGGATGCTCTAATCGAGCCCCTTCTTGCCAACGGACCAATACGCCTTCACCGTGCTCGGTGGGCGGAGGCCGTCATCTTTGAGCCAGGCGCGAATCCGCTGGATCGATTGCGCTCGGCCCGTGAGCACGACGCGCGTATCGGGCCGGATGCGAAGCTCACGCCGGATCGACTCGCATGCGAGGTCCAGGTGCGCATCTCCGGGTGCGCGCTCGATGCACTCCCGCTCATCGAGACCCATTTGACGGAGCACACCGTCCGATTCGCTCCGCTGCGAGACCTCGAAGATGCCGCGGAGGCTGCCGGTGCGCACAGACGTTTTGAGCGCGTGCGCGACGGCGAACGACGTTTCGTCGCCAAACAGAAAAACAGACTCGTCGTTGCGCACGACCAGTGAGCGGCGCGGTCCGAAGAACTGACACCGATCGCCAGCGGCGAGCTTCTGGCTCCATTGGCTTCCGGGGCCGTCGCCGTGAACGTAAAGGAGAAGCTCGGTCGCGCCGCGCTCATCGTCCCATCGAAGCGGCGTGTACGTGCGCATCCCGCTTTCGGGCAGAAACACTTGGACCTTGTCGCCCGGCATCCAGCCGCTCTTCCGCAGCCCTTCCCCCCCGAGCTCCACGCGGCGAAAGTGCTTCGACACCTCGTGAACGGACGTCATCGTCGCATGACGAAAGATGAATCGTCCCAATGCCTTCCCGAGCAGCGCCTTGCCAGATGCCATGCCTCATTCGTGACATTGTTGAAAACGATTTGCAACTTCGTTTATACTTCTTCACAATCGCGAGCGAAACGGCGCAATCGCGGCACACGCTCCCAAACGGGTCATCAGCGGATCGAGACTTCCGACACGTCGGTCGCCAGCGCCGCGAGCTGGTTGGCTTTGATGCGCGACGACGAGATGCTGTAGACGACGTCGTCCATGAAGATGCTCCGTTTGACTTCGCTCGACGCGTCGGACCACCAATTGGTGCACGCGCCGCTATCGTACCCGGAGCCGTTTGGCGCATTGGGGTGCGAAACTTTGCCGCGAAGTGAAAAGCCGTGTTCGACGGAGACGTCGTAGACCATGAGCCCACTGAATGTCATATCGGTGCCGTACGTGCCATCGCCGCCCCCTTCGCAAATGGTCATCGGGAGCGCCAGCTCACCTTTCGGAACGAAGTAATTGAACGCAAGGTGATCGGCGAGCGCCTCCGAGCTCGAGCCGCGCGTACCGATCTTTTCCTTTTGGACGAGCGTGGGCGACTGCGGGTTCGACACGTCGAAGATCTGCAGGATGACGCCATCGAAATACGCGAACGTATCGTGGTCGTTGGCGTCGTAGCCGATGGTGAGAAGGTGGGTCGCGTCCATCACGTGCATGTAGGTGGAGAATCCGGGGATCTTCAGCTCGCCGAGCGTTGCCGGAGCGTGCGGGTTCGATAGGTCGAAGGCATAGAGTGGATCGGTCTTCTTGAACGTCACCATGAACCCGCGATCACCGTCGAACCGTACGGAGCGGATATCTTCTCCTTTTGCAATCTGATCGATGCGGCCCGAGGTGGTGAGCTCGGGGCCCTGCTGCTCGAGAACGGACAGGGTGTTGTACACATCGGGGCCGGGAAGGTGGCCGGACGTCGTTGCGATCCGCAGATGGTCGTCTTTCTCGTCCATCGAAAATTGGTTCAGCACGCGCCCTTTGACGACGCCGGTCGCGAGGTATTGCGTCGAGAGCGGCGAATCCCCAATGGCGAATTTGTGGACGCTGGACGCTTCGAGATCGCTCGAGCCCTCGAACCATCCGTAGTTCGAGCGCTCATGCGGAACCGCGACGTACAAAGCTTTCGCGGACGCGTACACGGCGCCGGGACGACTCAGGACCGTCACGGAGTTGACCGGCGCGCCGTCGTTCACCATGTCGAGCGAGAGGACCGTGGTGAACGCTACGCCGTCCGGCAACGTCGATTGGAGAAGGTTCGAGACCGGCACCGAACCCGCCCCGAGATCGATCGTCGGCAGCTGGTCCCGCAGGCTGACGGCGGCGAGTGTCTCCTCATTTTTCGCAATCAACGCATCGAACGCTCGTTGAATGTCCTGCTCCGATTTCCAATTTGGCTGATCGGGATACGTCGGGTAACTCGGCGTCTTGGAAAGCTGCCCCATCACAGTGTGGACCGCATTGCCGATGCGTCGCGCGGCGATGAGCGACGCCGACGTGCGAATCTTTCGCAAGATCCGCGGGTGGGCGCGGTCCGTGATGTCGAGGAGCGAAAGGACGGTGCCCGTCCCGTCGCCCGAGAAGTCGCAATCGTAGCCGTAGGTGCACGCGCCGATGGGGCCATAGCTGGAGGAAGATCCATTGGAAGGCGCATCCGGCTTCGCGACCGACGAATACACGACGGCGCGATCGCCCACGACGAAGAGTTTGAGCGCGGTCCCATCGAGCGCCGCATGCCCGACTTCATGCATGCCCGCCGCCGGCCACGCCTCCACGATGTGAAGCGACGATCCGGTCGTAGCATAGATGTAGTGTCCATCGTTTTTGACGAAGTCCGCTTCGTCCACGCCGGCCACCTGGTTGTTCGTGCCAGACACCTGCGACGGCTCCGACGGGCCGCGCGAGGGCGGCGGCATGTCCCCTGCCGAACCCGCGTCGACGTCGCCGCCTGGCACGTCGCTGTTCGGCCGCTTCGACGCGCACCGGGCCTCCACGATGGCACTGTAGCGTGAGTTTTCGACGTCCTGGTGCATTCGAGCGACGAGTGCCCGGCGCATCGATGCGTCGGCGGCATCCAAATCGCCCGAAACGAGTCCCGCGCGGACGAGGGTGTCTTGACCATCGGCAGGCGCGGAGACCACCTCCGGCTTCGGCACCGAAGCCACGCACGCGTCGTAGGCGACTTGTGCGAAGTCGAGTGGCGCGGATGGCCCCGAGCTGCAGCCGCTCTGCGAGACCCCGCCCCCAAGGATGGCTAGGAACGTAGAAACGATGGTGCCAAAGCCGTCTCGAATCCGCATGAGATCCTCCCTCGTCGTGTCGTCGCATCGCGCACGCAACGTGACGCGCTCGGGATGCGTCGACGGCATACGCAAGCCAGGTGCCAGCACTTCGCACCGCTTTTTCGCCTTGGGTCTGATCAGAAGCGAGCCACTATGTGCCAATCCGTGAAGCGGAATGCATGTCCACGTGAAAGCGCTGCCACCTCGAGGAGCGCCGCGACGGTTCACGCCTTGGGCGCGTAGCGGCGGACGAATCGCTCGCTTTCCCCGTAGGGAAAAACTTCTTCCTCGTGCTCCTCACGGATGTGCGTCTGCCGCTCCGCCCAATAGCGGGGATTGGCAAGGTCGCGGTGCTGGGCCATGAAGAGGTCCCGCGTTCGGCCTTCGGGGAAGAGAAATGTTGGGAATTGCTCCGGGAAGACGTCGTTCGGTTCGACGGAAAACCACGGCTCGTTCGCCATCTCCTCGTCGTCGTCCCTCGGCTTCGGGAAGCTTCGAAATCGGCAATCGGTCAGATAACAAATTTCATCGAAGTCATAAAAGACGACGCGCCGGTAGCGCGTGACGCCGAAGTTTTTCGTCAGGAGATCTCCAGGAAAGATATTGGCGCACGCGAGATCTTTGATGGCGTCGCCGTATTCGCGAATCACGTCGCGAAGGTGCGCATCGGTGGCATCCTGCATGTAGACATCGAGCGGGACGAGGCGGCGCTCGACATAGACGTGTTTCAGCACGATCCGGTCTCCGTCGATGGTGACGTTCGAGGGTGTGATTCGCTCCATTTCTTCCAGGAGCGCGGCACTGAAGCGAGCGCGCGGAAAGGCAACGTGCGCGAACTCGAGCGCGTCCGTCATCCGCCCAACGCGGTCGTGGTGTTTGACGAGCTGATAGCGATTCAAGACGAAGTTTCGGTCCGTATCTTTGGGTGGCTCGAACCAGTCGCGGATGATTTTGAAGACGAAAGGGAGCGACGGCAAGGTGAAGACCAGCATGACCATCCCCTTCGTTCCGGGCGCGAGAACGAACGTGTCGGTCGAGTGCTTGAGATGCTGCTGAAGATCGCGAAAGAAGAGTGTCTTACCCTGTTTTTGGAGCCCAACGAGCGTGTAGAGATCCGCCCGCGGCCGGCTCGGCACCACGGTCTCCAGAAAGGAGACGTACGCCGCGGGAACCTCCATATCGACCATGAAGTAGACGTGGCTGAGGCTGAGCAAACGCCCGATGGTCTTGCTGTCGAGCAAGAGCGCATCGACGAAAAGCTCCCCGCGCTCGTCGCGCAAAATGGGGACTACGAGCGGTATGAGGTGATTGCCGTTGATGACGCGTCCGACGACGTACGCGGCCTTGTTGCGAAAGAAGAGCGAGCGGAGCGCTTGGATTTGGAAATTCGGTTGCCGATCCCACCGTTCGTGAAAGTGTTCGGCGACCGCCCGAAGCATGTAGCGTATGTCGCGCTCGAGATCTTGAAATGGATTCTGAAGGCCGAATCCTTGCAGAATCTGGCGAAAGCCGTCGCTCAGATCTTCGGGATAATACGACCGGTACGTGGGCTCATCCCCGTCCAGGTGTTCGGTGGAGACGGCGGGGCGCGAGAAGATGTACTCGTTGCGATGGTAGCGGCGGTCGAGAACGCGGGTCGCAACCGAGTTGTAAAAGGTCTCGGCGCACTCGGGTTGCTTGTGGTCACGCAGAAGGCCGATGAAGGAAAGCTTGATGGCTTGCCAGAGCGTGTCGTCGAGACCGAGATCGGGAAACCGCTCTGCAAGCACCTCGACAGCCTCACGAACGCGCTGATCGTACATGTCGATGCGCGCCACGGCGGCCGCGCGCCCGCCCTCCCAATCGGCCCGTTCGAATCGCTCCTTCGCACGCCCGGTCGTCTCCCGAAAGAGCCGATAGTGCTTATCGAATCCGTCGAGAATGGCTCGCGCAATGTAGAAGCTCGCACTCATCCCGTCGGAGGGTACGTGGGTCTGGTAGACTCCGCTAGCTCGTCCAACGACGGCGCGCGGCGCGCTCAAACCGCGGCGGGCGCCCTTACCTGCTGCTGCGGTAGAGAGCGCGAGACGGCCGCGCGTTCGTCGTCTTGCAGCGGCGAAAAGAGCGTCTCCACGTCGTCCGCGGTCAAACCTGCGGCGTGCTGCGGATCGCCAAGGAGCATCGACGACATCCTTCGCTTGTGTTGCTGCATGAGCATGACTCGTTCCTCGACGCTTCCCGCCACGGCGAGGTTATAGACGAAGACCGGGCGGCTCTGACCGATCCGGTACGCGCGATCCGTCGCCTGCAGTTGCACCGCGGGATTCCACCACGGATCGTAGTGAATCACGGTGTCGGCACTCACCAGGTTGAGGCCCGTTCCGCCCGCCTTGAGGCTGATGAGAAAGACGTCCGCCAACCCGTTCTCGAACGCGTCGACCTGCGCTTGCCGGTCGACGGTAGCCCCGGTCAAAGATAGGTAGCCGATATCGCGCTCGTCCAAGCCGCTGCCGAGGAGCGCGAGCATGCTCGTGAACTGCGAAAAGACGAGCACTCTGTGGCCCGCTTCGAGCAACCCTTCGAGCAGTTCGAAAAATGCATCGTACTTGGCCGATTCACGCACGCCCCGAGCGGCGGTCATCTGCACCAGGCGCGGATCGCAGCACACTTGCCGTAGCCGCAAGAGGGCGCCGAAGATCGGCACCGCGGAGGCCGCAAACCCTTTCGCCTTGATCACCTTGCGGACGTCGGCGTGGGCGGCCACGCGAATTTGTTCATAGAGCTCGCGCTGACTGCCCGATAGCTGAACGAGCCGCATCATTTCCGTCTTCTGCGGAAGCTCGTGCGCCGCTTCCCGCTTCATACGACGCAGGATGTACGGCGCGATCAGCTCGCGAAGCGCCGCGAGCCGGTCTTCGTCTTTGAGCTGCTCGATGGGCAGGCGATAGCGCGTTCGAAACGACGGCTCGTTCCCGAGCAAGTCGGGGTTGATGAACTGAAAGAGCGCCCATAGCTCACCGAGGTGATTTTCCACCGGCGTCCCGGTCAGACACAGACGATGCTCGGCGTCGATGCTCTTGATGGCCCGATGCGCCAAGCTCGTCGTGTTCTTGATCGCCTGCGCCTCGTCCAAGACCGCCAGATGGAAGTGCTGCTGAGCGAAGCGCTCTTCGTCGCGCACGAGGACCGGGTAGGTCGTCACCACCACGTCGCTCGCAATCACGTCGCTCCACCGCGCGTGGCGAGACGGTCCGTGGAAAAGCGTGACGCGCAGGTGCGGGGCAAACTTGCGAAGCTCACGCGACCAATTGCCCACCAGGCTCGTGGGCGCCACGATCAGCGCCGGCTGCTGGAGGCGCCCATCCTGCTTCTCGATGCAAATGTGGGCGATCGTCTGGAGCGTCTTGCCGAGCCCCATGTCGTCGGCGAGGATGCCGCCGACGCCGTTTGCCCGTAGATGTTGGAGAAAGGCGACCCCTTCCTCTTGGTACGAGCGCAAGGTTGCGCGGAGCGCGGCGGGCTTCGTCATCTTTCGCGGTCGTGCGGTCACGGCGAACGCGCGTTCGGCGACGTGCTCGGGATCGCGCCAACTGATGCGCGTCCCCTCGCTGCGAAACGCTTCGTCGAGCGGAACGAGCGCCGTGGCGCGCACGCGCGGGAAGACGAGTTTCCCATCCCCGCGCAGCCCGCCTTGATAGAGCTCGATGACGACGTGGAGAAGCGCGCGGAGCCGCTCGCGCGTGACCGTCACGTGGTGCGTGTCGTTGACGCGCATCGCAAAGGTCGACGGAAAGCCCTTCTCGAGCGCCGAAAGCCCCCCTTCCCCTTCGTTCGCCCGTTCGATGAGCTCGATCACGACCGGCAAGAGGTCGACCCGCGCGCCGTCGACTTCCACGCCGAGCTCGAGACTGAACCAGTCGGGAAGATCGTCGCACGCATCGATCGCGAGAAACCAGGGGGTCTGCGCCTCCATGACCTGAAACGGGTAGTCGTCGTCGACCTCGACGCGAAAGCCCAAGGCGCGAAGCTTGGGGAGCGCCTGCGCGGTGAACGCGCAATGGGCATGGGCGTCCCCTTCCATCCGCACGATGAAGTCCGCCTGGCAATCGAGTGGCGGGGTGATGTCATCGACGCACGCGAGATCCACCGCACCGAGCCGTTCGAGCGCATGCCGAGCGCGCGTCTCCGCAGCCGAGTCGTGCGGAGCGCCCGGGTCGTAGTCGAACGTGAGGGTGATCAGC
>Ga0193753_10003714_pt1 | contig 11163 bp, 11 predicted proteins | sample H1c2metaG_FD_144925 | JGI IMG/M metagenome (GOLD analysis project Ga0193753, IMG submission 144925) | Soil microbial communities from a riparian zone of the East river system, Colorado, United States - H1c2 | ecosystem: Environmental > Terrestrial > Soil > Riparian zone | place: USA: East... | reverse complement strand
GGTTTCACGTTGTCCCTGGAACTTAGTAAGAAATGGTACAAGCAGCAATTACTATTGCACCAGGTTCAAACCGAAAAACTCAACACGGAACTACAGTTCCTGAAAGCACAGATCAACCCTCATTTTCTATTCAATTCAATCAATACCATCTATTTCCAGATCGACCGCACCAATACGGAGGCCAGGGAATCGCTGCAAAAATTTTCCGAACTGCTGAGGTACCAGTTATATGAATGCAATGAAGACCTCATACCGGTTGAAAAAGAGATCAGTTACCTCGAAAGTTATGTGGACATGCAACGACTGAGAAAAAATAGCCAGCATTCCATCGTTTTTAAAACCGATGACAGTGTAAAAGGATTTAATGTGGCTCCACTACTGCTGATCCCATTTGTTGAAAACGCCTTCAAACACCTGTCCAATCACAACAACATCAGCAATACCGTAGAAGTAAACATGAGCAGAAAAAACGGCAGTTTCCTGTTCAATGTCACGAATTCCGTTGACGAAAACAGTCCGAACCCAAACGAACCCGGCATTGGCCTGAAAAACGTAAAACGGCGACTGGACCTTTTGTACAACGATAAATACCAACTTAATATCAACAGAAGCCCATCGAGTTTTTCTGTTGAACTTCAAATACAGTTGTGATGACAATCAAATGCATCATAATAGATGACGAACCCATTGCCTGCAAGGGTATGCAGGAATATGTTGAACAAGTCGATTTCCTCGAACTGGCCGGAGTTTATGAAGACTCTCTGCAAGCTTATTCTATCCTCGATACGCAAACCATCGACCTGATCCTGCTCGACATTGAAATGCCCCGTTTGTCCGGAATCGATTTTATCCGTTCGCTTAAAAATCCGCCCCTGATTATCTTTACAACTGCCTATTCCAACTATGCCCTGGAGGGCTATGAACTTGATGTAGTAGACTTTCTGGTGAAGCCGGTGTCATTGGCCAGGTTTATCAAGGCTGTTAATAAGGTAAAAGAGCTGATGCCGGTCAGAGCCATGCGAAAGCCCGAAGCCGTAAACGAAAATGACCATTTTTTTATAAAAGAGAATGGCCGGTTTGTCAAGATTCATTATGATGACCTATTGTACGCGGAGGCCATGCAGAACTATATTGCACTCCATCTTCGCGAAAAGAAACTGATCACCTACATTACGCTATCAATTCTGGAAAAGCAATTGCCCTCAGCCCAATTCATGAAAGTTCATAAATCCTACATCGTCGCCCTGCAGAAAATATCAGCGATCGAAGGGAATACGGTTTTGATCGGCTCACACAGAATTACTGTGAGCAGGAATTTAAAGGAATCACTGCTCCAAAAGCTCATGGAAAATAAGCTGCTTAAACGGTAGGCTTAATCCGTTCTCCCTACTCCAGGTCTCGCGCGGCCATAATCCCTGCTTTCAATATATTTACAGCTCACCTACGATTCCTGATAATGACCAAGACCTTAAGCATAGTCCTGCTTTATCTCTCCCTGATCGGCCCCCTCGGCGCCCAGGATCCATGGATCATTAAAGCCGACAAAGTCGACCCCTCAAAATATTATGGCGAAACGGTTGCCAACGGCATGATCGGTATCGTTTCCTCGGCAGAACCTTTCAAGGTGAAGGACGTGGTCCTCGCCGGAGCTTATGATCTGTATGGCAGAGGCCGGGTCAGCAACTTTCTCAAAAGTTTCAACCTCCTGAACATGAGAATGGAGATCGATGGCGTGTCGGTGGACAGCTCGAAGATCTCAAAAATTCAGCAGCAGCTCGACATGCGCCATGCCTCCTTTACCACCATCCTCACCCATGCGGATGCAGTCATCACCTATACCTATTATGCCCTTCGTCAGTTGCCCTTCACGGTATTGATGGATGTCAGCATCACACCCAGGAAAGACATCACCATCACATCGGCAAGCGTGATGGAAGCCCCCGACGCCCTGAAAGACGTTCAGAATTATTACAACGAGATCGACAGGCCACATGTGGTGATCAGCCTGCTGACCTCCAGCGCGAAGAGCCCGACGGGCAAACTGACCATGTGCGCATCAAATACATTTCTCTTCAGCGAGCCGCATGGACAGGAACCCAGGGTGATCCATGAAATGTGGGACAACAACCTCCACCTGATCAAGTTCACAAAAAAACTGAAAGCAGGCACTACATACCGGTATTCAATTGCGGGTTCATCTATCACTTCCGCCCATCACGAAGATCCACTGAACGAGGCGGAACGCCTGACCATATTTGCAAAACTGGAAGGACGTGAAAGACTGTTAGCCTTTCATGAAAAGGCCTGGAACGAGCTCTGGTCATCCGACATCGTGATTGATGGAGACAACCAGTCGCAGCAGGACGTGCACAGCATGCTCTACCACCTGTATTCATTTGTAAGGGAAGGCTCCGCACTCTCTCCTTCGCCAATGGGTTTGAGTGGACTGGGCTACAACGGCCACGTATTCTGGGATACTGAACTCTGGATGTATCCGGCAATACTGGTGATGCATCCTGAACTCGCAAAAAGCATGATTGATTACCGCTATGACCGCCTGGAAGCGGCAAGGCGAAACGCCTTCGGCAAGGGATATAAGGGAACGATGTTTCCCTGGGAGAGCGCCGCCACTGGAGTGGAAGAGACGCCTGTCTGGGCGCTCAGTGGTCCTTTCGAACATCATATCACTGCCTGCGTGGCGATAGCTGCATGGAATTATTACTGCGTTACACAGGACAAAACCTGGCTGAAAGATAAAGGGTGGCCCATTCTTTCCGGTGTGGCGGAGTTCTGGGCCAGCAGGGTCGAACGCAATGGCCCGGGGAAGTATGAGATCAAAAATGTAGTGGCTGCTGATGAATGGGCGGAGAATGTCGACAACAATGCTTTCACCAATGCGGCCGCAAAAGCCAGTCTTCGGTATGCCGCAGAAGCCGCCAGGATCATCGGCATTGCGCCAAATGCAGACTGGGCAAATGTGGCTTCGAATATTCCCATACTCAAATTTCCGGATGGAGTAACAAAGGAACATGCCGCCTATGCCGGGGAAAAGATCAAACAGGCCGATGTGAACCTTCTTGCTTATCCTTTGCATGAAGTCACGGATCCGGCGGTGATCCAGAAAGACCTCGATTTTTATCTTCCCCGTGTTGGCAATGGTCCCGCAATGACTCATGCGATATTTTCCATTCTTTTCTCCCGCAGCGGCAATCCCGATAAAGCACTCCAGGCATTCAAAAATGGATACCAGCCCAATCTCCTTCCGCCCTTCAATGTGATCGCGGAAAATGCAGGCGGCACAAATCCATATTTTGCAACTGGCGCGGGAGGCTTACTCCAGGCGATGATCAATGGGTTTGGCGGAATAGAGATTACGCAAAAAGGATTGACACAGCTGAAAACAAAACTGCCAGCTTCCTGGAAATCCTTGACCATTAAGGGTGCGGGAATAAATAAAATCACTTACACTGTCACAAATAAATAAAGCGCAAATTGGATGTTAATGCATCTTTTTAAACCTGAAGTCGCATATCTCGGCCCCATTGGCTATAGTTCCCGACCTGATCAGTTCCAGCCCCGCAAGTGACGAGGTTACCTTGTCAACCTCGCAAAGTATTGGGGCAAATGCTGCAGCATCGTGTTTCAAAAAAAGCTTACAAATGCCACATTCCAGGATGTCTACTCCATATCCGAAACCATAGGTGAGGGTTTTGTCAGTGATAATTTTTGCCCTGAATCCTCCTGGGTGAGCCAGGATCATGGTTTTGGCTCCCAGTTTATTAAGAAAAGATCTGGCAGGCCACCACCCGATCAGTTTAGGAGGCAGTTTCTTCAAATAGCGCTGGATTGAATTTTTTGGACCCACATAGTCATGAACTATTTCAAGACATAGGCCCTTGATAAAGTCATAGCTACATCCCTTCTGCTCCAGTGTTTTGATCAATGCTAAAAAATATGCCATGAAGTCTAAACGCCGGTCAATCGGATTCACTGATTTAGCTGCAAAAGAAGTATCCCTTGATATTTCAGTGTATCGCTTCCCAATTTCCAGAATGACCTGTTTAGTTTGGTCAGGAAAATGGGACCTGATCGCTTTCGCAAAATATTTTCTATACTCAGTTCCCACACCATTAAAATTATTCTTTTTTTCTCAGCAACTGTTCAGCATATTGCTGATCCAATGGATATCAGTCAGACTTCCCCCTCACCTGCAAATCTCATTAGAGCAAGAAATGCGACAAGATTTTTCTTTCTGGTCTGTGGGCTTGGCGTCGCCAGCTGGGCGCCGCTTGTCCCGTTCGCAAAGATCAGGCTGAACCTTAATGATGCCGAACTCGGAATACTCTTGCTGGCACTCGGTGCCGGTGCCATATTCACGATGCCATTCACTGGTATACTGATCAACAGATATGGCAGCAGGATGATCATACTGATCAGTAGCTTACTCATCGCCGTTGTTCTGCCCTCACTGTTGATTGCTTCCACGGCCTTTAGCCTGGGGCTGCTTCTCTTTGTTTTTGGCTGTTCCGCAGGAGCCATTGATGTGGCAATGAACAGCCAGGCTGTGGTGATTCAGAATAAAATTGACAAGCCGATCATGTCTTCATTTCATGGTCTGTTCAGTGTCGGTGGTTTGATGGGATCCGCTACCCCGGGTCTACTAATGAATGAAGGATTGAAGCCACTATACGCGATCATTGCTGTATCAGGATTGCTGCTGCTCATTACCATTACACAATATCGGCGTTTGCTTCCTGCTGCAGATGAGCCCAGGCACACAGGAGCAGTACTGGCGTTGCCCCGTGGCCCCGTACTCGCGCTTGGGCTAATGTGCTTTATTGTTTTTCTCGCGGAAGGAGCGTTGCTCGACTGGAGTGCTGTATTTCTTCAATTCAACCGTGGGTTCAGTCCCTCATTCAGCGGCCTGGGTTATGCTGCATTTTCAATTGCTATGGCCGTGATGCGATTGACCGGTGATAAAATTGTGGCGAAGGTCGGCACATCAAAAATTGTTTTGTATGGTGGCCTTGTTGCGTCTGCGGGTTTTTTGTTGGCCGTGCTTGTGCCAATGCCCTTCGCTGCGCTCGCTGGTTTTGTGCTTGTCGGTATCGGTGCTGCGAATATTGTTCCTGTATTCTTCAGCGCTGCCGGTCGCGTGCCCGGTATTCCCCCGGCAATAGCCTTACCCGCGATCACCACTATGGGATATGCGGGACAACTTGCAGGCCCCGCGTTGATTGGTTTTGTAGCCGAGGCCGTTTCATTGCCTTTTTCACTCGGACTTTTATCCCTGTTTTTGTTTATCGTAGCAGTGAGTTTCCGTTCTTCGAAGTGAACACCACCTTATGTATTGTGGCCTAAAGGTTCACATATCATCAAAACAAGTATTATATAACAGGTCGAAAATTCTGCGGAAAACCACAAACAAAACATATGAATTCATTTATGGTGAATCGTGCTTTTACTATTGCAAACCTTCTTTATTTAGTAGATATTTGTTCTCGCTCCAACATCCTTTTGCAACCGCAAACAATTCCAATTCTTAAGAAATACTTTTATTCCATTCCTGTGGGCATTTAGGTTTCCGAATCTATCCACTAAAAAAAATGAAAGTATGAAAGCAACAACTGTACGTAACCGTTTTGGCGCAGCTCACTCTAACTACATCAAGAATGCGTCTGTAAATTTTATTTCCATGATCGCCCTGGCGACCTTCCTTTACCTGGCTTTCAATTAAGCCAAACACCTATTCAGAGGTGTATTCATAGTTATATCCATATTTAAGGTAGAGCATCAGCGAAGCTGACAATAGAACCACAGATACGATGTCTATGGTACCTGTCATTGTCGCGATGAACCAGCCTGTCAGTATCAGGAAACTGATGCTGAGGAATTGTCTTTTATTGAAATGCTGAACTCCGGCAATAGAAGCAATGAAAGTCAGAGAACCGATTGAGGCGAGTACGAATGACAATCCATCAACAGGATGAAGTCGCACCGGCAGCAGGAGTACAATCGTCAGCAATTCAGGAACCAGCAGAATCAACAAGAGCAGGGCCATGCGCACCCACCTTCGAACCAGCGAAATGGGCCCTGCCCTCATTTGCTCCAGTTGAGCATAGCTGAATTCAGTCAATTGAATGATCAGTATACTGTGCGCGACAACGCCTGTGATGAAGAACAGGAAGAGCAGCTGCACTTCATAATCGGATGGAAGATTATTTCTGGCGGCAAGGTAAAGCATACCGCAGGTGAAGCATTTTATGCCGATCAGCGCCCCAGGTAGTTTTCTCATAATAAACTGTAGGTGTATGCCGGTATAGGTGGTATTTAACCAGGAAATCCGCGAAATCAACCTGTTGAACAGAGCGGCATACGTGGGTTCTCCCGAAATGGCGGAACTGTATACCATCGCGGGCCGGATATGGAGGAATAAGAGAAACCCGAGGACTATCCCGGCTTCCACAAAATACTGATGCTTCACTGCAACCACGATGATCAGTAAACCATAAAGACTTACAATAGGTAACAATAAAAGCTGCATGCATAAAAGCAGGCTTATCTTCCATTGGTAGGATATGGTGTTTAGGATGGATAGAAATTCATAGTCTGACCGGCGTATTCTTTGTAATACGAATCCCTCGACCTTCCTTGTAAACAGGTACCAGCAGAACATCACAAGCAGCAAGAACAAATAATTATCCAGCATCCCCAGGATCAGCGCGAGATGATACTTAACAGGCCCCGCGCCGTTGAGGTGGCCTACAGCAAACAGCATCAGGGTTAGGAAGAAAATAAACGTCCCCGCATTTTCCCGGTAAAAGGGGCTAACTACGGACCTGAATAGCACGGTTGAAGGGCTCATGATTCAATTGAAATCTGGTGATCGTGGATCTTCAGCTCCCGGAAAGACCGAAGGCTTTCCACTACAGCGTCCTGGTGCGTGCTCATTAGCACAAAACTTTTTTGATCTTCATGCATCCTGATGATTAGCTTTTTTACCTGGTCGACGGCATGGTCGTCCAGGGTGATGAATGGCTCGTCCAGCACCAGTAATTTTGGTTGTGCCGTAAATGCAAGTATGAGTGAAAGTTTCTTCAGCATCCCGCTCGAATAGGTGCCTGTTTTCTGGTCAATAAATTCAGTCATGTGCAGGACTTCGATAAGCTCAACATGCGCGGATCCGTTTTTTCTCCTGAGCCCATTGTAAAAGGCGAGGATCTCCATCCCTGTAAGAAAATCGGGAAAAAGAGGTTCAGCAGCTGACCAGCCCACAGCCCCGCGATAGGCCACTGGTGCAGCTTTGAGGCCAACCCCATCAACCCTGACTTCGCCCTGAAAGGGAATTAATCCGGCAATCATTTTAAGGAGAGTAGACTTTCCCGACCCGTTCTCCCCCTTTATCAAATAAATGTCATTCTCCAGTGCTAGCGAAGGAATCGAAAGGATTTCCCTGCGATCATAATACTTACGGACATTTTGAAGCAGAAGCATAAATGAAAATAGATTATTTTGGCAACGGGTTTTTGTGAGTGTCCGTTAATGTTAGATGAGCGGGCATATATTCCTGCAAAAGGCGCAGTGCTATTTTGGGCGGGTGTCAAGATGCCGGAGATGCAAAAATCTTCCTGATCCCGGAGGATTTAAATAGTTTTACTGCATAGATTCACATTATGATAAAAACAACCGGACTTCTATTCATCCTGATTTTATGTTCTGCTGTCCCTGTTTTCGCGCAGCAATCACCCGGCAAGGGCTTCGTGAAATTATTCAACGGGAAAGACCTGACCGGATGGAAGGGGCTGGTGGGCGATCCCATTTCAAGGCAGAAACTGAGCAAAGACAGTCTGGCCATCAAACAAAAGGACGCCGACGAGTTAATGAAGTCTGGATGGAAAGTGGAAAACGGCGAACTTCTGTTTACCGGCAAGGGCGAAAACCTGGCTACCGTAAAGCAATATGCGAACTTTGAGCTGTTGGTCGACTGGAAGATCTACGACGACGGCAACAAGAACGGCGATGCCGGCATCTACCTCCGCGGAACACCGCAGGTGCAAATCTGGGATACCTCCCGCAGAGATGCCGGGGCACAAGTAGGATCGGGCGGCCTGTATAATAACCAGGTGAATGAAAGCAAGCCCCTGAAGGTGGCAGATAAACTACTGGGAGAATGGAATCATTTCAGGATCATCATGAAGGGAGATAAAGTGACTGTTTATCTCAACGATGAACTCGTAACCGACAATGTGGTGCTTGAAAATTACTGGGACCGCAATGCGCCGATCTTTCCAAAGGAACAGATAGAGCTGCAGGCGCACGGGTCAAGGATTGGGTATAAGAATATCTACATCCGCGAACTGCCTTGATTAAAGGCCCGGCAATTCTTATTGGCCGATGGATCCGGATTTTTCGCAATCATTCATAAAAAAAGCGCATCTTTTATTTTAAAGATGCGCCTACGTTCACAATTAGTGTTACGTGTGCTACTAAATCCCGGTACCACAGTCCCTTCGTTTTTCGCTTGTTAATTTTTTAAAATCAGCGTTTAAAGGACCGAGGTTTCCATGCTCTGATTTCTGGGTGGAGCCATAGCCAGAAGTCTTTGACTTTGCAGTCTTTGATTCCGAACCGGCCCTGTGAGAAACATTTGTTTGAGTTCCTTTCTCACGATTATCATCCCAGTTTTCATCGGATTCCTGTCCTTTTAAAGGGCGGACATCAGGATCAGTTTCTTTATGCTTTATATTTTTTTTCCATTTTTGTATTAGGACCCGTCACAAAATTCCAACTCTTCTCTCCTACATAGTTAAGTATAAAAAAAATGCCAGACAACAGGAAAACTTGGCACATTTGAAAAAATTGTAAATGAAGCATTTATACATATTCTAATAAGCAGTATCGAATGTCCGGTGTTAAATGTCTAGGAAAATCCCTGAATTGTTCCATGTATTACCCTTTCATCCTATGAACAAATCCCGGGCGTTCGCAAAGACCGCATCATGCTGGTTGGTTACCCGAGATACCCGCAAATCATCCGCTCCATCTTTAATTTTTAACTTTTAACTTCCCTGTGATGGATTCGGCTGAAATATTACCTGCAGCGCTTCTGCGGATCAAGGAGATCACCAGGGAAACGGAGGAGGCCAGGTCTTTTGTTCTTGAACCGATAGGCCTTGCACCTGAATACAAGGCAGGGCAGTTTCTGACCTTCCTGTTCACCTCCTGGACAGGGCTTCCCACACGCAGAAGTTATTCCATCTCCTCTTCTCCATGCCTCAATGAGCCGCTGACCATCACTGTCAAGCGGGTGGTTAATGGTGAATTCTCAAGAAAGCTGGTCAACAAAGCAGAGGCAGGCGATGTTCTTGAAACCATCGGCGCTTCCGGGTTTTTTATCCTGCCGTCTCAACCGGATGACTATGAAGAATATGTTTTCTTTGCCGCAGGCAGCGGCATCACTCCCGTATATTCACTGATTCGCACCCTGTTGTATCTGCACCCAGGTAAGAGAGTGCTTCTCATCTACAGCAATACGAGTGTCGCCACCACCATTTTCCATGAAAGCCTCCGCGCACTTGAAGTCAAATATGGACCTTATTTCAGGATCCGGTTCTTATACAGCCAGCGTTCGATCGTTTCTGAAGCGAGGCTGAACCCCGAATTACTCGAGGACCTCCTCAAAGACTACCAGGTTTCCACAAAGTCACTCTTTTATCTTTGTGGTCCACCCGCCTACATGCGGATGATCTACTTCAAACTGTTGACCCTTGGTGTTACCGCAGGCAGGGTACGAAGGGAAATCTTCCTGGCCGAGAAGATCATTGAGATCAGGAAGCCCCCGGATTTGCGGCCTCAAAAAGTAACTATCCTGGCAGGTGGGCAGGAGTTCAGGATCAGGGTGCAATATCCGGTGACCATTTTACAGGCCGCCAGGCTTGCAGGCATTGCGATCCCCTATAGCTGTGAGGCGGGCCAATGCGGCACCTGTGTCGCCTCCTGTGTCGAAGGAGAGGTCTGGATGGCTCAGAATGAAGTGCTGGTTGAGGAAGACCTGCGCATGGGACGAGTACTGACCTGTACCGGTTTTCCGGTAGGTGGCCCCGCCGTACTCAAACTTTGAATAAATAGAATATTTTTGGAGCTCGGGCTGCCGGGTTACTGAAAATTCTGTTCAATACTGTAACCTTGTTGTGATAATTTAAGTCAAACCAAAAAAATTGCTACAATGAATAAATCTTCACTTACCTGTCTTGTCCTTGTGCTTTCTTCCACATTGCTGATTACGTCCTGCAAAAGGGTCAGGGGCGATGGCCATTTGGAGAAAGAATCCAGGAACGTCTCCGGTTTTAAAGGCATCAGGTCCCATGGCTCAATGGACATTTATCTAACAACGGGAGCTAATTATTCGGTAGAGGTCGAGGCCGATGGCAATCTGCTTGAATACATTGAAACTGAAATAAAAGGGGACGATCTGGATATCGGCACCCGGGACAATGTATCGCTCCGTCCCCGCAGTGGCATGAAGGTGTATATCACAGCGCCGTCCTTCGACAAGCTCACTGTTTCGGGATCAGGGAACATCTATACAAAGAATAAAATTCAAACAGAGTCTTTAGCGCTGAGAGTGTCCGGCAGCGGCAACATCCAGACCGAGGTCGATGCGACATCGGTAGATACCGACATTTCCGGTAGCGGGGCAATCGATGTCAAGGGAAATGCAAAAAAACTCCATTCAGAAATCGCCGGCAGTGGTGAACTATCCGCAAAAAACCTGGTCACCGAAGAAGCCGAATTGAGGGTCGCTGGCAGTGGCAATGCCCGGGTAAATGTTAGTAAGGAGCTGAAAGTGAGTATTGCCGGTAGCGGCGATGTTCAATACACCGGCGATGCCCATGTCAGCAGTAACATCGCTGGAAGCGGGTCGGTGAACAGGAAAAATTAAATACTGGTTCTGATGACCACCGTTTCGGCGATGAAGTCGCGCAGGGAACGGTGACGTGGATGGACCCATGCGATCAGGGCGTCCAGGAGGATCAAACTTATGCCTGGTATGGCTATCCACTCAGGGGCATTTTTCATGTCTACCAGAGAATAGCCGATGCTGATTACGATCCAGAGCATTTCTCTCCAGATGGCGTGTTTCCATTTGAGAGGGAGGTGGTG
>Ga0193753_10003713_pt1 | contig 11163 bp, 8 predicted proteins | sample H1c2metaG_FD_144925 | JGI IMG/M metagenome (GOLD analysis project Ga0193753, IMG submission 144925) | Soil microbial communities from a riparian zone of the East river system, Colorado, United States - H1c2 | ecosystem: Environmental > Terrestrial > Soil > Riparian zone | place: USA: East River... | reverse complement strand
TCGATGTCGCGCTCGAGCCTTGGTACGGCCGTTTGGTCAGCTGGGCGTTTTTCAACGATCGCGACGCGACATCGACCTACGTCAAACAGCTGATGCCGCAGATGAAGCTGATAGCGGCCGCAACCGAATACGTGTTCAGCGACAATCCGGGCGGCGCGCCGACACGAGAGCAGGCCGAAGCGTTGCTGGTATCCGTGTGGTCGATGGTCGTCGGCTACGTCGCGGGGAACGCGTTCTTCTGGCATGCATTGGGCCGAAAGCCGGGCCCTGCGCGCGATCGCGCCGTACGCGACGTAGTCGGGGCACTCGCGCGCGGCTTGCGTCTCGACGGTAGCCCGTAATCGGTCGTCACACCGTGTCCGCACGTCTGCCGAAGTGCGCGACACATTTTCGCGCGTCATCCGGGCTCATCCATCGCTGCTGCTGATGGCGGCACAAATGTCCGCATCGGCGTCCGTTCATCCGTCATTGAGCTCTTGCGTTCTGCAGCGTCGATCGCCACTCTGTATCGGGTTTTAGCGCTGTATCGCACGTGGCATTCGTGTCGTGCGCTCGCCTGCTCGACACAATTGCCTCAGCCGCATTGACTGCGTGGTCTGATTGACACTGGGTCCGTGCGTATATGTTCGAAACGTTGTGTCCCGGCCGACGTAGTGCCTGCTGAGGATCACTCTCAAATCATGCAATTTCATATTCTGTCCTTTGAAGGTCCCGACGCTTACTCCCGAGCTGGTGGCCTCGCTTCTCGCGTAACCGGGCTCAGTGCTCAACTCGCGGCATTGGGGCAGGAAACGCATCTCTGGTTCGTCGGCGACCCGCGGCTTCCGGGCCACGAATCACGAGACAAGTTGCACCTTCACCGCTGGTGTCAGTGGATCAGCAATCACCACCCGGGCGGCGTCTACGACGGCGAGCACGGCAAACGCTACGACTACAGCGAGTCGTTGCCCCCATTCCTGCTCCACCTAGTGATGAAGGCGCTGCGCAACGACACGCCGGTCACGTTCCTCGCCGAGGAGTGGCATACCGCTCCGGCCGTCCTGCACTTGGACGAGCTGCTTCGGCGTCACGGCCTTCGCCATCGCGTGCGGATCTTGTGGAACGCGAACAACATGTTCGGCTTGGAGCACGTGGATTGGAACCGCATGTCCGAGGCCGCGACGCTGACGACGGTCAGTCGCTACATGAAGCACGCGATGCATCCGTTCGGCGTCGACCCGGTCGTGATTCCGAACGGCCTCGAACCAACCGCGTTCGATCCCGTCGCGCCGGAAGCGGTCGAACAGTTCGCCAACACGATCGCGCCACGTTTAGTTTTGGCAAAGGTTGCCCGGTTCGATCCGGACAAGCGTTGGCTCGCGACGGTCGAGATCGTGGCCGAGCTGAAGCAACGCGGCGCGCGTCCGCTGCTGATCGCGCGCGGCGGCATGGAAGCGCACGGCCGTGAAGTTCTCGCGCGCGCTCGCGAGCTCGGCTTGTCGATCGGGGAGCGAAACGCGAAGCCGGGCGTGAAGGGCCTGATCTCGGCGCTGCAACACATCGACAACATCGACATTCTGCACTTGCGCTCGCACCTCGATCCCGAGGCGCGCCGCATGCTGTTCCGCTGCGCATCGGCAGTGCTCGCCAACAGCTCGCGGGAACCATTCGGCTTGGTCGGGCTCGAAGCGATGGCCGCGCACGGTATCGCGTGCACCGGCATCTCCGGTGAGGACTACGCCGTGCCGGGCCACAACGCGATCGTGCTGCAGACGCACGCGCCGAGCGAAGCCGTCGCGCAGATCGAGCGGCTTCAATTGCGGCCGCTCGAAGCTCGCGAGATTCGGCGCGCTGGCGCTACGACCGCGCGCAATTACGCTTGGGGCACGGTCATCGAGCGCAACCTGATCCCGCAGCTCGAGCTTTCTTCGCTCTGATCGCGGCACGAACGCGATCTGCCTCACAACTGATCACGGTTGAAGACGGCCGACTCGCGGCCGCACGGACCGGCGTCACGCCAAAAAAGTGACGTGTGTGTGTATCGCCTTGCCCGTTTCTGCGGCCGGAACGCGCGAACACCGCGATCGAGAACCGTTTCGCGCTCGAGCACGGTTGGCCTCGCAGTGATGAAATGCTACCGACACACGCCGGTCGCACGAGGCGCCTAACTTTCAGAGCCGTGAACGCACCTTTACCGATGCTGCGTACAGTGTTTGGTGGCCTTCGCGCGAAGGTTCGGGAACGCGCGAGCCATTGGTTGGAACGAGCGCGCGCTCAGGCCGGGACCACCGCCGCGTCGCCGTGGCTCGATCCCGCGCATGCGCTCGAGTTCATCGCCAAGGTTCGGGGTGGGCAGCTGCCCGGCGAACTCGAACGCGTGGGCGGCCAGGTTCAGCGGCTCGGTGAGCGCGCCTTTGGGCGGTTGCTCCATCGCTGGCCCGCGATCGCGGACTTGGTGACTGAACCGACGCAGGCGATCCGGCGCCGCCGCGCTCCGAAGTCGAACGGCGTCACGAACGGCAGCAAGGGCCCGCTCGATGAGGCGGCGCTCGAAATGCTGGTCGTGGAGCTCGTGGCCGCACCGAGCTGGCAGACCCGGGTCAATGCAGCGGAAGCGCTCGCACTGATGGATGGCGACGGCGTGCTCCAAGCGCTGACGCGAGCATTGCGCGACACGAGCGTCGAGGTTGCGATCGCAGCGATCGACGCACTCGCACGCCGGCAGGATCGCGCCTCGCTCGATGCGCTGCGCGTCGTGCTCGACAATCAGGATGGTTTCTTCAGCCCGGTCACGCGCGTCGCCGCGATCGCCGCGCTCGGTCGCATGCTGGCAGACACCGAGCTCGCGCCCGTGACGGCATTGATTCGCGACATGGATGCGGAAGTGAGCATCGCCGCGATTGCAGTCGTCGCCGATCGCAAGCGCACGACTGCGACTGAGTACCTCCTGCCACTGCTACAGGACACGAGTGGATACTTCCTGCCGCTCGTACGGCTCGCCGCCGCAAACGCGCTCACCCGTGCTGGAGCGCTGACGCCCGAGCTCGCCCAACAGCTCTTGGATCGGGAAGATCCCAGTAGTGCGGTGCGCCGGGTGCTCGAGCGCGTCGCGCAGTGCCCACCCTGACTACGCACCACGCACCACGCACCACGCACCACGCATCACGCATCACGCATCACGGGTCGAACGGGAAACCGCTGCCTCGGTCTAACTTCCAGCGCAGCTCGGTCTCACAACAGTCCGCGCCTGTCGCGACGCACTTGATGTGCTTGACCGTGACGTCCCTCGCATTCGAGTGCCGCAGCACAGCCGCGTAGTACGGGCTGGTCAACCAGTCGTGGTACAGCGGCAAGTCCGGACAACCGACGATGCGCTTGATCGCCGTCGTCTCACCGACGAACTCCACGAGCGTCTCGCCCTGGTCGTAGTATCGCGACCACAGTCGGCTCGAGCGTTCGATCACGGTGCGGGGCGAGCTGCCGACGAGCACCGCCTTGTACAGCGTGGTCGCGTGTCGCGACGTGAGCTCACTGACCATGTGTGCGGCCGCATCGCCGTCTCCGATCCCAAAAACCTTGTCGTACGCGCGCGCGTGATCGACGCCGTATTCGACTTCGATCCAGTCGGTCGGGAGAAGCTCGTCCGCGTACACCGCGGTCCGCGCGGCTTGATTCATCGCGGCCTTCACGCGTTCGATGCCGTCCGGCCCGTGCGTCTCCAGCACGAACTCGCGGCATTGAAGCACGCTCAGAGCTTTCAATCGGGTCATGAGACTGCCTGGGCTCGCCACGCTGGCTGCGTGGATCGCTAGTCTCGCGCGTTCGAACGCAAACCAGAATATCTGCGAATCTGGCCGCGTGTGCCCGGCTGTGCGGGCCCAGCCCGATCAGCGCAGAATGAAGGTCAGACCCACCGTTGCGCGCAGCTCACCGGTATCAGCTTCGCGTACGCGGCCGAGCCGCGCAGCTTCTTCGACACAGCGCGAGAGGTTCGGGGGCAGGCTTCCGCCCGAGACGCGGGCAGCAGTGATGCGACCGGCCATGTTCGTACTGAACTCGAGCTCGACGTTCACCGAGCACGCCGGCTGTTCGCCGCCCTGCACTGCATCGCGATAGCAGCGCGAGAGCGCCGACTGGTTGAACGCGCTGCGCAGAGCAGCCTTCGACACTGCACCGTGAGACGACGTCACGTCGCCGATCGCCACGGTCACATCGCGTGGGACCGAACTCGGGCCAGCTGCCTTCGGCGCAGTGGTCGCGAGAACGACCGGCCGGGGCAAGCTGTCTGCGGGTGCGCTCGCAGGTTCAACGGGAGCAGCCGGAGCGGCGGCGGGGGCTGCAGCTATGGGCTGCGGCTCCGACTCTGGCACCGCCTCGGGCTCGGCCGCAATCGGCTCGACCTCGACCACGGGAAGCGTCGCATGCGGGTTCGCAACGGCGTTTGCGGACACGTCCGTGCCGGTCACCATCGCCATCGCAATCGGCGCATGTGCCGTCGCACCTTCACTCGAGTCAGCGGCGACTACACTCTTTTCGATGTTGCGAACGCGCACACGCGCGGGCTCTGCGCGACGCGGTTCAGTGGCACTCGGTGTAGGAGTCACCGTCGGCGCGAGCGCCGGCTTTGCCGCTACGGGCCGCGCGAGCGGTTTGGCGTTCACGATCGGCGCTTTCGGAAGCACGGCAACTCGAGCCGCTTCTGCCACCGCAGCAACCTCTGCAACCGGCGCGAGTTTCCGCACGGGCAATTCGATCGGAGGCAGCTCTGCCGGCTCTTCGAGAGGCGCGAGCTCACCTGGCTCCGCACGAACGATCATGTCCACGTCGGGTTCGCGAAGCTTCAAGTCGGGCAGCACTACGGCGGCGGCGATCGCGAGCGCGCTGCACGCGAGTAAGAGCGACGCGGAAGGCTTCCAGCGTCGCGCCGGCTCACGCACCGCCGGCATTTCGATCGTAGCGGTTGCGGCAGTCGGGCGTGTGAGCGCAGCGCTTGGCTGGCTGCGGCGAGCCGAGACGACGACCGCCGGCACGACGCTCGGACTCGACTTGCGCGACGAACCGGCCACCAGTGCGGTGCTCGGCAGCTGCGAAGTGCGCGACAAGCGCGCGCGACCGACGTGCGAAGCGCGCGCTCGTGCTTGGAGAAGCGCAGCGCGCATCTCGTTCGCGGACTGATAGCGAACGTCGGGCGTCTTCGTCAGCGCCTTGAGACAAACCGCTTCGAGCGCCGGGCTCACGTAGCCGTAGCCCGAAGGTGGTGGAGGCGGCGTGAAACACTGCATCCACGCAGTGTCGAGCTCGTTCGTAGCGAGGAACGGAGGCGTCCGCGTCAGCAGCTGAAACAACAACAAGCCAGCGCCGTAGACATCGCTGCGCGCATCGCGCGGCTCGCCGCGGAACTGCTCGGGTGCAGCGAACGGCGGCGTACCGACCATCCACTCCGCGAGTTGCAAGTACGGGCGCGATTCACGATTCGTGAAGGTGAATGGAGCGGAGCCGGCGAGACCGAGACCGCACAGCAAGATCTCTTCGTTTTGCGACACGGTTCCGGCCGCGCGGACGAGCACGTTCTCCGGCCGCAAGTCCCCGTGGGTGACACCCGAGGCGTGTGCGACTTCGAGCGCGGCGAGCAGCTGACACGTCAACCAGACGATTCGTTCGTCTGCGAGCGGCCAATCTTGGTCGAGCACATCGGCGAGGTTCCGCAACTCGAGCGGCTCGTAGACCGCGTACAAAATGCCCGAAGGGTCGCGTCCGAAGTCGAGCAGCTTCCGCAGCAGCGGGTGCTCGAGCTTTGCGACTTTCGTCAGCTCCGAGAGAAACTGCTCGCCGTTCGGGTCGAGCGCGTGCCGCGGGTGGTTGAGCCACACCGAGCGCAGTGGCTCGCCGCCCTCTTCGCGACACACGAACATTCCGGCGGGGCCCGCGAGCTCGGGCCGCAACACCGTGTATTTGTTCGCGACGATCGATCCGAATTCGATTGGCCGTGACGTGCGTAAACTCCCCACCACACCTTCGTCCATGGCGCCTGCTGTACTCCTGAGTACTCCCAAAAGAGGGGTACCCTTAGTTAGCTCTATTGGCCAATCTAGCAAGCCGTTTCAGAGTGCACGCCATTGCAGCCCATAGCGGCGGAAGCGCGTTTCCAGTCGCTCCAGATCTTCTGGACTCGACGCGTTTCAGCCGGCGGCTGGTGGCGCGCTCGGTCGCATCACCCGCTGCCAGCGCCCGCTGCGAAACCGCATCACGAGTAGGCTGGATTGGATGATGTAGTCGGCGAGAAGCGCGCCATAAATCCAGTCGACGGGCATTCGCAGCCAGGTGAATACGCATGCCAGCGCAACGCGGCCGCCGATCAAGCCTGCGAGCGTCGCGACTAACGGAAAGCGCGTGTCACCGGCACCGCGCAGAGCACCTGCCAGTGCAAATTGCATCGCCATCAGCGGCTGCGCGGCGCCGAGCCAGTGGATGAAGCTGACAGTCAGATCGACGACTTCTTCATCGGAGATCATCAATCGCGCGATCGGACGCGCGAGCACCAAGATGATGATCGCCAACACCGACATCGCGGAGACTGCGAGCGCGGTTGCGCGCCAGCCGCTTTGCACTGCGCGTTCCGGTGAACCGGCGCCGAGGTGTTGGCCGACGAGCGTGGAGGCTGCGATCGAAAAGCCAAACCCGATCACGAACGACGCCGATAAAATCTGAACACCGATGCCGTACGCCGCGAGCGGGCGTGTGCCGTAGAAGCGCGCGATCAAGGTCGTGAAGGCGATGAAACCGCCTTGCACGACGAGTTGCTCGAGCGCGGCCGGGAGTCCGATGCGGATGAGCTTGCGCGTGCGTTCGCGGTCCAACGTCGCGCCGCGGGCGGGCGCGATCACGAGGCGGCGCCGGATCCACAACACGTATGCGAGCACTGCCGCGACCGTGTACGCGAGTCCCCCCGCGAGTGCCGCGCCGGCAATCCCGATTTTGGCGAAACCGAGTCCGCCGTAGACCAGCACGTACAGGAAGAACACGTTGGCGATGTTGCTCATCGCGCCGAACAACAGCGGCGTGAGCGTGTCGCCGGCTGCGCGAAGCCCGGAGCTGATCACGAAGCCGATCGCGAATGCGGGCGTGAAACCGCTGATCCAGCGGATGTAGATGATCGCGAGCGCGCGCGAATCCCCGTCGAGACCGAACATCTCCGCGAAGGGCTCCGCGAGCAGTAGCCCGAGCGCCCCGGTCAGGACCGCAAGCAGGGTTGCCAGTCCGAGCGAGTTGGAGACGACGCGGCCAGCTTCCTCGGGTTGGCCGGCGCCGATCGCGCGTGAAACGAGTGCCGTCGCACCGACGCTGACCGCCATCAGCACGGCCATGAGTACGAAAAACAGACGGTGACCGGCCGTTGCCCCTGCAACTGCGGATGCGCCGAGACTGCCCACGACCTTGATGTCGATGATGCCGACGCTCGACTGCAGCAGGTTCGTGAGCACCGCAGGCCAAGCGAGGGTCCAGACGCCGGGCCGCGCCTGCGCATCGCCGTTCGAGCTCGCATCCATCCGGGGCTGGTGATGTAAACGGTTTGCCGCATCGCGCAAGGCCTGCCCCTTGCAAGTGCCCCAGCGGTGGACCTGCAAGCGCGTGGTAGGGTGCGCGACTCTCCCAGGAGGCTGCGTCATGGATCTCGGGTTGCGCGATCAGACTGTCGTCGTCACAGGCTCGACGGCCGGCATCGGCTTTGCGGCAGCGAGGCTGTTCGCAAGTGAAGGCGCGCGAGTCGTCGTGAACGGCCGCACGGATGCGCGCGTGTCGCAAGCCATTGCGCAAATCCGCGAGGCCAACCCCACCGCGAAGCTCGAAGGTGTCGCCGCGGATTTGTCGAACGCCGCGGGTGCGGAGAAATTGATCCAGGCGTTCCCGGACATCGACGTGCTCGTCAACAACGCCGGCGTGTTTGCACCGGTGCCGTTTGAAGACATTTCAGATTCGGAGTGGATGCGCTTCTTCGAGACGAACGTGCTCAGCGGCGTGCGGTTATCGCGCCACCACCTGCCGAGGATGCTGAAGCGAAATCGTGGCAGGATCTTGTTCGTGTCGAGTGAGTCGGCCGTGCAGATTCCGGTGGAGATGATCCACTACGGCACGACGAAGACGGCGCAGCTCGCGGTGGCACGCGGCTTGGCGGAGCGCACGCGCGGTACCGGCGTCACGGTGAACTCGGTGCTGCCGGGACCGACGGCATCCGAGGGGGTCGGCGACTTCGTGCGGCAGCTCGCGGCGGGTCGCGGCGTCAGCTTCGAGGAGATGGAGCGCGACTTCTTCGCAACAGCGCGGCCGTCGTCGCTGCTGGGGCGCTTTGCGACGCCTGCTGAGATCGCGAACGTCATCGTCTACCTGGCGAGCGCTGCCGCCAGTGCCACGAACGGCTCAGCTGTGCGAGTCGACGGCGGTGTGGTTCGCAGCATCGTGTGAGGTCCGCAGACCACAGTTCCAGAGCGGGGCTGGTTCTTTCGGGTTTTCCGCGCCGCGCCGTCCGCGTCCACGAGTTCGAATACTCGGGTTGCGATTTGAAGTGGCTGCGCTCGCTGCGGTTTCAGTCGAGCCATCTGCCGAGTTGCAGCCGTGGGCTGCAGTTCGGCTGGCGCGCCGTCCGGATTTGACTACAGTGTGCGCGTTCGGTGAGCGGAGGTCATGGCAGTATGAAGTGCGGTGTATGCGGCAATCAGATGGTTGCGCTATTCCTGTCATGTGTTTGTGACTACTGTGAGGGCCGTCCCGCGACCGATGACTATCATCGCGGGTTCGTGGTCTGGCGCGGCTTTCTCGGCCCAGGCTTTCCTCACTACGTCTTTTCAAACCGGCAGTCGGCAGAGCGCTGGCGCCGGGGCCAAGGTCAGAACTCAGGCGAGATTCGCGAAGTCCTTTCGCCCGAGCCGTTCCGCTGGCGTCCGAGCCGCGGCACGCTCCGCGACATCGAGTTCGCCGATCACTTGTTCGAGATCTTTCCCGATCATCGTTATCGCCAAGCCTCGCACCGCGCGTTCCTCGCGCCGGTCGAGGTGCAGGACCACAGCGACTGATCGGCTGAGGCGCGCGTGTGCGCGCCTACCGGCTCAGTTGCCCGAGACCTCGACCCCGATCAGGCCTAGCGCTTCGATCGTAAAGCCGAGCAGCCCGAGCGCGGCCTCAGTGAGGCCGAGATCCTCGAGATCATCGAGTGTGATTTCGGTCGAGCCCAAGTCTTCCTCGTCGACGTCGAGCGCGTCGGCGAGGTCGGATAGGTCGAGCCCGAAGAGCGCGAGCAACGTGGCGAGCGCGACGACGTCGTTGCTGAGCGCCGCATCAGCGTCCTTCTGGCAGCGACCACTCGAGCAGCTTCGCGTGTCGTTGCAGCGCTTGTCGCAGCTGCCGCAGTGCTCGTGATCGGTCGAGAGGTCGACGCACATCGCGCTGCACAGATCGAGACCGGCGGCGCACTCGAGCGGCGGCGTTCCACCGGGACCCGCTGCGGGTGGTTGGCTCGGAGCGCCGGCGTTCGTGGCAGGTGTGCCTGCCGTGTTTGCACCAGCCGTACTCATCGCTCCAGCTGCGGGCAGCATCGCAGCGGACCCGGCGCTTGCGATGGGAGCGCTCGCAGCTCCGGCTGCAGCAGCGGCGCCGCTCGCCCCAGCACCACTCGCGAGACTTCCAGCTGCAGCACGGCTCGCGATCGGCGAACCGTTCGGAAGCGTCGCAGCATCGGCATCGAGCGCCAGTCCGTCGCTTGTGCCGCCATCAGCTGCAACATGACCGGTCGCATTCGAACCGGATGTGCGAACGCACACGCGCTCGCGCGAGCACTCGTATCCGTCGACGCATTCTCCGTCGCCGGAGCAGCTACGATTATCGAGGCTTGGGTCGAGTGAGCTCGAGCAGGCAGAACCTGCCAGGATCCACGCACCAAGAAGTGCGCATGCTGATATGCGGAATGGAGAAGAACGCATGCAATGTCCGTGATTTGCTCATCCAAGTTCCCTCGCATAGGTACGCACCGGTCGGTGATTGGCCAGGACTTTTGCCGAAACCTGCGACAGGGCGCGCGCATCACCGGTGTAGTCTCCCGCGATGTCCGCCGTCGCTGAGACAGCTGCCGAGGCTTCGCGCGCACCCGAGCGGCGGCGCGCGCTCGGCTCGAGCTGGCTCGCGTACGCGACTTACTACCTGGGTCGCAAAGGCTTCAGTGTCGTCAAATCGAGCTTGTCGCGAGAGCTCGGGTTCAGCACCGGCACCCTTGCAGCGATCGACACCGCGTACCTCGTCGCGTACGCGTGCGGTCAAGTGCCGAGTGGTTTAGTCGCAGACCGCTGGGGCGCGCGCCGTCTCGTCGCGACGGGCATGCTGATCTCGGCGTTCGCGTGCGTGCTGTTCGGACTTTCGAGCGCGGCGTGGGTGTTCGCGTTCTGCTTTGCGCTGAACGGTGTCGCCCAGGCGACCGGCTGGCCCGGCACGACGAAGATCGTCGCGCAGTGGACGACGCCGCGCGACCGCGGTCGCGTCATGGGTGTCTGGTCGACTTGCTACCAAGTCGGCGGCATCGCCGCGACTGCGCTTGCGACGTTTGCGTTGGGAAGGTTCGGTTGGCGGTACGCGTTCTTCGTGCCTGCTGCCGGGCTCGCAATCGTCGCGTTGCTCGTGTTGTGGGGCGTTCCGCGTGACCACGCCGAGTCGCGCTCGCGGGTCGAACGACCGGGCTGGACGACGCTGCGGGAAGTGCTCCGCTTGCCAATCCTGTACAGCTATGGGGCCTGCTACTTCTGCATCAAGTTGATCCGCTACAGCTTGTTGTTCTGGCTGCCCTTCTATCTGCATACGGCAAACGGGTTCGATGAAGTCGAGAGCGGTTACTTGTCCACCGGCTTCGAAGTCGGTGGCGTGCTCGGCTGCATCGCAGTCGGTTACGTCTCGGATCGCTCCTCGCGCTCGCGTGCCGCCGTCGCCGCGGTGTCGTTGATCGGTTTGGCGATCGCAGTGTTCGGTTACGCGGCAGTCCAGTCCCAAGCCGCGCTCTGGCACTTCGGTGCGCTCGCACTGATCGGCGCGTTGTTGTTCGGGCCCGACGCGCTCTTGTCCGGTGCAGCAGCTCAAGATGCCGGCGGCTCCGAGGCTGCAGCGACGGCTACTGGATTGGTAAACGGGCTCGGGTCGGTCGGTGCGCTT
>Ga0193753_10003707_pt1 | contig 11172 bp, 11 predicted proteins | sample H1c2metaG_FD_144925 | JGI IMG/M metagenome (GOLD analysis project Ga0193753, IMG submission 144925) | Soil microbial communities from a riparian zone of the East river system, Colorado, United States - H1c2 | ecosystem: Environmental > Terrestrial > Soil > Riparian zone | place: USA: East... | reverse complement strand
ACGATCACTGCGTCCAAGCTCATGCCCTGACTTTTGTGTACAGTGATAGCCCATGCAAGTCGCAACGGATGTTGGGCGATCTCCGCCAAGACTCGTCCGTCTTCTTCCACTGTCCATGTAGCTTGCTCGATGGTGATGAGTTTATCGTTTGCAGTACGTATAACTGGGTCAACTCCCGGACCACATGAGACAACAACGCCGAGCGTTCCATTTACGTATCCCTGCTCAAAGTTGTTTTTTACAGACATCACACGCGCGCCCTTTTTGAGTCGCAAGGTCTGCGGCGCCAAACATGATTTCTTCAAAGCTTCAACGAGAAATGGTTTGCCCCGAGAACGCATCTCATACGTGAACTCAACATCACTTACTTTTTTGAGCTCAGTATCATTTAAAACATCTACATCCGCATTGTGAGTAAAAAGTTGCGTTGGTTCCATGGTGAGTTTGGAAGTCACCTTATAACGACTTTTCAAAAGCTCACGTGATTCATCTGAGACTTCTCCTGACCTGATTTCATTTAATATGCTCAAACTTACATCATCGCTTTGACGATAATTTTCATGAAGATAACACACTGTGAGGTTAGCATTTTTCCAGGCTTCCGAAACATATATAAAATGAGAGTCAGGCTCCCCTGCACGAGAGACTGGAGGTAATTGGAAAAAATCTCCGCAAAGAACTACCTGCATACCGCCGAAAGGTTTATCCATATTTGAAGTCGAATCTTCGTCGGTGGGGGTATCAAAAAGTTTTCGTACTGATCTCATATGCCTGGCCACCTTATCCAGCATATCGAGTCTGAAATGGTGAAGCATGGAAACTTCATCAATGATGAGTACCTCTGTCTCCTTGAATCTTTTTACGAGATGGGGCTTCTCAGCCATAGCAGCAAGTTCATCATCATGAAGATACGATCGTATACCCATTCCTGACCATGAATGTATTGTCATACCACCCATATGTGTCGCTGCGATACCTGTTGAAGCGGTGATACCTACAGATACACCATGTTCACGCAGATACGTGATGTACTGGTTGATAACATGCGTTTTACCACTCCCTGCTGGTCCAGTGATAAAAACATTTGCACCAGTTTTGAGTATGGAGAGTGCGTGAGATTGGGTCATGGGGCAAGTATATCAGATTGCCAATTGCGGTGTCATAAGGTAAATTTGATCTTAGGAGTTCATGCCTATGATAACTACACGACGGATCGTAATACCGATAACTTTCGGTAAAGATGGTGAATTTTCAGCTCCAGTGGGGATCGTTGATCCTCTCAAAAGAGGGATGGGTAAGCTTGAGTGTCATTCGAAAGTCAACGGAAAAAGGATTGGTGTTGTCATTACTGGAACAACCACCGCGCCTATATTAACTAAAGTGCTTCAATCCCTCGATTAGAGTGCCGCCGTCGCAATGCACGCTCATCAATCGGGCGGCTTTTCTATTATTCGGTTTATTCCCCCATCTCCATCACCCTCTCCCATTCCTCCTTTTGGACCGGCAATACACTCAACCGTTGCCCCGGCTTTGCCACCAACATCCTCCGAAGAACTTTATCTGCTTTGATATCCGCCAACGTGACTGGTTTTTCTAACTTCTTCACAAACTCCACATCAACACACACCCATAACGGTTCCTTTCCTTCCTTTACATATTTCACTGCTTTCGGATCGAAGTGTTCATCTTTGGGATCAAGTGCCGACTCGTCGATATGTTGGCGCACTTACCACCTTTGCGATACCGTAGACGCCTGTAGGTTCCTTGGGACCACCACTTGAATGGTAGAACAAAGCCAAGTCACCCGCCTTCATACCATCACGCATATAATTGCGTGCTTGAAAGTTGCGAATACCACTCCAGAGTACGCGCTTATCGCGCTTCAAGTCATCTATGGAATAACAAGCCCCTTCTGATTTTATGAGCCAATAATTCATGGATAAAATATAGCACTGTTCGCAAAGTGTGGAAATGCTCTTGCAGTCTCTATCGACAAGGAGTAGCTTTATACAAGAGCATAAACCCCAAACCCAAGGAACGTCAATGAAAGGTACCCTACTTCCCTTTCCTGAACTTGAACAAAGAGATGTGATAGATATCCGAGGCGGATACGTAGAGATCACCTCTCAAGGACAAGTTGCGCGAGGCAAGATTATCCGTATCACCTACTGGAAAACTCACACCCCCTGCCGGATCGTCTTTGATGAGATACAGCTATGGTCAACAGACAAACAAAAGTGGATACGTCATCGTGAGCGATTTAATGTCCAATTTTCGCACTCAGATCTCGAAGAGTATACAGGTCCGTTTGAATCAGAAGATGGAGAGATTTTTTTTACAAGTTCTCGGGGCGTATATGTCATCATCACGCCCCGAAGTCTCGAACAACCACCTCTCCCTCGTGCACTTAAGTTATTCTACGATCTGGAAGAATCCATTATGCACATTGCCAGTTAACTCCACCAAAACGGTGGTTTTTTAATTATTTTTACAGGATATTTACCTATATGATATACTCTCTACACAAAATTTATCCATCACCTATTTTCAAAAATACTCATGTCAAACGCCATCGTACAAGTAGGCCCTATAGAAACCATCCCTCCAGATATTCATATCGTTCGTGCAAAACTCGGAGGCACTATGACAAATGAAGATACCAAACTCGTTTCGGCCTGGGCGGAAGGTTTGCGTGCTGAAGTTGCAAGACTTCACGCCGAGACGGGAAAGATCGTAAGTATTCTTATAGACTTGAGAGAGATGGGCACCTATACAGATCCAGAAACTATTAACATCTTGGTCAAACTGATGAAAGATGATGACGCTCACGTACACAAAACAGCCACTTTCGGAGGAAATGTACTCCACGAGATGACAGAAAGGATTATTTCAAGTATGGCAGGGAGAACTAATCTAAAAAATTTCAAAACAGAAGAAGAGGCTTTAAGCTGGCTACAAATCTAGCGCGTGCCCTTAGTTCTCTGTATGGATAAGATGGAAGCGTTTCCAATCGTAGGGAAATCCGAGCTGTGCAAGTCGATAGATACCGTAGGTAATGAAGAAAGCCCCCGCAACGTCGATAGTGTAGTGAACGTGACCCAGGAGTACGATCACACCAAAGAAAATAGAAGTCACCATAAAAAGATAGCGGAGCCACTTGGTTTGCCAGAACACGAGTGCCATGAGAAATGGAAGTCCCGTATGAGCTGAAAAGAAAAGATCACTATCAGAGGTAAAGAAGCGGATCATGCTTTCCGGATCGGTGACGATCATATGACCAGGGAAAGGTCCGATATGGGTAAGACTAATGAAAATCGCACGAACGACCATGAAGAGACTGATGCTTTTTAGAGTAAATGGAAAACGTTCAGGATTTATAAAAAGAAGAATGGTCACAAAGATCCACATAACGAGTGGTCCGTACATAAATATACCATCGACCTGGAAAACAGGGATATTGCTCAAGACTATATCTGTTACGAAATTACTTGCGTGCTTGCTTGCATATAGTGCCGCAAAATAACTAACTGCTAGACTTGAACACAAGAGTGCCAAAGAAAAAAAGCAGGAGATGATAAAAGGCATATCCTTCGCATGAGTAAAAAAATTGGTCAGTACACGGCGTGCGATTGTAGGTAATGTACGTGTAGTCATATGATTATTGTGGGATTTCCCCCTCTACGAGATGAACAGGTTCTTTTGGTTCCTTTTGTAACTCTTGCATGAGACTATCGGCCAGGATCTTTATCTGACCTTCATCCAAAATACTAACATTCCAGATGTAACTTGAAAATGGAGCAAGAAGACTCTCTGCTTTCTTAAGGGTTTCTGCATCAACGAGGTCTGTCTTGGTAAGGACTACAATCTCTTTTTTTTCATCGAGACCATTGCCAAATTTCTTGAGTTCAGTACGAATAGTTTTATAAGTAGAAACTACATCTTCATTTTCTAATGACACCAAATGAAGAAGGAGTTTTGTTCTCTTCACGTGTCTCAAGAACTTATGTCCCAAGCCCTTCCCTTCTGCTGCACCTTCGATAAGACCAGGAATATCGGCAAGTACGTATCCGTGGATGGCGCCAAGATTTGGATCAAGTGTGGTAAATGCATAACTCCCGACTTTGGCACGCGCACGAGTGAGAGCATTTAAGAGACTGGACTTACCTGCATTTGGCAATCCGATAAATCCTGCATCAGCGATGAGGTTTAGTTCCACCACAAAGTCTCCTTCTTCTCCAGGAATACCAGGAGTTGACTGTTCTGGGCGTACATTTGTGGACGCTTTGAAGTGTTCATTGCCCAAACCACCCCGACCTCCATGGAGAATCTTCGAAACTTGACCTTCGGCGATAAGTTCCACGACACGCTTGGATCCGAGATTGGTGATAAGTGAACCAATAGGAAGATCTATGGTGGTATCCGTTCCAGTCTTACCGTGCATGCTCGAATTTTGACCATCCTGACCTTTCCCCGCTTCAAAACGTTTGACTGATTTGTGACGTGACAATATATTTACATCGCGGACAGCTCGAACATATACATCACCCCCAGGACCGCCGTTACCACCAGCTGCTCCTGAATATTCCTTGCTTTTTTCATGACGCCATCGTACAACGCCGTCTCCACCGTCGCCTGCTTTCGCATGAAATTGTATTTCGTCTATAAATGCCATGATTATTTGTTGATGGTTCCTACGGAGTCTACTGGTGCTTCACCTGAAAATGAATGTCTATAAATCTCAAGGAGCGCAAAAAGGAACGCGAGGATAAGTGGACCGAAGACGAACCCGACGATACCAAAAGTAACCATACCACCAAGTACTGAGATGAGGATGAGGAAGGGGTGTACATTCATACCCTTGTTTACGAGGTATGGACCAAGGAGATTATCGATAAGGCCCACGGCAAGTGCTCCCCAAATAGTAAGTCCGATAGCCATGGGCATATGACCTGTAACAAAGAGATAGATGATACCCGGAACTATAATCAGACTTGTACCGATACCAGGGATGAGTGCCGCGATTGCAGCTATACTTCCCCATACCGCAGGGGCAGGAAGGCCAAACAGGGCGAAACCAATGCCTGTCAAAACTCCTTGTATAACACTGACTACGACGGTGCCCGCAAAAACAGACTGGATAGCACGCTTCAAAGTCTTGGTGATGTATACGTCATGTGAATCCAAAAGCGGACTCCATGATATGAAGTTCTTTGCCATGACATGACCATCGCGAAGGAAATAAAAGAGAGCCAAGAGAAATACAAATCCGTAAGCTAGAACCTTGGCGAAACCACTGAAGACTCGATCGAGGTTTGCAAAGATCCACTCCAGGATATTTTTGAGATACTCGGTAGCGTTCAAAGAATCAAACGAATACGCAGGGAATATATCAAAAAGGCCATGAGAAATAGCTTGTGAAGCTGCATTTAATGCATCGATGACTTGTGAACGGCCAGATTCATCGGTAAGAAGTGCGTAGAGTGCCTGGATCTCCGTGTACATCTTGGCTGCAATAAAAAATATAGGGATGATAACAATGATGAGGAAGAGGAAGACCGTTATGAGAGCTGCGATATTGCTTTGGTAATTTTTGATACCGAGTGAACCAGAGATCCGAGTGTAAACAGGGTATAAGATAACGGCAACCGCTGCAGCGATGACCATAGGACTCAAAAATGGCAGGAAAATGAAGATCACAGCCACTGCTGCAACCAAAAGGAGTGTATAAAAGAAATAGAGTGCTATCCGGGAATTCATAAGATCACATTACCACACATTTGGTATTTGGTGAACTAGCGAAGAAACGGGCAACACATTACTTATTCATCGATCTCTGATGCTCCTCGGTATTTTTGAGGCCACAGTTTTTGTATTTTTTACCACTTCCGCAAGGACACGGGTCGTTGCGGCCTATATCGGGACCTTTTGTTACACCTTGTCCTTCTGCCCCACCATCTGCATCTCCGATAACGCGGGCATTTTCATGAACTTCTTTGAGCTCAGCAGCGTTAGGAATGGGTTGACCTACGGGAATACCGTCTACGGTTGGGACAACATGAGGAAGAAGCTTTTCTACTTGCGCACCCATGGCGGCCTGCATCTCTTTGAAAAGACGCACTCCCTCCTTCTTGTATTCTACGAGTGGATCACGTTGACCATACGCACGAAGTCCGACACTTGAACGTGTGTAATCCATAACTTCAAGATGTTCTACCCAATACATGTCTATAACTTGAAGAAGGATGATCTTTACTGCTGCAAGAAAAGGTTCACGACCAAACTCGGCAATCTTGGAAGCGATGATGGGATTTGATTCAGAAACCACGGGAACCTCCTTTGTATCACGCTCATCGACACGTATACCTTCTGAACGTACGAGTTGCGGCATGATCTGTGGCACGGCGGCTACCGCACTCAGCATAGTGGTAAGTTCATCCTCTACGTCATCAAACACTCCGAGAAGGAGTTTCTTTCGGCGGGCATACACCAGACGTCGCTGTTGATTGATGATATCGTCGAACTCCAATACATGTTTACGTGAATCAAAATTGAATCCTTCGATCTTTTGCTGTGCACTCTCCAGGGCTCGAGAGATAAACTTATGTTCGATAGCCTCATCTTCAGCCATACCGAGGCGTCCCATCATGTTTTTCATGGTATCCGAAGCAAAAACGCGCATCAGCGAATCTTCAAGTGATACGAAAAATTGAGTCTCTCCTGGATCCCCCTGACGTCCCGAACGGCCTCGGAGTTGGTTGTCGATACGTCGTGCTTCATGACGTTCAGTACCTATCACAAAAAGTCCTCCAACACCTTTTACCTCTTCTGCTGATTCTTGTGTATTTGGGTTGCCCCCAAGCTTGATGTCTACACCGCGACCTGCCATGTTCGTGGCGATAGTAACAGCTCCTCGTTTACCAGCCTGAGCTACGATCTCTCCTTCACGTTCATGATTTTTTGCATTGAGAACCTCGTGAGGCACTCCTTCAGCCTTCAGAAACTGAGACAGGACTTCATTTTTCTCAATAGAAACTGTTCCGATAAGTATAGGTTGTCCCTTTGCATGAACTTCCTTGACCTTACGAGCTAAGGCTTTATATTTGCCCATCTCAGTGCGGAAAATCTGGTCATTGCGATCTAGACGTACTGAAACTTTGTTTGTAGGAACGATGAATACTTCAAGCCCATATACTTTGAAAAATTCTTCTGCAGAAGTAGCAGCCGTACCGGTCATGCCTGAGAGCTTTGGATACATACGGAAAAAGTTTTGGAACGTAATAGAAGCATAGGTTCGGGATTCTTGCTGGATCTTTACTCCCTCCTTTGCCTCAATTGCTTGATGGAGGCCATCTGACCAACGACGACCTGGCTGGAGACGTCCGGTAAATTCGTCGACGATAACAATCTCGTTATCACGCACAACGTACTCTTTATCAGGATGATAGAGAGCCTTGGCTTTGATGGCAGTCTCAAGGTGATGTACAAACTTGATACCTTTTTCTGTGTAGATGTTTTCGATATTTAAAATTTTCTCGGCCTTAGTTATACCGTCTGGTGTAAGGGAAATAGAACGGTGCTTCTCCTCGACTGTGTAGTCCGTATCCTTTTCAAAAGACGTAACCATGGAAGCAAACTGGCGATATGTTCCCTCTGCATCGCGCGTAGGTGCGGAGATGATAAGTGGCGTACGAGCCTCGTCGATAAGAATAGAGTCGATCTCGTCGACGATGGCGTAGTTTGGTTCGCGTTGGCGTAAACGGTCGGCACTATACTCGAGGTTGTCGCGGAGATAATCGAAGCCAAACTCGTTGTTAGTTCCATAGGTGATATCTGCGGCATAAGCTTCATGACGAGTTACGGGACGCAAGAATTCGTGGACTACTTTGAAACCACCTACGAGGTCGCGGGTAGTGTCGAGAGCGTCGCTTCCAGAAACATCAGTTCCGGAACCACGATCGGTCTCGCTCGTATTGACAGAATCACTCGCGAGACCGTCTCTTCTCGACGCCTCTGAGTTTGCTTCACCAAGATTTTTTTTCTGAGGCGTCTGCGAAAGGGTTCCGTCGCCGATGTTTCTGTTCGCTACATTCTCCTCATCTTTCGCGGTAACGTGGGTGTTATCATAGAGAAAACTTGCTTCGTGACTTATGGCACCAATGGAGAGTCCGAGGAATGAATGTATCTGGCCCATCCACACTGCGTCACGACGAGAGAGGTAATCGTTAACGGTAACGACGTGGACACCGCGACCGGTAAGGGCATTTAGATATGCAGGAAGTGTAGCGACGAGAGTCTTGCCTTCACCAGTACGCATCTCGGCTATTGCGCCTGAATTCAATACCATACCCCCCAAAAGTTGCACATCGAAATGGCGTTGACCGAGAGTGCGTCGAGCTGCTTCACGAACTACAGCGAAAGCTTCGGGAAGAATCTCTGCAAGGATCTTATCCTCTGCAACACGGTCTTTGTTTGCAACTTTGAGCTTGGCGCGAAATTCGTCAGTCTTGGCTTTGAGACCATCATCAGACAGAGCTTTGATAGCGGCTTCGTATGCGTTTATTTTAGCCACCAATGGTTCAAAACTTTTGGTGGTACGAGTATGCGAAGACCCAAATATTTTGTCTAAAAATGCCATAGTTCAATACTATAACATAGATGGTACAAAGGGAAAGTAAAATGAAAAAAACGCCAGTGAACTTGCTAGTTCGCGTCATACGTCAATTTGCTAATTGACCCATTCGACTTCCCCTTCGATCTCTATACCCGTTTTTTCTTTTACTTGTTCCATGAGCTTGTGTGCAAGATCAACAACTTCTTCAGAGGTAGCACCTGGCTTTGCAACAAGAACCAGTGCCTGTTTTTCGTACGTGCACACATTGCCTACACAGAGCCCTTTTACGTTGCATACATGATCAAGTATCCAACCCAGTGAAACTTTGATACGTCCATCATCTTCCGGGTACCCAGGGAGTCCTGGAAACTTTATTTTAAGTTCATTGAAATGGGCTGAGGAAATAATAGGATTTTTGAAAAATGAACCAGCCGTTCCCCACAACTTCCAGTCGGGTAATTTGCCCCAGCGGATCTCGATGACGGCCTGTCGAACTTCTTCCAATGTGGGCGATGCGATAGAACGGCTAGCAAAGTATTCGCGAACTTCTCGATATGTGGTATTGACCGTACCTTTTTTCGAAAGATTAAATGTGACTGCCAAAATAATATATCTTCCCTTTTCGTGTTTAAAAAGACTATCGCGATAACTAAACTGACACTCAACATTCCCGAGATCCCTTATTGTAAGATTTGTTGTATCCAAAACGCGCACAGAAGAAATAGTATCTGCCACTTCTGCACCATAGGCACCGATATTTTGTACTGGAGTAGCACCTACCGTCCCTGGGATAGCAGAAAGATTTTCAAGACCATACAGACCTCGAGTAACTGTTTGCTCGACCAGATCGTCCCATTGCTCACCAGCTGCAGCAGTGACGGTATCCCCATCAAATGAAATCCCTTTAAATCCTATACGTATAACCAAACCAGAAAAACCTTTGTCGGTAATCAAAACATTTGACCCGCCACCCAAAATAAAAATGGCTATATGTTCTTCTTGTGCAAACCCTATAGCTTGAATGAGTTCTGCATCTGTTCTTACCGAACAAAAAAAGCGTGCCGGTCCGCCAATTTTGAATGTCGTGTATTGCGCGAGCTGTATGTCTTTTTGTATTTGCATATACGCGATTACGCCAACTGATGGCGACGGGTGTGAGCTCCAAAAATGTCTTAATTTTATGTGAGTACAGCCGCCGCCATCACTTGGCGCAAGTGCACTGATATTATAGCGTGAGCAAGTCAAGAAGGAAATGTTAGGAATTGAAGGAATCATCCACAGGAGATTTTCAGCAGAAAATCGACGAGGACTAGAAGCAATCTCTGCAGAGATTGCTTCGCGATTCCTGAAATACCTAACACTTCCTTCCTCATATTACGCAAAAGGCCGCCGAGGGCGGCACTTTGCGAGACATTTGTAGAGAGTGCCCACCTGGATACTCACATGGAAATAATGTAGCACATTATGCAATAAAAAGCAAGTTATCCACACTCTATAAAGTAAGTATCCATCGAGCTTCTCGTATCAAAAAAGCGACCTCAGATAGGCCGCTCTCCTCGAAAAATGCTTCTGGTTATTTCACCCGCCGCCCAAAGATGAGCGAAACGAGAAACAGAACAAGGAATACCACGAAGAGGACTTTGGCGATCCAGGCAGCAGTGCCTGCGATGCCAACGAAACCAAGAAACGCCGCGATCAGCGCCACAACCAGGAATATGATAGACCAGCTCAACATATGTTACCCTTTCGATTCCCCCGGTTTTCGGAGGTTTAGCTCAATCTAGCTCAGCATGAATAAAATGGCAAGTGAAGTTTGTTGGGGCCATCAAAAAAGCCTCGCCGAAGCGAGACTTTTTTGAACGGACTGATAATCAGTACTGTGTATACTATTACGCCGCCTTTGGACGAGCCTCAGAAACAACGATCTTGCGACCATCGAGTTCTGAACCATTGAGCTTATTGACTGCCTCTGCAGCCTCTTCATCTGAAGACATCTCAACGAAACCAAAGCCTTTTGAACGTCCGGACATCTTGTCCATGATAACGTTAGCTGACTCGACTACCCCTGCCTGTTCGAAGTGTGACTTCAGGGTGGCATCTGTTGTACCCCAGGCAATACTGCCTACGAAAAGTCTCTTTGCCATGTTGTTTGTATCCGCTACGTATCCCCTTTGCACGAATCTAATGATTGAGAAAGAAAAACGCGCTCACGGTATTTCCCGTTCCTTACTGTTAAGCGCGTAACCTGACGAGAAAGGTTACACAGGAACTAGAGTACCAGAAAATGAAGTCGGGAGCAAGAAGAATTTTCATTGAAACTACAGTCTTCTTTTTCCTTTTTCCCACGGGATATTCACACTTCTGTAGGTACCCCATTCCCCCTCATCTATTTGCATTAATCTTAGCACGCGTCAGTGGTCCGAATATTCCTGACGTCGGTGTGATATTGTTGGCCACCTGATATCTCACAAGCGCAGCCTTAGTAGCTGGTCCAAAGTAGGTAGACTCTTTACCAGGTGATCCTGTACCTGTGGTTGCTACCTTGAAGCCTTTGGCATTTA
>Ga0193753_10003706_pt1 | contig 11175 bp, 6 predicted proteins | sample H1c2metaG_FD_144925 | JGI IMG/M metagenome (GOLD analysis project Ga0193753, IMG submission 144925) | Soil microbial communities from a riparian zone of the East river system, Colorado, United States - H1c2 | ecosystem: Environmental > Terrestrial > Soil > Riparian zone | place: USA: East River... | reverse complement strand
CTGTCTCTTTTGTCATAGCGCGAGGGCCAGTGAGCCGGCTGCTATCGATTGCCAGCGCTGCCACGGCCCGGGAGGAGCCCACGTAGCCGCCGCCGGCTCCGGGCACATCGTGAATCCCTCCCGGCTCAATCGTGACCGGCAGCTCGACGTGTGCATGCAGTGCCATCTGGAGACGACCAGCCGTTACGTACCGAACGCGATTCGACGGTACGATCGGACGCCATTTTCGTATCGGCCCGGACAGCCGCTTGGCGACTACGCGATTTATTTCGATCGCGCTACCGATGTTCAGGAGGATCGCTTCGAGATTGCTCACGCCGCCTACCGCCTGCGCAAGTCGGCTTGCTTTCTAGCGAGCCAAATGACTTGCACGACCTGTCACGATCCACATCGGGCGCTTCGAGGCGAGCAGGCCAGGGAGCATTTCACAACTGTCTGCCGGACCTGCCACGCTATGGCGCATCGAGCGGAAAAACTCGCTTCAGCCAACTGCATAGATTGCCATATGCCGAAGAGGCGCGCCGAAGACGCCGTGCACGTGGTGATGACCGACCACTACATTCAGCGGCGCAAACCGGACCGTGACTTGCTGGCGCCGGTCGAAGAGAAGATCGAGAGCGATGCGGGCGCTGTGTCGTTGTACTATCCGCCGCAACTTCCACACACGCCCGAGAACGAACTGTATCTTGCCGTGGCGCAGGGACGGCTGGAAGGGGCCATCCAAAAGCACGCGCCGGCGCGGCCCGAATTCTATTTTGAGCTCGGTGAGGCTTATCTGAAAGCCGGCAAAAACATAGACGCAATCCGGTGGTATGAGCAGGCGCTGCGCCGGCGGCCGGGCTATGACGCCGCCAGAAAACAGCTCGTTGTCGCTCTCTTTGCTATCGGCCAAGTGGAGCGGGCGACTCAGACGCTCAAGAATGCCGCGCCTGACGCAATCGTGCTGACGAATCTTGGAAATGCGTACCTGCGCGAGGGCAAGATCCAGCAAGCGGAGCGGACCCTGCGGCAGGCGCTAGCACTCGATCCGGACGCACCGGAAGCGCAGAATTCATTGGGACTCGCTCAATTGCAAAGCGGGGATAATAAGGGAGCGGAGAAGAGCTTCCGTGAAGCGATTCGCATTCTGCCCGAGTTGGCTGCGGCGCACAATAACCTCGCTAATCTTTTGACTGGCGCCGGAGATTATCCTCAGGCCGCATATCATTTCGAAAAGGCGACAAGAAGCGACCCGGCCTACGCAGACGCCCATCATGGCTACGGCTTGCTGCTCGTGCTGATGCGGTCCTACGACAAAGCTGCTATGGAATTGCGCGAAGCCGTAAGACTCGATCCGCAATCGGCCGAAGCCCATAGCGATCTAGGGGACCTGCTCGCCGCCCAAGGCCACACGGAAAGCGCGCGCCAGGAATACGAGCGCGCTGAAGAAGCCAAGCGCAGAAAGAAAATTCCATAAGGAATCAAATGTTGCAATCTTCAGATTTGCGTAAATTTTCTTGACTTCGTGACGAGGTCCTGATATAAAAATTCATGCAAGCGCTTCCAGCAATGAATGTTGCGTAATATGCAACCGTTGTGCGCCGACCAGGAGGTCGTCAAATGGAGAGAGACAACAACGTTTGGTTGTCGTTATTTTCAGGTGCAGCGTCCGCACCCGCCCGCTTCGGCAACACCCATAAGTTTGTATGCTTGTGCTTGCTTCTAGGTGGGATCTCCCTACCGGCGCTAGCGCAAAGCGACCGCGGAGTCGTTACCGGCACGATCTCCGATCCACAGGCCGCCGTTGTCCCGAACGCGCAATTGACCTTGAGGAACACGGAAACAGGAGCGGTGTATGACACGGTCAGTACGGGCACAGGCAACTACACGCTTCCGTCCCTACCCGCCGGTCACTACAACCTGACCGTGGCGGCGCCAGGATTCACGCAGTTCGTCCAAAAGGGCATTGAGGTTCAGGTCGCGCAGACGGCCCGCGTCGACGTTGTCTTGAAGATAGGGTCCTCAACAGAAACGGTCACGGTGCAAGCCGATGCGTCGCTGCTCAGGACGGAAAGCGCCGAGCAAAGCCAGACAGTCAACGGAGATAGAATTAACAACCTTCCGCTAACACTCGGCGGCAACAATCTTTACGGCGCACGCAATCCGCTGGCGGGGCTTACACTCGCACCCGGCACCTCTCAGGTGACGGGAACGAACTTTCAGTTCCGCGTGAACGGCAGCACCGATACGGCTAGATTTCTTCTGGACGGGCAGGACACCACCACTCAGGGAATGACCTCGCAGCATCTTTCGGAATCGCATCCTTCCGTGGAGGCTCTGCAAGAGGTCACGATCGAGAGCAGTAACTTCGCCGCTGAATTCGGCCAGGTACAGGGAGGGCTCGTGAACTTCACCACGCGCTCCGGCACCAACCAGTTTCACGGCACGGCGTATGACTACTACACCAACGAGTTCTTGAATGCCGGGCGGCCATTTACCGACAACGGCCATGGAGGCCTGATTCGTCCGCGCCAGCGGAACAACGATTATGGCTTCAGTGTCGGCGGGCCAGTCTGGATTCCGAAGGTCTACAACGGCCATGATCGAACTTTTTTCTTCTTCAACTTTGATCAATTCCGGAACAACGCAACGGTTTCCGGAGCGGCCAATACCGTGCCAACAGCGGCCTACCGTCAAGGCGATTTCAGCGGGGCATTGACGGGGCGCGTGCTGGGCACGGATCCGCTCGGGCGCTCGATCTTGGAGAACCAAATATACGATCCCGGCACAGCCAGTGTGGTAAGTGGCCAGACGATCCGCAATCCGTTCCCGAACAATCGCATCGCGATAAGCCGCATGGATCCGGCCGCGCTCAAGATCCAAGCCTTGGTTCCGATGCCTACCCTCCCCGGCATCGTCAACAATCTTGCGATAGTCGACCAGACCGGTTCTTACACGACGCTTCCCAGTCTCAAGATCGACCAATTGATAGGCTCCAAGACGAAGATCTCCTTTTATGGCGGGAATTGGAACAATCACACTCCCAAGAGCACGGGCGACGGCCTTCCCTTTCCGATATCCAATACTCGGGAATTTTACACTTACACGAATACCGATCGACTAACGCTCGATCAGACGGTTACGCCCACGTTTCTGGTTCATCTTGGCGCCGGTATCGTTCGCTATAACCACATCGACTCAAGTCCGACGGTGAGTCAGAGCTTCGATGCTCCAACGCAACTTGGCATCGTGGGAGGTGTCCCGAACCAGTCGGGCAAGACGGGCTTTCCGGGAATCACGGGTCTGAGCACGAATCAGGGCGGGTTTGCGGTGAACAACGTGAGCGGTGGAACCGGCACCAGCATTGGATGGACCAATGGCGTCAGGGACTATGACACCAAACCAACCGCGGTCGCGAGTGCCACGCTCGTCAGGGGCAATCACACATACAAGGCCGGTGTAGAGTGGCACCGCGACGCCTGGACTTTTTTCAACTTCAACGGCGCGAGCGCTTACAATTTTGCCTCTTCCGAGACAGGCCTTCCCTACTTGCAGTCGGCGACTCTCAACGGCGGCTCGGTTGGATTTCCCTACGCTAGTTTTCTGCTCGGAGCGGCGGATACGGCGAGCGTCCACAATGCGATCGACCCACAAATTCGCAAATCGGCGTGGGGCCTGTATCTGCAAGACACCTGGAAAGTCACACACAAGCTCACGCTTGACTATGGGCTGCGGTGGGATTGGCAGGATGGCTGGCACGAGATGCACGATCGCTCGTCGTCGTTTTCAGGTGGACTCCCGAATCCTTCGGCAGGAGGGCTGCCAGGCGCCACCGCATACGAAGGCTATAGTTCCGGCCACTGCAATTGTAGTTTCACGAAGACTTATCCGTTGGCGATTGGTCCGCGGATCGGGGTCGCGTATCAAATCGACAGCAAGACGGTGGTTCGTGCCGGCTGGGGCCTGGTATATGGTTATACGCCGGTCTTGAATTACTTCAACACGGCTACTGTTGGAGTAGGCTGGAACACGCTAACTTTTTCCAACTCAAACTTTGGCGTTCCGGCGACTACTCTTTCACAAGGCCTACAATACAACCCAGCAACCTTGTATGCCAACTCGCTGAACCCTGGCATTCAGCCGCTTCCCGGCACGATTAATCCTCCGCCATCGTACTTGTCTCCGCAAGGGGGCCGGCCTCCCAGAATCAACCAATGGAATATCTCGTTGCAGCGGCAGATCCTGAAGAATCTAACAATAGAAGCCGCTTATGTGGGGAACCGGAGCGTCTGGATTTTGGCTAACAATTCCTACGAACCAAATGCGCTGTCTCCGCAGATACTGGCCGCGGCCGGCTTCAACGTCACCAATGCGGCGGACATTGCCATCTTGACGTCGCCGTGGAATTCTCCGCAGGCGCAGGCCCGGGGAATCAGATCTCCATACGCTGGATATCCGCTCGGCCTGACGGCGGCGCAGACGCTCCGGCCGTTTCCGCAATTCGGAAACATCGGCGTGCAATGGATGAACAATGGCGACAGTTGGTATGACGCACTCCAGACGAAACTTACCAAGCGCTCCTCACACGGGCTCGAGGTCACCGGATCGTTCACTTGGCAGCGGGAACTCGATTACGGCATCAATCAGCCCAACAATGTTTTTAATACGCGAGTAAATAAGACCATCTCGGCTTATTCTCAGCCGCTGGTTCTCACCACCGGCTTCAACTATCAAGCGCCCGCTATTACTACGACAAATCGGCTCGTGCGTAACATACTGCGCGATTGGACCGTCGGCGGTGTCATAAGCTATGGGAGCGGACTGCCGATCCAGTCTCCGTGCGGGCAAAATAACTTACAGACGCTGCTGTTTCAAACCTCGAACGCGTCTATTTCGTCGGGCACAAATACAACCACGTGTGCGTCCGGCACTTTCATGAATCGGGTAGCAGGCCAGCCGCTATTTCTCAAAGATCTCAATTCCCATTCCGTCGACCCAAACGCGAATTTCGTGCTGAACCCAGCCGCTTGGACGAATCCCGCGGCAGGGCAATTTGGCACGGCCGCCGCTTACTATAATGACTATCGCTACCAGCGCCATCCCCTGGAGCAAATTAGTATCGGCAGACTTTTTCGTGTGCGCGAATCCGTAACGGTGGAACTCCGCGGCGAATTCTATAACGTTTTCAACCGGGCGAACATGGCCGACCCCGTTTCGACGAATGCGACCGCGCCCCAGCAGAGAAATGCGCAAGGCGCGCCGATTTCCGGGTTTGGCTATATCAATTCGCAATCGCTTGGCAACGGATCGACATTGAACAACAACACGGGCCTGGGGGGTAATCCCCGGCAAGGCCAACTCTTACTCCGGCTCCGGTTCTAAGAAGTGCGGAATTCAATGAATCGCTTTATTCTGCTGTTGATAGCCGCGGGACTCTTGCCCGGCGCCGATCACCCGAGCGCAAATATCACGAACGGCCAGATTCGGGCAAAACTCTACTTACCCGACGCAAAAAAGGGCTTCTACACATCCACCAGATTTGACTGGTCGGGAGTCGTTGCCAGCCTGGAATACAAGGGACATAACTACTACGGCAACTGGTTTCAGAAGATCGATCCCGGCGTTTACGACTTTGGCTATAGCGGTCCCGACGTTATCTCGGCGCCATTTACTGCCATGATTGGACCCGGGGAAGAATATCAAACGGATGGAAAGGCGCTCGGTTGGGACGAGGCCAAGCCTGGTGGGACCTTCATCAAGATTGGCGTTGGCGTGCTAAGAAAACCCGAGGACGCTAAATACGATCATTCGAAGCCTTACACGATTGTGGACGGCGGCAAATGGAACGTCAAGAAGCGTCACGATTTCGTTGAGTTTACCCACGAGCTCTCGGACTCGGCCACACATTACGGGTACTCGTACACCAAGGTCATACGACTTACTAAGGACAAGCCGCAACTGGTAATCGAGCACACGCTGAAGAATACCGGCAGCCGGGCGATCCAGACAAATATGTACAATCACAACTTTCTTGTGCTGGACAACCAGAGTCCCGGACCGGACTTCTCCATCACGGTCCCGTACCAAATCCAGCCGCGTCGTCCCCCGAGTGCGGGACTTGGCGAGATTCGCGGAAACCAAGTCGCGTACTTAAAAACGCTCGAGAACAAAGACCGCATGACAACATCCATGGCAGGGTTCGGCGATGACGCGAAAGATTATGACATTCGCATCGAGAATCGCAAAGTGGGCGCCGGAGTGCGGATCACCGGAGATCGTCCGCTTGTAAATGTCGCGCTATGGTCGATCCGGACAGTTCTGGCAGTCGAGCCTTTCATCTCTATCAACGTTGATCCCGGCAGCGAATTTTCCTGGCGGATCACCTACGATTACTACGCTCTAACAGAACCTCGGCAGTGAGAGGGAGCGGAATACGGAAAATGTTCGTCAGGCTCTGTACCGTCGTCTTTGCAGCCAACGCCTTGCTTGGGCAGCATCCTTACAAGCCCGAAGACGTGGCGGCCGGCGGCCAACTATTCCGGGCTAATTGCGCAGTCTGCCACGGCGCAAATGGTGATGGCGTTCCGGGTATCGATCTGGCTCGAGGCCAGTTCCGGCGCGCTTCTTCCGACGAAGACATTGTACGGACTCTACGGAACGGGATTCCGGGTACGGCCATGCCTCCGGCTGATATCCCTGAATTTCAGGCCCGTTATATCGTTGCTTATCTGCGCTCGCAAGCGGCGGAAGCCGTCCGCAACACCTCCTCTGGGGGCAACGCCGCTCGCGGCGAGGGTATTTTCCAAGGCAAAGGTGGATGTCTCGAATGTCATCGGGTAATGGCCAAGGGCTCTCGCGTCGGCCCGGATCTCAGCGAGATCGGAGTGTACCGCCGGTCCAGCGATTTGGAGCGGTCGATTCTCGATCCCAATGACGAGATCCTGCCGGCCAACCGCTCTATTCGTGCCGTGACGACCGACGGCAAGATCGTTACCGGACGCCTGCTAAATCGGGATACTTTCAGCCTGCAGCTGATGACTTCCCACGAGCAATTAATCAGTCTGCCGAAATCGGACCTGCGTGAATTTGAAGTTCTCGTGCAGTCTCCGATGCCTTCCTATCGTGAGAAGCTAAGCTCCGGGGAGCTAGCGGATCTTATTAGTTACTTGGTTTCTTTAAAAGGATCGAAAAGACAATGAATGCGTGGCGGAACACATGCTCAACCTGCCTGTTGGCTCTTATCCTATCTTGTGTGGTTTCGGCTCAGGTTACCTTCGAGCGAATTCTTCATTCCGGCCGCGAGCCCCAAAACTGGCTCACTTACTCTGGGGACCTTAACAGCCATCATCACAGCTCGCTGAGCCAGATCACACCAGACAACGTGAAGAACCTGGAATTGAAGTGGATTTTTCAGGCAGCGACTCTGGATAAATTTGAGCCCACGCCGTTAGTGGTTGATGGAACGTTATATACAGTGCAAGGCAACGATATTGTTGCCCTCGACGCCAGCACGGGGCGGATTTTCTGGATTTACGCCTATAATCCGTCACCGAAAGCCCGCATCTGTTGTGGCCGCATCAGCCGTGGACTTGCGATTCTCGGGGACACCCTCTTTCTGGGGACAATTGACGCTCATCTCATAGCTGTGGATGCCAAGAATGGCCGCGCCCTGTGGAATGTTCCCGTCGCTCGCTCGGAAGCCGGTTACTCGATCACGATGGCTCCGCTGGTGATCAAGGACAAAGTGCTTGTGGGCACCGCGGGTGGTGAATACGGCATTAAAGGATTTTTGGCGGCGTACGATGCCCAGACAGGGAGGGAGGCCTGGCGCTTTGACGCCGTTCCTGGGCCGGGAGAACCCGGACATGAAACTTGGGGCGCCGATTCATGGAAACATGGAGGAGGATCGGTGTGGCTGTCGGGCTCGTACGATCCGGTGCTCAATCTGACTTACTGGGGAATTGGAAATCCTGGTCCCGATTGGAATGGCGATTCCCGCCCTGGTGACAATTTATATACCGCCTCCGTGGTTGCCCTTGACGCCGATACAGGCAAGCTGAAATGGTTCTATCAATTCAATCCACACAATGAGTTCGATTGGGACGCTGTGCAAACACCCGTGCTGGTTGACATGCGGTGGCACGGCACGCCTCGTAAGCTCATTCTCTGGGCAAATCGAAATGGATTCTTTTATGTGATCGACCGGACGACGGGTCAATTCCTATTGGGCAAGCCTTTCGCGAAACAAAATTGGAATGTTGGCTTTGATGAAAGTGGCCGGCCCATGATGGCCCCTGGCTCGAAATCCAGCACGCAAGGCACGCTGATCTTCCCTGGCAATGCCGGTGCAACGAATTGGTATGCGCCTTCTTTTAATTCCCGCACCGGGCTTTTCTATCTGACGACCTGGCAGGCCACTTCGAATATCTTCGTCAAGGGAGAAGACGAGTATGTGGAAGGCCGCTACTTCGGTGGCGGGAATCCCAGGCCCCCGGGTCCACGCGGAGCGGGTCCCGGGCTAGGTATGCACGGTGGCTGGGGCACGGGGCCGGCAGTCAACCTCAAGAAAGAAAACGAGGGCTACGGTGAGGTGCAGGCTCTCGACCCCCAAACCGGCGAGCGCAAATGGGGATTTAAGATGGCCGACGTTAGTGAGAGCGGTGTGTTGACCACCGATTCCAACCTGTTGTTTACAGGCGGCCGCGAGGGCTACTTCTTCGCTCTGGACGCGCGTAACGGCGAACTGTTATGGAAGGTCTCTGTAGGTGGGTCGGTCATAATGGCCCCCATCACTTACTCGGTCAACGGCAAACAATATATCGCTTTCAACGCGGGCAACGCCCTCTTCGCGTTTGCGGAGCGGGACTAGAAGGAGCGGCACATGAAAATGCTATCGTTGGCGCTGGTTTTAACTCTGCCACTCGCCGCGCGCGAGCCGTTGGCGCAACGCATCGGACACTCAGATCCTTCCAAGTATCAGCCGCAGAAAGCGCTACATGGCGGCCCCGGCCAATTCGACGGCATGTTCATTCTGGATTCGCATGCTTTGGACACCAACCTGAATTTTCTGCACAGGGCCGTCATCGAGCCGAATAGCGGCGTGGGGGCTCATTTTCACAACCAATGCGAGGAGATGTTTGTCATCTTCGACGGCGAGGCGCAGTTCACCATCGACGGGCGAACATCGGTGCTGAAAGGGCCGGCTGGCGCGCTGTGCCGGATGGGTCACTCGCATGCTATTTACAACGCGACCGACAAGCCGATTCAGTGGCTGAATATTCAAGTGGGGACAGTGAAAGGCGCAAGCGACGCGTTCAATCTGAACGACCCTCGCTTGGATGTGCCGATCGATCCCATACCCCAATTCATGACCATGCGGTTGGATCGGAATCTGCTTCGGCCTTTCGAACGTCTAAATGGCGGCAAAGGCAAGGCCGCGTATCGGCGTGTTCTGGATCCGCCAGTCTTCAGCACGTCGTGGGCGTATGTGGATCACCTGGTACTGCCTCCTGGTTCCTCTATCGGTCCTCACCTGCACAGAGAGGTTTCCGAAGCCTACTACGTGATCGGCGGCCAGGGCACGGTGACAGTATCCTCCAGAGGCGAGGCTCCTGAAACCGCTTCAATTAGTACAGGCGATGCTGTTCCACTTTTGCTCAACGAAGTGCATGCTTTCGAAAATACCGGAAGCGAACCACTGGAGTTCTTGATCGTCGGCGTGTCCCGAAGCGCCAACCGTACCATCGACAGTGTCGATGTGCCGGGCAGGTTGCCTTGACTTGCAACCCGCTCCTTTGATACGATTCGCCTTTAGTCAACGCAATAGATATTGCACTATATGCAAACAAATAGACGCGCCTTTTGCGCGGCAGTTGCGCTGGGAATCGGAGTCGCGGTGGCACGACCGGCGCGCAGACTGCAGGCCGGACACACCGGAATCACCTGGGGCAACGACATTCAGCAGGCAATAGAAGACTGCGGCCGGCTGGGCTTCCACGGCTTTGAGACTTTCGGCCAGGTGCTCGAAAACTGGGAGCCGAAAGGCGGCCTGGGACCCCTTCTCGAACAGAATAAGCTGCCGCTGATTTCCGCTTACTGCAGTTTCAACATGGTCGATCCGGCCAAGCGCAAGGACGAAATAGAGAAGATGACGCGCTGGGGCGGGTTGATCAAGAAATACAACGGCAAGGTATGCGTCATCGGTCCCAATTCGGTCAACCGCGATACATACTCCTTCAATGAATCCAAATCGAACATCGTGGCCAGCCTGAACGAAGCGGCAAAAGCGCTCAGCGGAATGGGTCTCATCGCAGCGCTTCATCAGCACACGGGAACGTGCGTCATGACGCGCGAAGAAGTGTACGGCGTGATGGAATCCGTCGACACACGCTACGTGAGATTCGGACCCGATGTCGGGCAGCTAGCGAAAGGCGGAAACGATCCGGTAAAAGTTGTGACCGATTTTCTGCCTCTGATCCGGCACGTTCATTTGAAGGACTTCAGCGGCGGCGACGCGTATCTCGGCTATTGTCCGCTCGGTGAGGGACAAGTCGATCTGCCTAAGGTTCTGGAATTGCTCGAGGGCTCCGGCAACCAACTCACGATCATGGCGGAGCTCGATCCTTCGCCTGATATGCCTGTGACCGCGACAAAAGCGGCCACCGTCAATCGGGACTATCTGCGGAAAATGGGCTACACGTTTCGCTCCTAAAGTAGGAACACAAGATGAAAAAAAAGACCACCATCGGCATCGCCCACAGCGATGCAGATCTCGGCAAGCCGGCTGAATGCTCGCGAGAGCAACTCGACTTGGTGAAAGGCATGATCAGGGACATCGCGGACCAGACGATGGGCGGCATGGCGAATATCGTGAAGCCCGGCGACAAAGTTCTGATCAAGATCAACACCGTCATCCCGGTCGCCGCAAATGCCGGCTTCACCACGGACCCGCGCATGCTCGAAGCGCTGATCGAACTTGTCAGCGAGCAAAATCCGTCCCGCATTCAAATCGGCGAGCGTTCCGCGATGGGCGCCGACACAAGACACGCCATGGAGGTTTGCGGTATGGCCGATGTGGCGGCGCGCACGGGAGCGGAGCTGTATCCGTTCGATAACGCGCCTTTCGACATGTACAAGATCGACCGGCCCGTCAGCTTCAACGAATTTCCAGTCCCGCGCGTGGTGCGGGAGGCGGAC
>Ga0193753_10003705_pt1 | contig 11179 bp, 10 predicted proteins | sample H1c2metaG_FD_144925 | JGI IMG/M metagenome (GOLD analysis project Ga0193753, IMG submission 144925) | Soil microbial communities from a riparian zone of the East river system, Colorado, United States - H1c2 | ecosystem: Environmental > Terrestrial > Soil > Riparian zone | place: USA: East... | reverse complement strand
TCGATGAGGATACTCAGATCGTCACGCGCTGAAGGTGTCCAGCTCCACCGACGTGCCGGATGAAGAGCTCAATCGGCGACGACGGAGCGACCTGCAACGCCTCTACGAGACAGACGCAGTCAGCACGAAGGTGACGCGACTGGTAAGCGAGCTCGCGTTCAAATTGACCTCGAATCGAGCGCGGTGCTAGCGTGACGAGATCGATCGAGTGCGGCGGAGCCGTCACATAGAAGTACCTTTGCCCACCTCGCAGATCGAGGACGAGCTGCTCCTCGTCTCCTACTTTGCGTTCACTTGAATGCTCTCCGGTCTGGGGTCTCCAGATGACGGAGAGCGTTCCGAGCCGTAGAGCGCCATCGCGCCAGGTTCGTCTCTCGCGACGGCGAGCGTCCGGGCCGCAGGTCCGCGCGCCGCCTCGCGTGTGTCTTTCAGTCGTGCATGAGGAGGTACTGTGATGAGTCGTCACTATCGTTTCGAGCGCTGGTGTTTCGCCGCTGTCCTGCTTCTCGCCCCGGCCTGCGGCGATGACTGGCCGGCGGAGGTCGTGTGCGGCGAGGGAACGCAGCTGGTCGACGGGGAATGCGTCGCCGGCGGCGCCGACCAGCCGGATCCGGGCGAGCCGCTGGTCTGCGGCGACGGCACCGAGGAGGTGGACGGGCAGTGCGTCGCAGGCGGGCTCGAGCCCGGCCACTTCCTGAGCCCGCTGGTGCAGCTGCAGAGCCTGCACGATGTCGGCAGCCACACGGACGAGGTTCGCATCCGCGAGGACAACCTCCTGCTCAACTGCAGCTACACGTTCAACGTGATCGATGCGACCGACGCGAACAACATGGAGCGGACGCACGAAGAGGGACTCGTGCACGTCATCCCCGGCGACGAGCGCCAGCCCGGCTGCAAGCACATGGCCTGGGACGAGAACCTCGTCTTCACCACGCACCTCGGCAACATCCGCAACCCGGCCTTCCTGAGCGGCTGGGACATCACCGATCCGACCGTTCCGGTCCAGCTGCCGGTCCTGCAGGAGACGGGCATCAGCTACGAGGGCATCGACGTCGCCAACCACAACATCTTCGTCGGCCTCCACGAGAACGGGCTCGGCGTCTTCAACTACGACGCCACCGCCGGCTTCACGCGCGTGGGCAGCCTGGGCGGTTTCACCAACGCCTGGGGCATCGCCGCGCGCGGTGACGAGGTGTTCGTGGCCGACGGCCTCGGCGGCTTCGCGACGGTCGACGCGACCGATCCGGCCAGCCCGGTCGAGCGCGGCCGCGTGGCCACGGGCGGCCAGGCCCGCGGCGTGGTGGTGGACGGCGACTTCGCGTACGTCGCCGCTGGATCGGCCGGCGTGGCGGTGGTCGACATCTCGGACCTCGCCTCGCCGCAGATCGTCGGTCGGGCCGTGATGCCAGGGACCGCGCTGCGGGTGGCGTACTCCGAGGGCCGCCTGTTCGTCGCCGCGTGGAACGACGTCCGCGTGTACGACGTCGCGACGCCGGCCGAGCCGCGCCTTGTCGCCGCGGTGCGCATCCCGCGAGAGTTCGACTACGAGGAGCTCGACCGCGAGCTACCCACCATGCGCATCTTCGGCGTGGCGGCGCGCGGGCGCGACGTCTTCATGGGCACATGGGAGAACCCGTACTCGTACCGGCTGGAGCCGGACCGCGTCGCGCCCAACATCCGCCTGCCGGAGACCGCGGCCCGCACCGACTTCGGACCGGTCGCCGTCGGCGACAGCAAGACCATCCCGTTCGAGGTCACCAACCAGGGCACCGCGCCGCTCACGCTGGTGGAGAACTGGAGCACCGGGTCGGCCTTCACCGTCGAGCCGCGTCAGGCACGCCTCGCGCCGGGCGAGACGCTGGCGCTGCAACTGACCTACACGGCGACCTCGGAGGAGCAGGAGGTCAGCTACCTGCACATCAACTCGGACGACCCCGCCGCGCCGGAGCGCAGAGTCTTCCTGGTCGGCAACGCCCCGGGCGTGACGGTCGGCGCGCTGCTTCCGGACACGATCGGCGTGATGCTCGACGGAAACACCTGGAGCTCGTCGGCAGATTCGAGCGGCGAGGTCCTCCTGCTCACCTACTTCGCCACGTTCTGTCCGGTCTGCGCCAATCACCTGCCCGACACCGAGGAGCGGTTCTGGCGCGCGTATCGCGACCGCGGCCTGAAGGTGGTGGCGCTCAACCCGCGCGAGTCCACCGACGAGATCGGCCAGGTCGCGGCGTATGCCGACACAATCCGCGTCACCTTCCCGATCGGCATCGAGGAGAACTCGCCGACCTACAACGCGATCACGACCAACTTCCAGGGACCCAATCCGTTCCCGGTCGACGTGATCGTCGACAAGTCGGGCATCGTCCGCTACGCGTCTCACGAGTACGATCCGGACGCCATGACCGCCCTCATCGAGGAGTTGCTGGCGGAGTAGCGGCCTCGTCAGGCGTGCGCCCGCGAGCGACCTCGCCGGCGCACGCCTTCACTTCCGGCCCCGCGTTCCAGGCCCTGAGCTATCGCCTGAGGCCAGGGCAGGGCGCGGGGGCGCCACACCGCGGTGGCACGTGGCTCCATCGCCCAGGCTGCCTTCGCGTCCTTCCCGTGCGGCGCCGTTTTCAGGACCAGTTCCGCGACGCGATCACTTCGGTCAGGCGCGCCAGACCGTCGGCGAACCGCTCTCCGGTCGAGGCGAACCCCAGACGAAAGTGCGACGGCATACCGAAACAGTCGCCCGGCGCGAGCAGTACACCGCGCTCGGCGGCTGCCTGGCACAGTGGACGCGCGCTGGCCCCGGAGCGCAGCACCGGAAACGCGGTCGTGCCGCCGTCGGGCGGGACGTAGCCCAGGAGCGCGGCGTGCTGCTCGGCGAACGCATTCAGCCTGTCGCGGTTGGCGGCTGCAAGCGATCGCGCGCGCGCCAGGATCGCGTCCCGGCGGCGCATCGCGATCGCTCCGATGAGCTCGGTGATCGGCGAGTTCGAGATCGTGAAGTAAGACCGCGCGTTCAGATACTCGGCGCGGCGAGCCGGGTCGTGGTCGACGATCCACCCGAGGCGGAGCCCGCTCAGACAGAGCGCCTTCGAGGAGTCGTGGATCACAGTGGCGTGTGGAAGCCTCGCCGCGCTCGGTTCCGGCTCGCCGTAGAAGATCGGGTGATAGACCTCGTCGACGACGAACTGGACGCCGCGGGCCGCACACCGGTCGTGCAGCGCGACGATGTCGGACCAGGGGGTCACCGACCCGGTCGGGTTGTGCGGTGAGTTGAGCAGCACGAGCCGGGTCCGGTCATCCATGGCTCGCGAGATCTCGTCCACGTCGACCGAAAAACCGCGCTCCGGCGCCAGGTGGTAGCGCCGCACCTCCAGACCGAGCGAGCGCGGGACCTCCTCGAACGGCGGGAACCCGGGAAACGGGACCACGACGTTTGCGCCCGGCTCGGCCACCCGGTGGAACAGGATCAGGAGCGCCTCGGACGCGCCGCTCGTCACCTGGACCGCGTCCGCGCTCACGCCGTGGAAGGCCGCGATCTCGGCGCGCAGGGCGCCGGTGCCCTGCGCCGGCGCGTACAGCACCTCGAGATCGAGTAGGTCGTCGACGCTGTCGCCGAGCGCTTCGCGCAAGGTCCAGGTCGGCCCGGTGCTCGAGCCGAGGTCGTACTCGATCGTGCCCCCGTGCTTCCAGGAGTCGATCCACCGATCCAGCTGGAATGGTGCGAGCTGCATGTCCCTCAAGCTAGCAGCACGAACGCCGACGCCGAGAGCACAGGCCGCTCCGGGCATGCCAGGTACACGAGGTGGGCTTCGTCGTTTCTCTTCTCGATCGCCGACCGGGAATCATTGACAACAAGGCATCGGCCGGGCCCGGCGCTGAGCGCCGAGCGATTCGCTCGATCAGTCGATGGCGGCGCGAGCCGGATCGAAGACGGCGATGAACGGCCGCATCGGGAAGCCGCTCCCCGACGAGAGCTCGCCGTCGCCCAGATCCATCTCGCCGGCGAACGAGCCGCCCACGGCGAGGCGGCCGGTCGAGTCCACCTCGAGCCGATCCGGGCCGAAGCCCGGGCCACCGGTCGTCATCGGGAAGATCGCCTCGTCCACGACCGAGCCGCTCGCGTCGTAGGCGGCCAGCCAGAAGCCCTGGGGCAGGTCGGTCGGGTCCACCGAGGAATGCCTGCCCGATACGACCAGGAAATCGCCCGCCAGCGTCATCTGGTCCACGTACGGCTCGAGGCCCGCGATCGGCTCTGGCTCCTCGATCTCGAGGGCGGCCAGCACCTTTCCGTCGGCGTCCATCTCCAGCATGAAGGGCTGCAAATCGTTCAGCTCGTCCGAGTCGAGGCGGAAGCCGCCCGCGGTCATTGAATCGGAAAAGACGCCGGCCACGACCAGATTACCCGTCGCGTCCTGCTCGACGCCGCGGCCGTAGCCACCACTCATGGTCGTACGCCACACCTCGGTGCCGTCCGCCTCGAGCCGGACGAGGTAGGACGATGACACGCCATCGGACGAGACGCCGACGAGGGCGAGGCTGCCGCCGTCGGACATCGACAGCAGGTCGAGCCCGTAATCGTAGGTGTGGGTGTTCCCGGCCTCCTCGATCGGCACCATCCACAGGAGCTCACCCTGGGCGTCGACCTGGCCGGCGACCGTCAGCTCGCCGGCCAGCTCGCCACTGGTGAGTCCCAGCCAGACCACGCCGCCGTCCGGGGTGACCTCCAGCGCGTCAATCTCCTGGAGCGCGTCGGTGGTCTCGCTCGCCTCGAGCCGCCAGCTCGCGGTCAGGACACCTTCGCCGCTGTACCAGTCCAGCCCTGCCGCGCCGCTTTGCCCGGCGTCAGCGAAGGCGCGCGCGACCACCACCCCGCCGTCCGGCGTCGCGCCGACGTTGCCGAAATGTCCCTGCTCTTTCACGACCCAGCTGCGCTGGCCGTCCGCCTCGAACCGGCTGAGAGATCGCACGGACGGTGGGTCGGGTGGCTGCGCGTCCCACGTCGTCATGGTGACGAGCAGTCCGCCGTCCGGCGCCCACACCAGGTCGTGTACGACGCTGTTGCCGGAGCCGAGGTCGACATGGGACCAGGCCAGCGGCCCAAAGAGGGACGCGCTGGGGTCGGGGCCTTCCGTGCGACCCTCGAGGTCGAGCTCGAGATTTTTCTCGGAGCCGCAGGCCGCGGCTGCCGGAATCAGGAGGAGCAGAGCGATGCGCTTCATGCCAGTGAGTCGCTGGCCGGGTGTGGTCTCGTCACAAAAACGTGCGGCGGGAGGCTGATGGCTCGATGGACGGTCGAACTGCGCGCGCAGCTCGTGCGTCCAGTCGACGGCGGCCCTGGAGTCTCGCCCAGTTGAACACGGCACGCGGCCTGCTCTCGAAAGCCGCATGAAGCGGCAAATGACGAACAGGGAGTGGCGGGCGCTGGCGTGGATCCTCGGGTCCTGTCTGGCGACCGCCTGCGCATCGGGACCGAGCGACGAGGCATGCTTCCCGGTGCCCACCGGGGTCGCGGTCGCGCGCACCGGCATGGAGACACAGGGCATCAGCCTCCAGGGTACTCCTCCCGGCGAGGAGGAGCAGGGAACGAGCCTGCAAGGCGCACCACCCGACGAGGAAATGCAGGGAACCGGCCTGCAGGGGCCGGCGCCCGGCGAGGACATGCAGGGCACCAGCCTCCAGGGCGCGCCCCCCGGCGAGGACCTGCAGGGCACCAGCCTGCAGGGCCAGGCGCCCGGCGAAGACATACAGGGCACCAGCCTCCAGGGCGGCCGCGCGCGGCGCGCGTATCGCGGGCTCGGCGATCTGAACGGCGCGCGGCTCCGGCTGGCGAGCGGCGCCGGAGCGGTGACCCTGCGCGACGGTGAGATGGTCGCGCCTGGGTTCGACGACAGCACGTCGCTCGAAGGCATCGAGCTGGAGGCGACCGCCCCCGACGGCCGCACCTTCGGCGTCGAGGTGACCCGCGCGATGTTCGATGGCCGCACCCGGCTGATCGAGCTCGCGGCCGACGGCTTGCCGGTGTGCGAACCGGGCCAGGCCGGCGTGATCGTCACCGGGCGATGGGACGCGACCGGCGCCCACGTCGACGACCCGGACGTCGTCACGTTCTCGTGCGCGAGCGGCGTGATCGCGAAGTGCGTCAGCTGGGGCTACGGGCCGTGGGTCGTCGGCCCCGACGTCCACGCGGCCTGCACGCGGCTGGCGCGCGCCGACTACTGCGGTGATGGCACGCCGTGGACGATGGATGGCACGCACATCGGGGTCTACGACACCCTCGGCGTCCAGACCCGGCTCGCGGCCGGCACGATGGTGTTCGAGGCGGCGTGGTCGCCGGCCGGCGCGGTGTGCGTCGCGCGCACGCGCTACGCGATCCACGACGCCTCGGGTGACCGCCTGGAGCCCGCGTGTGTCGCCGCCCTGCCGACGTGCGCCGGCCTCGACGACCCGGCCACCGGCGGCGCGGTGCTCGCGAACGACTCGAACGTCAGCCCGATCGCGGCCTGCGAGTGACGTCCGGGCCATCCACCCCCTGATCGAGCCGGTCCGGGTCAGCGAGTGGGTCAGCGGCGTCACGCCGGAGGCGGAGAACGGCATGTCGACGTTCGGGATCGTCCTGTGCCCGGGCGGCGCGGCTCAGCGCGGCGCGGCCAGCACGTCGACGATCGGCGGTGCTCGACGCCCTCGACGGCGACTGGGCCTGCCGGCCGAGAACGCCGCGATCAAGAACAAGACCGCGCCGGGGAAGTGGACCCGCGCCAACATCGAACACATGCGGGGTCAGCTCCAGACGATGGGCTACGCGATCGACTGGACGCGCGAGCTCGGAGACGTTCTACCGCGAGGACGCGAGCGTCTTCAACGATGGACACCGGCGAGATGAATGACCGCACCGCGCGCTCCAGCGGAGAATTCATCGCTCTCGTGGCGCTGACGATCTCGCCTGGTGGGGATGTCGATCGATTCGATGCTACCGGCGCTCGGCGACATCGCGCGCGAGCTCGCAGCGCCGGATCCGAACGACCGCCAGATGGTGCTGACCGGGTTCTTCGCCGGCCTGACCGTGGGCCAGCTGGTCTACGGCCCGGCCTCCGACAGCACCGGCCGGAAGCCGGCCATGTACGTCGGCATCGGCATCTTCATCCTGGGCGGTCTCATCTGCGGCTCGACCCCGAGCTTCGACCTCATGCTGCTCGGCCGCGTGCTGCAGGGCTTCGGCGCGGCCGGCCCGCGCATCGTCGCGGTCGCGATGACCCGCGATCTCTACGCCGGCCGCCGCATGGCGCGGGTGATGTCGTTCGTGTCGTCGGTCCTGTTCCTGGTGCCCATCCTGGGGCCGTCAATCGGACAGGGTATCCTCCTCGTCGCGCACTGGCGGGCGATCTTCTTCACGCTGGTCGCGGTCGCGGTACTGGACATCTTCTGGCTCGCGCTGCGCCAGCCAGAGACGCTGCGTCCGGAGGCGCGCACGCCATTCTCGATCGCCGCCATCGGGGCGCGCTGCCGGCGAGGCGCTGGGCCATCGGGTCACCCTGGGCTACATGCTGGCCTCCGGCCTGGTCGTCGGCCCCTTCATCGGCTACCTGGCCACCGCGCAGCAGATCTTCCAGGACCAGTACCGGCTGGGGAAGCTGCTCCCGATCTTCTTCGGCCTGCTCGCGTTCAGCGTCGGCGTTGCTTCGATGGTCAACGCGAAACTGGTCATGCGCTTCGGCATGCGCACGCTGTCGAAGTGGGCGCTGCGCGCCTCGTGTCTGCTATCGACCGGCTTTCTGGTCGTGGCCTGGCTGGCTGCCGGCCACCCATCGCTGGCCGCGTTCATGGCCTACATGCTGGCCTGCGTCTTCTGCAGCGGGCTTCTGTTCGGCAACTACAACGCGCTCGCGATGGAGCCGATGGGTCACATCGCCGGAGTCGCGGCGGCGGTGATCGGCTCGGTGTCGAACTTCGCCGCGCTCGCGGTCGGAACGCCGATCGGCCGCGCCTACGACGGCACGGTGACCCCGCTGGTCGCCAGCTACGCGCTGCTCGGGCTCGCCGCCCTGGTCGTCACCGAGTGGGCAGCGAGCCGAGCGCCTCGGCGGAGACGAGGTACGCCCGGCTGGTGACGCGAACGATGCGCTCGACGCAGTTGCCCGACCTCCGCTCCTCCACCAGCTCGAGGAGGCCCTGCTTCTCGAGCTCCCTCAGGTGGTAGCCGACCTTCTGCCGCGCGATCGACAGCCGCCGCGCGACCGTCGCCGCCGATTGCGGCTCGGCGAGTATCTCGAGGATGCGCGCGCGGAGCGGGCGGAGCAGGACCGCGGCGTCGGACATGCCCGTTTTCATACCGACAGACTAAGTCGGTCAAGGAAAAAACTTTGTCCGTTCGTCCGCTGACCTGCTCGTCGGGGCGGCCAGAACCCGTCGAACAGCTTCGCGATCGGCTTCCGCCCGGCCGCACGCGGCGACCGCCTGGCGGGTTCTCCACGACCCAGTCGAGCAGCCCAGGTAGGCTCGCCGGAGAGTGCATCGAGACCCACAGGAAGGACCGACAAGGCTCATGACGAAGCGGTGCAACGCGCTCGGGCTCGCCGCGCTTCTCATCATCACGAGCGGCTGCGGGTCCATCGAGGTGCCGCGGCAGGTGAACGAGGCGGGTTGGCTTCTGGTCGAGACCGCGCACATCGAGCTCAGGACCGATCTCGAGCCGGGACAGGCAATCCGCCGAGCGCAGCAGCTCGAGCAGTACTGGCAGGTGCTGGCGCTCATGTATGGCGCGGTGGCGCCCGGTCGACCGCCGCCGAGCGGGCGCATGCCCGCCATCCACTTCGCTCGCTGCCGGGACCTGGCGCAGTTCCAGCAAAGGCGTCCGGGCCATGGGTTCGTGCTCCGAGCGCGCGCCTGGATGAGTCAAGCGATCGCGGTCACCTGCGAGCAGCACGCCGATCCGGTCCTGATCCACGAGCTGGCACACATCTTCAACGCGCACCATGTCCCGAACATGCCTGTCTGGCTCAATGAGGGGCTCGCCACCTACTACGAGTCTTTGATGTTGCGGAACGGCAAGGCGGTCATCGGCCGGTTTCCCGGCTGGCTCTCTGGAGGTTGCAACACGTCCCTGCCGCCGAGCCTCGCGGAGATCCGTCGCATGAGCTACGAGGAGTTCCACGAGGCTCGCGACGTGCGTTGTCGCTATTTCTCGGCGTGGAAGCTAGTCCACCTGCTGAGTGGAACACCCGAGGACTTGAAGAGGTTCCACCGGTACCTCGCGGGGCTCAGGCGCGGCTCGACCAGCGAGCAAGCGTGGATGGAAGCATTCGGCGATCTGCCGGCCGGACCACTCTCAGAGACCTTCGACCGCTACGCCCGCTACAGGATGCTGGGTGGCTGGAGCGCTCCCTACGAATGGCGGGAGCCGCCCCGACCGCGGTTGCGCCCGCTACGCCCGACCGAGGCGCACGTGCTCTGGCTCAACATGCTGGTACACCGCGGGGACTCCACGTTGGTCGAGCAGGAACTGGATCGCATGGCCGACGCGGCCCCGGACTCGCCGGAGGTCCTGTACTGGCGCGCTGTGCTCCTCGGCACCGACGGTGCCATTCCCCTGCTGCGTCACTACCTCGCCCAGCGCCCCGATGACGAGCGAGCCCGGCTGGTCCTCGTCCTGCTCCAGACCGGGGAGGCGACGCCATCCAGCTACCTCGGGTTCGGTCGGCCCCCGCCAGCAGGTCTGGTCCTCGTGGAGCAGGATGTCCGCCATCTCATCACGCTGGCTCGCGACCCGAGCTCGTTGAACCAGATCGGCTGGTACTTCGCGATGCGCCAGGAACCCATCAAGGGCCTGCCCTTCGCGGTTCGGTCGGTCAGCAAGGCGCCTGGTTGCGGGAACTGCTGGGACACGCTGGCCCTCCTCTTCTTCCAGGCCGGCCAGATTGTGAACGCCCTCGGGGCACAGCAGCGGGCGGTCAACCTCCTCGCCGAGGACGCGTCCCCCGACGTGCTGGCCCGACTGCGCCGCTACCGCTCGGCGGCCGCGGCCATCGGCACGGCACCGCCGCATGGCGGTCGAGGAGCTGGAGCGTCATCGCCTCCGCGACCGCGGCGGTGAGCAACTAGACGACAAGCCGCTCCCCTCGAGGGTGATGAGACGCGGCGAGGCCGCGCTGCTTGCGACTGGCCGACGGCACGGCGACCCCGGCCGGGTCGTTCCTGCCGTCTCTGCCCGTCCCGGGCGAGGAGGTCCGACCGATGGCGGTCGACACCGCGGGGGACGCCGTCGGGCTCGTCGGATACCTCGGCGTCGGTCACGCGTTCAGAAGCTCGGCAGGACGGATGACCCTCTTGCCGCCGCTGGTCGACGGTCTCTCGGCCACGGCCGCCGACCTGAACGAAGGCGCCACGATCGTCGGGTGGGCCAATCCGCAGGCGGAGGCGGCCACCGCGGTGTACTGGCAGGACGGCGAGATCCACCGCCTCGCCGAGGTCGACGACCTCGGCGGCAACGTCGCGGGTGCCACCGCCGTGAACGAGGGCGGTACGATCGTTGGCTTCGCCAACACCGCCGATATCGAATTCCTCCAGGCGTTTCGCTGGGCTGGCCCGGGCTCGTTCGAGGTCTTGCCGCCCCTCGTCGAGGGGGGGCTCGGTGATGCGGCCGAGTCAACGAAGCCGGGGTCACCGTCGGCCGCGCCGACGTACCCGACGAGACCGGATGGCCGGAGAACCGGGCCGTGTACTGGGACGAGCAGGGCGACATCCACGAGCTACCTCGCCTCTACGAGACGCCCGAGGTCCAGGCCTTGGCGATCAACGACCGCGGCGTCATCGTCGGCTTCGAGGCGACCCCGGAGCTCGTCAAGACCGAGGCGCGCCTGTGGGTCGACGGCGAGGTCCACGACCTTCAGGATCTGATGCCGGATCTGCCGGAGGAGTACCGGCTGTCCAATGCGGTGGACGTGAACGATCGCGACGAGGTCCTCGCCCACGCCTTCGTCGAGGACGGAGGTCCGATCCAGGTCACGCTGCTGGTGCTGCCGGATCTCGATCGATGAGGTGCGCGGTGTGCTTCGCTGTGCGCACCTTCCGGTTCGACTGAAGGGTCAGGCCCGGTGGCATCAGGGCCGAGGTGACATACCATCGCTGGATGCGACGCTTCGTGACGCTGGGAGGGGGCGGGTTCTCGATGGAGCCGGAGAATCCGCTCCTCGATGAC
>Ga0193753_10003704_pt1 | contig 11180 bp, 7 predicted proteins | sample H1c2metaG_FD_144925 | JGI IMG/M metagenome (GOLD analysis project Ga0193753, IMG submission 144925) | Soil microbial communities from a riparian zone of the East river system, Colorado, United States - H1c2 | ecosystem: Environmental > Terrestrial > Soil > Riparian zone | place: USA: East River... | reverse complement strand
TGATAAAGTCATTGGACGCAAAGACGTCCGGCCATTGATCGTCGTTGATATCACATACCTGAACACCCAATCCAAATCCCTCAATTAATATTCCGGCCTCTGCAGAAACATTCGTGAAGGTGTTGTCGCCGTTATTTCTATAAAGTTGATGCGTGGTCGATGATTCACCTTTGATGGATTTCGCGCGTGCCATGTTCCGGCTATAATCAACAAACGCGTTTCGCAGGATATACACATCGAGATCGCCATCGCGATCATAATCAAAGAAAGATGACTGTATATTATGATCCGTTCCTTGCAATCCATACGCGGCGGCGGATTCGGTAAAAGTGGAATTGCCGTTGTTGATGAATAGTAAATTCTTCTTTTTACGCGCTGGTGTATTTCGTGTTCCCGCGACGCACAGATAGATGTCCGTGAACCCATCCTGGTTTATGTCGACCATAGAAACACCGTTAACCCAAACCGACGTTCCAACACCCGCTGTTACCGTGATGTCGTCAAATTGCCAATTTCCCTTGTTGAGATACAACCTGCTCGACGTCATGTTCCCCGTGAGGTAGATATCCTGTAAGCCGTCGTTGTTGACGTCAGCGATGCCTGCACCTCCACCGTTGTAGAGATATTCGAAATCCAGTACAGTGAGTGTATCCGTGTAAATGAGCGTATTGGCGAACGAGATCCCAGTTAGAGCGGCATCTTTTAGATGAAAGAGCCTTCCGTCATCCTTTTTGCACTGAAAAAAAACAGCCGTACACAGCACGAAGATCAGGCCCTGAATAGAATACCGCATGGGGTGAATATAAAAATAAACAGCGAAGGTTCCCCTCCGCTGTCTAGTTACTGGACTCCTACCGAAAATCTAGTATCCGTCAGTTTGTTTGATCAGACCAGCAGTCCGGTCAATTTCACTTTGAGGGATAGGGAATACAACGAATTTATTCTGCCACTCAGCGCCAAAGATCGCAGGACCAATGTTCCAACGAGTGATGTTAAACCAGCGATGAGGTTCGAAACACAATTCTACACGGCTCTCATGTTGGATGTCAGCCAAGGTAGCAGTTCCGGCAAGATTTGCAAGACCTGCGCGATTGCGGATGTCATTGACCTGCGTTGTAGCATCAGCCACTCTGCCTTTCGCGAGCAGCGCTTCAGCATAAAGCAATTTCATCTCCGCCATTCTAAAGAGCCTTTCATTGTTAAAATTACCCTGGTTGTTACCAGAGAATGCACCGGCGATAACGTTTCGCTGGCCGCCATACTTTTTAACATTGTATCCAGTCGATGACCATTCAGGATTATAGGGCACCACCTCCAGACCGCTATTCCAAACATAATATGTGTCGCCGTCCATATAAATGAACGAGCTCAATCGTGCGTCGTTAGGCTCAAATTCGTCCACCAGGTCCTGCGTTGGCGTCCATAGACCTTGCTTACCACCTGGTGCGGTTTCATCGGCGTCAAAATTTCCTGGATCCCAAAACCAACTCCGGCCAGTTCCCTGCGATGCCTTGAAACTTTCTGAGTGAGTATCATCGAACACCCAAACGTTGTCATCGGAGTGAGGACCGCCAAACTGAATTTCGAAGATCGACTCTGCGTTGTTTTCATTGTCAATAGCAAAAACGTCTTCGAGATCTTTTTCCGGATCACCAGTATCGAGAATGTGCAAACCGCTATTAGCGATAACATCCTCAAACGCTGTGATGGCCGCATCGTTATCGCCTTTCCAGATATTCACTTTTCCTGTGTATGCCCTGGCTGCCCATTTCGTAGCGCGTCCAGTGTTGCCTGCATCCCATGCAGCGGGAAGTACGGCATAAGCATCTGCAAAGTCAGAAAGGATTTGAGTGAACAGTGCATCCTTCGTGGCATTAGCGGTTGCCAGATCTGTAAGGTTCTTTGGCGTCTGCAACATCATTGGCGGTGTTCCCCACAACTTCAGTGCTTCGAAGTGATAGAATGCGCGCAAGAATTTTGCTTCTCCGGCAAACTGTGCTTTCTCTTCGTCTGTCAGTTCATTCGGAAGTTCGAGATGTTCCAGAACAGTATTGCAACGGTAGATGCCTTCATACACCTGCGTGTAGATAGCGGCAAAAGGTATGTCGCCAGCGTTGATGTTCAGATTGTCTGCGTTCTTGGAAAGATTGTCAGAGCCAGGTTCAGCCTTGGCATCATCGGTGATCGTTACCGTGATCTTCCAATATTCGCCAAATTCGCTCAACGTTTCAGTACTGGTTCCCCAAAAGTCCTGAATGGTAGAGTAGGCTGCGAACATCGCGCCATCAAACTCTGCCGCGGTCTTGTAATAGCTGTCAGCCGGCAGTTTATCCAGTGGCACCAGGTCCAGATTGTTACAGGACCCGAACGCGAGGAAAACTGTTATGATTAAAATTAATTTTTTCATGTTCATACATTTTTATGTTAACAGGTTTCCAACGTTAAAATGATACCTGCCATCCAACTTGAAGAATTCTGGGTTGAGGTGAACTTCCCGAATCCTGTCCATTAGACAATGGTGTTTCGCCTTTCTGGAAACTAAACCCGCGCGTTACTTCCGGATCAAAGCCTTTGTACTTGGTGAAAGTCGCCAGGTTTTGTGCCGCTACGTATATTCTAAATCTGCTGATCGCGCCATTGGTGATGTCTGCCAATTTTGAGGCCGGAATATTAAATCCAATCTGGATGTTCCGGATCCTCATAAAGCTGGCGTTCTCGATCCAACGGTCTGAATACCTGTTGTTGTTGTTATCGTCATCCACAGTCAGTCTAGGCATCGAATTGCTTGAACCTTCTTCAGTCCAATGGCCGAGCGTCGATGTCAGAAAATTCTGAGCTCCCCTCAGGTCTTCCAATCCGGCACGCGCCTGGTTGTAGACCTTTTGTCCACCAACGCCTTGCAACAGCGCAGTGAAGTCAAAGGCACCGTAAGAGAAACCAAGGTTTATACCGTAGAAGAATGTAGGAATGGGACTGCCAAGATCGGTGCGATCTTTGGAGTCAATCTTTCCGTCCTTATTGATATCCACGAAGCGAATGTCACCAGGCGCTCTGCCATTAGAGATAGCATCGGGAATCGCTGCATCAATTTGAGCCTGGTTTTGGTAGATACCATCCGTCTTGTAGCCGAAGAAGCTTCCGATAGGGCTTCCAACGATGGTCCTGTGCGTTGCCGCGCCACCAACACCGGAGATGATCTCGGGGATTCCACCAAGATCTGTCACCTCATTGTGAACGGTGGTAATATTTCCACCAATGCTATACTTCATTTTTCCGATGGCATTCTTGTAGCCAATGGAAAGTTCTATACCGCTATTCAACATCGAGCCAAGGTTGGCATCGATAGGCAGGAAGAACCCTGATGTATAAGGAGCAGGGTAACCCAATAAGATATCATTGGTGGTTTTATGATAGTAGTCGAACGTCAAGTCAACTTTTCCCTGGAACATACTCATGTCCAGTCCAAAGTCTGTCTGCGTACTCGTTTCCCACTTGAGGTCAGGATTCGCGAAAACGATAGGCGCAGGACCGCGCACAACGGTCTGGTTACCCGTTCCAACCACGTAGAAGATAAATGGATGCAACGTGGATAAGTAAGCAAAGTTGGTTCCCGTAAACTGATTACCGGATTGTCCCCAGCTCGCCCTGATCTTCACGTCATCAAATATGCCACCTTGAGGGAAGAACGATTCCTGACTCAACCTCCAACCGGCAGATACCGATGGGAAGGCTTGTGACCTGTTGTCCTTTGCAAACCTGGAGGAATTGTCCTGGCGAACGTTGAATGTGAATAAATACTTGTCGTTGAACGAATAGTTGACACGTCCAAGGAAACCCCTCAAAGCCCAATGATCGGCTTCGTTCGCGGCTCCAACCTGAACACCTGTTGATGCGAACTTGATGGCTGGGTTAAAGAGATCATTTCCCTGCACCCTCACTTTGTCGTAGCGGAAGTTTGTTTCTTCCTCACCTACTAGTACTGTAAGACTATGCTTTCCGAATGTCTTCGTATAAGTAAGCGTGTTGTTAACGTTGGTAGTTAACTCAATCGGCCGCTCCTGAACAAGCAAAGTAGATAGTGGTAACCCATTATAACCAACAGGTCCGGTATAGTAATTACCATCACCGACGTTGTAATCGAAACCACCTGAAATTCTATATTTCAGTCCTTTGATAGGTTCCAGCTCTCCATATACATTGCCAATTATTTTGCGTGATAACACGTTGGTGTAGTTGTAGTCAGGATCGTTTCTCATGATCAAGTTCTGGCTGCCGCCAGCAGGACCGAGATTTTCAACGGTCTCCAGCATGTAACCCGTTGGATTTGTATTGTCATACACGCCGAAGAATGGTTGATTCTGTGCCGCTTTGTAACCAGAAAAGGTTGCTTCTTCAGACTGTACGCTGCGTTCAACAGAACTGAGCAACAGAGACTCACCAAACTTCAAATATTTTCCAACCTTAACATCGGAGTTAGCCTTGATAGAAAAGCGTTCAAAGCGCTGTCCGGGTTCAATCCCTTGTTGGTTCATGTATCCTGCGCCGAGAAAATAATTAGCATTTGCTGATCCACCGGAAACACCAACGTTATGACTTTGAACGTGTGATGTGCGGAACACAACATCCTGCCAGTTAACGTCAGGCTTGTTGGCGAATGAACTGAAATTTCTGTCAGGGCCCAGTTGTGATTGAATGTCGACGTATTGTTTAACATTGAGTACGTCCAGTTTATTCCATGCTTCACCCGCGCCGATGTAACCGTCATACGTTACCTGTGCTGTTCCCTCTTTACCGCGCTTTGTAGTAACGATGATTACACCATTGGCTGCGCGCGCTCCGTAGATCGCGGCTGCAGATGCATCTTTCAACACATCGATTGACTCAATGTCTGTTGGATTTATACCTGCCAGTGGATTTGATTCTGTCGAAGAACCAGTATTAACGGTGATGTTGGACGTCTGTACAATAGGCACGCCGTCGATTACCCACAGCGGAGAGTTCACCCCTGCGGTACCTACACCGCGGATGCGCACATCTATTGGCGCACCTGGATCACCACTTCGGTTGGCGATCTGTATACCGGCCACCCTACCCGCCAGAAGTTGATCTGGGCTGGTAACTGGTTTAGATCCAATATCCACATCCGATGCACGCAATCCTCCAACTGCTCCCGTGAGGTCAGCTTTCTTCTGCGTACCGTAACCTACAACGACCACTTCTTCTAAAGTCTTCAAATCTGGAACGAGCTTTAGATTGATCGCAGTCTGATTACCTACAACCGATTCGGTTGAAACGTATCCAATGAAACTGAATACGAGCGTCGCGTTCTCGTCCGGCACATTTAACTGATAACTCCCGTTCGAATCAGTTGTTGTTCCTCCGTTAGTTCCCTTGACGATTATGTTTACACCGGGAAGATTGTCTCCCGTCTCTGAATCTGTCACTTTCCCCGACACTGTCCGTTGCGCCTGCACGAGCATCGGACATATCAGCAAAAGCAAACAGAGTACTCTCTGAATGGTAGAATAATTCATTGGCTAGTTGGGTTTGAATTTTCATTTCTTCAAGATAGCCAAAGAAGAATCTAGTTGCGAACAATAATCCCCACGTCTTATCCACAAAAACATAGCGCAAACGTTTCGGTAACTGTATTTATCTTTGCGTTTCCTTTGCGTCCTTTGCGCCTTTGCGGTGAGAACAACGCCCTGTCCAGCCGCACCCATCCACAATCGGAGCACAGCATTGATGAACGGTAAGCTACTTATGAATGAATAATCTTGGCTCTAAGACCACCTTTCGATACCCCTCACTCTTCCCATTATTCTTCTTCTGCGCCAGTATTTCCAATAACATCTCCGTTGCACACTGGCCTTGCCTATACGGGAACTGCTCCACCGACGCCAGTGGCGGATTTTCCATATAATGACACACCTGCAAATTCGCGAAGCTCACAAAGCTGATCTCCTCATTGATCTTCACATTCATCTTCCTCGCATACTGTATCGCATCCAACGCCACATAATCATTAAACGCAATGACCGCAGTAGGCTTCGGCTTCAACGTCAACAGCTTTTGCATCGCACGATACGTCGTCTCTGCCGACAGATCAGAATACACCACATACTCCGGTTTAAATTCAACACCCATTTCTTTCAATGCCCGTTGATACCCATTCAACCTTTCCTTCGTCGCCAGCAACTCTTTCGGACCATTAATAAACGCAATGCGCGTATGATTTGATTTCACCAAAAATTCAAAAGCCTCGCGTACACCCTCTTCAAGTTTACACGTCACCGAATGCACATCATCACGTTCCGGCACCCGATCAAAGTACACCACCGGGATGTCGTACTTTTTCAACATATCAAAATGCTCGAATGATTTTGTATTCTTTGCGATTGAAACAAGAATCCCATCCACGCGATGATTCTTCATCGCCTCAACAATTTTCTTCTCCCGTTCCGTGCTATCATGCGATTGCCCCATCAGCACATTATAGTTATGCTCACTCGCATAATCTTCAATACCACTGATCGCCTCCGAAAAAAACGCTTCCGACAAATGTGGCAGTATCACCCCCAACGTTAACGTCCGCCCCGACTGCAAAAACAGCGCCGTCTGATTCGGCTCATATCCCAACTCCTCCGCTACATCCTTCACCCTCTTCGTCGTCGCCGCACTAATATCCGAACTACTATGAAGCGCGCGAGAAACCGTCGAAACCGACAGGTTCAACATCTTAGCAATCTCCTTAATCGTCGGCGCAGACCTTTTCATCTAATGTATTCCTTTGCGTTCCTTAGCGTCCCTTGCGCCTTTGCGGTGAAAAAAGCGCGCTAGAAAGTTATTCAATCCTTACTTCTTAGCACGACTGTATGTTGCCCAATCTTCCCTTCGCTATCTCCATAAGTTGCTGTAATAACACACACTGCCTTACCAGTGTCTCCCGCCCGTTTCTCTCTCACCCGGAACGTCCCCTCTATCCCCGCCAAATGATCCTGGTTCACATCCCCTCCATTCTTCAATATCCACCTCACCATCTGCTGCGCCCCCTCAACACTCAACTCCGGATGAGCCGGCATCTGCACCTCTCCCCACGTACCAACTGTCCCACTAATAACTTTCTTCGATAACGCCTGCACCGACCCATCATTATTCGGATACTTCTGCGCGATCGCCTCAAACGACGGCCCTATCAATTTAGTCTTCATCTGATGACAATTGAAACACGTCGTCGACCCCATCGCTATCAACACATCCTGACTCGCCCGCAACTCGGTAGACAAACCCTTCTTCAACACCGTCGAGTCCCCCACATACCTTATACTTAAAAAAACCTTATTCGCCACAATTTCATCATACGCCGAATTCCCATCCTCCTTATCCTCTACAACAATTTTATAAGGCACCATCGCCCCCCAACTAAATTGTGTCCCTCTAGCCGGCGCACTAATCTTCACAACTGGCGGCGAGTTTTCCACTCGCGCTCCGATGAAACTGACAACGATCAGTGCCACAAAAACCTTCGCGGTCCTTTGCGTCCCTTTGCGCCTCTGCGGTGAAAAAAAACTCATCAACTCTCTACGCCTTATCTATCTCTTCTGCAACCCTATTCCCCGAGCGCGTGGCCGCCTCAGTCCCCCAGTTCAAATTATCGCTCCCCGCCCCCGCGAAGTAAATCCTCCCCATCGGCTTAATCAACAGCGGCCAGAACTTATGCAGATCCCCAATCGCAAACGGCAACCGCTCGCACGTCGGCGCGAACGTCTCCTTCGTCCAATCCCTGCTGATCGCCAACTCTATCGTATCCTTCGTCTTCCCCGGATATAGCTCCCGGAAGGCCGCCAGTGCCCGCTGCGGCGACACCCCACCAGGACCCGTCCCCAATATAATCACCCGATGCGTATCCACTTCCTCCGCCGACTGCCACACATCTCCCAGGTCCGGATGATTCAGATCCATGTTGATGCTAAGGTTGTCTTTCTCCCAGAACTTCGAGCTCGCCTGAAAAACAAATCGTGAGTACGAATCGTAGGCGATGTTCTCCGCGATGAATTTTCTTTCCGGTGGCATTGGAGGATCCAGTGGAATATTCTTGAACGCAGGAAGCGGAATGCAGTTCACATAGTAGTCTGCCGTCATTTCTTTCTGCTCGTCGTGTTGCTTGTAAGATACCGTGACGCCTTTGTCCGTATGCTTGATCCCCGTGATCGGCGTACTCAACCACACTCTTGCTCCAAGTCTTTTCGCGAATGCGCTCGGCAGCATTTGATTGCCATCTTTCAATCTGAATACTTCCGGTGGGGCGATCGGAACGCCGCGCAGCTTAAGGATAGCCCTATTCCACAGGTTGAATAACGCGGATACTTTAGTGCCTCCGAGATATTCCATCGCCGTCTTGGACGCGCCATCTTTTTTATAGATATCGGCCATTGGCATTTTATCCCAGTCATCGTATCCCACACCGAACGGTTGATACTCGTCTTTGAATTTGTCGAGGTATGGATTGACGTATAGCGACTCCAGGTCCCACCACGGATTCGCGGACAAATATTTTACTTCCTTCTCATTGAACCCAAACCCCTTGAGCACCGTGGGATCTTTCAGCTCAGCTTCTGTATAGAACTTTCCGTTGATCCTTCTCAGCACATTCTTGCGACGCGGATACTGCATGGCAGTAAGTCCGAACTCTTTGATGTATCCCCAGTATTTGTCATAGCCAGGTTTGGTGATATGTTCTTGTCCGAAGTCGCCGTAGAGGCCGTCTGATAGACCATCATGGACCGTGAAGACGTGGCCGCCGTGGCGCGGCGAGGCTTCGAGGACTGTTACGTCGTGGCCTTTTTTCATGAGCTCGTAAGCGCAGCAAAGGCCACCCATGCCGGCTCCGCCGACGATGATTTTTTTGGGTGAGGCGGCAAGTTTGATTTCTGTGGGCTGCGCTTTTGGTTGCGCGTTAGCTTTTGCGGAATCAATATCAAGCATGGAGGCACCGACGCCGGCCATGACGGTGTTTTTTAGGAAATCTCTGCGTTTGAAACGACTCATGGTGTTATTGAGGTTTGGTGTGAATGGGCTGTTGTGATGGGGGGAAGGTATTGAAATATTTTTAAATGGGAGAGGGAAGAAGGATGGGTGGTGTTCATGTTAGTGTATCAACTAATTTGAATGAACTATTTTTGTACGGAAGCTATTGAAACGTGTTCTCGCTTTAACCTCCCTTATGAAACTGAATGGGCACTTGGGTACATGGAACCTGCATCCGAGTAAGTGCTCGCATGTAATTTCTGTTCGAGCATTGCAAAACCAATTATATGATCTGTTGTCTGTTGTAAACCGTGAAAAAGTTTCCATTGTTCACACATGTTGAAGTAATTCACCATGCTATTAAGAACTACAATGTAAAGCAGTACGTCTACAGCAAACCTTCGCCTAATAATGTATTGAAGTATCAATCGGAAACAATTCTGTTCTTCGACAACATGGAAGTTAAGGATTTGTTGTATGCGATAAATCAAAATCTGAAAACAAATAATCTAAAGGCTAGCAATCTCATCTACTCATTTAGGACATTCAAAATCGGAAATATTACGACCGCTTTGTTGGTGGGCATATTGTGCTTTTCGCTGTTGTTCGTTAAGGATGAGGCGGATTCGGGAAAACTGGCAGGCCCTATTGAATTTATGGAATTGATTCTTTAACAAATCGTATTGTTGAATCAGTTCAACGCGAGATTAAAGTCACACTGATTGACTCGGTAAAGTGCTCATGCGCATGCTGCGAGCACCCTAATAGCAAGGGCTCAAAGTTGACTAAGGGCGTCGGTGCACATTAGTGCATCTGGTTCGTTGTCTCGCAAAGCACGTCATACATTTTGCTTTCCCATATTCTGGTCTTAAAGTGTGAGATAGCGTTGAGGGCTGGCCATCGTGTGAATATCCAAGCAGAGACTAATAAGTGGGCTGCTTTTTTCCTTTACTGTGGTGACAAATTTGGGATGAATGAATTGCTTCCGCCCTTAGTCATCCACGCCATTGTTCCGCAGCGTTTCATTATTTTAAAGTCTGTCGGTTGATGGGTCGTTGCCATGATTGCATCGGGCCCTCGTACGCACATACTAATTAGACATAAAGAGATGCAACACTTTAGCTCCTCAACATAAGTAAAACGTATGGTCACGCAAAGATGGCAGACCCTCTAAGAAGTGTGAACCTTCATTCCTTCTTCCAGTCGTGGCCTATTTATTCGATAAAACCATTCTGGAACTAATGAGCCATCTTTTCTACTGCAAAAAATTTTGTCCTGTATTTTTCTTAAATCCTCCATAGAGGGGTTAGTTGTTGATTGTTTCAATGATGAAACGGCCCTTGTTAATTCGTTAGCTGCCTTGATTGACTTATCATTTTCCTGATATATTTTTATTGTTAAAACAATGGCAGGTAGTAATGGAGCTATAACCTGTATCATGATCATTCCAATGTCCTGCTTCATCACTATGCTGATAATAAAAGATGTAGCGGCAACTCCAAATAGAACATATAACGCTATGTTCTTGAATTTTTCACGGAGGTTGCTATCGTACCAAAGGTTAGTCTCTTGACAGAGCAAGATTGCGTTTTGTTGCGTTAATCCTTCAAGATTGATGTCATACCAATCTTCAATTGGCCTACGCGTATCAGGATTATAGCTCCTGTACATGTCATGGATAAAAGTTTTATCGGCCTTAGCGCCGCAATTGTAACTGTTCCAAACCATCTTATACACCGCACAGTCAAACTCCTCTTGCACCTTTGCGCCATTTGTTCGCAATTTGGAAATATACTTTACAAACACGAGTAGATCCAATAAGGTCGCAATCACAGCAAAGGAAATAATATACGGTAGGAGATTTAATATGCTATCTTTTGGTAAGAGACGGATAAAATTGAACACTATTGCAAAACCAACTGTAAGAAGAACTTGCCAGCCAAAAATACGTTTTGCGTGTTCGTACGCCACTCTTTGAGCAGCTAAGAGCTTTAAATTCTCCGGTCTGTTCTGCAATTCTTTTATGCTGTTCACGATCAGGTAGTATATGATGGAAAATCTAATCCAAATATTTCACGCCATTTCGCAATGGCTTCCTTTTGCTTGCCGTCAGTTTCGAGTTGACGAGCCTCTTTTGCTCGGTTGTAGTCGAG
>Ga0193753_10003703_pt1 | contig 11181 bp, 19 predicted proteins | sample H1c2metaG_FD_144925 | JGI IMG/M metagenome (GOLD analysis project Ga0193753, IMG submission 144925) | Soil microbial communities from a riparian zone of the East river system, Colorado, United States - H1c2 | ecosystem: Environmental > Terrestrial > Soil > Riparian zone | place: USA: East... | reverse complement strand
AAGGTCATTGACGAAAACCGCAGTCTCAACGAAAGTATTTATGTCCTGCCTCAACCGGCCCGGCATGCCATGGACTCGTGGCCCCTCATCCGGTGGAAACACTGGCCGACATGCGTGGAATCAGCAACGGCCATTGTGATGCCTAACGATGAGGTTGAGCGATGCGGGGTTGCGCCGACATCCAACGAAGCTGATTCATCCCAATCATCAACTCCCTCCTTGGCTTGCGCTGCTACGCGAGCAACTTTCGCAACCGCTCCGCATACTCCGCCCGAACACCCGGATCCGCATCGACGGGTACACCTGGATACACGCGCAACAATCCATCGCCGAGCAGGCGCGGATGCACATGCAGGTGCATATGAGGCACCTCCTGGAACGCGGCCGGTCCAATAGAATGCCACAAGCTCATGCCCTCATTGGGGAAGGCTTGAGTGACGGCTCTGGTGATTCTTATCAATGTGTCCATCAACCCCGCGCCAGTTCGCGGGTCAAGGTCGCGTATATCGTTCACGTGTTTCCGCGGCACGACCAATACGTGACCCGGATTGTGCTGACGCGGATCGATAAAGGCGACCGTCAGATCATCCTGGTAGACGACGTCGCCAGGTGCACGACCCCCCATAATCTCGCAGAAGACGCATTCGGCACTCAAATATGCTCTTCCCTGTTCAAGAGTCTCTGATGCATCGAACGCACTACGATGCCGCCACCCGAGCCTATGAGGTCTTTCGCACGACGCCCAATTTTGCGAAATCCGCCACCTCCAGGTCCACATTCCGAGTGTTCGTTGGCCAATGGAACTTAAGAGACGGCTCCTCGTACCGACCCCCTTCGACCTCCTCAACCGTCACCAGATCTCTTAGGCTTTGCTGCCACGTGATCTCGCCCGCTCTAATGCACTCCATCGTGCCATTCGAGAATCGATAAGCCGTGAGCGTCCTTCGCGCAGCCACAATCCACAAATAGAGCGCGAATGCGATCAGCGTCAGCGCACCCACCCAGTAGACCGTTGGATCCTTGACAGGTTGATTGAGGAAACTTCGAGTCAAAATGAAGGTTCCAACCGCGGCCAGAACGACCGCCCATGCCTTGCTGCCGTTGGTTGGCTGTATGCTCCCCTCCAACTTGACTAATGCCGCGACGTCGAGGCAAGACACAGCCACTCCTTGAGGCAACGCCCGCGACAAAGCGGCTTTGATCGCGGCATAATTTTCAGGATCCTTCTTAGGGTCCATCGAGCGTAGCGTCTCCTCCAACTCTTCGCGCGAATACGCCCCAAACATGTTGTCGAGATCGATCGGCATAATCTTGTGGCTACCGGCTTCTTAGCGCTTCTGTAAACCTTAAATGCTGCCTCACCCATGCGACCCAGCTATCAGACTCAGATGTTACCTGTTCATTTACGGGCGCTAGGGGCGACCAGTACGGCGTTCCATTCCTCATGAATAATAAATACATCCCACCTTTTCGATAAGATTCCGCATAGCAGTTCCCATGCCTGCCCTCCGGACGAACAAATTCATAAGGAACAGGATGATCGTTCGGATCATCCGCATCCGTGAAAAACCCGGGAATGCGCAATTCGGTTCTCTCTGCGCCTTTCAAGGTTTCAGAGATCGAAAATCGAACGGTCCCTGCTGTGTGCCTCCCGACCGCCGGCGATTGAACAAAATCCCGCGCAAGTACAAGATAGATCGAGTCCGCTTGTTCCATCAGTTCAGACGGCGAATCCAATTTAACGACCGAACACGCGTCAACGCGCGAGAACGGTACTACCGCGGCGCAAAGGATCAGCGCGGCTGCAATATAGAAAGAGTGCTTCATATTGCTCTAGTATCGCCGCCGCTCGAGCGCATATAAACCCACGAGTGACGCCTCGAACCCAGACGACCTGTCACTGAAAAGTAGAGTATGTCACGGGCACTCCATCCACGAGCTGGCGAGCGACAAAGACGCGTGCCTTAACGTGATGATCGATGCGCATCGCGCGGTTACCCATCCAGACCACCTTTGCTTCCGGGCCACCTCCTGATCCCGAGGGCGCACGACCGTGATCGGAGTCCTCCACAAATACATTGCCCCCACTATTCCCCAACACAGCGTCCCGTCTCATGACTGACACCTGGGTCGAAAAGCCGGTAGTCGCACCACAGTCGCGTTCGAAAACCACTGCCTTGAATGCCCCATCAGGCGACGGCAGTTCAGCCAATTTTTCGTTGCCGCACAGGTTGCCCGAGCTAAGGGAAGAAACCCCGACCCAAGCAACAACTCCCACGACAACAACGGGAACCGCGATCCAAACAACGACCTTATGCCAGCGCACGAGGGACTCGAACCAGACATTTGCTGACGACATCGGCCACGCACATCCTCTTCATACCCTCATCGATTTCCCGCCGACCTTAAGAGTCATCCGCTAATCCCTCGACGAATATCCTTTCGATGTCGCCAGCGGCATCTTCGTGCGCCGACTTAACACTCTTCAAAACTGCCGCCACGAAGTCAATTTGCAGTCCGATGGCTTCGTTCACCTCAGTCAACTCTGCGACCAGTCGATCGCAATCATCTTGAGACTCCCAAGCAAAATTCACCAACCCGCCGTGAATCAACCGGTTTCGTAATTCCAGAAGTTCCCTTAGGGCCTCACCATGCGCTCGATGAAATTCGGAGTCCCCCTCCAAAGAGAATGACACCCGAATCGTCGGGTCAAATAGATCAGGTGTCGGATTGGTGTGGGCGTCACTGCTGTTAATCGCATTCAACCAAGCCTCGATTGACTGACCCAGTGTAAATGATGACGCCTTCTCGGCTCGCCGTCCAAAATCTCTTGCAATCTTGTCGGGAACTCCTTCTAGGGGCCCGAGACGCCCCGCAATTTTCAGATTGTGCTCAAGCCTTTGGAAGTTCACCACGGTACGCCCTACAGCCCTCAGAGCGAGATCTTTGAAAACGGTACTATCGGGCATCAACGACCTCACCTCTTCTTGTCTGTCTTTGGCCGGCCCGCGGTCAATTCACCGGATCGAGGAACGGCGTGTCCGGCTCACTGACGTAGAAAATGACCAGTCTCAGTGATTCGGACGCGCTTCGGTTGTAGCCGGTCATTTTGACGTTTGGTGGTTCCACGAACGCCTGCCCAGCCTTAAGAGTGATTGGCGCTCTACCTTCGAGCTCGAGGGTAAAAGCCCCTTCCAAGATGTAGACCGTCACGGGCGAGCGATGTGTATGGAAAAGGGTTCGATCACCAGGTTTGAAGTTCGCCGTCAGGACCCGGACTTCTTGCTTCTCACCGCGCGGCATACCACTGACCAGTTCGCTGAAGACCAGATCAGGCCTCGCGGTGCCCTGCGCTTGAACTTCAGCCCAGCAGGCGAGCAGGAGCGGCAGAAGAACTAGTGTAACTCTGGGCAATGTTTTCAAAATGATGCTCCTTAACTTGTGGCGAGACCGACTTTGTGAGGTTGAGCGATAAGCGTCGCCATCGATGGACATTACAACAAATGGCCGGGTGTCACGCATTGCAGTAAGGCGGCCGACTAGAGCACATATTTCGTCGCTCACTTTTCCCGAACCAACTGGTCGCGAAAAGCCGCCCAGGATTGAAGGCCAAGCGTCGGTTCATTGCTTTGCTCGATAAAATCACCCGAGCCGCAATCGATTCCCTGCCACCCATTCGAACGACAGAGCCGGACAAGCGAATCCACCACTTCGCTGCCAGCTCGCACATGAAGCATCATGCCCTCTGCGGGATCATCATCGCCCAGGTTGAACTCGATCGATCCCGCAGGGCTCCCCCATGTGCCCCACGCTGGATCGGCCCAATTCGTGCCGGGAAACTCCACAAGCACACGCTCGTGTACAGCGGCTCGCGAGCCAAGCTCGAGCGGCTTATCGTTTCCCGCAATTTCTGCAACAGACCGATAAGTCCGCGAGAACTTCACGATCGAAATGTCCCAACTCATGCGTTCGCTCCTCGCGATCGCTGTAGTTCAAAAACCCATGGGTCCCACTTGAAAGTCACGGCGATCAAGTTTTGAGCCATCCGATAACGTGTGGTCCGAAAACGATTAGCCCCACAATTGCAGATCCCATTGCGGCGATGAGCACGGCTCCCGCCGCGACGTCTTTGGCCTTGCCTGCAATGGGATGAAATCCAGGGGATGCAACGTCCGTCAAATATTCAACTGCGGTGTTTAGCGCCTCCGCAACCCAAACGGTGACAATTGCGAGAACAACCAAGCACCATTCTGTTCGACCCAAATGGCAGAAATAGCCCGTCACGACGACGATCAGCGTACTAACCGCATGCAACCACGCGTTGTGCTGCGATTGCAGCATAGTGGCGATACCTTCAAGCGCGAATCGCAGGCTGCGTAAGCGTCCTGTGAACGTCAATGATCGAGTGGCAGATTCATCCATAAGTTTCTCTCTTCGCCCCGGTAGTTTCCGTTGCAGGACGTCCTATTGCATTCAGCAGCGTAAGTCGAAGAGCATAGCGTTTAACCACAAACGATTCACTTGAGCCGCTGAAGTAGGTTGGCGGTGTCGTTCAGCCAAGACCTCGCGTCTTTTGAGTCCTGCCAAAGCTCGCGCAACTCCGAGTGCCGACCGTCGCGGCACGCCGCAACTGCGCTGCGTGCCGCTGCCAGGAGTTCCGCGCTCACGATTGGATGAACGCGGGTTATCCATGCGCTGACCTCAGAAGGTACTGTTTTCGCGGGACTTCCCCGTGCCGCCGCCACCACTTCGGACGCCGCGAGGGAGCAATCTGGTGCTTCAATGGACTTCGCCTTCGTGTCGATATGCCGCAACGTGCTATCGATCAGTTGCAGGCCGGACGCGCGCTCCAGGTCCGCCACCCAATCCAAGGCATCGTCGTTTTCAAAAGAGCCAAATCCCCACGCGCCTGCGAGCGCGCTGGGCGCACCGCCCAATAGCAAAAACGCCATTACCGCTGATTTCGCCACCTTATGCTCCCTCGTCATCTAACTGGTCACTTCCTTGATTGAGCTCCGCACTCCACGAAGAGATCCTCTAGAACGTCATCGGCCATAGTGATTCGCCTGAATTACTTGGAGCTGCACGCGTCTGATGCCGGATCAATGTGGTTATCCAGGCATGCTTTTATCTTGTCACAATCGAGTTCCTTGGGCTTCACGGTGGCCGCCGTTGAGTAGTAGCACTGGCCCTTGGCATCTACGCCAATAGTGACTTGCGACGGCGCGCGATTACCTGCGCTCGACGAGCGGTGATCGCAGGACACTGAGCCTACAAGCCCGCAAAGGGCCAAAAAGAGATAGGAGAAACCATTGATCCAGCGCATGCTTGTTAACTAGCAATGTGCGAACAGATTGTGTTCATATACATCCTGCTCATCACCCTGCCCTCCCTGCTCCATCCACGCCTCGCGTTCGCTCGAACCGTTGATTAGTCGACTGAGCGAGATTTTGTCTTGCTTCGAACGAGAGCGACGGCATCCGCCACACTGCCTTCCTGCAAGGCCGCGTCGGGCAACCAACGAATGGCGCCACCTCTCACGAGCAATATGCCGTCTGGATATCGCACTGAACGCGGGTATGCAACCCATTTGATCGAACTGCGGCCGTTCGGGCCCGAAGCTTCCAATCCCTCGACCGAGAGCGCAACGCTAACTTCCATTCCAAACTCCCTACTGCCTCGCAGTTTCATCATGACGCTCGCGCGAACGAGCAATATGGAGCCAAAAATGAGCGCACCTGCAATCAGAATTCCCACTATCGCGTTGCCGGAGCTACTAGTCGCCGCTTGAGTTGAAAACCATGCGAGCAATAGAATGCTCCCTACCGCTCCAAATTGAAAAGGCAATCGCAGAAAGAACGGACGTTGCCTGTAGTACCGCCAAATTACCCTCTTGCAGTAGGCAGAGTCGAACACGTAGGTATATCGCAATGTCATGTCGTCTAACGATGAGGTTGAGCGACGCGCGGGTGCGCCGACGAGAAACGAAGCTGATTTATCCAGATCATCGACTCCCTCCATGGACTATTCCGTCACTATAATTCGACCACCTCAAAGTGGCGAGCACGGTTGTCATACTCGACCATCATCGCCGCAACCTGCGCCGGCACCACCGCCGCCTCAAGATCCGACCCTGAGAAACTCGCAATATCATCCAACGAACGCCATTGCGTCACAACGAGGAACTCGGTGCCCCGATCGAGTTTGCGAGACAGGATCGAAGCGCTGACGAAGCCAGGCAGTTCCTTAAGCGAGGGAAAGGTTTCCTGCCGAAGGTGCTCAATGTAACTCTGCGCCTGGTCCGACCGAGCTAACCCGCGCCATTGCCTCGATATCACATAGACCCCCAGAGCAGCTCGGCGAAGACGAATCTTGCGATCGCTCGAACCGATTATTAGACGTTAGAGCTGACGCCCGCAGTGGGGACAAAACGAAATAGTGATGCCCCCGCCACCTGCGGACTCTGAAATCACTGTTACCCAGGACCTCGATTTTGTCCACCACTCGTATCGCACGTCGTGAGCACAGGTGATCGTGTGCGCCGCGAAGGTCTCGCAGCAGGGCTTATACGAGCGCGGAACACGGCGGGTGCCCTCAAGGCACGCAGTGCCATCTGTGTGAAGTTGTCCCCGCACTTTCTTCAACTTGGTCTTGGAAAGATTAAGCACCCTCATAGCGTCTAACAACCAATTAGACGACCGAGGCGGCAAATAAGCGTATCCAGGTTTCCGATTTTCATTTCTTTCACTTCCCTGTCCACTGCCCCACCCTATTCAAATCACTTGCGGATTTCGGCTCGTCTTTCTCACTATGAAAACGCGTCGAGGTAAGAATTCGCCGCTCCTACCACCGCATCAACCTTCCCTTCTCGCAGGGCCTCTATCGGCCTCACCGAATTGTCCGGATCGACGAACACCGATTCCTCATGCAAGAAGTCCCAGGCTGCTTCCGGATCTGGAATGACCGCCAACACCTCAGCGATCCCCGGCACGACCTCACCCGCACTTACTATCTGCTCCGACGGAACGACCACTCCCCGCCCTGCCGCTTCCCAAGCCAGCAAACACTTCGATTCGATCCACGCATCGATCGTCACGCGCTCGACCTGCAGCTGTTTCGCTGCCTCATTAATACTGAGCACCCTCGCCTCGCGGGGATGCGAACTACGCGAAACAACCAATCTACCCAATGCGTCCGGCACGCTCATTTTCCCTCCTTGATCCCTTGCGGAACTTCCATCGAGACGCTTTATCGCGTCTCCATCGTAGCGCGTTACCCAAATCCCTCGCCGCATGTTTTAAGGTGTCGAATACCTATTGCAGCAACTAGTTCGCTTTCAATCCCTCCGGCATGATGCGTTTCATAAACTCCGAAAATAGTGGCACCGTAAAGGCTGTGTCCCCGTGCGCCGGGCTGTAAATCATGCCCTTTTTAATGAGCCCATTTCGCACTGGTGCAATGCTCTGCACCTTCACATGCAACCTTTCGGCGATATCTCCTGATCGCTGCGCCGTATCCCCGAGATCGGCCAGCGCTCGCAGGTAATCCTTTTCGCGCGGGGTCAATCGATCGAATCGAACCCGGAAGAAATTGGCGTCCAAGCGTCTTATCGATTCTTGAGTTGCCTGACGTACAACATCGATACCAATGGGTGAGTGCGTGGCCAAATTCCAAACTTGGTAACCCCATTCTTGCAGGAAGTACGGGTAACCTTTTGTTTGAGTAATGACCTCCTGCAGCGCCTCTGGTGTGAACTCCACTCCCTGCTCCTGCACGGGATCTTCCAACGCATCTGCAGCATCTGCCGGCTGCAAGGCACCCACCTCAGGAAATTGAAACAATCGTTCCGCATAGGATTTTGAGCGGCCAGCAAGCGCAACCAACTGCGGCAATCCAGCGCCGACCACCAGCAAGGGCAATTGTCGCTGCGAAATTTGATGCACAGCCATGATGAGTGCGCTGAGTTCTTCCTCACTCAGATATTGCATTTCATCGATGATGAGCGCGATCGCAGTTTGCCGCTCTGCGGCTGCCTCACCCAACGCGATAAACACTTCGGCGAGATCCGCCTCTAAGTTGCCGCTATCGGCAACCCCTGGTTCTGGATCGACATCGAGCCCAATTTCAATGTCGTGATACTTGAGCTTCACCCCGTTGAAGAAGCTTCGCAAAACCCGCAGACCCCGCTTCGCTTTCTGGCTGATCGTCGCCATACGATCAAGCGAAATGAGCAGTTGGCGCAGTGCTGGCATCAGAAGCTCCGCCAGTGCCTTGCCTTCATGCGCCTCGATGAGTACGGCGCGATAGTCGAGTTCCACGGCCAGTTCTCTAATTTTGTTGAGAAGCACGGTCTTCCCCACACCACGCAAGCCAACCAGCAGGAAACTGCGTTCGGGGCGACCCGCCTTTACCCTTCCTAAAGTAATGCGTGCCTGTTCCAGTAGGGGTGCGCGCCCAGCCAATTCCGGCGGCGGCGATCCGGCTCCGGGGGAAAAGGGATTTTGCATTGCGTCCATATTGAGTGAGTTTACTGAATAGAACGATAAACTCAATATACATCGATAAACTTAGATGAATTCGCTACAAATGAGTCATTAGGCCATCCGGCTGAATCAGCCGAAGTACGCGCCTCACTCAATGCTCAAGTCACAGCTCAATTTTGAGTGCTCTCAATCCCCCGTCATGCCCGTGCGGCTTGTCCGAACTCCCATCAACGGTCGCCTTCAACAGCTCCCGACGAAAAGCAGCCGCGGCCGGATTCGCGTACACACCCGCCGCGATCTTCCCCCGCAACCAGTTCGCAATCGCCCGAGGCAGGAACACTTCGAAGGTCATCCCCCGCGCACGAATTCGCTCCCGCTCCTCAAGCCTCAAGTGCCCGCTTTTAGCTGTTTCGTCGGATCCCAAACATCCTCCGGATTGATCCCTCGAACGCCAAGTATCACGCGTGATACGCAGGAAGTCACACGCGTGTGCCTTCACAGAAAAGCCCGGAAAATAGTGGAACCGTGGCCTATGACCCTATCACCGCGCGCTCAAATCGATCGAACTCACATCCACACCCTTCTTCTTCAAGTACTCCTCCGCCTGTGTGGTTGCCTCACTGAGTAGCCGCCAATCCAAGAATAGGTTTGAGACGAAACCAAACGGCCTCCCCCACCGCGACGGCACCGAAACTTGCCAGGTTTCCCCAGCAATGGCCGGAGGAATGTCCAACACCTTCATCGCCACCGCCCAGCAAGGCGCTTTCACTTTGACTTGTAGGAACAGCTCGAATTCCTTGTAACTAAACGCCGGGTTAAACCGATCGTCAATCGCGTGTCTGATCCACTCGTTGATGCGAGCCTGATCATCCCTCGAGAGCAGTTTGTACGTATACGCCGCCTCATAAATGGTCAACGCCGCAACGTACTGACGCCTAAATTTTCGCTCTCGCAGTTTTTCAAACAACCACATGCTTTAGCGCAGCTAGCCTTCCTCCAACAACTTCTCCGCCCTCAAGATTTGCTTATGCAAAGGAGGAGCGGAATCCGTAACGACGAACTGACCTGTGGCCTTCGATATCACCATGGGCCCGCTGCCGTAAAGCACAGTTCGGATATCGTTGGTTTCCAGATACTTTCGCGGTTGGTAGCCGACGACCCAGCTCGATTCGCGTTCCGTCACATCGGTGACTACCAAATCCCAGCCCGATGCATCCAGTCTGGCAGACGCAATACCAATCGCTTGCTGTCTAGAGATCATCGAGACCTCCCATAATTGATCACCTGCTGCACCTAACGAGACGTCGCGGAACGCCTGCTTGTTAGATTCGCTGAGACCAGTATTCATGCGCGATCGGCAGTTTCGCAAGAACCTGGCTCGCAACATCATCGTATCTGCCACTCTCGTATCGAAACCAACTGTCAGTACCGGATCCTTCGCCAGGCTTTATACGAAACCGATCGTTTGGGTGAATGTCCCAAGCTGTGACATTGGACGCCGGAATGTGCTTACCCCAGTAGGTTGTTGTCCCTCCGATACCGCTCCGAGTTATCTCAACTAGGAAGCCGCCGCCGTTTACGTCGAATTGGAACGTCAGTAAATCAACGTGGGTGACGTGCAGCCGCCTAAGGTGTGGATACGACCCCGTGAAGCCAATCTCGCGGAGCACCGACACTACGGAAGCTTTTAGGGCTAAGTCCATGCAAGCACGAGGCGACAGCATTAACTGTCTAACTAATATCTATCAGACACAAATAACGCATTCACTTCCCTGCTTCCCAACTATCAAACAGCCTCGAAAGCTGTGCCTCACGTCGGCACTCACCGCCTGCGTCGCGTACTCGTCTCCCGCCCTCCCCTCTCCCCCTTATCCGTAGATCCCCGCGATCTTTCGCGAATTCATTGCGCTGTTTCCCCAACTCTATCTGCATCATTACCATCACGCACACCACCGCTCGAATTCGCAAAGACATTCGTAAGATGCGCGTAGACGCAACTCGCACCGCTTGTTGCAGCATTGGTGAGCGAATGAAGCGGAGTGGTTGCTTGCCGCGCACCGTGGGTGAAGCGCTCCGTTTGTTTTCAGGACCGTGCGAAACAGGAGTTTCGCCCGGAGCCTCCAAGGACGGATTCACGGCGTTCCGGAAAACAAATGACGCTTCACCCTTCACGGACGGCAGCCATTCGATCCGTTTTTTCTCTCCACGTGCTTGCAAGCGATTCCGGTTTCCGTCTCCGCCTTCTTCCAAATGTCTTTCGCGAAGAAGGATTTATAGGTACTACAGGAAGAATCTACAGGAGCATCCCGCAAGTTGCTGAATTACCTACCGAATTCGGCGCTCCCGCGGAGAGATGCAACGCCTCCCTGCAAGCGATGCCACGCTTTGCAGCCAGCCTTGCGACGCTTTTGCGCGAGGCTTGCAACGTTTCGCCTCGAAACCCAAAATGGAAATCATAGGTACATCAAAGAGTTACTCGCAAAACGGGAGAGATGTAACGCTCTCCCCTCCCGCCTTCGCAACTCGCTGTTTTGCGCCGCATTTCTTCAAGGTATGCGCAAAAATGCGAGCCATGAGCGGGAGAGATGTAACGCTTCGCGTGTTGCGCTCAGCGTTTCGGAACGGCCGATCGCGCCAAATGCGGCCGCGACGGCAGCAACAGAACACCGGCGGCGCCCACGTTCAGTTTTGCTTCTGG
>Ga0193753_10003702_pt1 | contig 11181 bp, 8 predicted proteins | sample H1c2metaG_FD_144925 | JGI IMG/M metagenome (GOLD analysis project Ga0193753, IMG submission 144925) | Soil microbial communities from a riparian zone of the East river system, Colorado, United States - H1c2 | ecosystem: Environmental > Terrestrial > Soil > Riparian zone | place: USA: East River... | reverse complement strand
ATGGCCCGCGAGAAGTAGCGTTCGGTCGTCCGCGCGGGCTTGGGCGCGGCCTTTGTTACGGGCTTTTTGTGAGGTTTAGCGGGCATGCGAGCGTGTGCGATCATGGCGGGCGTGCAAATAGAACGCGGTTCGATATGCGAAACATTCGGGCAGGAGACACCCGATCCCCGGCTCCGATGGATCAATCCGCCGGCGGCGTGGCGAGTGGATGCGGCGCGTTCGCGGCTGTTGGTCGCCCCCGCTGGGGAAACGGACTTTTGGCAACGTACCCACTACGGGTTTCGCGCCGACAACGGCCACTTTCTCCATGCCGAAGTTACCGGCGATGGCGCGATCTCGGCAACCGTCGCCGCAACGCCCGTGCACCAATACGATCAAGCTGGATTGATGGTACGAGCGAGCGAAAGCTGTTGGTTGAAAGCCTCGGTTGAGTATGAGCCCGACGGACCCAGCCAACTTGGCGCGGTCGTCACGAACGACGGATATTCCGACTGGTCGTTGCAAGATTTTCCGGGCGCTGGAACTTTTTCCTATTGTTTGCGGATTCGTTGGGAAGGCGATGATTTCTTTGTGGAACAGGCGGCCGCGGAAGGCGAGGCCTGGCGCCTGCTGCGCGTCGCCCACCTTTTTAGAAACGCCGAGCTTCCTTTGCTGTGCGGGATTTACGCGTGCAGCCCTAAGGAAGCTGGCTTTCACGCCGAGTTTGGCTCTCTTCGGATTGTTTGGTAGGTGAACCACGGAACCGGCGTTCCAAATGTACCGCAAACTGAGCATTGTTTACAATATAAAACTACGTTTTATATTGTTTGACCTCATGCCGGTTTTCATGATAGATTGGCGTTTCATCGCAGACCTATGAGCTCTCCCCTTTCCGGCGTGTTTGCCGCTCTTGCAACGCCTATTGACGATCTGGGCAGGGTTGATTTTGCGACTTTTGAACGCGTTGTCGATTTCACGCTCGAGCGTGGAGTGGATGGAATCGTAGTGGGTGGCGGCACCGCCGAATATCCTCATTTTTCGGCGGAAGATCGGGCGCGGCTCGCGGCGTTGGCTGTCCGGCGTGCGCAGGGCCGCGGCGCGGTAATTACGTGCGTCGGCACATCGTCTATTCACTCGACTTTGGAATTGGCGCGATCGGCGCAGGATTCAGGCAGCGACCTGCTGCTCGTACCGATGCCGTTTTTCTTTCGCTACGAACAGCAAGATCTTGCCGCTTTCGTTGACGCGGTTTGCCACGCGGTCACGACGCCCTGCCTGCTTTACAATCTGCCTTCCTTCACAAATGTACTCGAAGTTTCAACCGCGCTCCGGTTGATTCAGGAGACGCCGAACGTCGTGGGAATGAAGGATAGCAGCGGGAATAAAGACAATTTGAAGCCGCTCGCGGATGGCCGTAAGAGTCGCGGCTTCTCGCTATTTGTGGGGGACGACAGCCTGCTGCTGGATGCGTTGAGCGCCGGCTGGGATGGCGTGGTCTCCGGTATCGCCTGCTTCGTGCCGGAGTTGATTGCCGCGGTTTACCGCAGTTATCGCAAGGGCGACCTGGAGCGGGCGCGCTCTTATCAGGCGACAATCGATCAGCTTATCGAATATCTGGTGCGCCTTCCGATCCCGTGGGGTGTGCGCGTGGGGCTAGAAACTCGCGGTATTCCGAATGGACCGATGCATGTTCCGCCCTCGGCGCAGCGCCGCGTTCAGATGGGTGAGATGGCGGGGTGGCTGACGCGCTGGGCCGGCGAAAACAATTTACAATTGGGCGCCGTTTGGCCCATGGGTTAGGCGGTATGAAAATCATTGGGGTGATCCCGGCGCGGTACGGCTCGACGCGGCTTGCCGGCAAGCCGCTGGCCGATATTCACGGCAAGCCGATGATCCAATACGTCTATGAACTCGCCCGGAGAGCCCGGACTTTAGACCAGGTCGTGGTAGCGACCGACGACGAGCGCGTGCGCGTGGCAGTCGAGAGCTTCGGCGGGATGGCCGTGATGACGAAGGGTGAACATTTCTCCGGCATGGATCGCGTCGCGGAAGTGGCATCGGTATCGGACGCCGATATTGTCGTCAATGTGCAGGGAGACGAACCGCTGCTCGATCCGCTCATGATCGATGAATGCGTGGAGGCTCTCCGAAACGGGTCGAACGCGGAACTGGCGACCATCGTCAAGCGCGTGGGTGAAGAGACTTTCGACGACCCTGCGGTGGTGAAGGTCGTCCGCGACACGACTGGCCGGGCGCTTTATTTTTCGCGCTCGCTATTGCCTTATCCACGGAATCGAACCGCCGATTTTCGGGTTTTTGAACATATCGGGCTATATGCCTACAAAAAGGATTGCCTGCTGCGGCTCGCTAACCTTCCGCCAACACCTCTCGAACAGATAGAAGGACTGGAACAACTGCGCGCACTCGAGAACGGAATCGCGATCCAGGTGGTGGAAACTAAGTCGAAGCAGGAACTCATATCAGTTGATACGCAGCAGGATCTCGAAAGAGTACGCGGGATTCTCGCCGGCAGGAACGGCTTGTGAAACCGCCGGGCCCTTTCATTGAAGAGCTGCGCCAGTCGCTAGCCGGCGCGACGCAGGCGCATCTCGATAGCGCCATTCATTCCATAGTTCGCGCCAAGCTGCGGGGCGGGCGCGTGGTTGTGATTACGGGCAGCGGCCCTAACATCCATGAAGGCGTTACCACGCAAATCGCCGAACTGATTCACAAGGGCCTGGTGGACGGAGTCATCACCAGTTCGGCCGTGGTGGCCCATGAAATGGCGGGCACGCTCGATCGCGTCAAGCGTCTTCGGATAGAAGACGGCATGGGGTTGCGAGTTTCCGGCAAGATGCTGCCGCGCGGCGGTATTTTCGAGGTCACGATGCTCTCGCCCGCGGCGCGCGACGAGATCGAGAAAGAGATGCCCCATGATTGGCATCTCTATGATTCGCTCGCGGCACGCGGCGGAGATCCCGTCATCAAAGCGGCTGGGAACATGGCTTGGCCCATGGGTCTTCGCACGGAGCGCTTGGCGCGAGAAATCGGCGATGCCGCGCGCCAGCATGGCGTCTCGTTCGAATATTTGGCCGGCCTCGGCAGCGATCGCATGACGATGATTGGCGCGGGCGCGCGCAGGAACGTGCCGGTGCTGGTCTCTACTCCACAGCTTGTGGGCGGCGGAGCGGTGGGCCTCGCGATCGGCGACGCGATCTCGATTTCCCGGCGCGCGCGGTTGATTTCAGAGATGCTTGCGGGCGCTGACGTCATTGTCGAGTCCGCCATCGCACTTACACAGGAAATCCACGACGGGCCATTCGAAACATACACCGGCCACGGTATTTGGGCGGCTTGGGAGCATCTCGCCACTTACAGCCTTCAAGGGAAGACGTTAGTGAGAATCGATCTCGATTCGAATCTCGAGCGGGTCTGGCAACTGGAGCGGGAGGCTTCGGAGATACAGGAGGCCGTCAATCAAGGATTGCCGAAAACGAAGCGGACCGGTATTCCGTTCCGGATGGAGATGTCCGGCTTCGCGCGGCTGGAAGGCAGCATTCCGGTTACGGCGGATATCGGAGTCGTGTGGCCCGTGATCGCGAGTACGCTCGCAGAGCGGCTAGGCGTTTCGCTCGATTTCCTCTGCGCTCCGCAAGAATCGGAGCACGGCCAAAACGTCCGCGAGTGGATCACCGAAGAGGTCGGATATCTCCACCGCGTTCCCATGTATGAAGAGTTGAGGCGTAGGACGCTAAATGAGCCAACCGCTGAGCAGAAATTATAAGTGGCATGTCGTCGGCATGCTGTGGTTCATCGCGTTCTTTAACTACGCGGATCGGCAGGCTGTCTTCTCCGTCTTTCCTTTGCTGTCGGCTGAGTTTCATCTGAGCAATCTGCAACTCGGGTTGCTGGGCTCTTCGTTCGCCTGGGTTTACGGACTAGCGGCTCCGTTTGCCGGGAACATTGTCGATCGGGTGCGCCGCAAGACCGCGATCCTGACTGGCTTGCAGGCTTGGAGCATTATCTGCATGGCCACCGCGGCATCGCGAAACTTCGGGCACCTGCTATTTTTTCGGGCGGCGGAGGGGCTCGGCGAAACGGTGTATTTTCCTGCTTCGATGTCGCTGGTCAGCGACTACCACGGCATGCGGACGCGTTCACGCGCGATGGGCACTCACCAGACCAGCGTCTACATTGGTTCGATCGCGGGTGGATTTTTTGCCGGTCTGATCGGGCAGCATTATGGGTGGCGCTCGTCGTTTTTGGTCTTCGGCGGGTGTGGAGTGCTGCTGGGTCTGGTGCTCAATAAATTTTTGATAGAGCCGAAGCGTGGCGCCGCGGATTTGGCGGACCTCGACGCGAATGCCGTGGCGCCAGCTTCACCGCCCCGCATGAAGATCCGCGATTTTCTGCGGGTGATCTGGGGCACGCCAACGGTGCTTCTTCTTATGGCCGCCTTTATGTGCGAAAACTTCACGGCCATGGTTCTATTTACCTGGATGCCGACGTTCCTCTATCAGAAGTTTCATATGAGCCTGGCGGTGGCCGGCCTCACCGCTACTATTTACATCCAGATTGTGAGCATGATCGGTTCTCCGCTAGCGGGGTGGCTGGCGGATACGCTCCGCAAACGCACGCCGGGCGGGCGCATTCTTGTCCAGGCGGTTGGCATTTTTCTCGAGGCCCCTTTCGCGGCCTGGTGCGCGCTCACTGGGTCGACAAAATGGCTGATCGTGAGCCTCATTCTGTGGGGATTTTTCAAAAGTTTCTATGAAGCGAACATTTTTGCTTCGGTCTTCGATGTGATTCGGCCCGAAGCGCGCGGTACGGCCACGGGTTTCATGAACATGATGGGGTGGCTCGCGGGCGGCGGTACCGCGCCGGTAATCGTCGGATACTTATCGGAGCGAATCGGACTTAGTCATGCGATGGCGATTACATCGTTGTCGTATGTCATCGCGAGCATTCTGCTCGTGACCGCGGTTGTGGGATTCGTGCGCCGCGATGCCGCGCGCATGGAAACGATTCTTGCGACGGAAATAACCGGCACCGCTTAGGGGAATGGAAATCATGAGAAAACTTGCACGCTTCGCAATTCTATGCGTCGCCGGCTTCCACGCGATGGCGCAGACGGGGCTGAAGGTTGGCGACGTAGCCGGCCCAGTGGGTCTGCTTTCGCCGGAAGGCCTGCAGGTGACGATGAACAATTACGGGGAGCGTGAGGGAACGGCGGTGCTGTTTCTCGCGACGCGCGCGGAAGCATCGGACAAAGCGGCAAGCGCCATTCTGAGCCTCAACCAAGAGTTCCGGCGCGGTCATCGCTTCCTGCTTGTCGGCGTGTTTCCAAATGGCGAGCCCGCGGCGGAAGTACGGGCTTATTGCCAATCGAAAGGCTTTAACTTTCCGGTGTACTTGGATCCCGCGAAGAAGACGGCGGAACACTTCGGGGCGCATGTTACACCGGAGGCGTTTCTGCTCGACAAAACCGGCAAGCTGACTTATCGCGGTTCGCTCGAGCGTCTTGGCGCCGCGATGACAGCGTTGCATTCCGGAACACCCGCGCCGAATTCTGAAATGCAGCCCGCGGGAGCAGCGGTCGGCGCGGCGCTTGCGGCGCGGGTAATTGAAGATCCGTACGGCGCGATCGAATATTCGAGTGAATTGATATTCGACAAGATCGCCGGTTTCCCGGTGCATCACTGCTCGAGCATTACGGAGGCTCCGAATGGCGATCTGATTGTCACCTGGTACAGCGGCAGCTACGAATCCGCGGACGATCAGGCGCTATTCCTCTCCAGGCGTAAGAAAGGTTCGCGCACCTGGTCTAAGCCGGCACTGCTTCTGAAGAGCCCGGGCAAGCCGCCCGGCAACGCGATTGTTTGGAGCGACAAGCAGAATCGCGTGTGGCTGCTGTGGGGCCGCATGGATGGCACGCAGCCGATGATGCGTGGCACCGGCTGGGATGCTTGCCGCCTGTTCTATCGAACGTCGAGCGATAGTGGCGCAACGTGGAGCAAGGATCAGCCTTTCTATCAGGACACCATCGGCTGGCTGCCGCGCAACCTGACGCTATGGCTTCACGATGGAAGGCTTATTGTGCCGATCAGCGATGAGCTCAACGGGCATGGCGTGGATCTGTCGTTCTTTCTTGCCACGAAAGATAACGGCGTTACCTGGACGCGCAGCGGCATTATGCGCGGCGGCGAGCAGCCGACTTTCATCGAGCGCAGCGATGGCACGCTACTGGCTTATTTACGAGTGCGTCCGAACATCAAATCGGCGGAATCGCACGATGGAGGAAAGACTTGGAGCGAGCCTATTGCGACGCAATGGAAGAATCCGGATGCCGGTATTTCGATGCGGAAGTTGAAAAACGGCCACGTCCTTTTGATTTTCAACAACCAGGACAATTCCCGCACGCCTTTGCATATTGCGGTTTCGACTGATGAGGCACGTACGTGGGGTAAGCCGCTGCAGTTGGAATCGAATCCGGGAGAGTATTCTTACCCGTCGGTTATGCAGAGTTCCGATGGAACAATTCACATCATATATACGTTCCGGCGTTATTCGATTAAGCACGTCGAGTTGAACGAGGATTGGCTCACGCGAATCGTTCGACCGGATTGAAAGGCGCCGTTACTCTAGTCCGCTAAGCGTGCGCGGCTCTCGCATCATGAGCAGACCCGTTCGCAGATAGTCGGCGGTTGATACCAGAAGAGAAATCAGCAGAACAATATATAAACCTGGAAATAATTTAGCAACGAACGGAAGATCCGGCACGGAAAGGAAACAAACCACAACGGACAATTCGAGCAATGTATTCAGCTTTCCGTAAACACTGGGTTTAAAGCCGCTATTACGGCTGGCGCGATAAACAATGAAACTGCCCGCCAGGATAAAGACGTCGCGCAGAAGGACCGCGCACATGACCCATATCGGAATGCTCGAGGACGCCGGCCTTGAGATCGAAAGCACTACGAACGATACAACGGTAAATAACTTGTCGGCCAAGGGATCGAGTAAGCGGCCGACCTTTGATGTTTGTCCAAGGCGGCGGGCAATTGTGCCGTCGAGCGTATCGGTGAGTCCCGCCGCAACGAATAAGATCAAGGCCGCCCGGTATCTGCCCCGCATAGCGAGTAGAGCAAACGGAACAATTGCGAGCAAACGCAGAACCGTAAGGATATTAGGAACGGTCAACCATGCGTTACGCTCCGGAGAGTTGGACGGGCCCATCACACCAGAATTGGCTGTACGATTTTGCCCGCTACGTCGGTTAAACGGAAATGACGGCCCTGAAATTGGAACGTTAGCTTCGTGTGATCGATGCCGAGGCAATTGAGGATCGTCGCCTGAAGATCGTGGACATGGACAGGATCCTTGACGACGTTGTAACAGTAGTCGTCCGTCTCGCCGTAAGTGATTCCCGGCTTGATTCCGCCGCCGGCCATCCACATCGTGAAGCAACGGCCGTGATGATCGCGGCCATAGTCGGTAGCGGTGAGGCGCCCTTGGCAGTAAACTGTTCGCCCGAATTCCCCGCCCCAGATGACCAAAGTGTCATCGAGCATTCCGCGCTGCTTTAAATCTTCAATCAATGCGGCCGAAGGTTGATCGACGTCCTTGCAGCGCTTCGGCAGAGCTTCGGGCAAGCCTCCGTGGTGATCCCAATCGCGATGGTAAAGCTGGATGAACCGGACACCGCGCTCGGCAAGCCGGCGAGCCAGTAGACAGTTGGCGGCGAAAGTGCCCGGCTTTTTCACATCCGGGCCATACATCTCAAACGTGTGCTCGGGTTCCTTCGAAAGATCGGTGAGGTCCGGCACGGAGCTCTGCATGCGATAAGCCATCTCATATTGAGCAATGCGGGCTTCTGTTTCCGGATCGCCAAACTCTTCGCCTTCCAACTTATCGAGTTTGTTGATCGCATCGAGGAAATGGCGGCGGTCAGAGGAACTGAAGCCCTTGGGATCGGAAAGATACAAAACCGGGTCGCCGATAGAACGAAACTTCACGCCTTGATAGCGGCTAGGAAGAAACGCGGTGCCCCAAAGGCGGTCGTACAGCGGCTGGCCGCCGCCGGACGAAGAGATCATCACAACAAAGGCGGGGAGATCTTGCGTTTCACAGCCAAGCCCGTATGAAATCCAAGCGCCCATACTAGGACGCCCACCCAGCCGGAAACCGGTTTGCGCCATGGTGACCGCGGGGTCGTGGTTGATCTCCTCGGTGTTGACTGTTTTGAGGAAAGTGAGATTGTCGGCCACGCGCGCCATGTGCGGCAGTAACTCACTGACCCAGGCGCCGGAGTTACCGCGTTGCGCAAACGAAAACTTAGAAGGTACAACGGGAAAGGTCGCTTGCGAAGCGGACATACCAGTAAGCCGCTGCCCGCCGCGAATGGAATCGGGAAGATCGGCGCCCTGGAATTCCTTGAGGCGAGGCTTGTAGTCGAAGAGCTCGAGTTGCGAGGGCCCTCCCGATTGGAACAGATAAATAACGCGCTTCGCCTTCGGAGCGAAATTGGGGAAGCCGGGGAGACCGGCCTGGCCGCCGGTATTCGGAACAGGTTCACCGGCGCGCAGATCGCGCGCGAATAACGAAGCTAAAGCAGCGACGCCGATTCCGGTAGATTGCAAGCCAAAGAAATGGCGGCGTGTGATCCGCAGATCGTCGTGAGAATCGCAGCAGTTCACAATTTGCTTTTCCTCTATTCTTTCGTTACCGCTTCATCGATATTGAAGATCAGGTTGGCCACAGTGGTGTAGGCGGCTAAGTCAGCGGCATCGAGACTCGGATTTCGCACCGCCTCACCATAGCTCAAGTAGTTTTCGGCAGCCTTCGGGTCGGCACGGTATTTGGTATCGAAGGCTTCAAAGGTATCGAGCAATACCTGACGCTCCGCATTCCTGGGAGGGCGTGACAGAAGAAGTTCAAAGCCATAGTCGATGCGCGCGGCGACGGACGAGCCGCCTTGTTGCATCATGCGTTCGGCCAGCTTGCGGGAAGCCTCTAAGAATGCGACATCGTTCATCAGGTTGAGCGCTTGCAACGGCGTGTTCGTGTGATTTTCGGAGACTGTGCAGACTTCGCGATTCGGCGAATCAAAATTGGCCATGAATGGCGGCGTGACGGTCCGCTTCCAGTAGGTGTAAAGACTGCGCCGATAGAGCGCGGCGCCCTTGTCTTGAACATAGCCATCGCCGCCGGCCAGTTCCTGCCACAAACCGGCGGGCTGATACGGCTTCACGGATCGTCCGCCGAGTTGTTCAACCAGGAGACCGGCGGCCGCCAGAGCAGAATCACGAATTACTTCGGGGCCGAGGCGAATACGCGGGCCGCGCGCGAGCAAGCGATTGTCGGGATCTTTTTGAAGCAGATCCGGCGTTATTTTTGACGACTGGCGGTAAGTAGCGCTAGTAACGATAGTGCGCTGGATGCCCTTCATATTCCAACCGCTGTCCATGAATTCGACAGCCAGCCAATCGAGTAGTCCCGGATGCACTGGCCATTCTCCTTGCGAACCGAAGTCATCCACCGTCTTGACGATGCCGAAGCCAAAATAAGATTGCCAGTAACGATTCACGGCCACACGCGCGGTGAGTGGGTTCGAGCGGTCCGTAATCCAGCGCGCGAGACCGAGACGATTGACCGGCCAATCGGCCGCAGGTTGAGGTAGCGATTCCGGCACGCCCGGCGTGACCTTCTCGCCCGGCTTATCATAGGCGCCGCGCTGAAGCAGAAAAGATTCGCGTGGCACGGTGCTGTCAGCCATGACCATAACCGTCGGAATGGAATCGTAGAAACGATCGCGATCCGCATGCGCCGCACGCACCTGACTCTGAGCGCCCTTGAGAACCGGCGATGCTCCTCCTCCAAAAAAGGCCAGCGCCATCTTCTGCAACTGCTGTGAGCTGCGCGCGCCGGCCGGCAGCGCCGCGATTTCGGCGACGGTTTGCGGCACTGACAATGCCGCGGCTTCGTCCGGCCCTAGCCTGCGGCCGTAGATCCGAACGTCGCGGATGCCGCCTTGAAAGAATTTGCCGCCCGCCGCGCCGATACGGATGGGCGTTTTGTCCGCCACGTGGAAGGGTTCGTTGAGCTGATCGAACAAAATCTTAGCCGGTTGCTCAATGCCATCCAAATAAATATGTATCCCGGATGCCTTGCGTTTGCCGTCGTAGGTGACCGCGACGTGCTGCCACTCACGAAGCTTGACGGACGCTGTTGTTTCGATGCGGATGCCGAGATCCGTCCAGCGATGAATCACGTGCATTCGCAGCTTTCCATCGACTAAATAGAGCCCCTGCCCCGTACCCTCGAAATAATCTTCGGAACGCGAAACGATACCGCCGTTGGGCGAATCGGGCTTGATCCAGGCGGAGAAAGTGAAGGGGTCGAGATAGCCGAAATAGGCGGTCTTCTTGTCGCCCGGCGTGTCCACTGAATGTTTGCCATCGAAAACAGGCAACTCGGGAGGGGAGCGGAACTGAAGAGCGTCCGTGACTGTCCAATCCGCGGAGCGGGGGCGCAGCCGCCGTTCCCAGTGCGCTTGCTCCTTTTGAATACGTGCCTGCAATCCGTTGTAGTGAGCTTCGGCATCAGTTATCCGCTGGTCAAGCAGGGCGAGTTGTTTCTCCTGCTCCGGCAGCGGAGCCTTGATATACGGTTCCTCATTGCCGTAGTTGTAAGAAAATCCTTTTTCGTTGGGAATCTGATCGAAGTAAGCAAAAAGCCGGTAGAAATCTTTTTGCAGAAAGGGGTCGTACTTATGATCGTGGCAGCGGGCACAGCCCAGCGTAAGACCCATCCAAACGGTCGCAGTCGTCTGCGCGCGATCCGCCACATATTCCACTCGATACTCTTCGGGAATAATTCCGCCCTCGCCATTCGTGCGATGGTTGCGATTGAAGCCGGTGGCTATTTTCTGGGAGAGAGTCGCATTCGGCAATAGGTCGCCCGCGATCTGTTCCACGCTGAATTGGTCATAAGGCATGTTGCGATTGAAAGCGTCGAGGGCCCAATCGCGCCAGCGCCACATTTCGCGCGGACCATCCGTTTGATATCCATTTGTATCGCCATAGCGAGCCGCTTCCATCCAGCGGAAAGCCATGCGCTCGGCGTAACGCGGCGACGCGAGCAATCGATCTACCACTTTTTCGTAAGCGGCGGGTGACGAGTCGGCAAGAAAGGCATCGACTT
>Ga0193753_10003701_pt1 | contig 11186 bp, 10 predicted proteins | sample H1c2metaG_FD_144925 | JGI IMG/M metagenome (GOLD analysis project Ga0193753, IMG submission 144925) | Soil microbial communities from a riparian zone of the East river system, Colorado, United States - H1c2 | ecosystem: Environmental > Terrestrial > Soil > Riparian zone | place: USA: East... | reverse complement strand
TGGGGGTTCCGCCAGCTGCCGCCGGGAATCCTGTCATCGCAGGAAGTGGTGGGAAAGATCGCCCAGCTTGGTGCGATCGCCAGTTTTTTGTTTCTGGTCGCCGGGGCAAGCCGATTGGCCCGCTTTAACATTGCCGGCAACCCGCAGCCCTCCAATCCGGGACGCCCGGGCAAGAAATATTTTGTGGGGATGCCCATCCCCGCGGGCGCGGGAGTCATTGCGGCGGTGGTGCATTGGTCCGCCGGCGACCCGCTGCAGTGGGGGCTCAGCGCCATCACCTGGATGGTGATCGTCGTGACCACCGCCTACTTGATGGTGAGCACCTGGCGCTTTTACAGTTTCAAAGACATTGATTTCAACCGGAGGCAACCCTTTCGGGTCATTGTCCTGCTCGCCCTGTTGATCGGCGGTATTTGGTTTTTCTCGCAGTGGGTGCTGTTTCTCGTCGTCCTGACCTACATGTTCTCCGGCATCTGTGGGCGTCTGCACTGGGTGTTTCGCCGCAAGCACACGCCTCCCCCTCCCAGTTACGAGGAGGCCTCACAAATTTCATGAGTTCGAACATCAAGCCCGCCATCGTTTCTCATCCGGAGCCGGCGCGCGGCGGGAGTTTTTTCCGGCTCGCCATCGTGGGGGCCGGATCGCTGAAAGGAAAGGAAGTTGCGGAGGTGTTGAATGACCGCAATTTCCCGTCCCTGGACGTCAAGCTGCTCGACGATGATGACTCGCTCGGGAAACTTGAGGCCGTGAAGGATGAAGTAACCTTCATTCAGAGCGTGCGCACCGAGCAGTTCAAGAACATCGACTTTACTTTTTTTGCGTCCGATCCCGATTCCACTCGGAAATACTGGAATGTCCCGCGCTCCGCTGGAAGCGCGATCGTCGATCTTTCCTACGCTCTGGAGGACGAGCCCAACGCTTCTGTGCGCTCGCCCTGGGTGGAGCGCCAATTGGGACAGACCCGGTTGCCCGATCTGCAGCCCGGCCCGGCGGTGGTGGCGCACCCCGCAGCGGTGGTGCTGGCGCTGTTGCTGCTTCGCGCGCAAAAAATGGGGCCGGTGATGCGGGCCGCGGCCACGGTTTATGAGCCCGCCTCCGAGCACGGACAGAAAGGAATGGACGAACTGCACGAGCAGACCGTCAATCTGCTTTCCTTCCAGCCATTGCCCAAGACAATTTTCGACGCCCAAGTGGCTTTCAACATGCTCGCTCGCTACGGCGAGCAGTCCGTGCCCGCGCTGGCGGTGGTGGAGCGCCGCGTGCGGAAGCATTACCAGAAGATCGCGGGCAAGAATGCGCCCGTGCCATCGCTGCTGCTGGTACAAGCCCCGATCTTCCACGGCCACGCTTTCTCGCTGCACGTGGAGATGCAGGAGGCTGTCGATATTTCCCGGGTGTCGCAGACTCTGGCGGGGGAGCACGTCATCATCACGCTCGCGGCCGAGGATGCTCCCAACAATGTGAACGCCGCCGGTCAGGCCAATATTCTGGTGTCGGTCGTACCCGACGCAAATCATGCCAGCAGTTTTTGGTTATGGGTGGCGTCGGACAACTTGCGAATCGCGGCCACCGGGGCGGTGGAATGCGCGGAATCCATGGCCGCGACCCGGCCCAAAGGGAAGATCCAGTGAGGGGCCTGGCAGCGGTGCTGGTGGGCCTTATCTGCGTGTCGGGTGCGGGATGCGGTTATCATACGGCCGGCCATACCGTATCCATTCCGGAGAACGTTCGCACCATTGCCATCCCGGCTTTCTCCAGTCAAACGCAGACCTTCAAGATCGAGCAAACCCTCACCAAAGCCGTGGTGCGGGAGATGGTGACCCGCACTCGTTACCACATCCTCAACGAAGAAAATGACGAGGCCGACGCTACTCTTCACGGGACCGTGCTCTCCACCAACGCTTCTCCGCTCACCTATGATTCGACAACCGGACGCGCCGCCAGCGCGCTGGTGGTGGTCACCATGAAAGTTTCGTTGACGGACAAGAACGGCAAGGTCATCTATCAAAATCCCTCCTATTTGTTCCGCGAGCAGTATGAGGTCTCGAGCAATTTGGCCACATTTTTTGAGGAAAATACGCCCGCCTACCAACGCCTGGCGCGGGATTTCGCGCAGACTCTGGTGTCAAATATCCTGGAGGGTTTCTGATGCGGGCGTTCGCGCAGGCCGATCGATTTGTTTCCGAAGTCGAGGCCCGCAAGTTGCGTCCCGCCTATTTGTTCGTCGGCGACGAGGTCTTTTTTCGGAAGCGTTGCCGTGAGGCCATCCTGCAGCATTTGGTGCCCCCCGATCTCCGGGACTTCAGCGTGTTCGACTTTGACCTCGCGGAAACCGATTTGGCCGAGATTCTGGATCGCGCCCGCACGCCTTCGCTCATGGCCCCGTTCCAGGTGTTCTTCGTTCGCGGAGTGAAGAGCCTGTTCGGACGCGCATCGAATGACGAGAAGCTTTCTGCCATCGAGCAATACTGCAAGGATCCCAATCCCGATGCGGTGTTGATCTTCGTTGCCGACCACATCAGCATTCCTGCCGACGCGCGTCGCATCGATATGACCGACAAGGAGCGGTATGAGCGCATCCGCGAAACCATGGGCCAGTATTGTGCCATCGTCGAGTTGGCGCGGGTGGAGGAGAGCGAAGCGGTGCGCTGGATTGCAGAATACGGGGCGGCTCGGGACGTGAAGATCGATCCCGACGGAGCCCGCGAACTTGTCGACGCCCTGGGCGGCGACATGATGATGATCTCCAATGAACTCGAAAAGCTGATGCTTTATGTAGGAGAGAAAAAGCGCATCACCCTCGGCGATGTCGAGACCATGGTGCTCGCCGCCAAGCAGCGATCTTTGTACGAGCTGACCGACGCCATTTCCGCCAAAGATCGGGTACGCGCCCTGGAAATGCTGGAATCCATGCTGAACACCGGCGACGGTGACGACGCTGCCATCGGGCATCTGTTCATGCTGGCAAAGACGTTCCGCCAGATGCTGGTGATCCTCGAACGCAACGTTCGCGATCAGCGAATGTTGTGGGCGGCGCTGTGGCAGGGGTTTCGTGTGCCGCCGTTTGCTGCCGACGACATCATCAAGCAGGCTCGGCGCTACAAATCCAAACGCGAACTGACGCGGGCGATTCGCCTGGTGGCGAAAACCGACCTGGCCCTGCGCTCGAACCCTCCGAGCCGGCGGATGATGCTCGAGAAATTGGTGCTGGACCTCACGGCGGAACCGAGACCGGAAAGCGAATGGATGCAGGAAGACCTGCCGGTGTGAGAGTCGTGGTCCGATGGTTCCGGCCGGGGATCGAAATAGGGAATGATCTGGCGCTATCTCATTGAAGGCCCCTGGATTGTCTTTGTCGCCTACTGGGCCCAGGCAGCCCTGAAGACGCGGCAAACGGAGCGCGCGGAGTCATTCCTTTCGCGCTACGGTATCCTCGTTCTTGAAATCGCAGGTTTTTCCCTGCTTTTCGCAGAGGATGCGGGCATCGGGATTCTCGGACATCGCGTGGTCCCCCGCGCCTACCCTCTCGCCATTGCGGGGGTCGTGCTCACCTGGGCCGGGATTGCTCTGGCCGTGTGGGCGCGCTGGCATCTGGGGCAGTATTGGAGCGCCCGCGTCACCATCAAGAAAGACCACAAGTTGATTCGGGCGGGGCCGTACGCGCGGCTTCGGCATCCCATCTATTCCGGACTTGACCTGGCGGCGCTGGGCTCGGCGCTCGCCATCGACCGATGGCGCTGCCTGGCCGGAGTTTGCCTGATCGCTCTGGGTTATTGGATCAAAGCCAGGAAGGAAGAAGCGATGTTGAGCGCACAATTTGGAGCGGACTTCGAGCAACACTGCCGGCACACGGGCTTTTTACTCCCGCGTCTCTAGGCCGCGGGAACGGGTTCTTGGCGAGCAAAGCCAAGTTCGCAAGACAAAAGCGGCCAGCCTCTGGGCTGGCCGCCGGAATGGACTGATTGGAAGCTGCGAGCCGGGCTACTTCAACGCCTTCACCCGCGCGCTGAGGCGGGATTTGTAGCGGGACGCCGTGTTCTTGTGGATCACGCCCTTTTGGATGGCCTTATCCAGGGCAGAGACGGTCTGCCGGAAAACCTGCTCGGCGGTCTTCTTGTCGCCTTTCGCTAGACCTTCGCGCAGTTCGCGCAATGCGCCCCGCAGTTGAGAGGTGTTGCTGCGATTGCGGGCGGTGCGCTTTTCAGTCTGCCGGGCGCGTTTGATCGCCGAAAAATGATTTGCCATGTGCGACGGTTACCTTCGTTTCTCAGGGTATCTCTCGAAGAGATGTTCCGGTGGGTGCCGAATAGGTTATTTTACGGGAGCAGCTCGCCGCAGGTCAAACCATATGGTGGACGCTCTTTCGCACCTCAAAATCCTGATCGATTCTTCGACACCCATCGTGGTGGTCGAAACCGTCGAGGAGGTTCACGCGGTGCGGCTGGTACGGGCGGCCTGTGCATCTCTGAATCTGGCGGCTTTTGAGTGGAGCATCGCTTCCGGCCTGACCCGCTGCGGCAACGATGGGGGAAACGCGCTGCTCGCCGAAGGCACGGTGTACTCGGGACCCTCCGGAACCGGACATGACTCGACCGATATCGCGGCCAAGGCGATTTACAACAGCCGCGAACCGGTGCAAGTGCTCGGCAACCTGGAAGGCATTTCCGTCGATGCCGCCTTCATTCTGAAGGATTTTCACCGCCACATGGACGATCCCGTGGTGGTGCGCCGTCTTCGCGACGTCGGACAGAAGTTTTCACAGAATCGCCGCACGGTCATCATCACAGCGCCCTCCCTTGTGATCCCGCCGGAGTTGGCCAGCCTGGTCGAATTTCTGAAGTTGCCGCTGCCGGACCGGCAGCGGCTGCGGCAGATCATCGATGAGATGATCGTGCGCGTCGGCAAGACCCGGACACTGCGGCGCAACCTCGACTCCGCCGGGCTCGATGCCATGGCCAATAATCTGCGTGGCCTGTCGGAAGAAGAAGCGGAGCGCGCGGTTTCGCAGGCGCTGGTCACTCGCCATGGCCTGACTCCGGAGATCGTGACCGATGTGCTGCAGGCCAAGAAAGAACTGTTGCGCCGTTCCGAGATGCTCGACTTTGTGGAGGTTTCGGACACCTTGTCCGCCGTGGGCGGCTTGGAGAATTTGAAGACCTGGCTGGCGCAGCGGCAGGGCACCTGGGAAGACGCCGCCCGGGAGTTCGGATTGGAGCCGCCTCGCGGTGTGATCATTCTGGGCGTCCAGGGATGTGGCAAGAGCATGTGCGCCCGGGCCATCGCCGGGGAGTGGAAAATTCCCTTGGTCAAGTTCGATACGGCGGCGATTTTCGACAAGTACATTGGCGAGACCGAGAAGCGCATCCAGAAAGTGTTTCAAGTGGCCGAAGGGCTGGCCCCGTGCGTGTTGTGGATCGATGAACTGGAGAAAGTTTTCGCCGGCAGCGGCCCCGATTCGGCTTCCTCCGACGCCGGCGTTTCCTCGCGTCTTTTAGGGGCGTTCCTCTCCTGGATGCAGGACCGCAAAGCGCCCGTGTTCGTTGCCGCCACCTGCAACAACGTGAGTGCGCTGCCGCCTGAGCTGATCCGTAAGGGGCGATTTGATGAGCTGTTCTTCGTTGACTTGCCGAACCCGGCAGAGCGCAAACAGATATTTGCCATCCAGCTCACCAAACGCAAGCGAAACCCGCTCGACTTCGATCTTGACCTGGTGGCTGCGAGCGCACGCGGGTATTCCGGCGCGGAGATCGAGGCATCGATCCAGGCTGCGATGTACGCCGCCTTCTCCAGCCGGAGCACTCTGACCACCCAGTCCCTGGTCCAGGCCCTGCAAGCCACCGTGCCGTTGTCGACGACCCGCGCCGAAGAGATCGAAGCGCTGCGGGACTGGGCCGGCAAACGGGCGGTTCGCGCGTCGACCTCGGATGCGAAACTCGAAGGGGGGTAAGAGGGCCAGTCACTTCCCGTGTCCGCCGGAGGTGGGATCGGTTTTCTGCCGGTCCGCGGGTTGCACCGCGATCCGGCATTGACTCCCTTCGCCGGACAGGGGTAACCTTTACGCAATGGTAGTTGCCTCCTCGGGAGCGCATCTCGGCCGGTTCGATTTCCAGACAGAAGAAGTTTGTGCGGGAAGCTTGCACGGGAAGATGGCGGGAGTGTCGCTGCTTCCCCGGTTCCCGGCATCATAGAGGCGGACAACGGGAATGAGCGTGCTGGAAGCACACGTGACGGAATGAAGAAAAGCATTGAAATTAGTCCTAACATAGAGACCCTGTTCGGCACCCGGGATGAGAACGTGCGGCTCCTCGAAGACGGCCTGAATATCAACGTCGACCTGCGCGCGAATTCCATTTCGCTCGAAGGCACGCCGCAGGATGTGGCGCGGGCGGAACAGATCTTTTCTGACTACGACTCCCTGCAGCGGTCGGGACACACTTTCAACAACGGCGATTTGAACAGCATGTTGCGGGTGTTGGTCGCCGATCCCAAAGTCACGCTGCGCGGCTTGGCCGAAGCCGGCAAGCAGCGTTCGTTCGGCCGCCGGACGGTGCAGCCGAAAAGCGCCAATCAACGCCGATATCTGGACGCCATCGAAAATCATGACATGGTTTTCGGTATCGGGCCGGCCGGTACCGGCAAGACTTACCTGGCCGTGGCCATGGCGATTTCCGCGTTGCAGTCCAAGCGCGTGAACCGCATCATCCTGGCCCGGCCGGCGGTCGAAGCGGGCGAGCGGCTGGGGTTTCTGCCGGGAACTTTGCAGGACAAGATTGATCCCTATTTGCGGCCTCTGTACGACGCGCTCTACGACATGCTCGATCCCGAGAAGGTGGATCGCTATCTGGAAAAGAACGTGATCGAGATCGCGCCGATCGCATTCATGCGCGGGCGTACGTTGAACGACTCCTTCGTGATTCTGGACGAGGCACAGAACACCACTTCTGAGCAGATGAAGATGTTCGTCACCCGCCTGGGATTCAACTCCAAGGCCGTGATCACCGGCGACGTGACCCAGATTGATCTTCCCAACGCCAAGCGCAGTGGGCTACTCGAAGCCGTGGACGTTTTGGGGAGCGTGGAAGGGCTGTTTTTTTGCCACTTTGACGATACCGATGTCGTCCGCCACCACCTCGTGCAGCGCATTATCCGAGCCTACGACGAACGCAAGGCGCGAACCGGGCAGCAATCGTTGCCTCTGATCGATCCCGGAGCGGGCAGCAATGGGCACCGCGAACCGGAGACATTCGCGCACCCGAATTCCACGACCTCCGCGGCTGCAGTGGAAACCAAGGAATCGACGGAATAGAATCCTTCGGGAGGCGCCCGCAATTCGCCCCTCCTGTTTTCATTTGACGGTGCCAGTTCCGCTGCGGAGGACGCGAACCAAGACTTGGTCATACTGCGAAAAAGAGTAGCGGGGTTGAGCCAGTTGGCGCTGTCCCGGTTCGTCGCGCTGGCAAAGAGAGCACTCCGGTTGCAGGGCGAGCTGACCGTGCTGGTGACGGACAATGAGGAATTGCGTCGGTTGAACCGCCGCTTTCGGGGAAAGAATAAACCGACCGACGTGCTCTCGTTTCCGGCGCCCTCCGGCGGCCGCGATGGGCCCAAAGGCGACGTCGCAATTTCAGCGGAAATCGCTCGAGCCAACGCGAAGATGCTGGGACACTCCACCGCCGACGAACTGAAAATTCTTGTACTCCATGGAGTGCTTCATCTCGCGGGATACGATCATGAGCGCGATCATGGAGAAATGGCGCGCAAGGAACTGCGCTTGCGAAAATCCCTGGGACTGCCGCTCGGATTGATCGAGAGAAACGGGCGGGGGAGCAAACCCTTCACCGCCAAGGACGCCGGTTCGACCCCCCGGGCGCGAACCAGAACTGCGGCCCCGGACACGGGTGCCGTAGCAACAAATCCATGAACCTTGCCATCGCCATCGGCTTTGTGTTGTTACTTGGATTGCTGACCCTGGCTTCCTACGTCGATCGCGTTTACGCCGAGATTGGCAGGTTTCTGTCTCGCGAATTCCAGGACAACATCGACACCTTCGAACAGAGCGTTGAGCCGAAACTGGGCGTGGGCCGCGAGCGCGCGGCGCTCTCGATGGCGGTCCTCACGCAACTGACGATGGCGGCGATCGCGCTGCTGGTGGGATTCCTAGTATTTCGCGACCGAGCCTGGAGTGTGCAGGAGATTTTGCAGGCCACCTTAAGCCTGATCGTGGTGGTGATCGTATTCAATCGCTTCCTCCCGCTGGTCTTCTTTTCCCGGACCCGAGGTCACTGGCTCACGCGCTGGACTTTTCTCCTGCGAATTCTGATTTATGCCATGTTGCCCGTCACCCTGGCGCTCGGTTTCCTCCAATCGGTGGCGGCGCTGACCAAGGAGCACTCCGAAGAACAGCCCGAGACTCAGGCGGAGGCGGTTGACGCACTCATCGAGGCCGGCCAGGAAGAAGGGATTCTCGACGAAAGCAATCGTGACTTGATCCAGTCCGCGGTGGAATTCGGAGAGAAAACGGTGCGCGACGCCATGAAGCCGCGCCCGGAAATTGTTGCCGTCCCGACCAATACTACGGTGGAACAGTTCGTCGACCTGCTGCGCACCAAGCCGTTCTCGCGTGTGCCGGTGTTTGAAGGCACGATCCATAACATCGTGGGCATCGTTCATGCGCAGGATGTTCTGCAGGTACCCGACACCGAGGCGAACGCTCGCACCGTGGACTCCCTGATGCGCAAGGACGTTTATTTCGTTCCTGAAAGCAAGCAGGGAAGCGATCTGCTGCGCGAAATGCAGAAACATAACATCCGCATGGCGGTTGTGGTGGATGAGTACGGGGGCGTCGCCGGACTGGTCACGATCGAAGATCTGGTCGAAGAAATTGTGGGCGAAATTGGCGATGAGCATGAGAAGCCGCAGCTGCTGCGCGAGAGCGAACACTCGTACGTGGTGCCGGGCAATATGGATGTCGATCGGCTCGATGAGTTGTTCGGCCTGCGTCCGGACGGGCGGGAATCAGCCACCGTGGCTGGCCTGGTGAGCGAATTGGCGGGACGGATTCCACAAAAAGGCGAAGTGATTGAAGAGGATGGGCTGCGCTTTGAAATTCTGGAGTCGACCAAGCGAAAAGTGCAGCGCGTCCGCATTTCGGTACTGCAACCAAAGGTGCCTGAGCAGAAACAGATGAAGCTGATATAGTCGTTGAGGAGTCGTGTGGTTTTGCCGCCGTTTCCAGTTCATTCATGGCCTTCCATTCCGGATTCGTATGCATCCTCGGTCGTCCCAACGCCGGCAAGTCCACCCTGCTCAATGCCCTGGTGGGCGAAAAGCTCGCCATCGTCAGCCCCAAGCCGCAAACCACGCGGAATCGTATCCTGGGAATCATTCAGGTCCCCAAGCAGAAGGGCAGAGCCGGTGGCCAGGTCGTTCTGATCGATACCCCGGGCGTGCACACTCCCGACAGTTCTCTCGGCAAGAAAATGATGGGCGAAGTCCGCGAGGCCATGGATGGCTGCGATCTGGTTTTGTTGATCGTGGATGCTTCGAAGAAATCCCGTCCCGACGACCAGGCTGTTCTTGAAATCCTGAAGCGATCGAAGACCCCGGCGTTCCTGCTGCTGAACAAGATTGATCTCATCCGTGGCGGCAAAGGCAAGCTGCTGCCCATCATGGCGGAATATTCGAAGCGCCACAGGTTTGAGCAGGTGATTCCACTCTCCGCCCGCAGAGGGGAAGGTCTCGATCTTCTCATCGACAAGTTGATTCGCACTCTGCCCGAGGGGCCGCATTATTTTCCTGACGATCAAATGACCGATCAGCCGGCCCGCTTTATGGCGGCCGAGATCATCCGCGAACAGGTCTTGATGGAGACCAGTGAAGAAGTCCCCTACGCGACCACGGTCGTGATCGAACAGTTCGAGGAAGGCAAAACTCTTACTCGGATTGCCGCCGCCATCTACTGCGAACGGGAAGGCCAGAAGGGGATCCTGGTGGGCAAGGGCGGCAAGATGCTCAAGAAAATCGGGACGGCCGCGCGCTTGCAAATCGAAAAGATGGTGGGAACCAAAGTGTTTCTCGAGCTCTTTGTGAAAGTGAAAGCCGATTGGCGGGAGTCGCATGAATTCGTGGAACAACTGGACTGGCGGCGGCAGTTGGAACGCCTGACCGGCCCCCCAAGAAAAATGAGCGGTGACACGGCGTCGTTTGCGCCGACCTTTGATTTTGACGCGGACAAACTGGTGCTCAAGCTGAACGTGAGGCTGGCGGCCGACAAAAATGCCGTCGACCCTGTGGTTCAGCAAGTCATGAAAATCGTTTGTCAGATGAAGCCGATTGCGGGCAAAGAAGACGCCATCGAATTGGCGCTGACCGAAGCCCTGGCCAATGCCGTCGTGCACGGCGCCAAGGCCGATCCCTCAAAAATCATTGAATGTCACGTCGCCTATGACGAGAACCGGGGCATGCTGATTGTGGTGCGCGATCCCGGGGAAGGCTTCAATCCGGAGGCCATTCCCAGTCCGGTGCAGGGGAAAAATCTTTATTCCAACGGGGGGCGGGGGATTTTTCTGATCAACCAGCTCATGGACGAAGTAAAGTTTATGAAAAATGGCGCCGAGATCCACATGATCAAGCGCTAGGCTCCTCCTGGATTTGCGCACCCGCGCACGGCCCGGCGGCTTTTCTACTCTTTCACCGCAATCCCCAAGGCCTTCATTTTCCGGTAGAGATGACTGCGTTCGAGTCCCAGAGCTTCGGCTGTGCGGCTGACGTTGCCATGATTGTCGTCGAGCTTCTTGAGAATGTAGTCGCGCTCATAGGCGTCGCGGGCCTGGTGCAGGGTAGAAAATTCCGCCCCCGCGGCGCGCCGCGTCCCGTCGCGATAGACCAAGGGCGGCAAATGCTTGCGTTCAACACGAATGGTTGCGGGATTCATGATGACGATGCGCTCGATGACGTTCCGTACCTCCCGCACATTTCCCGGCCAGGTATAGCGCATCAGGGTGTCAATCGCGTCGTCGCTGATTTCCCGGGTGCGGCGGCCGTAGGTTGCGGAAAACTCCTTTAGAAAATGGCGAGCCAGCAGCGGGATGTCCTCTTTTCGTTCCCGCAGCGGCGGCACCGAGAAGGGAATGACGTTCAAGCGGTAGAACAAGTCTTCGCGGAAATTTCCGTGAGAGATTTCTTCT
>Ga0193753_10003700_pt1 | contig 11187 bp, 7 predicted proteins | sample H1c2metaG_FD_144925 | JGI IMG/M metagenome (GOLD analysis project Ga0193753, IMG submission 144925) | Soil microbial communities from a riparian zone of the East river system, Colorado, United States - H1c2 | ecosystem: Environmental > Terrestrial > Soil > Riparian zone | place: USA: East River... | reverse complement strand
GTTTGTCAGCATTGCAACTAATGATGCTGCAAACCTGTGTTCAGGGAAGAAATATTTTATTACAACGCTTCCATCTTCTAAAATAGCGTTCTGTGAAAACAAGCCCTTAACCACAAAGCCAACTTTTCTTGGGTGTTGTCCCAGAGAAATAAAATTGTCGTTTTTGTTATACTTTTTCACTTGCAAAAGGCTTTTCCACGCCAACGCTGCCTGTTCGGAAATGCTATGATAGGTTCTGATTTTTTGAAAAAAAATGTCTGTATTCATTTTGTCAAATCTGTCAGTTCAATTTTTGTACGATATCGCTTTACGCTTGCAGGTAACGGCAGGGCTTGCTGCTGTGCCGGAATTTTATAATTGTCAGCCCGGAACTGAAGCCAAATAGCATTACTGATGATGAAGGTAAGAACAAAAACCGATAGCATTCCGCCGGCATTGACTGCTGCTGATAGTGAACAAAATGATGAGGATTTATTCGTCTGCCAGCATAGCAGCAACCGATGTTAGCTACAGTGCATTTACCTAAAGGATTAATTGTTTCTAATTTCTTTGTAAATAATTCCTTCACTTTTGTAAATAAGCGTAATAACACTATCTCCAACTCTGCGGTATTCTTTTGGTATAGATTGAACTTTCCAGTTTGCCTTTCTTGAGTTTGGTATTTTGTCCAGCCAGTAATCGTTTTTGTTATCGTTGGGAATTTCGGTCATGCCTTCGATCCATTTGTCGATGTTGCCAACGTCCGCTTTAATTATAAACTGATAATTCCAAGATGACGCACCTGGAACTGAAATTCTTTGGTTAGAAAATCCATTAGCGTTTACAAGATAAAATTCCGCATCACTGAAATCTGAAAACGCCTTAATTTCATTTTTAAGAACAGATATTCGTTCATTTCTATCATTAAAGTCTTCACTTGACAAAGTTGTCGAATTGGAGACACCCGAATTACATGATTGGGCAATTGCACAAATTGAAATATAAAAAAAGAGTTTTGTATTCATTGTGGTCGCATTGTAGCTAACGTATGTATTGTCGTATATACGAAAGTAGCGGTTTTACTATAAAAAGTTTATGATTTGATTTTCACTGAAGTATAAAAGTTTTGCAAGATTTTTGCCCGCTTCATAACTTGCGGCAATACAACCGGGCCATCTGACTTTTTTATAAAAAAACCTTAATGTCCAAAGCCACGCCTCAGCATATGCATGCTACCACTTTTGTTTGATGCCTGAGTAAGCCATGCTCCAAAGATTGAACTAGTTGAATGTACTCATCCTTTGCGGAACAGCAAAATAGCATAAATATGGAAAGGCTGATAGACTATGTGTCATTCAGCTAGTTAAATGGTCGTCCGGCGATTGGGTAAAAAATTAACTGTTCAATGTATGTAAGTTGCGTACAGAACAATAAAACACACATAAGAGCAATACCAAACAATCAATGGGAAGCTACTAAAAAATAAATATCAGTTTATAACCAGGGTTGGGCGGACGAATCACAGTGTCTGACACCGCAGCAGGCCACCGGCAATACGAAATTCGATCTTTGTAAAGCGTTATCTTATGTCCGGGTTTTTTTATTATTTATTCTTAAAACCAAAATACCAAGACAATGAGAAAGTATCATTTGCTTACACCCGGTATACTATTACTTTTCATAGCATTCCTCCCTTTTTTCGGATTTTATTCTAACAGTAAACCGAAGGAGTTTGGTCCGGACCCCATCTATCATGTTGCTTTTGCCAATTTCGGTCCTTTGAACGATGATATTTTTATCGCGGATGCAGATGGCACGCATGCCAGGCCGTTTCTCCCGAACCCTGCCAATGATTACAATGCTTCTTTTTCGCATGATGGCAAATGGATAGTATTTACATCAGAACGAAATGGTTCAGCAGACATTTACCGTGCACATCCTGATGGATCAGGATTGGAACAATTAACCAATGATCCTTTCTTTGATGACCAGGCTGCTTTTTCCCCCGATGGAAAAAAAATAGCATTTGTTTCGGGCAGAAACAGGCAAGCTGATATTTATATACTAGAGATAGCAACAAAGAAAATAACGAATATCACCAACCACCCGTCAGGTGATTTTCGTCCTTCCTGGTCTCCTGATGGAGAATGGATTGCTTTCTCTACAGACCGTGATTCCAAAAGGCCAATGCCCATATTTACATTATGGCATTCTACTGAAATCTATACCATTCGTGTGGATGGGTCAGCGTTAGCAAGAAGAACAAAACTGGATGCATATGCCGGCAGCCCCTGCTGGTCGCCTGACGGAAAACAAATCGTATTTTATGAAGCAGCTTTACAACAGGTGCGCAATATGAACACCGTTATGAAGGTAAATGCAACTACACAGCTTTCCGTCATTAATGTTTTTGACAATACAAAGCAAACCATTACAAAAGACACGGGGGAAAAAATTTACCCGAGATGGTTTGCCGATAACAGCATCGCTTATACAACCTGGGGGAAAAACCCGGGTATCCTGTTTACAAATGGTAAAACGGGAATAAAGGGGAATTTTGAAAACCCATCCTGGTCAACTGATGGCAAAAAGATAGTTTTTCACCATGAAGTAAATTCCGGCTGGCCGCCATATTATAAATTGTATAGCCGTGATAAGCAATTTCAATTGATTCGCTCTGGTGTATTTCCCTGTTACGCCCCTTCGGGCAACTACCTTATATGCAACGATAAAACCGCAGGCATTCATCATAATCAAATCATGCAGATGAATGCAGACGGCACTAACCGCTCTATCCTGTTCGGCGATTCAGTAAAAAGTGCATTGGCCCCGGTATTGTCGCCACAAGGCGATAAAATTGCTTTTGGCTTTGGCCGTTATTTTCAAAGCCTCCAGGGCCCTGCTACCGGCGATATTGCAATTATTAATAGTGATGGAACCCATTTAGAAATTCTTACTGATGGAAAAGGTAATTATGGTTTCCCCTCGTGGTCGCCCGATGGAAAAAAAATTGTTTACCGTGGAGCAAGCGACAGCATAATGGGTTTGTTTATTGTTGATGTGGAAACAAAAAATATTACAAGACTTACAACCAATAGCCACGATAATTTTCCAGGCTGGTCGCCCAATGGAGACCTGATAGCATTTACCAGTAAACAAGAGGGCAACTATGATATTTATACCATTAAGCCTGATGGAACTGGTTTAAAAAGGCTGACCACAGATCCTGGTAATGAGGCTCACAGTGTATGGTCGCCCGATGGCAAATGGATTGCTTTCAGCAGTGGCAAAACCGGTTTTAAGGATGAATCAGCATTACATCCTTACAATCCCCAACCTTACGGCGAAATATGTGTGATGCATGCTGATGGTTCGGATCCACGGGTATTAACCGATAACCAGTATGAAGAAGCAACACCGGCATGGATGCCACTGAAAATAAGGAAATAAAATAACAGCCCGGCTACTAAGCATGTAGCCGGGCTGTTATTTTATTTCAATTGGATCTAAAACGGGGATCAACAATGGTTTTAAAACGATTGCAATAACGCTTTATTCAATTTACAACAATTTTCCTGAATAATATACAATTACGCATAATACTACCTGCATAACGGGCATGGTAATGGTTTTATGAACATTGTAGTAATGGCTTTATGACAGTATAGTTAAAATATGTCCGTTTCCCTGTATACGCCGCATCCTTTTTTGAAAAGTTTTGTCAGCCGATCAATATTGCGAACAGCGGCAATACCAGCTTTTATACCGGCCCTTCGGTTTGCACAACATAATTGAATGATGAATGTGCTTTCTTCCAAATTTATGTGTTTTCAGATTGGTAGCAAAGCAAAACAACCCCTTTGTCGATTGCCTGCGTTTTTACAAGTTTCAATCCTGCAGTTTTCATCCCGTCTTTGAAGAAACGTTTCCCGCTTCCCATGATAACCGGATGAATTAAAAAACGAAACTCATCAATAAGATTTTCTTTCATTAATAATTGCACCAGGGCAGCACTGCCAGGAATTTGAATTTCATTTCCTTTTTGCTGTTTCAATTTTTTAATTTCTCCGATAATATCTTTACTGATGATTCTTGAATTGTTCCAGCCGGCTTTTTCCAGTTGGCTGGAAACGACAAACTTTTCCATGCTGTTTATCCTGCCCGCCGGTCCATTAGCATCATTCAGCTCCTGTGGCCAATAAGCCGCCAGCATTTCATAGGTAACCCGGCCCATGAGAAGGGCTCCTGCCCCTGTAATACTTTCTCTTATATATTCATTTTTTGCAACACTGTCGAAAGGCGAAAACCATTCCTGCATGGTATCTGCATCAAATACAGCATCCAATGTCATCCATTCCGAAGCTATTAATCTTCTCATACTATTTTATTTAATAACTATTTAAAAGAACAAAATTCAGCATAAGAATGATGGAAACATAGAATAAAACCGACATTATCACCGATGGGTACCAGCTTAGAATTCAGCAGAAAATTTTAAGTAATCGCCCGGCGAGCAGCCCGTAAATTCCTTAAAAGTCCGGTTAAGATGGCTTTGGTCAGCAAAGCCATTTTCATAGGCGATATCACTCAGTTTAAAATTCCTTCCCGAATTAAGTTGTTGAAATGCAGATTGGAACTGGAATATCCGGCTAAAGACCTTGGGTGAAACGCCGACATTTAATTTAAATAATCGCTGAAACGTACGTTCTGTTATGTGAAGTTCATTTTCGAGATTTCTTAAGGAAACCAATCCATTTCTTTTTTGGATTTCCTTTGTTGCAAATAAAATTGAATTGTCAACATCTGTCCGGATAAGTTCAGACAGCTTCAGCACATACCGGTTCAACAGCAATAATCGCCTGCTTAATAGTGGTTCATCGGTGAGCTGTTGTAACAGGTTTATCTTCCGGGCAGGTTTTGACTGGCTTAAATCAATGCATAGTTCTGTTACTTCTGTTGCGCCAAAGCCGAAAAAGGTTTTTAAAATATGGGGGTACAAAAAGTAAGCTATGATTGTTATATGGTCTGAAGCGTGGAATTGAAATGGTTTAACATTCTGGCCATAAAGAACCAGGGAATCCGCAACATTATTTTTTCCATCAATACAGGATGAGCCTGTTGTCTGAAATGCTATGCATGGATAACCCCTGGCAATCAGGGGGATTACTATGCTGCTCTTAAGATCACCCTCTTCAAGTACAACTATATTACTTACGTAATCTGAAATAGACGGGTGAGGTCGTATGATTTGCATCTTAATTTTAAAGAATGCAATTTTAACAGGTGAATCCATGATCATTCAGCGTAATGTTTCTGATATAAATGTAACGATTTGAAGGTTACGCTTTAAACCTCCATAAGTTTTACATCATTTGGGTAAAGAATTACATTATTCACACATTTGTCAGGCAAAATAAGTAGCCTGAAGCGGTCTATCACCCGCTTGTTTTATGTCTTTCCACCTATTTTCTGCGCAGGCAATATTGCAGCTGCCATTTAATGTTTCAACTACGTTCCGGGCAGCCGGATGATTTTGGGCATTATAATTACCGCCGGAAGGGTTTAGAATAACATATTTACCATCAAGGGTTGCCGGCATGGATTTCTCCCGGTAAGCATCCTCATAGGCTGGTGATATTTCTCAAGAGGCTTCTGCAATTTCACTACCTTTTGAACATTATTGTTAATACAATCTTTACATGTTATGGAAACGAACGCGCTTACAGTAATCGATATTCATCAGCAAACAAAGGCAATGAATAGCGGGTATGCCAATTTTCCGATTACGCAGGTCAATGACCATATCGTAAGGGTAAGCATCATGACTGAACCATTTTACTGGCACATGCATCCCAATTCTGATGAAAGTTTTTTAGTTATTGAAGGGGCTATATGTATAGATTTGGAGGCTACAACAATAGAATTATTGCCAGGCCAGTTCTTTACCATACCCAGAACCATCAAACACCGCACGAGGCCCAAGGGCGAACGCTCCGTTAATCTGACTTTTGAACATCAAAACATGGAAACAATAAAAATTGATCAGCAGGGATTTTAATGCTTGTTTGGTTGTGGATGACCTGGTAAGATTGCAATTGTGTCCTTTTCCTGCATGACCGTAACGGGCCACAAGCTGCAACCGGATAAAATAATTGGTAGTTGGATCTAAAAACGGGACAATCAACTGTTACCTGCTACATTGAATATCCGGGGAATAATTCATGGATGGCTTTTTTGTAACTGGAACGCACAAGTGCAAATGATTGCCGGCGGCTCATTTTCATCAACCCAGTTGAAGTAACAATACTGTTTTTTATAAACTCTCTTCTCTGCATCAGTTAATATTGAACTGAACCGCTAATTGCTTTTTATATCCCAATACACCACATACCGCTCACGGTGAATATCATACAATGGTTTTAATTGTATTCCTTCTTTCACTGTTTTAAAAATCAGCTTTTCACCAGCAACAGGCTTAATAGCATCATTCAAATTAGCTGCATTCATTTGGAGGGATCTGGCAATATCTGCGGGAACATGATAATCGTAGGTATAATAATCGTTGTGCAATTGCGGGTTACTGTAAGGTTGCGGCAAGATAAAACCTGTTGTTCCCATTTCTCCGGCAAGCACAATGGGGCCGTAAAGGATTGCCGCTTTATTTCTATTGTCATTGGCTGAAGCAAGATGCAATGTCATTGGAAAATTAACTTCCACTATATCACCATTTTTCCAGCTGCGGTTCAGAATAATATAAGTACCCGGCATATACTTCACCGGAACTTTTTTGCCGTTCACTTTAACCATTGCTCCAGTCACAGCCCATGACGGGTACCGGATATTAAATGCCATGTTGGTTGGCTTCAAGGTCTCAACCGTGAATTTGATATTGCCATCTTCCGGGAAAAATGTCTCCTGTTTTACTTTTATTTCTTTCTCTTTCCAGTTTAGTTCGGACGGAATAAACAAGTTTACAAAAAGATTAGCTGCCTTGTGGTAATAAATGGCTTCCCCATATTTTGCCTGGTTTTCAAAACCACTGCCTACGCAGCACCAGAAAGAACTGTCAGGTGTGCTGTAGACTTTATTTGCACCCGGCAGCATAGGAAGAAAATAGGCAACCATTCCTGTAGCGGGATCCTGTTGTCCCAATATATGATTGAACAAAGCTTTTTCGTAATAATCGGCATATTTCATACTGGCTGTATGTTCATACAAATGCCTTGTAAGTTTCAACATGTTATAGACATTGCAACTCTCGCCGGTATAGCCGGTCAAATGTTCAGATTGATCATCGGGTTTAAAAAAATGTTCTTTGTCGCTGTTACTCCCCGTAACAAAACTGTGATGATCTATTACAGTATTCCAGAAAAAAGCGGCAATGGAATCGCCTCCGCCTCTTCCTTCAATCTCATAATCACGCGATAATCCAATTAACTTGGGTATATACGTGTTGGCGTGTTTTTTTTCAAGTATGTCTTTACTTTCTTTTAAAGGGCCGAGTGTCTCATTGTGGTAAAAGAATTCCGCCAGCCATTTGTATTCAGTATTACCTGTGATGGCATAGAGATTATAAAATGATTCGTTGACGCCGCCAAATTCATTGCGCAACATTTTGGTGCGCTGGTCTGCTGATACCGGTTGCAATTTTATATACGCCCAGGCGCCCATTTTTGAAGCAATATCCAGCGCCTGTTTATTATCGCAATAGAGATACTGATCAATCAATCCGGATAAGATTTTATGGAGCGTATACCAGGGGGCCCATACGGGTTGGCCGGCAATATTCCTGTTGATCAGTTCCTGCGGAAATGCACTCAGGTAACCATCCTGGTTAAGCGCTTTCTGCACCACCGCCAGTCCTTTTACAATACTATCGGCTTTTATTTTATATTTTTCATCTCCTGTGGAAGCATACATTAATGCAAAACCAGAAAGAATATGCCCGGTTGTATGACCGCGGAGTTCGCAATCAAGCGATTCCCATCCGGCAAGTTTCCTGCCTGAATAACCTCCTTCATTACCACTGTATACACCGGCATTGGTACGAAAGCTATGCAGCAGGTTATTGGCACCAATTGACAACAGCCATTGTTGCTCTCTTTCCATATTTTGTTTAAACCGGCTGTCCAGTAATTTCACATCCTGCAGATCGAAACCATAGACAGCAGGTATTAGTTTATCTTTTATGGCAAACTTGCCTTCATGCTGACCGGGATAATGAGATTGCGCAGCAACATAAGAAACCAAAACAACCGCAGTCAATAAACTCAAAGCTATTTTCATAAAAAATTATTTACCTATTTTTTTAAAATTGATTGCTCCACAACGGCTCTTGTCATCATCGCCAGCACCGGGCTCGATAAAAAAGAATTAAAGCGCTTCCCGGATGGAATGACGTGCGTCAAGAAGAAACCATAGACGTGATTTTTCTTATCTATCCATGGATAAGCTCCAGCCCATGACGGGCTGCTGATGAGAATTGCTTGTCCATTATTGCCGGTTTCTTCCCGCCATTCGCCCAATCCATAAATATCTTTTTTAAAACTGCGGCTTACATTTTCCACAAATTCTCCTTTATTTACTTTGGCGCCTCCAATGTGATTTGCCTGCATTGCTTTAATTGCTTTGACAGATAAAATCCTTTTTCCTTTAAACGCACCATTGTTAAAAATCATAGAAAGAAAATTGCCATAGTCCTGTAAGGTACTTCTGGCACCGCCACCTAACATAGGCGCATGTCCGCCAGCTGAATCAACCGGCGTAAAATGAGTTGAATGCATGCCAAGTGGTACGGCAATCTTTTGTTGAAATAATGATTCCCAGTCCTTACCCGTTGCAAGTTCCGCCATCCTGCCCGCTACCTGCATGGCCAAACCTCCATATTTAAATTTAGTGCCTGGTAAAGTATCTGCGGGAAGATCGACGATATGCGCAACCGATTCCTTCACAGTTTGATACATATCGGTTGGTCTTCCTTTGGGTTGATAATCGGGATACCCGGCTGTATGCGACAGCAACTGTGCCAACGTGGCTTCGCCTTTTGTATCTGTAAATGCCGGCAACCATTTTTTTACTTTATCATTCCAGTTTAATTTTCCTTCATCAACAACAGCCGCAATGGTAGCTGCGGCCAGCCATTTGCCTGCTGAAGCAATAAACACAATTGTTTGAGGTTGGTAATTGCCAAAGTATGCTTTGTAAACAACCTTGTTGTCTTTTGCAATAAAGATGGATGCGCCTGCATAAAAGCCACTATCGACCCATCCCTGGATTTTTTGTTGTACAGATGAGAAATCATAAGCAGGTTGCTGCGCTGCAGCACGAAGACAGCAGACACTGACGATTATAAATATGATGAACGACTTACACGTCATTGATTAATCGCTTTAATGATTGAATAGCATTTTTCTACTCTTGTTTTAACCATATTGCCTGTCCACCGCTTGTCATCAACTTCACATCAAGAACTGTCGATGCGTCAATTTTCCTTTCTTCTCCCTTTACTTTCGTTTTTGTATTTACTGATTGATCATCTGAATAAATCCTGCCAATATATTTTTTCCCTTTCGGCAGGAAATCAAAATTGATGCGGACGGATCTTTCTTCATTGTTTGTCAGCGTTCCTATAAACCAATCATTGCCAGTTCTTCTTGCCGTTGTGATAAAAGATCCTGGTGTTCCCTGCAGAACCTTTGTTTCATCCCATGTTGTGGGTATCTTATCCCAAAATTCCAGCTCTGGTTCGTTTTCACTGAACAATGGTTTATCGTACCAATACAATGTTTGTATGGGGCTATAATAAACTGCCGCCATTGCTAATTGATGTGCATGGGTTGTTTTGATCCTCTTATCATAGTAACAAATCGTGTAATCCGCCGGCCCTGCAATATATCTCGTAAAAGGCAACACAGTATTATTAGTAGCATCAGGCATTTCTTCGTTGCCACGAACGCCTTCCGCGCTCATTAAGTTTGGCCAGGTGCGTTGTTCACCTGTCGGTCGCCAGTCATCATGAACATTCACCATCATATTATTTTCTGCAGCTTTCTTAAACATCTCTTCAATCCATGTTGTCCAGCGATGAGAACCCGCCTGTACAAAACCAAATTTTACACCTTTAACGCCCCAGCTTTTGTATACACGGAACAAAGAATCTGATTGTGCATACAATCCCTGTAGGTTGCAGTACAACCACACTCCTACACCTCTTTGTTTTCCATATTCAATAATGCCGGGTAAATCAAAATTGGGTATCGCTACCTTGGTAGCGTCAGAAGAAAAACTAAAAGCGGGACCGTACCATTTCCAGTCGAACAGTATGTATTGCAGGTTATGCTTTACCGCAAAATCTATATTTTCTTTTGCATCCTGTGTAGTTTGGGTCATTACCCGTATGATTTTGCCTGGTTTTATCCAGCTGACATCGCTAATTTTTGAAGGGGCATTCAGGTTTTGAATGATATAGTTATTGGTGATTAAATCGCCCGGATTTCCGGCAATCATAATTACCCGCCATGGAGTTGCTACCGGAGAAATGAGATCGGCCGGTGTATACATTGACGTTACAATGGTATTTGGCTTCGCAGGATGTAGTGTAAACTTCGCACGCGCATAATCTACCATCCCTGCTTCAGTAAGACATGCATATAAGCCATTACCCAAATCCATCGTAAGCGGCCTTTCTGCCTCCTGTGGCCAGTTACTCAATGGCATTAATTCATAATTGCCCTGTGCCCATCCCGTAAACCATGCTTTGGTATTCGCAGGTAATGCAAATTCGGTATGCTCATTCACAATACGGTAATAAGTACCTTTTTCATTTTCAGGAATAAAATACCGTATGGCCACGCCTTCATTGAAGGCCTTTATCTCTATATCCAGTTTGTAAATTTTGTTATTGTCCTTTACAAAATGGATGATAAGTTCGTTATAATTATCACGAATGCTGCTGGTTTCGCCATACGCCGGTTTCCATGAACTATCTTTTGTAAAACTTTCCTTGCTGACAAATTGCAGGTTCTCACACCAGTCCGGATGCTTGTCAACTTTTATGGCCATTGCCTGCTCACTGAGGTGATTGTCCATCTGCAGATCAAGCAACGATTCACCTATGACAGATCTGTTTTTGTAGCTCACGATATAGTACATGGCTTTTGTACTGTCCGTTAACTGCTTCTGATAAAATCGAACATCGATATTTTTATC
>Ga0193753_10003699_pt1 | contig 11190 bp, 9 predicted proteins | sample H1c2metaG_FD_144925 | JGI IMG/M metagenome (GOLD analysis project Ga0193753, IMG submission 144925) | Soil microbial communities from a riparian zone of the East river system, Colorado, United States - H1c2 | ecosystem: Environmental > Terrestrial > Soil > Riparian zone | place: USA: East River... | reverse complement strand
GATCAAATCACAAAAGCCACCCAGCGCCTCATCGATAGAGTTGTCTACAACTTCCCATACCAAGTGATGCAAACCCCGGATACCGACATCGCCGATGTACATCGCCGGCCTTTTTCTTACTGCTTCGAGCCCCTCTAGAACCTGAATATTATTGGCTGAGTAATCAGCTGGAACATTATCTTTTTTTTCACTCATGATCAATTGTTAGAACCGTCAAAAATAGCTGTTTTTGGCTTCTTTAAAAGCCATTCAGAAACAATTATTGGATGGAATAATTATCGCAAAATAAGGCTTAGCAAGCCCTTAAAAGGTGGCTTCCGCCCTGGTGTGTTTTTTCTTTTTTTTCTCCGATGCATCACCTTCCTGCGTCAGCTCGATCCGGGCTTTGGCTAGCTCCTCTCTTTGCGCTTGGTTGATATCGGGATAAGCTATATGCATGGCCTCAAATTGCTGGTATATCACTGACGCAATCGCGAGCCGCGCGTACCATTTGTCATCTGCCGGAATAATGAACCACGGCGCATTCTCCTTGGCTGTAGCGCTGATCGCCTTTTCATAGGCATTTTGATATTCATCCCACTTCGCCCTCTCATTAAGATCACCGTATGAAAACTTCCAATTCTTTGAAGGATCATCAATCCTTTCCATCAAACGCTTTCTTTGCTCCTTTTTAGAGAGGTGCAGAAAAAACTTCAGCACAATCGTACCATTCTGTGTCAATGTTTTTTCAAAGTTGTTGATCTGCTTGAAGCGACGCTCCCAAAAGGCATCGTCGATCTTATCGACAGAATCAATGCCAGGCAGATGTTCACTCAGTATATACTCAGGATGCACCCGCGTGACGAGTACGTTTTCATAGTGCGACCGGTTATGTATCGCTATCTCTCCACGCGCAGGCAGTGCCAGATAGTGCCGCCACAAGTAGGTGTGATCAAGTTCCTGAGGAGTCGGTGATTTGAAACTATAAACCTTGACGCCGAGGGGATTGAACCCGGACATAATATGCTTTACTGCGCTATCCTTACCTGCCGCATCCATCGCCTGAAGAATGATCAAGACACTGTACCGGTTCTGTGCATACAACTTGTCCTGAACCGACGCTAAATGCTCACAACCCTCGTCGAGAAGATCAGCAGCCATTTGTTTGTTAAGACTTTTACCCTTGTATTCTGTTGCATATTCCTTCAGGTTGATGGCCTTGCCCGGCTTAACCTTTAGCTTCTTTATCTCTATGATTTCTCGCGCTGGAACCATCCTTTCATTTTCGTCTTAAGATACATATCCTTTGCCTACTTCACATCATGAATCGTCAATCTTAGGTTGCAAAAAGATGCCGCCAAATTAGTATTGACGGGACCTTAACAACACCATTGTGCACGCTTCCTCAACCTCGATGCCCTTTGCTTCTGCTAAGGCCTCAAAGGTTTCATTTTCTGTTCCTGGATTGAAGATGATGCGCTTCGGGTGGAGTGATAGAATATAATCATACCACTCAGGCTGATGTTGAGGCCCAATGTAAAGCGTCACCGTATCCACGTTATCCACCACGGGCCGTTCGCGTAGGTTTAGAATTTCCTTACCAGCTACCTCACCTTTCTTAATACCCATTGGCACAACTTCGTGTTGGTATTCCTTCAGCATATTGGCAGCCAGGTAAGCGTACCGGCCTGGATTAGGCGACGCTCCGATCACAATAGTCTTCTTATTGACGCTGTTTCCTGTTTTATCCATATCATGCATTTCCCCCTAATGACCTGACCACGGCTTCCGCACACCGCTCCCCGTCCATTGCAGCCGATACAATTCCTCCGGCATATCCTCCTCCTTCTCCGCAGGGGAACAGCCCCTTCATTTGAGGGTGTTCAAGTGTCTCCGCGTCCCTGGGGATCCGGACCGGCGAAGACGTCCTGCTCTCAACTCCCACAACCTGCGCGTCATTGCTTAGATAACCCTTCATCTTGCTACCAAAGTTCCTGAATCCCTGCTGCAGTGCCTTATAAATCGTGCCAGGAAGAACATCCTGCATGGGGACGGACGTGAGTCCCGGCTGGTAGGAAGTATCAAGCAGCGAAGCGGATGCTTTTCCATTCACAAAGTCCATCAACCTTTGGGCCGGAGCAAGCTGGGTTCCCCCCGCGGCGGCGCAAGCTGCGCGTTCTATCGCAGATTGAAAGTACATTCCAGCCAACGCCCCATGACGCTCGTAGGACTTGAAGTCCGCAGCATCGACGGCGACTACAATACCCGAGTTTGCGAAAGCCGAATCACGGCGTGACGGGCTCATGCCATTCACCACAACCTCCCCCTGTTCTGTTGCTGCCGGCACGATAAAGCCACCTGGACACATGCAGAAAGAAAAAACACCTTTCTCGGTTGAATTGATTTTCGCCTGATGAACGAGCGAATACGAAGAGGCTGGCAAAAATGGACCCCGGCCCGTAAGACAATGATACTGGATGCGATCAATCGTGTTTTGATCGTGCTCAACCCGCACGCCCAACGCAAACGACTTGGCTTCAATGAGTATTTTTTTCTCTTGTAACAAAATAAATATATCGCGTGCTGAATGACCCGTCGCCAGGATGACGGCTTCCGCTTCTATTCTGTCACCGTGCTGTGTAACCATACCCCTAAGCGCATCTCCCTGTAACAAAAAATCTACGACCTTTTGATTAAAATGCACTTCCCCGCCAGCCCTTAGAATGCTATCCCTGAGTTCAGCAACAAGTATGGGAAGTTTGTTTGTGCCGATGTGAGGATGGGCATCGAAAAGGATATCGTTCTTTGCACCATGAGCGACCATGATCTCAAGAATTTTTCTGATATCCCCCCTTTTTTTTGATCGGGTATATAGCTTGCCATCAGAATATGTACCTGCCCCGCCCTCTCCAAAACAATAGTTTGAATCAGGGTTCACAACATGTTCTTTGTTTATTGCAGCCAGATCGCGCCTTCGCGACTGTACATCCTTCCCGCGCTCTACGACAATTGGCTTGAAACGAAGTTCGATTAGCCTGAGCGCAGCAAAAAGTCCCGCAGGACCGCTACCCACTATGATAACACGCCTTCCATTCCCTACATTGGGGTAATCCTTACTATATGTGATCGATGGTTTTGCTTCGGCGGGTTCGAGTATCTCGCATTGCACCCTGACAATGACGTTACGAGGCCTTGCATCGATAGATCGCCTGACGGGGTGGATGTAAACCGTCCCATCATTTTTCAAACGCGCCTTCTCATACAGGGTATCATTAAAGCGCGCTTCGTCAAAGGCCTCTTCAGGGCCCAGTATTAGTTCAATAGTTCGCATGAGAAGGTAGTTATCCTCCGATCAGCTGGCAAGTTACACAGATTTGGATGGTGTGCGGTAGGAATTACCGGAATGAAAAAACATTGCCAAGGTTCAGTCCGAAATGGAACGTCTTGGCAAATTTATCCTGGTTGATGTCCTCGAAATAAGTAAGGTAATCAGGATCAACATCAAAGCCCCTGTAACCTATATCACCGGAAACAAAAGCATCCATCGTAAAGCCCTTGGCATTATTCCTGCGCATGATCCTATAGCCCAGCAAAACACCCCACTCGATGCGCTGTTCCACAGCATTAAATGTGAACACGTCATCCGGACTTTGACTGATGGGCATTGTATGATTGACAAAATGGCCAAGGTTTGTAAATCGGATCTCCTGCCCGAAATACCACATACCAGCCTTGAGCGGATTGTAGAATTTTTGTTTGATGGCTATGCTGTAACCTCTTTCGAATTGTTTGCCTGGAGTAATATCGGTGTCCGCTTTAAAGAATGGATCGCGGATGCCGATAAATTCAAATTCGTGGCCGATACGTTCCTGCAAATAAAATTCGATGCCAAGCGGAAGTCTTCCCGCGGCAAGCCACACCGGGTTAGTTCCGAAAATCACTCCCTGAAACTCGTTGAACCGCGGATCAAAATAAGTAAAGCCCTTCCGTTGGGAACTTGATTTCTTTGATGAGGACGTAGATTTGGCGGCAAGTCCGGTGATCTCTGCGCTCAGCTTCTTGTCATCATAAAACGGCCGGTAATATCCCGAAAGCTTGCCGTCATTTTCATAGATCTCCCAAGTACCGGTTTTCAGGTCGCCTTCCATCTTACCCTTCGTCTGTAAAGTGCCACTGGCGTAGTAGCCGTAATACATTCCTTTTCCCTTCGTATAAGTGCATGCCCCTTCCTTTTTGCCATCTTCATAGTAAAATTCCCACGGACCATCCCTTTTCTCTTCCGTGATCCGTCCTTTCATTTTCAGCTTGCCACTTTCATAGTATTCGCGATACTCACCTGAACCATTTTCATAGGCTATCTCACTTTTAAGTTTTCCCTTGGTGGTGAATGATTTCCAATGTCCGTGCTTTTTTCCCTGATCAAATTCGCCTACCGAGCTCAATGTCCCGTCCTCATAGAAATATTCCCACGTACCTGAGGGCTGGTCATTTGTGTAACTGCCTTTCAATGACGGTTTGCCAGAAGGATAATAATTCGTCCAAACGCCGTTCTTGTTTCCGTCGAGATACTCACCGTCGCTTTGCAATGTTCCATCCTCAGCAAAATACCGCCAGAATCCAACGCTCTTGCTACCCGCTTTTGGACCTTCTCCCTTAACCTTGCCAGTATGATAATATTCGGTGTACCGACCATGATCTTCGGTGTATTCAATCTCACCCTTTAGCGTGCCATCCTCAAACATATTTTTCCACAAGCCCACGTGCTTATTGTTCTTGTACTCCCCAGTCTCTTTGATGTGTCCATTTTCATAATACATTTTCCACTCACCTTCCCGGTTTCTTCCATTGATGATACCCTCCATACTCTTCTGACCGCTTTCGAAAAAGTATTCCCATAATCCATAGTTCGCGCCTTTAAACAGGATGCCGCGCATTTTCAGCTTTCCGGTTTCATAGTAGAACTCCCAAACTCCGGAAGTTTCGTTGTTTGTAAATTGTCCTTTTGATTCCATGCTGCCGTTGAGGTAGTAAGAGATGTACCGGCCGTGGGGGATGTTGCGGACAGTATCCTTGACCTGATAGACTTCCTTCAGGCTTTTCTTGTCCTTGTCGTGGTATGTTTGGCGTGTAAACTCCTGGGCAAAAACACCGGTTGAAAGGCTCACCAGGAATAGGCACGCTATAAAGCTAAAATTTCTCAAAATCAGCCAATTAGCAACCCTAAAGGTAATTAAATATTTAACTTTTGAGAAACGTTTCCGACGGGTTGCCGACAAAGGCGGCCTTTCCCCATTCTTCCTGTTCCAGTTCACTCCAAAGCTCAGGGAAGAACATGATCTTTTGGTACCGCGGAGGCAGGAATTTCTGCCAGTTTGTTCCCCCTGTTGCTTTGATGTCTCGTGCAGCTTTTTGCAAGTAATGTCCGGCTGCCTTCATATGGCCGAGCGGCCACAACACGTTGGCATAAGTGTCGAGCTCACGGAGTACGTCGATGACCGCCGGTGAGTGAGGAAAATTCTTGAGATATATCTTCCGAATGTTTTTGTCCCGGTATTTCATACCGGTTGCTTTGAATGTGGGTAGGTACTTTTCTTCAAACTGTTGCAGGGTGAGCGTTTTTTTTCCTGTTGCCAGCTCTGTAGCGCCACTCCGCCAATACAATTTTTCAACTTGCAGATCGATGTCGCTGTATTCTGTCAGTGCGGGTCTCTCGGCAACATTAACGAGGTTGATCATGTCGGTACAAGAGATCTCTATCAATCTGTACTGAGCTGATTGAAAACCACTGGCAGGCAGCAGCGACATCCGGAATTTCAGAAACTGGTCCTTCTCCATGCCTTCTACCATGATGGAAAAGGATTCCCTCAACTGATGGAAGTAACGGTTGATCCTTCTTACTCTTTCGATGAACCAGGTTTCTGTGAGTTGTTGCTGATTGGCAATCTGTTCTGTTTCCCAAAGTATCAGGTTAAAATACAACTCTGTGATCTGATGGTATATGATAAATATCTTTTCATCCGGAAAGCTCGTCTTTGGAGATTGCAGGCTTAGCAGGGTGTCCAGATGAATATAATCCCAGTAGGTGAGATAATCCGAGTACAAGAGGCCATCCAGGTAAGATGACAGGTCCTGGCCCATAACATTGTACTTGGCCTGCAGCTTTTTGAGTTGCTCACTCAGGTTTGGATCAATGTTTTCGCCCATCTGGATGTAAAATAAGAATCTAAATTACTTGTGTAAATTTGCCCGAAGTTAGAATAAAAGGGTAAAAATACCGCCTGAAATATGCGTTATACCGCAGTTTCAGAATTGCATCCATAATCAACGCAGCCATGGCTAATACCTCCTCCGACGCCGTCAAAACGACCAAGTCTCTTAAGCAGGATCAGTTTGAACACCCTGATTTTTATGATATCGATGACCTAATGACGGAAGAGCATAAACTCATCCGCAGCTCGATTCGTAATTTTGTCAAACGCGAGATCAGTCCATTCATAGAAGACTGGAGTCAAAGGGCATATTTCCCACGTGATATCGTAAAAAAGTTTGGCGATCTCGGAGCATTTGGTCCCACGATACCTGTTGAATATGGCGGAGGCGGACTTGACTATATTTCCTATGGCATCATCATGCAGGAGATTGAGCGTGGTGACTCTGGCATGCGCTCCACTGCATCTGTGCAGGGATCGTTGGTGATGTATCCGATCTATAAGTTTGGATCGGAAGAACAACGCCATAGGTATTTGCCGAAACTGGCGTCCGGCGAATGGCTCGGGTGCTTTGGCCTGACAGAACCTGACCATGGGTCAAATCCTGGAGGGATGGTCACTAATTTCAAAGACGCTGGTGATCATTATTTATTGAATGGCGCCAAAATGTGGATCTCAAATGCACCTCACGCCAATGTTGCCGTTGTCTGGGCAAAGGACGAGACCGGCCGGATCCACGGATTGATCGTGGAGCGTGGAATGGAAGGTTTTTCAACACCTGAAACGCACGGAAAATGGTCATTGCGCGCCAGCACCACGGGTGAGTTGGTATTTGACAATGTTAAAGTACCCAAGGCAAATTTATTGCGGGGTAAAAGTGGATTAGGCGCACCGATGATGTGCCTCGATTCAGCGCGTTATGGTATTGCATGGGGCGCTGTCGGAGCAGCAATGGATTGTTATGAATCTGCAAGAAAGTACGCGGCTGAACGTGTGCAGTTTGGAAAACCAATCGCCTCTTTTCAGCTAACGCAAAAGAAATTAGCGGAAATGCTGATGGAGATCACAAAGGCTCAATTGATCAACTGGCGTCTGGGCACATTGATGAACGAAGGCAAGGCAACAACTCCCCAGATATCAATGGCGAAAGTCAACAATGTGCATAACGCACTTGTAATTGCAAGGGAGGCACGGCAGATTCATGGTGGCATGGGTATCACTGGAGAATATCCATTGATGAGGCACATGATGAATCTGGAATCTGTCCTTACCTACGAAGGAACACAAGACATTCACCTGCTGATCCTGGGAAACAAAATTACGGGCATCCCCGCTTTCGTTTAGTCTTCAATGTAGGCAGTGAATGTCACACGCTGAACGGGATTCTGCGGATCATTCGAATAGACTGTCACAGATTTCTGTTGTGTGCCCTTGCGGTCCATCGGATTGAATTGGATCTTAATCGAACTGCTTTCTCCAGGCTTCAACGAGGTTTTCGATGCAGACGCAGTGATACACGTGCAATTGCCCTGCAGCGAGCGAATGTCCAACTCCTTCTTTCCTGAATTTAAGAACGATACTTCCTGTTCAGCCGTCGCGTTGGGTCTGATTCTTCCTAAGTCGAACGATGTTGTTTGAAGTTTTAGTTGAGGTGCACGGGCAAAATCTTCAGGCTTAAGATCCTGAAAATTATCTTCAAGCGTGGCGTATACAGAGAATGATTTAGTTGGGTTTTGTACGTCATCAGTAAGTATTTCGACGTTGTCGGATTGAAAGCCATACTTGCCTTTCATCTTGCCGTTATAGCTTACCTTCACGTGTCCTTTTTCACCGGGCTGTAATATTTTCGGGTTCACATCGACCTTAACATAAGCCGGACCGATGACCTTACCGAGATAAGTGATCGCGGTAGTGCCTGCGTTCAATACTGGAAAATCTCTCGACATGAATTCGTCTTTCATGTAAACTTTACCCAGGTTAAAGGAACCAGACTTAAGTCTCCAGTTGCCATTGGCGGTTTGAAAGTCCGAATTCGCGGCGAGCTCTCCTGGCACACGGACCTGACCCTTGATCTGCAGAATGATCGGGTTGGAGTCGAGATCTGTAGTTACTGTAAGTGATTTATTAAAATATCCGGGCCTGCCTTTTGGATTATAGCTCGCTTGAATGAAGCCTGTCTTTCCCGCTGGCACAGGTTCTTTCGACCAACTCGGTGTGGTACATCCACAAGATGCCTGAACGCCCATAATCTTCACCGGTCTTCCGCTGTTATTGGTGAACAGGAATTCATGTAGTACGGCCCCCCCTTCTTCTACGACCATACCAAAGTCAAACGTTTCTTCCCTGAACTGAACTGGCTTGGCAAGCTGTGCCAGCGATGCAGTTACGAAGAACAGTGCCGTGAACGTTATCCAAATCCTCATCATTGTAAATTTTAATCCCCAAAGTTAAAACTAATTCGGTTCCACTTTATTTTATTTATTTGCAAGACTATGGCAAGAATTCTTACAGGCATTCAAAGCAGTGGCAAGCCTCACCTTGGAAATCTATTGGGCGCAATTATTCCGGCCATTCAACTATCGAGGACGCCGGGAAACGAATCTTTCTTTTTTATCGCCGACCTGCATTCGCTTACATCGATCAAAGACGCAAAAACGCGCGTAGAGAATGTACAATCCGTGGCTGCTGCGTGGCTTGCTTTTGGGTTTGACATCGAAAAGAATTTCCTATACAGACAATCAAGGATCCCTGAAGTTTGTGAGTTAACATGGTATCTCAGCTGCATTACGCCATTCCCAATGCTGGCCAATGCGCACTCTTTCAAGGATAAAGCAGAACGATTGTCGGATGTGAACGCGGGATTATTCACTTATCCTGTATTAATGACTGCAGACATACTCTTATATGATGCAAATTTTGTTCCTGTGGGCAAAGACCAGCGACAACATCTGGAAATGGCGCGTGACATTGCAACAACTTTCAACGGTTTGTATGGTGAAACCTTTGTCGTGCCGGAACCAAAAATTGAAGATGCGGTCATGACGATTCCGGGTACTGACGGTCAGAAAATGAGTAAGTCGTATGGAAATATTATCGATATTTTTCTTTCTGATAAGGCTTTGTGGCAACAGATCAAGTCTATTAAAACAGACAGCACTCCAATAGAATTGCCGAAGGACCCCACCCAAGATAATGTGTTCGCCATCTATAGTTTGCTTGCCAATGAAACCAGCGTAGAGGCGCTACGCAAAAAATATCTCGGCGGAAATTTTGGCTATGGCCACGCCAAACAGGAATTGTATGACCTTATTCTAGAAGAATTTCGTGAGCAACGGGAAGCATATAATTACTATATGAGCAACCCCGATGAGTTGGATAAGAAACTTCTGCAGGGAGAAGAGAAAGCACGGGTGGTCGCTAACAAAGTGCTCGACAGGGTGAGAAGCAAAATAGGATTCAGGTAGCGTTAAAAAAATGTACACATTACCGACCCGTTAAGTTTGATGTTATGAAGGCGACCAGACAACTTGTTGTTTGCCCTTGTCGATGCTGAGTATGATTCTCACTGGACTCGCCGCCAACACAAGTCTGGTATCTTTACCTGGCAGGTTGTCTACTTCTACCGGTACACCTTGACCAAGGTAGCCGATGGGCATCAACACGTCGTTATCCGGGCAATATTCGTCGTGAACCTGCTGCAGGGCTTCTTCCAAAAAATCGCCGTAATCTTCCTGAAAATCATCTTCGAGGTCGTGAAGCTCTTCTTCAAGCTCGTCATACTTTGGGTTGTTGTAATCAATCTTTCCCAGCTCGTCTCTTTTTCCAATGATCTGTAAGAGGGCCTGATCCAGCGCTATGACGTCCATAGATTATCCTTTTTTTTGTAAAGATTAAAGAAATCATCGAATAACAAAAATCGCGGAATTTTTGAGCCTATTTGTTGCCGCTTTTCTATTTTTACCCGATTTACAGGTCTGGAATTGATCCCTCAAAGGGCTCTTCCGTTGACTATTAACAGTAAGCGTAAAACCATGAAAGATCTGGAGCAACTTGTTCAGCGAAAAGCAAAAACCTGGCTTGACAGTCACGTTATTGACGACAAAACAAAGGAGGAGGTAAAGGGCCTGTTGTCGAAGCCAGATCCCAAGGAGTTGATCGACAACTTTTATAAGGACCTCGAATTTGGAACAGGAGGTCTTCGCGGTATTATGGGCGCGGGATCAAACTGCATGAACAAATATACCGTCGGCATGGCAACACAAGGCTTGGCCAACTACCTGAACAAGACTTTTACCAATAAGAAAATCAACGTTGCGATTGCGCACGACAGCAGGAATAATAGCAGGTTCTTCGCGCAGGTCGCCGCTGATGTTTTGTCTGCCAATGGCATTCAAGTGCACATGTTTCCGGAATTGCGCCCTACCCCGCTACTGTCCTTCGCCATCCGTTTTTTGAAATGTGATTCGGGGATCGTCGTCACCGCCTCTCATAATCCCAAAGAGTACAACGGTTATAAGGCGTACTGGAATGACGGCGCTCAGGTAGTCCCGCCACATGACATGAACATCACAACAGAGGTCAAGACAATAACTTCCTTTGAACAGGTTTTGTTTACACCAAAGCCAGAGAACATTCACAGCATCGGGCCAGAGGTTGAGAAAGCTTATTATGAGGAAGTAAAAAAACTTATTCCTAACAAGGAAACCATACTCAGGCATCACAACATTCCGCTCGCGTACACCAGCATCCATGGAGCAGGGATTACGATGGTCCCAGAGTGTCTCAGGCAGATCGGCTTTACAAACATCCAGGTGGTGGATGAGCAAAAGGTACCGGACGGAAATTTTCCTACCGTGCAATCGCCCAACCCGGAAGAAAAATCTGCTATGGAAATGGTGATCAAAAAAGGTAAGGCTGTTGGCGCAACGATGGTGATGGCTACCGATCCTGATACCGACCGCGTAGGAATCGGGGTCCGCAAGTCTGATGGAGACTTCGTATT
>Ga0193753_10003698_pt1 | contig 11192 bp, 10 predicted proteins | sample H1c2metaG_FD_144925 | JGI IMG/M metagenome (GOLD analysis project Ga0193753, IMG submission 144925) | Soil microbial communities from a riparian zone of the East river system, Colorado, United States - H1c2 | ecosystem: Environmental > Terrestrial > Soil > Riparian zone | place: USA: East... | reverse complement strand
CGTCGCAGCCATGCAGCGGACCGCTGCCGCCGAAGGCGAGCAGCGTAAAATTCCGTGGATCGACACCGCGCTCCACGGTCACAGCGCGGATCGCCCGGGTCATGTTGGCATTGGCGACCTCGCGGATGCCGCAAGCGGCGGCATCGACATCGATGCCGAGGGGCTCCGCGATATCGCGGGCAACGGCCGCGCGGGCCGCCTCGCGATCCAGCGTCAGGGCGCCACCGGCAAGGCGCTCGGGCAGCAGGCCGAGCGCCACATTGGCATCGGTCACCGTCGCGCGCGTGCCGCCCCGGCGATAGCAGGCAGGGCCCGGCTCCGCGCCGGCCGAGACCGGGCCGACATGCAGCAAGCCGCCGGCATCGAGCCAGGCGATCGATCCGGCGCCGCTGCCGACCTCGGCAACATCGATCGTCGGCACGCTCATCATGTAGCCGCCGGCCTTGATGAAACGGCTGGGCGTGCTGATCCCGTCGCGGAACTCGTATTCCGTCGTGCGTGCGACCTCGCCGTCCTGCACCAGGGAGGCCGAAGCCGTCGTTCCGCCCATGTCGAAGACGATCAGATCGACATTGCCGGTCACGGCACCGAGCCTAGCCGCACCCACGACACCCGCCGAGCGGCCGGAGGAGATGAAGAAGACCGGCTTCGCCTCGGCGGTCAGCGCTGCGGCGAGTCCGCCATTCGAGTTCGCGACCGAGAGCGGCGCGGTGATGCCGATCTTGCCCAGGGCCAGACGCAACCGCTTCAGATAGCCGGCAAGGATCGGCTGCACATAGGCGTTCACCACGGCGGTGCTGGTGCGCTCGTATTCGCGCTGCTCCGGCAGCACCGAGACCGAGGTCGTCACCGGCAGATCGGGAAAGACCGCTTGGATCGCCCGTTCGGCCGCCATCTCGTGCGCCGGATTGCGATAGGAGTTGATGAAGCAGATCGCCAGCGATTCGACGCCGGCTTCCACCAATGTGCGGGTTACATTGATCACCTCGTCGAGATCGAGCGGCTTCAGGATCTCCCCGCGCGCATCGATGCGCTCGTCGATCTCGCGGCGCAGCCTGCGCGGCACTAAGGGCAGCGGCTTGTCCCAGGTGAGATCGAACATATCCGGCGTTCTAAGCCGGCCGATCTCCAACACGTCGCGGAAGCCACGCGTGGTGAGCAGGCCGGTCTTGGCGCCGACCTTCTGCAGCAGGGTGTTGGATCCGACCGTCGTGCCGTGCAGCACCTCGGTGACATCGGCCGCCGAGAGGCCCGCATCCTGCAGGATCTCGGCGATGCCGGTGATGACGGCGGCTTCGGGCTGCGCGGGAGTCGATGGCACCTTGCGCGCGAAACAGCGACCCTGGGCGTCGCGCAGCACCAGATCTGTGAAAGTGCCGCCGATATCGACGCCGATCGCCGCTCCACCAACCATTCAGCCTCGCAACGGAACGACTTTGGGATCGGCGAACGCCGCGTCGTCGTAGAAGCTCCGCCAGGCGGCGGGCAGTCCGGCCTCCCAGCGGCGAAAGTCGGCGGTCATGCGCTGCTCTTCCAGGACCGGCAGTTCCGCCATCGGCGGCAGGACCCGGCGCCAGCCGGCATGGTCGAAGGCATCGGCCAGCACCGCCTTGGTCGAGGCGATGAACGGACGCCGCGAGAGGATGTTGTCGCCGGACAGCATGTGCGGGATGAACTTGCGCCGTTCGAAGGCATTGCCTGCGTCGAACATCGCGCGCAGCAGCCGCGGCATGGTGTTGGCGAGGCCGCAGATTGTGCCGCGTCCGCCGCTCGCCAGAATCTGCGGCAGATGCACCTCGGTGCCGGTCAGGATCGAGAGATGCGAGAAGCGGCGCAGCAGAGCTTCGGTGAAGTCGACATCGCCGCCGCTATCCTTCACGCCGGCGATGATCTTCGGGAAGCGCTCGTCGAGGCGGCGGATCACGTTGGGGGTCAGCGGCACGCCGCAAATATCCGGGAAGTGATAGAGATAGAGCCGCAGCCGGTCATCGCCGACACCCTCGATCACCCGCGCATAGAATCGAAACGTACCGTCCTCGGTGATCCCGCCGCGATAGATGCAGGGCGGCATCAGCAGCGCGCCGTCGAGGCCGAGATCGATCGTGGCGCGCGCCAACTCTACCACATCGGGAATCGCCATGGCGCCGATCGAGGCGATGGCGCGCTTCGGCGGGACACCCTTCAGCACTTCGGCCAAGGCCGCGAAGCGGTCCGCAACGCTGAACTCGGAGCCCTCGCCGGTCGTGCCGAACAAGGTGACACCGTCACAGCCGAGTTCCATCAGGTTGCGGCAGTGCTCGCGCAAGCGCGCTGCATCCGGCCGTAACTCGGCGGTGATCGGCGTGGCCGCGGCGACGATCAGGCAGTCGGCCGCAGGCAAACCCGTCGCGTCGGACTCTTTCGAATGAGAGCGCATGTAAACGGCCATTCCCCTGGCGCTCGGCCCCCCAAGTGCGGAGCTGAGCGCCACCCCATCATGATTGCTGATTGGTGATTGTCAACAATATGCTTGACGCTTCGTCGGACGACGTGCAGCATTACGCCATCGATCGGGCCGCATTCGGGGGAATATCGGTGCTTGATCTTGCTGTTTCGGAGGCCGCGATGAAGGCGAAGGTCGATCAACTCGACCGCCGCTCGCTGGACCACCGTGCCGCCGACATCCTCCGCGATCAAATCCTGAGCGGCGCGCTGCCGCCAGGTCACCGCCTCGTCGAAACCACTCTGGCCGAAAGCCTCGCGATCAGTCGCGGGACTTTGCGCGCCGCTTTGCGGGCGCTGACCCATGAGGGCCTGGTCGCCCAGGTCGCCTACACCAAGTGGATGGTGCCCGAGCTTTCGCCGGCGGATGCCTGGGAGCTCTACACTTTGCGCGGCAGTCTCGAAGGCCTGGCGGCGCGGCTCGTGACCGAACGCCAGCGGCCGGACGCGATCGCTTCGGTGCAGGCGGCATTCAATCGCCTGGTCACCGCGGTGGCGGCGGAGAGTCACGCCGATGTGGCGACCGCCGATGCCGCGCTGCACAAGACGCTGGTGCTGGCTGCCGGCCACCGTCGCCTACTCGACCAGTATCAGTTGCTGGAGCAGCAGATCCGCCGCTACATCGTCTTCACCAACGCGACCATCGTCGATCTGCACCAGATGGTGCCGGCGCATCAGCCGCTGGTCGAGGCCGTCCTGGTCGGCGACGTCGAGACCGCCGCGCGCCTCGCGCAGGAACACAACGCACCGGAAGTCGATCAAGCCGCCGCGGAACTGGCGAAGGGAAAGGCATCCATCGCAAGACCGTAAGGCGTCGTCATAACCATAATCATAAGGGAGGCTACAATGACGAATACGACTACGATCACCCAGAAGACCATCGGGAAGACCATCGGCCGGCGTACGGTCCTCGCTGCCGGCGCCGCAATCCTCGCGACGCCGTTCATGGCCCGCTCCGGCTTCGCCGCCGGCAAGCCGTTCCGCATCTCGACGCCCGGCACCGCCGAGGAATGGCAGTCGAAGGCACTGGTGAAGTTCAAGGAAAGCCTCGACGCAAAAGCGCCGGGCGCCTTCGACGTGCAGATCCACTACAACGGCACCCTGTTCGCGCAGGGCACCGAGATCGAGGCGATGCAGCGCGGCAATCTCGAGGTCGGCATGATCTCGCCGCAGGACATCGCGGCGCTGATCCCCGAATACTCGGTCTTCACCACCGGCTATCTGATGCGCGATCCGGCACATCTCGATGCGGTCTATGACGGCGATATCGGCGCCGAGTACAAGGCGAAGGTCGAGAAGGATGTGCAGATCCACATCGTGAAGAGCCAGTATCTCGGCACGCGCCATGTGATCCTGCGCCAGGCGAAGGAGATCAAGACTCCGGCCGACATGGCGGGGTTGAAGCTCCGCATGCCGGGCTCCGAGGCGTGGCAGTTCCTCGGCAATTCGCTCGGCGCCAATGCGACGCCGCTTGCCTTCGAGGAAGTCTACCTCGCCATGCAGACCGGCACGATCGATGGCCTCGAGAATCCGCTGCCCGACGCCATGGCCTCGAAGTTCTACGAGGTCTCGAAGCAGATCGTGCAGACCGCGCATATGGTCTCCAACACCTTCTTCGCCGTTTCCAGCAAGTATTGGGCTGGGCTCAGCGACGACGAGAAGAAGGCGATCGAGGCCGCCGAAGCCGATGCCAAGGCCTTCAACGACGCGGGCGTGCTCGCGACCGAGAAGGACGCCGCCGCCTTCTTCGAAAGCAAAGGCGTCACGGTGTCGACGCCGGACGTCGCCGCCTTCCGCGCGCAGGTCCTGAAGAAGTTCGCCGAGTCCGATTTCGCCAAGGATTGGCCGGCGGGCCTGCTGGACCGGATCAACAAGGCGGGCGCGTAAACCCGTCACGCGGGACCGGGGACCATGGCCGAGGGGAACAGGGGGCCGGCTGTTCGTGCCGGGTTGAAGCGGTTCGCCGAGTTCGTCTCGGCGGCCGCCTTTGCCGCTATGTTCGGCGCCTTCATGATCCAGATCGTGAGCCGGTATGTCTTCGACATGCCGGTCTCATGGTCGCTGGAGATTTGCTCGATCGCCTATATCTGGATCGTGTTCTGGACCTCCGATCTTCTCATCCGCGAGCGCCAGCACATCATCTTCGACGTGCTCTACCTGAAGTTCCCACCGCGCTGGCGGCGCTGGGTCGGCGTCTTCAACACCGCCTGCCTGGGCCTCACGTTCCTCGCCGGTCTCTGGGTGACTCTCGACTACATCTTCACCCAGACCCGCAAGACCATGATCCTGCATCTGCCATTGAGCTGGGTCTATTCCTGCTTCGCCGTCTTCATGATTGCCGTGATCGTCGGCAGCGGGTTGCGCCTGCGCGAGCTCATCGGCGCATCCTGGCAACAGCATCTCTGAGAGTCCACTTTCCATGCCGCGTTTGTTGAGTGCCACCCGATGAGCCTTGCCGCCTGGGTGATGTTTGGATTGTTCTTCCTGTGGTCCTTCCTCGGCATGCCGATCGGCCATGCCATGCTGGCCGCCGCTTTCGTCTATCTGATCTGGACCGGCCAGGATCTCGCGATCGTCGCCTCGCAGAGCCTGAGCGGCCTCTTCAGCAGCTTCGTGCTGATGTCGGTGCCGCTGTTCATCTTCTCGGCCGACATCATGAACGCCAGCAAGATCACCGATCGGCTGTTCGAGTTCGCCAATCTTTTGGTCGGCCGACTGCGCGGCGGCCTTGCTCATGTGAACGTGGTCGCCAGCATGATCTTCTCCGGCATGAGCGGCAGCGCGCTCGCCGATGCCGCCGGCCCGGGCAAGCTGGAAGTCGATATGATGATCAAGGCCGGCTACTCGCCCGGCTTCTCGGCGGCCTTGAGCGCCACCTCGGCGATCATCGGCCCGATCATCCCGCCCTCGATTCCGATGGTCATTTACGGCGTCGTTTCCAACACCTCGATCGGCTACCTCTTCATGGGCGGCGTCATTCCCGGCGTGCTGCTCGGCCTCGCCCAGATGGGCGTCGTCGCGGCGATCGCGAAGAAACGGAACTTTCCGATCGAGCGGAAGCCGACCCGGCCCGAGGCGGTCCGGACGGTGAAGACCGCGCTGCCGGCGCTGATGCTACCGGTCATCATGCTGGGCGGCATCTACAGCGGCGCCGTTACGCCGACCGAGGCCGCCGCAGTCGCCGCCTGCTATGCGCTGCTGCTGGCGCTGTTCTGGTATCGGTCGCTCGGCGTGATGGGCTTGATCAACGTGTTGATCGATTCCTCGAAATCGACGGCGATCGTGGCGATCACCATTGCAGGCGCCTTGGTCATGAACTGGATCGTCGCCGCCGAGCAGATCCCGGAAGCCATGGGCGCCTGGATGATCTCGATGAACATGTCGCCGGCCATGTTCCTGCTGGCGGTCAATATTCTGTTGCTCGTCCTCGGCGCCTTCCTCGACACCATGCTGATGCTGTTGATCGTGATCCCGATCCTGATGCCGACCGTGATCAGCCTTGGCATCGATCCGGTGCATTTCGGCGTGACCTCGGTCGTCAACATGATGATCGGCCTGGTGACGCCGCCGATGGGCGAACTGGTGTTCCTGATCTCCGGGGTCTCCGGCGTCCCGGTGGCGGCAATCGGCAAGGAGCTCTGGCCCTTCCTGGCGGTGCTGATCGCCTTGCTCTTCGTCCTGGTCTACGTTCCGGAAATCACACTCTGGCTGCCGATCCAAATGGGCTACCAGCCCCTCACTGCACACTAATCCATTCAGGAATCCCCGCCATGGCCGCCATGAAAGATCTGATCAACGGAACGCCGCGCTATCGTCATTTCATCAATGGCGACTGGGTGGATTCCACGCGCAAGGAATGGATCGACGTCGAGAATCCGGCGACCGGCGAGACCATCGCCAGCGTGCCTAAGGGAACCGCCGACGATGCCGACCGGGCCTGCGTGGCGGCGCAGCTGGCGCAGCCGGGTTGGGAGGCGTTGCCGCCGGTCGAGCGTGGCGCGCTGCTGCGCAAGCTGGCGCAGCTCATCCTGGAGAACCGGCAGCGGCTGGCGCATCTGGTCGTGGCGGAGCAGGGCAAGCCGCTGCACGAGGCGCGTGGCGAGATCGACGGCACCGCGCTCTATCTCACCTATGCGGCGGAAGAGGCGCGCCGCATCACCGGCGACATCATCCCGTCGGACAATGCCGACGAGCAGGTCTGGATCCAACGCGTGGCCCACGGCGTGGTGCTCGGCCTGACCGCCTGGAACTATCCGGCCGCTTTGACCACGCGTAAGATGGGACCGGCGTTGATTGCCGGCAACACCATCGTCATCAAGTCGCATGAAGGCACACCGCTCTCTGCCTTCGAGATCGCCCAGCTCTCGCTGCAGGCGGGTTTCCCGCCGGGCGTCATCAATGTCGTCAGCGGCACCGGTGCGGAGCTCGGCACTGCGCTGGTGAAGCATCCGGTCCCGCGCCTCATCACCCTCACCGGCAGCGTACGCGCCGGGAAGGAGATCTTCCGCAACGCTGCCGACGATCTGAAGATCTTGCGCTTGGAGCTCGGGGGCAAGGCGCCGTTCATCGTCGCCGAGGACGCCGATATCGGCGCCGCGGTGAAGGCGGCGATCGCCTCGCGCTTCGAGAATTGCGGCCAGATCTGCATCTGCAACGAGCGCATGTATCTCCATGAGAAGATCGCCGACGAGTTCACGGAGAAGTTCGTCAAGGCGGTGAAGGCGCTGAAGGTCGGCGACCCGCTGACCGCCGTCGATGTCGGCCCGAAGTTCAGCGGGTTGGAACTCGACAAGGTCGAGCGCATGGTCAAGGCGGCGGTCGAAGGTGGTGCCAAGGTGCTGACCGGCGGAAAGCTCGTGACCGAAGGCGAATATGCGCGCGGCCATTGGTTCGAGCCGACGGTCTTGAGCGCGGTCGATAACCGCATGCCGATCATGCAGGACGAGGTGTTCGGCCCGGTCATTCCGCTGATGCCGGTCACCGATTTCGACGAGGGGCTGCGGCTTGCCAACGAATCTCGCTATGGTCTCTCCGCCTATGTCTTCACCAAGGACCTGCGGCGTCTGATGCGCCTCATCCGTGAGCTCAAGTTCGGCGAGATCTATGTCAACCGTCCGGGCGGTGACGCGGTGCACGCGCATCACGCGGGGCTGCGGCAGAGCGGCATCGGTGGCGAGGACGGCAAATACGGGCTCGACGCCTACTTCCAGAAGAAGACAATCTACGTCAACTTCGCCTGATGCAGGAGATTGCGGACCTCGAAGTGCTGCGCTGGCGCCTCGGCAATCCGACGAATATTCTCTGCCTCGGCAACGGCCCCTCCTCCGAGAGCGCGGACATTTCACCGGACTTCGATTGCCTGTTTCGGGTGAATTGGATCTGGCGCGACCGCGGCTTCATGACCGAGCCCGACGTCGTCTTCACCGGTGATCCCGACCTGCCGTCGCCGGGAAGCCGCGCCATCGTCGGTTTTCCGAACCAAGCGGAGGCGCAACGCATTCTCCAGGGGTATCAGGCACCGGCATCCTGGTTCGCGGTTCCGCGTTTATTGCAGGATACCGTGTCGCAACGCCACGCCTTTGTTCCGACCAACGGCGCGCTGATGATCGCGGTCGGGGTCGCCCTCGCGCCACGCCGGCTGGTGGTCTCCGGGATCGATCTCTACAGCCATCCGCAGGGCAAGTATCCCGGCGCTGCCGATGATCTCAACGCATACGATGCCGCGCACAGCCGGGATACAGATGTTGCTTTCATTCTCGATGCTTTTTCTCGCTACCGGGGAGAGCGGTTGATTCTCAGTGAGCGCCTGAGCGAGGCTCTGTCCGAACGCCGGTGACGATTCAAGGCGATCGCCTTCCCGGCCGGATCTCCGATAACGATGATAATCTGCCGGTTTCTCTAAACCCGGTCTGCGGCGTGCAGCGAGGCCAGAATGCTCTCGGCGGCCTCGCCGATATCGGCCTCGATGGCGGAGCGTGCCTTGCCGCCGTCGCGCTTGCCCAATGCCTTCAACATCGACGCGTGATGGCCCAGAAAATCCGGCGTGCCGAAATCCGTGTCCACCTTATGCAGGAAGGGGCCGATCTGCAGCCAGAGCGTCTCCACGATCGACATCGCCTGCGGCATGCGGGCGGCCATGTAGAGCTGGAAGTGGAATTCCTGGTTGAGCGCCAGATACTTCTTCGTGCCGAGCCGGAGCTTGGCGATCATCTCGTCGTTGAGCCGCGTCATGCGCTTCAGCTCTTCGGGCGTGATGTGCTTCGCCGCCGTCTCCGCCATCAGGCCCTCGAGCGCCAGACGGATGCGCACGATTTCATCGAACTTCGCGGCGGTCATCACCGGCAGCGTGACGGAGCGATTGGGCAGCAGCTCCAAGGCGCGTTCCGCCACCAGGCGGCGCAACGCCTCACGCACCGGCATGACGCTGGTGCCAAGCGCCTTCGCCAGCGCACGGATCGTCATCGGCTCACCGGGTGCGATCGCGCCGCCCATGATGGCCTTCTTCACCTCGTCGTAGGCGCGCTCGTGCAGAGTTTCGCGCTCAAGCCTGGCGAGGCCGAAGGCGGGGCGTTCCGGGGTCGATGCTGCTGCTAGTGCCATGCGTCCTGGGTGTGCCGTCGAAACCTGGTGAAACTGATAGCGCTAGGACTCGGTCCGCTGCCAGAAGAAAGCGCGCTCCGGCTGTCCGCTCATCCTGCTGCTGGTGAGGCCCATCCGCTTGACAGCATCCGCATAAGTTCCTTAGCATTACATCAGCCGTGATCACAAGTCACAAGTGATGGACTCGCCAAGAGAGCGGGAAATGCGGCTGGGGGGCAACACATCGACTGACCGGAATCCCCCACTGGAATGCAACAAAGGGCATCCACCGCACGCGCCGGTGGGCAAACAGGGAGCTGAAAATGGTGAAAACACTTTCGCGTCGCGTTCTGCTCGGCATGACCATGGGCATGAGCGCGGCTCTCGCGCTCGTCGCGGTCGGGCCTCGGATTGCGCTGGCGGACGCGCTCGACGACATCAAGAAAGCCGGCACGATCAAGGTCGGCGTCGGCGTCATGGGCACCAAGCCCTGGGTCTACCAGGAAGGCGATGGCTACGCCGGCATGGAATACGAGATGCTGCAATACATCATGCCGAAGCTCGGCGTCTCGAAGTTCGAATACGTGCCGGTCGAATGGGACTCGCTGATCCCAGGCCTGAAGGCGAAGCGCTTCGACATCATCTTCTCCGGCATGACGGTGACCGAGGAGCGCCGCCAAGGCGCCGGCATCGAGTTCACGCGGCCCTATTATTTCGAGAGCGACCGCATCGCGGTGCTGGAAGATTCGCCCTACAAAACGCCGGGTGACCTGAAGGGCAAGATCCTCGCGACCACCGTCGGCACGGTCGAGGAGATGCAGGCCAAGACCATGGTCTCCAAGGGCCAGGGCGGCGAGATCAAATCTTTCGACGATTTTGCGGCGCCGTTCCTGGCGCTGCAGAACAAGCAGGTCGATGCGGTGATCGTCGACAACACGACCTTCGGCGAGCAGAAAAAGGTGACGCCGAACATCCGCATCATCGGCGATCCGATGTCGCTCGCCGCCAATCCGGAATGGCAGTCGAAGCAGGATTCCGCCGGCTATAAGTTCGGCGGCGACGGCATGGGCGTCCGCAAGGAAGACACGGCACTGCTCGCGGCGCTCAACCAGGCGCTGGACGACATGGACAAGGAAGGCGTCCGCCAGAAGATCATGGAAAAATATGGTGTGTGGGACGCCTCGCTCAGCCGTGAAGCGATGATGGGCAAGTAATCGTCTGGTACTCTCTAAAGGAGCCCGCCGATCCTGGTCGGCGGGCTCTTCTTATGGCGTGGTGGAGTAGGACGGGAGCGGGCCGAGATGTGGGATTACTTCACCGAGTTCGTGCCGAAATACCTGCCGCGTCTGCTGCGGGGTGTGCCGGTCACACTGGAACTTTCGTTCTGCAGCATGGCGCTCGGGGTCGCCATCGGCCTGATCTGCGCCATCGTGGTGCAGACCAAGAACAAGACCGCCTTCTGGATCGTGCGGGTCTATGTCGAGATCTGCCGCGACGTTCCGACCATCGTGATCCTGCTCTTCATCTATTTCGCCCTGCCGGATTACGGCATCAGCCTGCCGGCTTTCTGGGCCGGTGTGGTCGGGCTATCGATTGTGCTGGGCGCTTACTTGAGCGAAGTCTTTCGCGCCGCCATCGAGGCGATCGATCCCGGCCAATTTCAGGCCGGCATGGCGCTCGGCGTACCGCGTTGGGCGATCTATTGGAAGATCATTCTGCCGCAGGCGATGATGATCGCGCTGCCGACGCTGGGCGGCTACTTCATCTCGCTGCTGAAGGACTGTGCGCTGGTCTCCTTCATCGCAGTCGAGGAACTGCTGCGGCAAGGGAAATACATCATCGCCGAGAACTTCCGCAGCATGGAGACCTACCTGCTGATCGGCGTCATCTATTTCGTGCTGAGCTTCACCTCGGCCCGGATCATCCGCCGGCTGGAGATCTGGCTCCGGCCGGCCTATCTCCGGAAGTCATGAACCTCTAGCCCATGACCTGGCGGATCACCGTGCCGCGGTTCACCAGGAACTCGTCCAGCGCGTCGATGAAGAGATCGACATCGGCCGCGCTGGTGACCAGCGAGAGATTGCCGAGAATCCGGCGCGTGACATAGAGCCCGCGCTCGAACATGTCGAGCT
>Ga0193753_10003697_pt1 | contig 11195 bp, 3 predicted proteins | sample H1c2metaG_FD_144925 | JGI IMG/M metagenome (GOLD analysis project Ga0193753, IMG submission 144925) | Soil microbial communities from a riparian zone of the East river system, Colorado, United States - H1c2 | ecosystem: Environmental > Terrestrial > Soil > Riparian zone | place: USA: East River... | reverse complement strand
CATCTGTGCTGTCGATATGTTCAACGAAGGCGTCGATGTGCCTGAGCTCGACACCGTGATGATGCTCAGACCCACAGAATCCAGGGTCGTATGGCTGCAACAGTTTGGCCGTGGTCTGCGAAAGTCGGGCGCTGCGAAGCGGCTGACGGTCATCGACTACATTGGAAACCATCGAACATTTCTATTGAAGCCACAGACGCTGTTCAATCTCAGCCACGGAGACGCCGTTATCCAGAATCTCCTCGAACAGGTGCAGGCTGGTACTGCCGAGTTGCCACCCGGCTGCGAGGTCACCTACGACCTGGAAGCGATAGAGATTCTGCGCGGGCTGTTGCGCATCTCACAAAGCGCCCCTGAGTCCATACGTGCCTACATCGTGGACTTCGTCAGCATCCATGGTGTCAGGCCCACCGCACTGGAGGCGTACAGAGATGGTTACAACCCTCGTGCAGTGCGTACCAACTATGGCGGATGGGTCGCCTTCCTCGAGTCGAGCGGGTTTCTGAGCGACGCCGAGCGGGCGGCACGAATGGGTGCGGACGCCTTCCTCGAGCATTTGGAAGTCACGCCGATGGTCAAGAGCTTCAAGATGCTCGTGCTACTCGCGATGCTCGACGCAGGTGGCTTCCCAGCTGGAACGGATGTAGGCAAGCTGGCGGCAGGCGTGCGCGACCTTTTGATGCGATATCCTGACCTTGCTGAGGAATTTGGAGAGTCGCTCAGCACCACCGAGCTACTGATTGCAAACCTCGAGCGCAACCCGATCGACGCTTGGATCGGAGGGCGACGCACAGGAGGGGCAGTCTTTTTCCGCTACGAGGAGCAGGTTTTTTCGAGCGTACTGAGAGTCGAAGCAGCCGCGACTGCCGCACTTCAGGACCTTACTCGGGAGCTGGCCGAGTGGCGGCTCGCAGAGTATCGAGACCGCGCGGGTGCCGCGGAAGGTCTCGGTTACGTGCTAACCGTATCTCAAACGAATGGGCGGCCCATCCTGTTTCTCCCAGATCGAAGGATGGCTCCGGATCTTCCAGAGGGGTGGACTCCTGTCCTCATCGACGACGCAAGGTATCGTGTCAACTTCGTCAAGATTGCTGTCAATGTGATTCGGGCGGAGGAGTCGGATGACAACGTGTTGCCCTCGCTGCTCCGGGGTTGGTTCGGGCCCGGGGCAGGACTTCAAGGGACACGACATCGAGTGCGCCTTACGAGGGAGGGTGATGCCTGGCGCCTCGCGCCAATCGGCACTCGGGTGCTTTAGCCATAGCGTGGAAAGACCGTCGAGAGAGCGGAGACCGTCTTGTTCGGCGGGGGGCGATGCGATCTGGAATCCAGGCTCATTCGGCGAGGGTGCGCGTTGCGCCACCCCAAATAGGACAGATTCGTGTCCGGCCCGCTGCGGTGGGTCTCCCACAGACCGCGCGGCGAGCAATGCGGTTCACGCTACTGCAGCCGCGAACTGTGCATATAGATCTCCCGATAGTGGATGATGCAATCGCCAGGTGATGCCCATTGGCATTTGAGATTCGTGCCGTACGTACTCAGCTGGGCCAAGGCACCAGAAGGCACGATCATCGTTGCGGAGCCTGGCGAACAGCACCACGTTTGTGCCTAAGGCCTTATGTTGCTGGTAGCGCTGGCCGGTCTTACTGTCTGCGCGCGTTACTGACTGACTTTCCCAGTGGATCAGTTCCCGGCTGATGGCGTAGTCGCGATAGCGCGTCGTGGGTGAGAACCCGCCACTGGTTTTGTCGAGTGTGAATGCGAGCAGATCGGTCTTCGCCTCCGGCGCCCACCACACGCCGGTCTGCCACGTCGGCGGCTTCGCAGCGGTGCCCACGCCGAAGCCTGCAAGAATTTCGGCACGCGTGTAGCGTGCATGCACTTGCAGTGGCACGTTGGGTTCGCTTGCTGGCGTGTGAATGTGGTCGATGCGCGCGCGCAGGACATCGAGGATCTCCAGGAGCTCTGCACGGACTTGCGGGTGTTGCCAAACCAGCTGAGCAGCTGCAGACAGCAAGTCCTCCTTGCTGAGTGCCGTGGAGGCCATGGTCGCTGTTAGCATGCGTAGCAGGCGACGGTCATGGTCGTCGAGCGCGTCGACGCTTGGTACATCGGTGGCGCTAAGCAAGTTGCGATACGAATCAATTCGGCTCAAATCGTCGACGTGCAATAGGCGTCCGCACGCACGTCGAAGCACAGCTTCATGGGGTCCTGCTGGAAATGTGCTCATGCCGGCGGCCGTTCGCAAGTCGGACCACGACTTGTTATTGGCGTAGACGTCCTCAATTTCGAGACCGCTATGCATCAAGAAGGCGGAGAGCGTGGCATCCGGTGCACTCTGTGCGAGCGATCGCAGCTCCTCGAGCTTTGCCGACCAGTTGGACGGGATGGCTCGCCGAATGCTTGAAAGGACGATTTCCGAAGCGACTGCGTCCAGCTCCATGTGACAGCCGGCCGGAAGGTATGGAAAGCCATCTTCGATTTGCCGCATGACATCTGCTCGCGTGCCGCCGAGCAAGGCCCGAAGGCGACGATCAAACCGAAATTCGTGGCGGTGGTGGCCCACGAAGTCGAGGACGGTGCAGCCCGCCTTTGCATGTGAGCGGCGCAACCCACGGCCGAGCTGCTGCAGAAATAGTGTCGGACTCTCCGTCGGTCGCAACATCAACAGCGTATCCAACGATGGAACGTCGATACCTTCATTGAACAGGTCCACGGAGAACACGACCTTCAACTCCTTGCGCGCCAGTCGATGCAGAGCCGTGGATCTTTCCTCGCGAGGCGTGTCGGCCGATATCGCCACGGAGGGAAGACCTGCTTCGTTGAAGACACGTGCCATGAACTGCGCGTGCGTGATGCTGACGCAGAACCCCAAGGCGCGAATCTCCTGCACATTGCTGACATGCTTCTCGAGTTGGGCAATGACGCGTTTCGCCCACACATCGCTGGCCGTCAGCACGTTCGTCAGGCCCTCGAGATCGTACCCGCGGCCACGGCGCCATGGCACGTCTCTCAAGTCCATTCCGTCGTGTATCCCGAAGTAAGAGAACGGACAGAGCCGCTGCTGCTCAATGGCGTCCCATAGACGCAGTTCAGCGGCGATGCGGCCGCCGAACCATTGCAGCAGCGGCAAGCCATCGCTGCGGTCCGGAGTGGCAGTCAACCCGAGCAGTTCCTGCGGCGCGAGATGCTCCAGCAAGGCGATATATGACTTGGCTGCAGCATGGTGAAACTCATCCACGACAACTACATCAAAGTGGTCGGATGCGAGATCCGCGAGTCCGGTGGCCGCGAGGCTTTGAACGGAAGCAAAGACGTGTTCGAAGCGGGCTGGACGCTTGCCACCGACCCAAAGCTCGCCGAACGCCGTATCTCGCAGACAGTGCCGAAACGTGTCGCGGCTCTTCTCCAGGATCTCTTCGCGATGGGCTACGAATAAGAGCCGCGAACGCGTGAGGCGCTCTGCGAGCCGTGCATAGTCGACCGCTGCCATCACCGTCTTGCCGGTGCCTGTGGCGGAGACCAGCAGGTTGCGGTGATGTCCAAGTTGGCGGGAAACGTCGATCTGCTCGAGTAAGCGTTCTTGGAACGGCTCCAATCGCAACTCGATTGGGCTGAGCGCCGATTCCGTCGATGATTGCCTGGCTGCACTCAACCGGCTTATGTACTCGGCGCGATCGTAAATGTCGAAGTCTTGGCTGCTCCAATAGCTCTCGAACACCGCAAGCATCTTTTCCACGACAGACTTGTTGCGTGCACCTGACAGGCGAAGATTCCACTCCAGTCCGTCGCGCTGAGCGGAATGGGTTAGGTTCGACGATCCGATGTACGCGGTCGAGAATCCAGAGTGGCGATGGAACAACCATGCCTTCGCGTGCAGGCGAGTGGTGGTCGTGTCGTACGAGACCCGCACGTCACACCCCAAGTCCCGCAGCGCATCTAGTGCCCGTGGTTCGGTGGACTCGGTGTAGATCGTGGTGAGCACACGAAGCACCCGCCCGCTCGCGCAATGCCGTTGGAGGACTTCGAGAAAGGGTCGAAGCCCGCTATAGCGAACGAACGCCATGATCATGTCGATCTGGTCGGCGGAAGCGATCTCGGCGTGCAACGCACTACCCACACGCGGCTCACCCGGAGCATTCGTCAGCAGGGCCGTGTCGAGCAGCGGAATCAAGGGTTTGGTGATCTCGGCGGGCTCACCATCCGGACGCCGCCCAAGGATCGCGTGAAGCACCTCTCCGGAATCGACGGGTGAGTCGGGCAGCACATCGGCGCCGGAAATGGCCGCGTGGATCTCACCGATCAGACGCTTGGCGAGGGCAATACCCAGCTTGCTGCGATCCTTTTCACCAATGTGCTCCACGGCACGGCTGACGATCTGCCCGATGTGCCACGCGATCCGGTCGGCTGCTTCTGCAGCTCGCAACGGTTCACGTTGCTGGATCTGCCGATCGTCCATGGTTGCGAGCGAGGATTGCATTGCTTCGGTGATCAGGGCTTCGTAAAGGCCACGTTCAATTCTTGTTGGCATGGATCGAGTCTAAAGGCTTGTCTGCGCGCTGCGCAGTGGGAGCGACCGCCACTGAAGCGTGCTGACACCGGTATCGCGCGATCATCGCGCCCGATGCGCGTCGGCCACATCTGTCTATTTTCTCGACACGGGCGGAGGTGGCGCCGATTTTCCGGCATTGTACCAATTGAACTTACGGCACCGGCGAACTATGGTCGGGACCAAGCGACCACTCGAGCGCGCAAGCCCCAAGCTTGGACACAGGGAGACACGGGAGTATGGCGTCAATACCCGCAAAGGCAGCCGAGCGAATCCGTGACGGTCTGAAGCGATTCCAGCCCATTCTTGCTGCCGCGAAAGCGCGTGACGTCAATGAGTCAGATACCGTCGTCCTGGTGACCGATCTGTTGCAGGATGTGTTCGGCTACGACAAGTACACCGAAATCACTTCCGAGCACATGATACGCAGCACATTCTGCGATCTCGCTGTCAGCATCGAAGGCACGCTCGCGTTTTTAATTGAGGTCAAGGCAATCGGGCTTGAGTTGAAGGACCAGCATGTCAAGCAAGCGGTTGACTACGCGGCGAATCAAGGTGTCGATTGGGTCGGGCTCACCAATGGCGTTGTTTGGCGTATCTACAAGGTAGGCTTTGGAAAGCCCATCACCCATGACGTGGTCGTTGAGTTCGATCTTGCATCACTGAGCCACCGAAATGCTGACAGCGTTGATCTCCTTGGACTGCTGGCCAAGGAGGGCTGGAAGAAAGCCCGGATCACTGAGTATCACTCTCACAAAGAGGCACTCAATCGCTTCACCCTGGGTGCGCTTCTGGTGTCTGAGTCGGTAATCGACGTGATTCGTCGTGAGCTGCGTCGAGTTACACCAGGACTCAAGGTCGAAGCGGATCAGATCGAAGCCGCGCTTCGCAGTGAGGTGGTCAAGCGGGAAGTGCTTGAAGGTGACAAGGCTGTGTCGGCGCAGAGACAGGTCTCTCGGGCTGCGAACAGAATGCTCCGAAAAAGGCATTTGGAAGCGGGGGGCGACGCGACGGATGAGCAGCCGGAAGGTGTCAGCCCGGCGGGGAGGGTCGCGTGAAACCGGATGAAGTTCGCGGCGAGCCAAGGCTTGGAAAGAGATCGGTCCATTTCGGAAACATACGGGCCGTTCGTTCCTCGGTGACAATCCGCCCTCGCCGCTCGGCTCACCACTTCCATCCATCTTAGACTCGCCTCGTCGGAGGCAGGATGCGACGCTCCATCTTTAGAGCGTTTCCCGGTTTCCCGGCCCGGCACCCGCGGGGACACGATGGATAAAACAATGCAACTCGTTTCCGTCTCAGATATTTCAATCTCGCTGCCAAAGCTCCCCGAGCCGTTCGTTGCACGACCACATTTGATCGAAGCAATGGAAAGCATATTTGACAACGGAGCTGATGTGCTCTTAGTAGAAGGGGAGGAGCAAATAGGAAAAACGGTCCTCGCTACTGAATTTGCACTAAAACATTCAAGTCGTTCGTTCACGCTGTTCCTGCGCCCGTGGAATGAAATCGGCTTCGACCCGTTGCAGATGCGATTTGACCTATGCAATCAGATCTCGTGGTATCTCCGGGGCAACAGGTTTCCTGAGGATGCCGAACCCACTACATCAGATCTCCGAAACCTCATCCTCGCGCTGCAGCGGACTAGGGTACGCAGGGACCCCCCTTTCTATTTCGTCGTGGATGGGATTGCCGAGATCCCTCCATCGTCGTCTGGGATACGCGACCTTATTGTCGCCTCATTACCACTTGGCCTGCCCGGGTTCCGGATTGTGTTGACCGGTTCTGCAGCAAGCCTGCAGCTTCCTGCTAATAGACGTCTTAGATCCACCAGTTTTCACGTTATACCGTTCAGCCTTTCGGAGGCGGAACACCTATTTGCCGGGTTCCCTGTCGAGCAGGTCAAGGCAATCCGAGATACATGCCGCGGGATACCTGGCCGCGTTGCTGCGGTTCGGCGTGCGTTGTCTACCGGAAATTCTATCGAAAATGTGCTCGACCTAATGATTCACAATGCCGCAGAAATCTTCGAGATAGAATGGACATCTGTTTCGGAATTTTCAGATGCTGATCTCACCATACTCGCATGCATCACCTTCATGCCAGAGATCCGAAGCGTGGACACTATTGAGAAACTATGCACGGCGAGCACTGCTCAGATGCATAGTTTGTTCACGCGCTTGCGGTTCTTGGTCCACGACAAGGAAAAAAAACAACTGTCATTCGTGTCAGAGCAGTTCCGCCGCTTTGCCGCTATCAAACTGTCGGCGAAAGAGCATGCAGTACTGGAGCTGGCTGTGCGGGGCCTATCTGCCGACCCAGATAGTGTCAATTCACTCATGTCTCTCCCAGCGTACTTGGAGCGCAGCGGAGATGTGTCTGGACTCGCTAGCTATCTCTCCAATCAGCGAATCGCTGGTTCCATCAAGAGGATCCAATCGACCTCGGCAGCGCTGCGGTTTCTAGAGCATACAGCCACGGTGTTCAAGAGGGCGGAGGAGCACTCTCAAGCTGTGCGGTTCGATCTGCTGCGGTGCTCCGTCGCTGGCTTCCTGCAGGGCGACGTGCATCGTGCGCGAGCTGAGGCGGCGCTTGCGCTTGGCAGAGAGTCGTTGGCACTGACATTAGCCAACCAAGCATCGACGAACGAGTTGCGGCTATTGCTGCTGGTCTTGGTGGCCAAGCGCCGCCAATTGAAGGGGCAGGAAGATTCGGCGCTGCTAGACCAGATAAAAAACCTCATTGGTTCCATCGAATTTTCAGATCAGGATGACGTTGCTATCCAGATTGCGTCGGAACTTCTGTCAGTTTCTCCTGAGCTAGCGGGGCGGGTATTGCAGGGCTATGCATCTGCATCCAAGGATGCAAACGCTTTGGATCGGGCATTCGCACGGGCGACGTTTGGCGCACTCAGGGTTCGTGAACAGGGAGAGGAACGCCACGTTCTAAAGCAGGTAGATGAGTTGGCATCAACTGACGCGTTCAAGGGCCTTAATACAGCATCGGCCTTGGCCTGGGCGACAGATAACTCTGAGGATGTACTAAAGGAGTTAGAGAAGCTAAGCAGCACCAGCGAAAAGATGTTCCTTGGGCGGGTATGGATTCGCACCCATGCGCGTGAAGCTGGGGCAGTGAGAGTATCACTTGATCTGTGTAGAATATTGTTAATGGAAACAGGATATGCACCAAGTGCAACCACTTTTAGGGATTTGGCCCTGCCTATTCTTCATGCAGCAGAATCCGACGATACATTTCGATTGTTGTCGCTACTCGAAGGCCAATCAGCAGTCACAAGAAAAGCGGGCCCGCTGGTGGATCACTATCGTCTGAGGTTTTCTATCTTTCGAGCACATAGCCGTCTACAGCAGCCCGTGGACTGGCTCGGGTTTATGGGAGAGGTATTTGAAATAGCTGAGATAAAAGATGCGGCAACCAAGGCCGCCTGTTATGTGCGGCTTGTTCGAATGCTGGAGCACACTGGCGATCCAGAGGGACTAAATGAATACGTGAGGCGAGAGCTAAAAACCGCAGTGGAGATGCTTTTAGAGCAAACGGCAGAACACGACACTGCAGTGCAACCACTTTTGAGAGCACTTGGAGGGCGGATGCATAGCGAAGCCTTGGCTGTTGCTAGACGGCTGAACACAATCGAAAGGAGGGACGCGGCGTACTTGACGATACTAAGGGAGCACATATCGCGCCAACGTGAAGAGATCTCCAGCCAAGACGTGTTGGAGACGGATGCGTTACTGAAGAATCTACAAGGATGGGAGGAGCGCCAAGCAGGATACCGGATGGCCTGTGGATGGGTGGTGTCTGAGAGCTTTGGTGAGACACAATCCGAGTCACTACTCGCGGCCCTAGAACGTTGGGGTTCCATGCTGGCTGACCCGGAACACAGATGTCTTCTAAGGGCGCGTATGCTGGGCTCCAAGGCACTTGCGAACACCAACGCATTCGATGCGAGTAAGGCTCTGGAGCAGTTGACCGAACAATGGGATTTGGTTGAAGATCGTTGGGTTAAGCTGTTAACAGGTTATCAGGCTGTGCAGGCCATGGTTGGGGTGGAGTCAAGATCTGCCGCTGCAGGTGTGTTTTTTGAAACCGTAGAGGCTGAGGCAAGGCAGAGTGCAGAGCTCTTACAGGGGGCAAATGCGTTCTCGAATCTCATGCTTCTGTCAGGGCGAGCTTACGCTGGCCTCGCCAAGAGCAGGGTCGCTGCGCCGATGGATTTGGATCGACTCAGGCGTCTTGCTACTCACATTCCTGGCGCGGTCATGCGAGCACACTTGTGCAGCAGAGTGGCGGGCTATGTCCTTCGTTACGATGTCGACCTCGCGAGGACTATCATCAATACCGATGTTCGGCCGGTGATCTCATCTGGACTCGTCGATGCGAACTATAGCTCAGATGTTCGACGCTTGATGGTGGAGGCAGCGCCGGTCATGTGGCGGTCCCATGCTGGCTCAGCTCTAGATCTTGTTGGACGCCTCGATTCGGGGGGCAAAGACGAGGCGTTATCCAACATACTCACGTACATACTTCGTGGAAAACTACCGGGCGAGCCATGGAATCGACCCATCAATTATCGTGGTGCGCCAATCACGGAGGAAGTTATTGCAGACGCCCTTCAGCTACTCGAGAAAGTTGATCGGGATCATACTTTAGTTAGTCACCTACAGACTATCTGCCAGGCACTCAAAGATAGAAAAATCGCGGCGCTTATTAACGTCAATCAACGTGCTTATTTTCTGCAGCGAATTGAAGCCCTGAGTTTGTCGAAACTGCCGGACAAGTCTCGAATACAACACCGTGGGTATCAATTGCTGATGGAGGCTGAGGTACTTAGTGTCCGTGCGGGAACGCGACCACAGTGGGATGCGATTCTCGCAAAGGTACGAGCGTTGCCGAATTGGTCAGACGCTTGCTTCGTGAGCTTAGTTCTTGTGGAGCTAGTTCCGCAAAAAATGAAGGAGGTACGGAGGTCACTCTTTGAGTATGGAACGGAGCAATTGTTTAGCTTGCCGACCTATGAAGATCGCCTACTACGAGCAACTACAGTTATGGAGAGTTGCATGGATACGTTTCCGCTAGAGAGCAGGAAAGTCGTGGCGAAAATATTCAACGAATTTAGTGAAGATATAGAGGAAAGTATTGCAAGACGGCGCGAGCGGTTGATAGAAATGGCTCACCGCGTGGACGAGGAGTGGGCTGCGTCGCTTGTTTCATCTTTGGATACTGATCCAGCGCGATTAATGATCAAGAGCAATGGGGAGAAGAAGCTTGAAGAACTTGTCATATCTCAGGAACTCTCTTCGGAAGGATGCGACTGGGGTGCGGCCACTGATTTAGCTGCGTTAGCTAAAGCGAGTTGGAAGCAGCTTGGTACGCTGCAAGCGACCGGGGTAACACTACGGAGCTACAGGGACTGCAGACACCTTATAGGGTTGGCTGCTAGAGAGTCGATAGAGAACAGCTACCCAATCCTTGCATTCGGAATTGAGAGCGTCGTGCAAAGATATGGGAATACACCGTCTGCTTCCGACTACCTGCGGCCTTTACTTGAGGCATCGCTTGGAGCGGCCGAGACGCTTGCGCTACTGGCGGGAGGAGGTGCACCACTTACGGGATCAGGTACTGAGAGGGTACTGGAAGAGGTTCGGACCGCGACGGGCTCGATCGACGTGATTATTGGTGTTGGACAAAGAGAGATGGCTCTTGAGGCGGTCAGATTGTGGCTCGCGAGCGTGCAACCGTCTGGACTTACAATTGTTGATCCATATTTTGGTCCAGACGACCTGGACGCCTTGCTGCTCGTGCAACAAGTTGTTCCGGGTTGTCGCATCCGAGTGTTGACATCCAAGAGGCATCAGCCACCCCTTGGAACTCGAAGTAACTATCAGGAACTATATAGCGCGACCTGGCGTAGCCGGCACTCGTTGGCGGAGCCGCCTGACGCGTTTTTCTGTATTGCCGGAGACGTGCAGGACGGAGACATCACAATTCATGATCGCTGGTGGATCGCGGAAGAAGCAGCGCTGGACTTTGGTACTTCGTGGAACTCCGTTGGCATAACAAAGGTGAGCACCATACGATCGGTAGACTTGCGAGAAGCACAGGCGCGTAGAGACGAAATTGAGCCTTATTTTCAAATGCGTCAGCCTAAGACTGCAGTTCGAAGATTCGTATTCAATGGATTTAGCTTGGAGTGACGTAAGGCGACCGTCAGTGAAAGGGTTCCGGGTGCCGGATCGCGGCTTCGCTCTCAGGTCTGCTGGCTGCGTCTCCTGCGAGTTCTCCGGTTCCGAAATGACACGCTACATCCGGGACGGTGGTGCCGAGAACCGAGAACCGGATGAACGCGCGGTCTGGCAACCGCGGTTCTGGCGCGTTGCGGATGTGCTGCCAGTGTGCTCACAGTGTCTCCAATCTTTCCATCTATCACAGCGACGGTGAGGCGGTAAGAGTTGGCGGAACGGCGGAACCACGTCAGCACGGCAGCAAGTGGGAAGCGTGTAGTAAGCCGAAAAGTGGCCGAGCCAATGATGGCGTACCCCGAGGGCGCCGAGGAGTGGCGGATGTCCTACGCGCGCCTGGCGCGCGAGCCCTGCTTGGCAAGATGGCCGCCCAGCAGTGCGGCGGGCAC
>Ga0193753_10003696_pt1 | contig 11202 bp, 7 predicted proteins | sample H1c2metaG_FD_144925 | JGI IMG/M metagenome (GOLD analysis project Ga0193753, IMG submission 144925) | Soil microbial communities from a riparian zone of the East river system, Colorado, United States - H1c2 | ecosystem: Environmental > Terrestrial > Soil > Riparian zone | place: USA: East River... | reverse complement strand
GACGGTTCCAGATCCGGAGATCCTGAACCCGCGCGATGCGATCGTGAGAGTCACGGCAACCGCCATCTGCGGATCAGACCTGCATATCTATGGCGGCTACATCCCCACGATGGAGAAGGGCGACGTGCTCGGCCACGAGTTTATGGGCGAAGTGGTCGAAGTGGGCCGCGACAATCACAAGCTCCAGGTGGGGGACCGCGTCGTCGTGCCCTTCACCATCGCGTGCGGCCACTGCTACTTCTGCCGCGAAGAGCTCTGGTCCCTGTGCGACAACTCCAACCCAAACGCCTGGATGGCCGAGAAGCTGTACGGCTACTCGGCGTCGGGACTCTTCGGCTATTCCCACATGTACGGGGGCTATCCAGGCGGCCAGGCCGAGTACGCACGCGTGCCCTTTGCCGACGTCGGGCCGCTCAAGGTGCCAGACTCGCTCACCGACGAGCAAGTGCTCTTTCTGTCCGACATCTTTCCAACGGGCTACATGGCAGCCGAGAACTGCCAGATCAAGCGGGGCGACACGATTGCCGTGTGGGGCTGCGGCCCCGTCGGCCAGTTCGCCATTCAGAGCGCATTTCTGCTCGGCGCCGAGCGCGTGATCGCGATCGATCGTTTTCACGAGCGGCTCGACCTGGCTGCGGCCTATAGCGGGGCCGAAGTGCTGGATTACAGCAAAGTCGACGTGCCGGCCGCGCTCCGCGAGCTCACTGGAGGCCAGGGTCCCGACGCATGCATCGATGCGGTGGGGCTGGAATCGCACGGCACCACGCTGGACGCTTGGTACGACCGCACCAAAACGTCGCTGTATCTGGCCACCGATCGGCCGCACGCCTTGCGCCAGGCGATCGGGGCGTGCCGCAAGGGCGGCACCGTCTCGATTCCGGGTGTCTACGGCGGGTGGCTCGACAAGTTCCCGCTGGGCGCCGCCTTTGCCAAAGGGCTCACGCTGAAGATGGGACAGACCCACATGCACCGGTACATGCCGCGGCTGCTCGAGCACATCGAGCGGGGCGACATCGACCCATCGTTCATCATCACGCACCGGGTGGCGCTCGACGACGCGCCGCAGATGTATCAGACGTTCCGCGACAAGCAGAGCTCGTGCATCAAAGTCGTGATGAAGCCCGGTGCGAGTGTGGTCCCGACCAACCCCAGCGACGTCCGGTGACGGAGGGCGGGGCCTCAGCCCCGCCTTAGCGGCCGTGCGACAGCCGGAGGTGGGACGACGCCGTCGTCTTGGCTCCGAACAGCTCCGTCATCGTCTTCAGCGCGCGACGCAGCGCGTCCGGCGTCTTGGCGCCGACGCAATCGCGCGGGACGGCGAGACGGTATTCGCGCATATACGCGTCGGCCGCCGTGAAGAGCACGCAGTTGTCGGCGGCAAAGCCGGTCACGATGAGCGTGCGCACCTCGCCCAGGCGCAGCATCGTATCGAGCGGCGTGTGATGGAATCCTGACAGCGTCGCTTTGAGGATCACATAGTCGGCCTTCCGCGGGGCCAGCAGCTCTACGATGGGGGCGCCGGGCATGTCCCGCCGGCAGCAGAACGTCACCAGCGCGTCCACGTCCGACCGCCACTTGCCGAGGTTGTCGTTGACGTAGATAACGGGGATGCCCGCGCGCGACGCGCGGTCGCGCAGCCCGGCAATGGCCCTGGCCACCCGCAGGCTCTTCTGCGCGAACGCCCGGCCGCCAGGGAAATCGAACGGGTTGATGGTGTCGACGAGCAGCAGCGCCGTACGAGCTTTGGGAAAGTGCGATCGGGTCGGCATAGAGGTTTGACCGGAATGCAACATTCCGTCCGCACCCGACGTACACTGCGCCCGCCTCTCTATGACACGGCCTCCTCGCCTGCGCTCGACGGACACCTCGACGTACACCCTGTCGCGCCGCGACTTGCTCTCGCGCGGCGCGCTTGCCCTGGGCTCGGCGGCTCTGGCGTCGATCAGGCTCCACGCGCAGGCTGTCGGCCCGGTCATGGCCTCGCTGAGTGGCTACATGGCTGCGGCGAAGGGCCGCGCCTTGCCCGCCGACGTCGTCGAGAAGGCCGCGCATCACGTCCTCGACACGTTCGCGGCGATGGTGTCGGGGTCGGAGCTCCCGCCGGGCCGGGCCGCCCTGGCGCTGGGGCGGGCTCAGGCGGGCCGTCCCAGCGCCACGGTGGTCGCGTCGAGCGTCGTGACGGGATCGATGGACGCGGCGCTCGTCAACGGACTGCTCGCGCATTCGGATGAAACCGACGATTCGCACGCGCCATCGCAGTCGCACCCCGGCGCCTCGATCGTGCCGGCCGCGCTGGCGCTCGGCGAGGAGCTGGGCGTGAGCGGCCAACACTATCTGCGCGCCGTGACGCTGGGCTACGACGTCGGCCCGCGGCTCACGATGGCGCTCGGGGGTGCGACGTTCCGCGACGAGAGCCGCCGCAGCACCCACGCGTTTGCCGGCACCTTCGGATCGGCGGCAGCGGCCGGCTGCATCGCGTCGTTGACCCCACAGCAGATGCGGTGGGTCTTGGACTACGCGTCGCAGCAGGCCGCTGGATATGCGGTGTGGGGGCGCGACACCGACCACATCGAAAAGGGATTCGTCTTCGGAGGCATGCCGGCGCGAAACGGTGTGACCGCCGCGCTCCTGGTCCGTGCGGGCTGGAACGGCGTGGACGACGTGTTCTCGGGCGACGACAACTTCTTTCAGGTCAACGCACCCAAGGGCAATCCCGCCGTGCTGATCGACGCGCTTGGCGAGCGCTACGAGATCGCCAACACCGACATCAAGAAGTGGACCGTGGGCACGCCGATCCAGGCGCCGCTCGACGCGATCGAGAACATCCGCCGCAGGCACCCGTTCGACGCCGACGACGTGAAGAGCGTCGTGGTGCGCCTGGCTCCGAGTGTCGGCAGCGTCGTGGACAACCGCGACATTCCGGATATCTGCCTGCAGCACATGATCGCGGTGATGCTGATCGACAAGACGGCGTCGTTCCACGCCGCGCACGACAAGCCGCGCATGCAGGACGCCGCGGTGCTCCGCCAGCGGAGCAAGGTGACCTACGTCCCCGACGGCGAGCTCGAGCGTTTCCGGCCGGTACGCGTCGCCATCGTCGAGCTCGTGCTCAACGACGGCACGAAACTCTCCGATCGCGTCGAAGCGGTGCGGGGGACGCCGCGCAACCCGATGCCGCGCGCAGAGGTGGTCGACAAGGCCAGGGACCTGATCGGTCCCGTGCTCGGCGCGGCGCGTGCGCGAACACTGATCGACACGCTGCTCGCGCTCGACACCGTGAAGAACGTGCGCGCGTTACGGCCGTTGCTGCAGAAGTCATAGGTGCGTGGCCGTGGGCAACTCGCTGGGTAGATTTGGTAGATTTGGCAAACCGTTCATGAGGCTTCGAGGGACACGTCATGCGTAAACACTCAGGAGTCATCGCCGGTGCATTGTTCGCGGCAGTGCTGGCTTTCGTTGGGGCGGCTTCACTCGGGCCGGCCGCGCATGCCCAGCAATCGCCGGCCCAGGCGACGGCGCTGCCCTCTCCCACCGGACGCGAACCCGCGTGGGCATTCCCCGTGCAGGCCGGGTCGCTCCCGGCCGAGCCCGCGGGACCGAAGAGCCTCCCCGGCAGCACGAAGTCCTACACGACTCCTGAAATCGACGACCTGCTCAACCCGCCGGACTGGTTTCCCGACACGCATCCCGCGGCGCCGCCCATCGTGCAGAAGGGACACGGCGATGCGCTGGCCTGCGGGTCATGCCACTTGATGTCCGGACTCGGGCACCCGGAGTCTGCCGATCTCACCGGATTCACGGCGGCGTATCTCATTCAACAGATGGCCGACTTCAAGACGGCGACACGGCACGATTACGCACGCATGAACGGGATCTCGAAGGCCGTGTCGGATGACGAGGCGCGCCAGGCCGCCGAGTGGTTTGCGTCGCTGCCGCGCCAGAAGTGGGTGCGCGTGGTGGAGGCCGCGATGGTGCCGAAGACCTTCGTCGGACAGGGCCGCATGCGCTACCTGGATCTACAGGGCGGCATGGAGCCCATCGGCAAGCGCATCATCACCGTGCCCGACGATCTCGATCGCGTACGGCGCCGCGACCCGCGATCCGGCTTCACCGTCTACGTGCCACCCGGCAGCGTGGCCAAAGGCAAGTCGCTCGTCGAGACCGGTGCTGGCGGCAAGACCGTCACCTGCGTGATCTGCCACGGCGAAGGGATGAAGGGGTTGGCCAACGTGCCGCGGCTGGCCGGCGTGCACCCCATTTATCTGGCGCGGCAGCTGCACCTCTTCCGAGACGGCACGAGGAACGGTCCCGACGCGCCGCTCATGAAGAGGCCGGTGATGCGGCTGACCGACGACGACATCCTCAACATCGCCGCGTATCTCGGAGGGCTGCCTCCGGGGTAGGGGCTTTGGGCCTTGGGCCCTAGGGCTCGTCGCTCCCTGACGCCCGGACCGTGCGCACACCGGAGTACGTAGGGCGGGTCTTTAGACCCGCCTGTGCTACCGCTTGACTGGCTTGCCGTAGACCTCGATGCGGCCGACGTTGGCGTAGCCGCCCGCGCCGTGTCCGCTGCCGGGCATCAGATCGGCGAATCCGACTTCATCGACCTTGGTCAGATCCGGACGATCGACCCAGGTGCCGACGGCGACGACGCGCGCGATGTCGAGCTTGAGCCAGCGGACATCAGGGATCGAGATGTCGCTCTCGTTGAAATCGCCGTTCGGGCCCGTCGCGATGTTGCCGACCAGCCAGGTGCCATCGGCGAGCTTCAGCACGGGCCTGACCTGGTGGAAGCCGGATGTCCTCACCACCCACCGGATCTTGGCGAGCGAGTGGCTCAAGTCGACGAAGTTGTTCTTGTCCCGCAGCGCGGCCACGCTGGGAGAGGTCGTGGTGCCCGTCCAGAGGTTCCGCGGCACCGTATCGCTCTGGCCCCGTCCCGCTACCAGCTGAATTTCTTTCGCGGAGGTCCCGTATAGCTTCAGCTCGAGATTGGGGTTCGACACGCCGCCCTGGGCGGCGGGCCACGCGCCGTGATCGTCGGGCGGCGTGGGCAGCGATTGCCACGGCTCGCTGAAGAAGAGCGGTGGACGCATCGGCACCGCCCTGGCCGGCGCGGCGCCTTCCTGCGCGAAGGCCCCGAAGGCAAGCCCGAACGCCATCACACCGCTCGCAAAGCTCACTCGTCGTGACATAAATCCCAGCATTGGCAATCCTCCAACCATTGGCCGTTTACTTTACTCCCATGTGAACCAGCGTGCCGACATCGACAGCAGTTCGCGCCGGCGGTGCCGATAGTCCGTGGATGCGCACGAGAATCGGTATCGCGTTTGGTGCAGGGCTGCTCGCTCTTGCCGGCCTTTTCGCCCAGGGTGCGGCTCAGGCCAGGCCTGCCGACGTCGCCCTCGCCCCCACGGAAATGCGCCAGGCAGGCGCGGCGGGCCCCGACGTCATCAGCCCGGCTGCGGCCGACAGCCGGTTGTCTGTCCTTCGCCTGCTGCGCGCTCGCGACTTCTCTCGCGTCGACGAGATCATCCGGGCCAAACAAGCGGCTGTCGAACAGGATGTGCGCAACGAACCCGCGCTCGTGCGCGTCCTGAGCGCTTTCGATACCTCAGACCCGACCGTCACTCCGCTGATAGACGCCTGGGTGCAGGCTGATCCCAGCTCGTTCGCCGCCCGATTGGCACGGGCGGAGCATGGCACCGCCCTGGCCTGGGCGGCGCGCGGTGCGGCATGGGGAGATAAGACCAGCGCCGATCAGCGCCGTGGGATGCGGGCTCACTTCGCGGGTGTTGTCGTCGACGCGGAGGCCGCGCTCGAGCGGAATCCCCTTCTGGCCCCGGCGTACGCCAGGCTGATCAGCGAGGCCAAGAGTAGCGGCGACGTGCAGGCATGCGCGGGCGTCTTCGCGCGCGCGTCCAAGCATGTGCCGGCGAGCTTCACCGTTCGTGTCGCGCTGGCCCTGTGCCTGCTGCCGCGCTGGGGCGGGTCGTACGAGGCGCTCGAAGCGCTGGCGGAGGACTCGGCTGACCATGTGGCGACCAACCCCTCGCTGGCGGCACTGGCCGGCTTCGTCGAGTGGGACCGCGGCACCTTCATGCGCGACAACGTCGGCGACGAGGCGGTTCGCCTTTACACGCGTGCGATCGAGAAGGGTGGGGACTCTCTCTTCTACGTCTCTCGCGCACGCGCCCACTTGCATCACCGACGGTATGGCGACTCGTTGGCCGATCTGACGCAGGCTCTGGCCCTCGGCCCGGAAGAGCCCGACGCGTTGATGCTACGTGCATGGACGCTGAACGCCATGGGCCGGACCGCGGAAGCCGCGGTGGACGTGCGGCTCGTGAGCGAGATCGATGCACCGAACGAGATCTTGGCCGAGTTCCGCGATGGCGAACTCGAGCGCGCCGTCGAGGCCGCTGAGCGATGCTACGGCCAGGGCGACCTGGCCACGGCCATCCAGCGCCTCACGACCGCGATCGACCTGACCGGTGGCAATGCCGAAGCCTATTTCTGGCGTGGGCGGGCGTTGCTCAAGGCGGGTGACGAGGCCCAGTCGTTGCCGGACTTCGACAACGCCATTCGTCTCGACCCACGCTACTTTCAGGCCTACCATGAAGTGGACGGCATTTTCTCGAGGCGCGGCGACCTGGCTGGGGCCATTCGCTACTGGACGCGGTATCTCGCGCTCGAGCCCACTAATGGCCGTGCCTACGTTGCACGGGCCACCGCGTACTTCTACAAGGGCGATGAGGCGGAGGGACTGGCCGACGCACGGACCGCCTGCCGCCTTGGCGTGAAAGAAGGGTGCGAGGTCGAGGGCAAGTAGCGATGTCGCCGGCGCGCTCGCGGGTCAGGGCCGCATCCGCTTCAGTTCAGATCCAGAACCCGGCGCCATCCACTCCACTCCACTCCAGGGCGCCTGCCGCGAAGTGCGTAGGCGCGGAGACGCTGCACCAGCTCCCGCGCATCCGGTGAGGTCAGGTGGATCTGTTGTCGCTCGAGCCAGGGGTAGACCTCGAGCCACTGCGTCTGGGCGTTGGCGGCCTGATTCTTGAGTCTGTACGGAAGCGCACCGGCGCGAGGCATCCACAGGCACAGCGTCAGCGCTACGAACGCAGGCACGAGCCGCCGAGTGGCACGTTGGCCTGCGTCCGCCAGCAGCAGCGCTGTACCCGCGTAGATCGCCAGGGCGAAGAACACGCCGCCGGTGCTCATGATCACGTCCTTGCTGTAGGGAAAGCTCACGACGGCGTTGGCGACCAGCACCACAAGACACACGAGGATGATCTGTTGCCGGGGCTGCGCCACCCCGGCGAGCCATCGCCTGAAGGACCTGACAGCCGTCGTGAGAAAGATGATCGTCGCGGCGGCGGATGCAGCGACGTTGAGGAACTGCCATGGCGGCAAGGTGTCGCCGCTCCACAGGCCGTAGGTGACCCACCACGCGCCGGAGCGCGGCTCGGCCAGCAGCACAGAGACAAGTGAGCTGACGACGTTGTAGGCATAGAACGGGATCGGATTCCTTCCGAATCGCTCGACGAGTTGGCGCGGTTCGAGGATTTCAAATCCAAACGCAGACGCGCGTTCTCCCAACCCTGGACTCCCGATGTCCAGTACTGCGAACCGCAGTACCAGATACCCGATGCAGGCCAGTACGGTGAGGGCGACCCCGCGCCACGACACGCCTCGCAGCCCGGCGAGGCGCGCCGCCACGACGGCCACGACCACCAGGATGCCGGATTCGACCGTCAGGATCGCAAAGGAGAAGAGCGCGAGGGCGGCCAGATCACGCCACCATCTGGGCTTACCGATCGCCAGGTTGGTGGCCGCGAGGACGCAGAGGACGACCGTCAGAAACGCGTTGATGGGGAACGCCTCGCGCACCGTGCCATCGAAGGTGTGGAGACCGAAGAGGACCAACAGGGCGAGCACCGCGGCCGCCAGGTCGCCACGCGTCTCGACCTGCATGGGCCTGACGAAGAGCACGGCGAGCAGTAGGAGCTGCGCCACGTGAATGCTCTTGAACATCAGCTGTTCGTGACCGGCGGCCAGGTCGTACGCGAGCTTGATCTGCACCCACAGCAGCGGGCGGACGTACGCGCCGTTGGAGAACTGGCTCAGAAACAAATCCCACAGCGACTGATGCTGGATTTGCAACAGGTTCCCGACGCTGTCGCTGACCTGCACGGGGATGCGGCATACCTGGTACGCCACCGTACCGGTGAGGGCCAACGCGATGGCGAAGAGGATGGTGCGGGGGGCGGTCGTCGTCAGCCGCGGCATGCGCGGCGTCAAGTATAGCGACCACGCGTCAGCGCACGGGGCGCACCACGATCGACGCGAGCGCATGTGGACGGCGCGACGGTTCGAGTAGAACACCCAGCCGGCGCACCAGCGTCCTCCAGTCCTCGTGTTCGACGGGCTCGCCCAATTCCCGCGAGCCGTCGTCGCTGACGCGGCGCGCGCCGAGCGGCCGCCGGCGGATCGCCGCCGCCCAATCCGGCCGGGCCCGGCCGGTGGAGTCGATCGCGAGCACTTCGAACGCGGGACCATCCTTGTAGATGGCCACCAGCCCCTCTCCGAGCTCCTTGCCGATCTCGACTTCGAACCGCACGACCCGGCCCTGAGCGCTATCCTCGAAGTGGGCGAAGATCCCCTCTACGAGCGGGTGACCGGAGGCGAAGAAGTCGAGGGCCTCATCCTCCACCGCCTCCTCGCGATCGAACGAGCCGACGTAGGTCGACCCATCGGGCACGCCCGGGAGTCCCTCCACCAGCGCTTCGGCGCCGAGCTCGATTGCGAAGGTGCGCCGGCCGTGCGGGCGCTCGACGGCGAAGCCCAGGCTCTCTGACGCCGCGATCACGACCTCCTGGTTGAGAGCGTCGAGCTCGGGCGGTACGCGCGCGAGGATGCCCGCGGCCATCTCGGGCCGGTACGGGTCGCGATGGAGTTGCTGGTACGCGGCTTCGCGGATGCGCGTGCGCGCCGCATGCGCCTCGGCGACCAGCGCCTCGAAGCGCTCGTCGGAGAGCGACGCGAGTGGATCGAGCGCAATCTCCTCCAGTGCGCCCTCCACGTGGGCCAGCTGCGGCTCCAGGCCGGCGAGCGGCTCGCGGAACAGGCCCAGCGCTTCGAAGAGCCGCACCACATCACCGCCGATCCCGCCGGGTGGACGGAAGTACATGATGTCGACCGGAATGCGCCGGCCGATCCGATCGAGCCGCCCAATCCGCTGTTCCACGACCGATGGCTTCCAGGGCAGATCGAACAGGACGAGCCGGCGGCAGAATTCGAAGTTGCGGCCCTCGCCTCCGCATTCGGTGGAGACCAGCAGGCTCGGACCTTCGGCCTCTCGAAACCGCGCTACCTCGGTATCGCGACGCGCGGGCGACAGCTCTTCATGGAACACGCCGCTTGCCAGCTGCGCACGGTGACTCAGGGCCGTGCGGAGCATCTCCAGCGTCTCGCGATGCGCCACGAACACCAGCGTCTTCTCGCCGGCGTCGCGCCACAACGGCGCCTGCGACAGCAGCCAGTCCAGCCGCGGATCGGCGGCGTCCATCGCGTCGGCCTCCTGGCGCAGCACAGGTTCCTCGGGGCCGAGCACCGCTCGCAGTGCGGCGCCAGACGCGAGCGCGCGACGGACGCGATCGATCTTCTGCCGCCGCGCCACGGCGTGCGGCGCCACGGTGCCTCGCAGCGTGGCCTCCACGGCCTCGCGCAGTTGCCAGCCGGCCGGCTCGTCAGGCGCCCTGTTGCCGACGACGCCAGGCGCGATCGGAATCGCGACGCGCGGCGGCAAGCCGCCGATATCTGCGCGACGCGTCGAGCTGGTGCAAGGAGGCAGAGGCGTGCCCGAGGCGAGGCGCGCCTCGAAGCTCATGTCCTCGGGGAACTCCTGCGGGCGGAGCAGCTGCAGCAGGCGGAAGAATCCGTGCGCGTCGTCCTCGAGCGGCGTCGCGCTGAGGAGCAGGACGTGACGGCCCAGCGCCGCGATCGGCGCGATCGCGCGCCAGCCGGGCTCGCCGGGATGGCCGGGAGGACGGCGGAGCCGTTGTGCTTCGTCCACCACGAGCAGGTCGATGCCGGCCTCCACGGCCTGCGCCGTCAGCTGCGGTCGCTCGATCAGCATCTCCAGGGCAATCACGCCGCGACGATGCACGTCGAAGGGGTTGAAGTGCTCGCCGAAATCGCGCGCGACGTCGCTGAGCCGCTGCGCATCGAAGAGAGTGAACGCCCGGTGGTACTTGCGCCAGAGCTCGCCGAGCCACTGCACGGTGAGCGCGTCTGGCGCCACCACGAGGCAGCGGTCGACCCTGCCGGTGTGCACGAGCCGGTTGAGGATGAGCGAGGCCTCGATCGTCTTGCCGAGGCCGACCTCGTCGGCGAGCAGCCAGCGCACGGGATCGCTGGCGGTCGCGCGCTCCGCGACGTGGAGCTGGTGCGGAAAGAGCCGGATGCGTCCGCCGAGAAAGGAGCCCAGCCCCGCGGCCTCGCGAATGGTCAGCAGATGCAGGATGTCGAGCCGGGTCTTGAAGTCCTCCACGTCGTCGAGGTCGCCCAGGGCGAGGCGCTCGAAGAGCGCGCCCTCCAGTTCCAACGGCCACAGCTCGTGGGACGCCACCGTGCGCCCGTCCGCAAGCCGCAGCGTGCCGTCACGGAGTCGCTCCGTGACCGTCGTTTCCTCGCGTGTGGCGGTGATTCGGACCGGCCGGCCGGGGCTGAGATCGATCGGGACCAGCGCGTCGGCGTCGGCAGCCACCCGCAGGGTCGTGCCCGGACGGGGGAACTGCACGACGAGAGACCGTCCTTCAACGGCCGCAACACGTCCGATGCCCAGTTCAGGATTGAAACGGTGTGTGAGGTAGTCGCCTGCCCTCCAAGGGGATCCAGGCGTGCGGTGCGTGGCCAGAGTGTGCTCTCTCCTGAGGATGTGTGTGGCGCCAGACGTGCCGGCGGCACTACAAGCCTACAGGGTCTTCGGGAATGCGACGCGGAGTCGCCTTCGGGCGCTACTTGCCGACGAGCCGCTGCGCGTCTTTCTCGTTCTCGAGGCAGGCGTACTCCAGCAGGTCCATGTCGAGCGCGATGTGCTGGTTGAGGCTCACGGTCCAGGGCCGGGTGTAGGCCTTCGGATCGTCGATCGTCACCTGAATCTCGAGCGCGCCGTAGTTCGGGCGGCGGAAGCGCTCCGTC
>Ga0193753_10003695_pt1 | contig 11202 bp, 15 predicted proteins | sample H1c2metaG_FD_144925 | JGI IMG/M metagenome (GOLD analysis project Ga0193753, IMG submission 144925) | Soil microbial communities from a riparian zone of the East river system, Colorado, United States - H1c2 | ecosystem: Environmental > Terrestrial > Soil > Riparian zone | place: USA: East... | reverse complement strand
CGGGCGGTGGCGAACTCGGCGAACAGCCGCGGCGCGCCGGTAGAGTACCGAGAAACCTTCCCGGCTGGCGTGCCCGAGCGCGCACGCCAGCCACGATTTACCGGCCGGTCGGGCCGCTGATCACCAGGTGCTGGCCGTGACGGAGCCAGTCACACTTGGCGAGTTTGTGGAACAAGGCACGGTCGAGGCCGCGCGGGGCCCGGAAGTCGGTGTCCTCGACCACGGCGTTCTGGCACAGCCGGACCTGCTCAGTCGCCGGGTAAGGCGCTTGCTGTCACGCGCGGTCACTTCCCGGTCGAGCAGCGGGCCGAGCCAGTCTTCGCGCGTGAGATCGGCCGCGGCCGAATGGTTCCGCGGTTCAGGCAGCGCATCGGCCATCGCGGCCATGTCGAGGGTTCGCAGCCGCTCGGCCCGGGGATGGATCAGCATCAGGTCTTTCCTTTCAATGGTAGTAGCCAGAGCCACGAATGTTCTCGTGGAACAGGCTGGGTCGTTCCGCATTGGTTTGCTTCCGCTCCCGAGCATTCTTCAGGATCGCCGCGACCGAGCTGTACGAGCGGGTGCCCAGTACGAGAGCCCGTGCGCGGGCGGCATCGAGCCGTTCGGCGTCGTACCGCTTCGCCAGTCCGAGGATGCCGATACAGGAACGGAACCCCTGCCCGGGATGCGGGCGCGAACGAAGGATGATCTCGACCAACGCGGCGGTGTCATCGCCGATCGCCGCCGCCTCTCGCTGGATCTGTTCATGTGTCCAGTCGCGATAACGCCGGTGCGAACTCGGCATGTGCTCCGCGACGATGGTCGGACGATACGGGCGTAGGCCCCGCGCATGGGCCGCCACCAGCTTGCCGCGATGGAAGATCTCCACCGTCTTCGCTGTGATACGCGCGTCAACCTGTTCGCGAAGCAATCGGAATGGCACTGAATGGAAGTGCTTTCGATCTCGACGTGGTAGTCGAGGTTCGCCCGGCAGCGCTTCCAGTCCGCGTATTCATAAGGTGTGGCCGGCAGAGGCCCGAGCGCGGGGCGGTCGAGTTGCTCGAAGAGCGCGCGCCTTGTCGTGCTCTGGCCGCGCATCGGCCTGTCGTTGAGGTGATCGACCAGTTCCCTGGATCGCCTGGTTCAGTTCGGTCAGAGCGAAGAACCGGCGGTCGCGCAGGCGCGCCCGGATCCAACGCCGCACAACCTGAACGCGACTTCGACCTTGGCCTTATCGCGAGGCTTGTACGGATGCGCCGGAATCATCGCGGTGCCGTAGTGCGACGCCATGTCGGCGTAGGTGCGGTTGACCAGCGGTTCGTGGAAGCAGGCCCCGTGTAATCCCGGCGCGTAGATTGTCGCTGACGATCTGGCGTGGCACGCCGCCCATGAACGCCAGCACGCTCACGTGCGGGGCGATCCAGTCTGGTAACGACTGCGTCCAGGCCGCTTCCGCGAAAGTGTAGCTCGACGCGCCGAGCACGCCGATGAAGATCGCGGCCTCGCGTATTTCGCCGGTTCGCACCGTCAATTACTTTCATGGTGTGGCCGGCGAAGTCGACGAGGACCCGTTCGCCCGCCGTATGCACCTGGCGCAGCGTCGGCTTCAGCCGTTTGGCCCATTCGCGGTACAGGTCGCGGAACCAGGAGTAGCCAAATCCGTCCTGGCCGCCAGTTTCGCCTCGATATTCCTCCCAGAGCAGCGCCAGCGTCATGTTCGGCCGCCGCAACTCGCGATGCACCACCGCCCGGGCGAAGTAAGCGTCGCGGCGCGCCCACATTGCTTCTCCAGCGAGGCGTATGATGTCCTTACGTCATGATGACGGACCCCAACGGCACGATTTCGAATGAAGCCACGAGCACTCATACGAGTGATGATATGAGTGCTCGCACGCAACGGATTGAGGTAATCACCCGCGGCGAACGCCGGCGGCGTTGGTCGCCTGAACAGAAGCAGGCGATCGTTTTGGAAAGCCTGTCGTCGAATATCCCGCTGACGGCGGTTGCCCGGAAGCATGGGATCGGGCCGCGAAGCGGACCGATGCAGCGACAAGCGGTCAGCGCGCTCGGTACCGGGCTGCTTTATTCCTGGCGCACCAGTTGCTGACCCGGCGTCCGGGGGAAGTCGCGCGTTTCGCCCGTGTCGAGATGGCCGGTGAACTGCCTCGCCTCGCTGGCCCGATCGCCGCGCCAAACGGGCTGATCGAAATCGTTCTGCCGGGTGGGACATCAGTTCGTGTGGACGCCCTGGTGGACGAGTCAGCGCTGCGCCGTGTGCTCGTGGCGTTACGTGAATTCATGCGCGTCGCATGTTCACCGCTCCCGCGCCCTTACCGGACGACCCGGCGATCCCGCAACGGCTTCTGCTCGAAGCAATGGCGGAGATCGAACGGCCGCGGCTTCGCATCGCGGGCCTGGAACGCGCCCGCTTTGGCCGCCGTTCCGAACAACTCGGCGACGCGGCGCTCCAGCAAGAGTCCGAGGAACTGGAACAATCCCTGGCCGAGCAGTCGGCCAAACTGGAGGCGGTCGCGGCGGCCCTGGGGATCGCGGGGGAAACACAGGCGCCGGAGACCGCGCCCTCTCCGCCGCCTCCACCGAAGCGGAACCGCGGCGCGCTGCCACCGCATCTGCCCAGGATCGAGGTGATCGTCGATATCGAGGACAAGACCTGCCCCTGTCGCGGCGGCGGCTTGCATGTGATCGGCGAAGACCGCGCCGAGATGTTGGATTACATTCCGGCCCGGTTCCAGGTGCGGGTGATCCGCCGGCCGCGATATGGCTGCCGGGGCTGCGAGGAAGCAGTGGTTCAGGCCCCCGCGCCGGAGCGCCCGAGCCGGCTAACCGCCTTGGCGTGGCATCAGTCCGCTTCGCGGCCTGATTGATGGGGGCATGGCGACCGAGGCGCTGTTGGCCCATGTCCTGGTCAACAAATACAGCGACCACCTGCCGCTGTACCGCCAGTCCCAGATCTTTGCCCGCGAGGGCGTGACGCTGGATCGTTCCACGCTCGGCAACCGGGTGGGCCGCGCCTGCTGGTGGCTGGCGCCGTTGCACGAACTGATGCTGAGCACCGTGCTGTCCTCGCCCAGGGTGTTCGCTGATGACACGACATTGCCGGTGCTGGATCCCGGCGAGGGGAAAACGAAGACCGGCCGGCTGTGGTGCTACGCGGTGGACAACCGTCCTTGGCAGGGGCCCGGTCATCCGGTGGCGGCTTATGTCTACAGTGAGAACCGCAAGGCGGAGCATCCGGCTGTCCATCTCAAGGGCTTCCGCGGATTGCCGCAAACCGATGGCTACGCCGGGTTCATTCGCCTGGCCACCGCGGACGACGCGATTAAGCTCGCCTTCCGCCGGGCTCACACGCGACGCAAATTCCACGACATTCACGCCGCCACGAAATCCCGGATCGCGGAGGAGGCCTTGCTCCGGATCGCGGCGCTCTATGCGATCGAGACCAATATCAACGGTCAGGCGGCCGAGGAGCGCCAGCGTGCGCGACAGCAAAGCAGCCGCCCGCTGGTCGAGGCGCCGCATGCCTGGCTGAACGAACGGCTTGCACGGATCTCCGGCGGCTCCGCGCTTGCTCAGGCGATTCGTTACGCCCTGAACCACTGGGACGGACTTACTCTGTTCCTTGACGATGGACGCGTCGAACCGGGTACCAACCCCGTCGAACGCGCGATGCGGCCGCTCGCACCGGGACGGAACTATGTCCGGTCGCGAATTATGTGCAGTTCGGATCGTCGTCTCCCTCTAAATATGAGGCGAACGGCGGCTCTGCGAGCCTCACCGGGCTGTCGGTACCGCGCATGATCACGCCCTCCTTCTGGTCCCGCACCCAGACAGGAGATCCTGATGACCGGCGACATCAGTCTGCAAGCCCAGGCGCGTGCCTGGCTCACGCACAGCGTTCTGCAACCCCATGTGTCGAGATACGTCGAACACCTCGACCGAGGACGTTACGCACCAAACACGCGGCGTGTTTATCTTTGCTGCGTCGCGCATTTCGCCCTCTGGCTGACCCGGAACGAGGTCGCGATCGACGCGATTAATGAGTCCGCGGTCACCGGCTTCGTCTCAGGGCATTTGCCCCACTGCGATTGCTCGTACCCGGTGCGGCGAAGCGTTCATGATATCAGAGCGGCGCTCAATCGGTTGCTTGAGGCGCTGGGAGCTGACGGCATCCTTCCGTCGCGCGTCGTTCCCGCGGATCATGTCGGCACCGAACTCGCCCGGTTTGACGCCTTCATGCGGAACGCGGGAGGCCTCGCGGCCACCACCCGCGCGCGGCGATGCCGGATTCTCGGTGAATTCCTGGCCGGAGTGTTCGATGCCAGGCCGATTGTCATCGCAACGATCAAACCCCTTGCGATCCGGCGTTTCATCCTTCCGGAGAAGGAAGGCCGGAGTGCGGGCACCGTCAGGGTCATGGGCGGCGCCATCGGTTGCTACCTCCGGTTTCGCGCCGTGGCTGGTGACGATATCAACGGATTATGCGCCGCCATCCCGCGCGCGGCTCACTGGCGTTTGGCATCGTTGCCAGATGTTCTTTCCGACGCTGAGATCGCCGAACTGCACCGCTCGTTTGACACACCGTTTCCGTCCTGGCGACGAGCTTATGCGATGGTTCGATGCCTGACCGATCTCGGCCTGCGTTGCGCCGATACCGCGGGATTGCGGCTGGAAGACATCAACTGGGGTGCCGGCACTATCCGCGTCGCGGGAATCAAAACCCGCCGCGTCGATGTCCTTCCGCTGCCGGCCACGACCGGCGCGGCGATCGTCGCCTATCTGCGGGACGAGCGGCCGCCAACTTTGGACCGGGCCCTGTTCGTTCGCCATGTCGCGCCTTTCGATACGCCGGTCGGCAAAGACGTGGTCCGGCGAGCGGTTCTCGCGGCGTACCGGCGATGCGGATGGACCCGGACACGGGTTCACATTCTCCGGCACAGCGTCGCGAGCAGATTACTCCGGGCCGGCACGCCGATGAAGGAGATCGCCGATATTCTGCGTCATCGGAGCCTCGACACTTCGGTGATTTACACAAAGGTTGACCTGACGAGACTGGCTTCGGTCGCGTTGCCCTGGCCCGGGAGCGTGTCGTGACCCAGGTCCGCTCCATGATCGCCCGGGCCAACGATTACCTGGCTGAACGGCGACAACTCGGCTTCGACCTCACGATCCAGGGCAGCCAGATCAAAACGTTCGCCCGCTTCGTTGATGAGTCCGGTCACACCGGACCACTGACAATCCAGGTCGTTCTCGGCTGGGTAAAAGGAAGGGCAAAGAGTGCCACTCCGTTCTCCTGGGCGCGGCGACTCGAGACCCTTCGACCTTTCGCCAGATATCTGACAGCGTTGGATCCAGTCACCGAGTTTCCGAAGACCGCGATCTTTGGTGGGGCTCATCGGCGGCTCACGCCGCATATTTATTCCGGTGTCGAGATAGGCGAACTCATGGCCGCCGCGCGATGTTTACCGCCGGCAGGTACATTGCGGCCGATTACCTACGAGACAATCTTCGGTCTGATCGCCGCGACAGGGCTGCGCATTTCGGAAGCCATGCATCTGAGATGTGGCGATGTCGATCTCGAACAGGATCTCCTTACGGTTCGGAAAACGAAATTCTGTAAGTCCCGGCATGTTCCACTGCATGCGACCACCGTCGCCGCGCTACGGCGCTATCTGGAAGCGAGGACACGTCATGGCGACGCCGGCGCGGATGCCCCCATGTTCTTATCAACACGGGGACGCCAGCTTTCAACGGGGATGGTTCATCACGTCTTTCAGAAGCTTCGCGCGCGACAGAGCTGGATCAACCGCGGCGCACACCCCGAGATTCGCATCCACGATCTGAGACACACCTTCATCTGCCGGCGCGTCCTGCTTTGGCAAGACAGTGGCGCCGATATCGACAACGCGATGGCGGCGCTTTCGACCTACGTCGGTCACGTCAAAATATCCGACACCTATTGGTATCTCACCGGCATTCCCGATCTCATGGCGGTCGCGGGCCGGCGCTTCGAAGATTTCGCGGCTGTCGCGGAGCAAGACAGTCATGAGTGACCCGGTCCCGGCACCGTCCTTCCCCGCTTTGCTCCAGCGATTTTTCATCGAGCACCTGGCACACCATCGAGCTGTCAGCCCGTGTACCGTCGCCGCCTATCGGGATACGTTCCGGCTCCTGTTGGGTTTTGTCGAGGCGAAGATGGGCAAGGCACCAACGGCAATCGCGATGACCGACCTCGACGCTGATTCTGAACTTCCTCGATCATCTGGAGAAAGATCGTAAAAACACCGTGCGTAGCCGCAACGCGCGGCTGGCGGCATTGCGGTCATTCCTGAAATACGCCGCGCATCACGACCTCATCGCGCTCGCCGTTATCGAGCAGGCGCTGTCCGTCCCGATGAAGCGGTTCGAGAAGCCGATGCTCGGCTTTCTGACACGCGAGGAGATGCGGGCGATCCTTGAGGCGCCCGATGCCAACACCTGGGCCGGCCGTCGCGACCGGGCTTTGTTCAATGTCATGTACAACACGGGTGCCCGTGTGTCGGAAGCGGTCGGTCTTCGCAATCAGGACATCGTCATCGCCGATGGGTCAGCGGCCGTTCATCTCCTGGGGAAAGGACGCAAACACCGGAGCGTGCCGCTCTGGAAACCCACCATCGTGCTATTGCGGGACTGGATGAAGCGATTGAGTGATTCCCGGCCAGAGGCGTTCCCGTTTCCAAACAGGAACGGGGGACGGCTGACACGCTCGAACGTCACGCAACGCCTGGATCTCTCGGTTGTAAGCGCCACGCAGAGCCAGTCTGGGCTCAACGGACGCTCGATATCACCGCACACGATCCGCCACACCACCGCCATGCACATGCTTCAATCCGGCGTCGACATCACGGTGATCGCGCTCTGGCTCGGCCATGAGAGTCCGGCGACCACGCACATGTATCTGGAGGCGGACCTCTCAATGAAGGAGCGTGCTCTCTCCCGATTGCAGCCGATCGAGACCATGAACACGCGTTATCGGCCGCCGGATCCGCTGATGCGCTTCCTCCAGAGCCTCTGAATTATGTCCATGTCGTCGGCGTGTGAAATCGCCGGCGGCATTGGGTCGCCAACATGAACTGCACATAATTCGCGACCGGACATAGTTGCGTCTATGTAAACATTTACATAGACGGAAGAACGCCTTGTTCGCAGGCTCCGACAACGGAGGGCGGCACTGGGCGATCATCGCCACGCTGATCCACACGGCGAAGCTGAACGATGTCGATCCGTTGGCCTGGTTGACCGATGTGCTGGAACGCATCGTGTCGGGCCGCACCAAACAACTTCAACTCGACACGTTGCCGCCGTGGAACTGGAAAGCGGAAAAAGAAGTTGGGGCGGCAGCCACCGGACAGACCTTGAGCCGAAAACACAATCGACCCATCGAGCCGCAATCGTTCAGCGTACTTCATCATGACGTAAGCGGACCATAAGCCGGTCAGCCAAACAATGTGGGCGCGCCGCGACGCTTACTTTCATCCCGCGCTTGAACACTGAATAGAACCCTTCAACCGTGTTCGTATGGATCGGGCCGCGCCCGTATTCACCCTTGCTGTGAGTGACGTAATCATGTTCGGTGAAATGCTTGCCCATATGCGTGTACTGGCCAGCTTCATCGGTCATGATGTGCGCGCCACTGCTCACATGCGCCTTGATGATCGGCAGCAGATCGGCAGCGGCGGTTCCTTCAACGTGGAACGAGCGAGAACGCGCCCTCGGGACGGCGCTCAATCAAGGTCATGACCGCATGCTTATGAGCAAACCCACGGCGAACCGACATATCTTTCTTCTTTCCGATGAAGGTTTAGTCAATCTCGACGATCGCGCCTTCGCCACCCATCGGACTCAGGTCGCCGCTTGCCATGGCCGCGCGGATGCGATGCTCCATGAACCAGGCGGTTTTATACGTTACGCCAAGCATGCGATGCATCTGATGCGTGGACATCCCCTTCTTGCCGGACGCCATCAAATGAACCGCCAGCCACCATTTGGACAGCGGCACCTTGGAACGCTCGAAAATCGTGCCGACCGTCACCGTGAACTGGCGTTCGCATCCACCGCAGTAATACAGGCCGGGACGTGCCGATTTTCCCGACACCTTACCAATCCGTTCCAGCGACTGACAGCGTGGGCAACGGGCGCCATGTGGCCACATAACCGCTTCCATCGCTTCGCGGGCGGCGTTGTCATCGGTAAAGGCGGGGGCTTGTAGATCGGCGCGGGCCATTGGGGTATCTCCTGATGACCGGCATCATAGCCCTAGCCTTACGTTTGTCAACTATATAATTTCCGAACGGAAATGAGTCGGCGAACATCCCAGGACTGCTTACCGCCGCTACGAGGCCGGAAGGTCCTCAATATGGTGGCAACACACCATCCGGTGCCGTGAAATGCGCCGCGACAAAATGATTCTGGCGGGCCATCCCGCACGGACGACTACCCTGCTGCCGGTGGTTGAGCGCGTTCGACGTCGCCGACGGAACTCGCATCTTTGATAGTATAAGGTTCTCTATATGCTCGCCTTAGTTGCATATTGAATTTTATTTTTGCAGTTTGGTGGTTCTCTCTGGGTTATCTCGCGCAGCACGGGTGCCCTGATCAATGAAATAGCAGTCCCCGATCATTCGTATTGAGCACAGAGCACTCGGATTGACCGCCGCGGCCGTGGCATGTATGGGTGCAAAGCGATTGGTTCTTGTACGATTGAAACTGGTTGCTTCGACTGATCGAGAAAAGATCGAACAGCAACGAGGGGGATACATGTGGCGACGCTTGCTTCGATCCGCATCAGCGTTTTGGTGGGGCCGGGGGCGATCAGCCGTTCCCGGAAGACTTCGCAATACCGCCCTCCCGGCCACGTCGACAATGGCTTCAGCTTAAGTGGCTGATCCAGTGGCTTCAATCTCCATGATCGACGTGAAACGACTTTATCGTTCCTTGCTCTACGTTCGACGGGTCGAGGAAGAGGTCGCGCGGATCTATCCCAGCGACAAGATCAAGAGCCCGGTTCATCTGGCGATCGGTCAGGAGGCGATCTCGGTCGGGGTGTGCGATGTGTTACGCCCCGACGATGTCGTGGGTGGAACCTACCGCGGCCACGCCACCTATCTCGCAAAGGGCGGCGACCTGGGCGGCATGATGGCGGAAATGTACGGCAAAGTGACCGGGTGTGCCCGCGGCAAGGGTGGATCGATGCATCTGATTGGCATGGACCACCTGGTGCTTGGTTCATCTGCGGTCGTCGGTACGACCATTCCGGTGGCAACGGGCTATGCGCTCGCCTTGAAGCGATCCGAGCGTGGCCAGGTGGCCGTGACCTTCTTCGGAGACGGTGCCACGGAAGAAGGCTGCTTCTATGAGAGCCTGAACTTCGCGAAGCTACACGCGTTGCCGATCTTGGTCGAGGGCTTCGGCGTGCCGGCCCACCGGATTGAAGATGGTGACGTGTTCGCCATCCGTGCGACCGCGGCCGCTTCAATCGAGCGGATACGCGCCGGCAACGGGCCGGAGTTGCTCGAATGCGTGATCTGCCGCTGGCGCGAGCATGTCGGGCCGAACGAAGACTTCGACCAGAACTACCGCGGTGCGAGCGAACGCGACCCGTGGTTAGAGCACGATCAGGTGCCGCGCCTGGCCGCGATGCTGTCAAAATCCGAGTGCGCAATGATCGCGACGGAAATCGATGCCGCGATCGCCGAGTCGGTCCGCTTCGCCGAGGAAAGTCCATTCCCTTCCATCGACGAACTGCATGCGCATGTTTATGCCGCCTGAGACCAGGTCCCTCCGCTACGTCGACGCCCTGCGCGAGGCCGTCGCACAGGAAATGGAAAGGGATCCATCCGTTTTTGTGATGGGCCTGGATGTCGACGATCATAAAGCGATCCAGGGCTCAACGCGTGGTCTGCTGGCACAGTTCGGACCCGAGCGCGTGTTCACCACGCCTTTGTCGGAAGATGCGATGACCGGCGTGGCGATCGGTGCCGCGATGGCCGGTATGCGGCCGATCCATGTGCATATTCGCATGGACTTCCTGTTGTTGTGCATGAATCAGCTAATAAACATCGCGGCCAAGGCGCACTACATGTATGGCGGCAGCGTATCGGTGCCTCTGGTGGTGCGCAGCATGATCGGCAAGTCCTGGGGACAGGGCGCGCAGCACAGTCAGGGATTGCATTCGCTGTTCGCTCACGTGCCGGGACTTAAGGTCGTGCTGCCGTCCAATGCGCACGATGCCAAGGGCTTGATGATCGCTGCCATCCGCGACAATAACCCGGTCATCTTCGTCGAGCATCGGCTGTTGTATGGCCTGGAGGCATTCGTTCCGGAGGCATCGTTCACCGTGCCGTTCGGCAAGGCGCGGATCACCCGTTTGGGCAGCGACATAACTATCGTGGGCATTTCCAATATGCATGTGGAAGCGTTACGCGCGCACGAGCTTCTTAGCGAGGTCGGCATCGAGGCGGAAGTGATTGATCCGATCACCCTGGTACCATTAGATATTGATACGATTGTGGCGTCCGTTCGGCGTACTGGGAACCTGCTGGTGGTCGATAATGCCTGGACGAGTTGCGGCGCAAGCGCCGAGATCGTTGCCCAGGTGATCGAGACGATCGGCGCGCGGACAGGAATCGGGGTGAAACGGATGGGTTTCGCACCGACAACCTGCCCGACGACTCCATCGCTGGAGGAACTGTTCTACCCCAACCCGGCAACGATCGCCGCCACGGTCCACGCCATGCTCCGCCCCTCAGCGGCACTGTGGAGCCCGGACCCGGAGCGTTGCCGGATGGCGCATCATGTGAACTTCAAAGGGCCGTTCTGAATGACTGTTGGAGTTCGCTAACCGATGTTCTACGCACTCGCGGCGTCTTCCTGGGGTCAGGAAGAAATCGATGCCATGCAGCAAGTAATCAGCGGTGGCTTCTTCACCATGAGCGAGAACGTCAAGGCGTTCGAGCACGAGTTCGCGACGTATTTCGGCAAGCGTTATGGCGTGATGGTCAACTCCGGCTCGTCGGCCAATCTGATCGCCGTGGCTGCGCTATGCTACAAGAAGGACCGGCCGCTGCAGCGCGGCGACGAGGTCATCGTGCCCGCGATTTCCTGGGCGACGACCTATCATCCACTGCAGCAATACGGTTTGAAACTGCGTTTCGAACCGTATTGCTG
>Ga0193753_10003694_pt1 | contig 11203 bp, 8 predicted proteins | sample H1c2metaG_FD_144925 | JGI IMG/M metagenome (GOLD analysis project Ga0193753, IMG submission 144925) | Soil microbial communities from a riparian zone of the East river system, Colorado, United States - H1c2 | ecosystem: Environmental > Terrestrial > Soil > Riparian zone | place: USA: East River... | reverse complement strand
ATCGCGGCCTGCGAGTGACGTCCGGGCCATCCACCCCCTGATCGAGCCGGTCCGGGTCAGCGAGTGGGTCAGCGGCGTCACGCCGGAGGCGGAGAACGGTGAGCAGGCGACCCTGGGAGGTCGATCCCTTCCTGGCTCGGCCGTACGTCGGCGGCCCGTAGCGTCCCCGAGCAGGCGCGGGGTTGGGCCGTGCTCGTCGGCATCCCTGGCGGGCGACCCGGGATCGGACAGGTCAGTGTGCGGCTGCTCAGAACGATTGCTCGCACAGGCCGCCAATGCAGCGCGAGGTGTAGTCGGCGCCCGGATCGTAGCCGCAGCAGTCGGCGTCTTCCTCGCACGCGTCCTCCGACATGAGGGACGCGCAGCAGCGCGTGTATGACTCGCCGCTGGGGGAGATCTCGCCGAAGCAGACGGCGCCCTCGCAGCACTCTCCGTCGTTGCAATCGCGGGTGTCGAGCGGGAGGCACTCCGCGCTGGAGACGCAGACGCCGTCCTCGCATGTCTCGTCCGACGCGCACGTCTCGGTGGAGACGCTCGGCATGCCGGCGATCACCTCGCAGGTGACGACGTCGTTCCCTTCGCAGCGGGGCGGGTCGCTCGGGTCGCAGTCTTCCGACTCACCCGCGCCGTCGCACGGGATCTCACCGCGTTCGAACTCCTCGGCCAGCTCGCCGCAGCTGCTCGACTCGAGGCACGAGGCCTCGCCCGCGGTCGTCAGCGACTCGCACAGCGTCGGGCACGGATCCTCGCCGCCCGGGGGCGCTCCGCACTCGTCGATCCGGTCGGCGCAGATCGACGCACAGCTCGTGGCACCACCTTCGTCCCCACCGCTGTCCCCGTCTCCGTCCCCGACTTCGTCGCCGTCGTCGTCGGCATCCGACGAGCCGCCACAGGCGGGGGACGCGAGTAGAAGGGCGATCGTCGCGAGAGAAAGAGCGCAGCGGAATCCCGAGAGGAGGGAGTGCATGTGATTCCTGTCGCTGGAGGCACACGGATGCGTGTGTCATCCCTGGATGCAGACAGCGCCAAACGGTTGCAGCGAAAAATGCATCCGGGGGCGAGCCAAACAACCGACCTCGCGGCGCGTCACCGTCGGCGATGGTCGGCCGGCGGGAACCCTACACGGCCGGCGACCTGGTCCCCACTGGGCGAAGGCCATGATCTGGTCGACCAGCCGGGCGCCGACCACCACGCCCTCCCTCGGTGGTCAGGTTGAAGGTCTGCGGCCGTTCGGCCCGGTGGCATCAGGGCCGAGGTGACATACCATCGCTGGATGCGACGCTTCGTGACGCTGGGAGGGGGCGGGTTCTCGATGGAGCCGGAGAATCCGCTCCTCGATGACTTTCTGCTCGGGCTGACAGGTGTGGCGCGGCCGCGGGTCTGCTTCGTGCCGACCGCAGGCGGTGACAGCGACAACTACATCATGCGCTTCTATCAGGCGCTCGCGCGCAAGACGGAGGCTTCGCACCTGACGCTGTTCAATCGCGCGATCCGGGACATCGGCGCGTTCGTCCGTGGACACGACCTGATCTTCGTCGGCGGGGGGAACACGGCCAACATGCTCGCGGTGTGGCGGGTCCACGGAGTCGTCGATGCGCTGGCCGCGGCGGCCGACGCCGGCGTCATCCTGGCAGGCGTGTCGGCGGGCGCCCTGTGCTGGTACGAGGCCGGCGTGACCGACTCGTTCGGTCCGCATCTCGATGCCCTCGACGCTCTGGGCTGGCTGCCGGGCGGCTTCTGTCCGCACTACGACGGCGACCCGCTGCGGCGGCCCGTGACCCATCGCCTGGTGGCCGAAGGGCGCCTCGGAACCGTCCACGCGGCCGACGACGGCGCCGCGCTCGTGTGGGAAGACGGGAAGCTCGTCGCGGTCGTCAGCTCGCGCCCCGACGCTCGCGCCTATCGCGTCGAGCGGGATGTCAGCGGCGCCGCGGTCGAAACCGCGCTGCCGGCTCGTTACCTCGGGTGAGGCCGCGCGTCGCCGTGCCACGATCCATATCGACATGCAGCGAGGCTGCCCTCGCGGTCCTCCTCGCAATCCTCGCGGCTCCGGGTTGCTCACCATCGCCGGCCACGAGGCCCCAGCCCACCGTGCCCGCGGCGGCGCCGGGCTATCCGGTGCCCCCTGACGTGGAGCGGCTCCTGGACGACGACGCCGGCTTCGCTCGGTTCGCGCGGGTCCTGCGCGGTGACCTCGAGAGGCGGCTGGCCCGGCGCGACTTCCCGCGCGATGCGCGCAAGGCCGACCTGTTCGATCTGGCGGTGCTCGACGCCCTCGACGGCGACTGGGAGAGCGCCGACCGGCGCGTGCGAGAGGTGATGGCGCTCGAGGACGAGCCGGCGGCGAAGCTCATGACCGGACTCACGATCCGCGTGTGGGCGGAGGCCCGGCGCGCGGGTGGTGATCCTTCCGCCGGGTTCCGCCGCGCCCTCGAGGTGGCGGTCGCGGCGATGCCGCGCGAGGTGGTGCGCGAACAGCTCGCCATGCTCGAGGCGATGGGCCGGGTGTTCTCGCTCGACGCGTGCAGGGCGCTGGTGAAGGAGCACATCGGCCCCGACGCGGCCGATGGCTCGATCGCGCGCGAGCAGGCGTCTGCCCTGGTGTTCCAGCGCTACGCCGTCCAGCATCTGGTCCCGGTGGGCGCGGTGATCGTCGACGTGCTGGCCGCGCCGGGATCGGCGGGTCATTGACCGCGACCCGGCGGCCAGCTCGAGTCGCGTCGCTACTTCGCGCTGGCGCTACCGGCTGAGCCCGGCCGGGCCAGGGCCGGGGGCTCCATGGCAGCATCCGTGGCCCGGTCCGTCATCGTTGAGAGCTACCGAGTTGCCATGGTCCTCGACCCGCGACGCTCGTATGAGATGGAGGGGGCGAGCCTTCCGTTCGCGGTCCGTCCTGAGCACCGCAGGCACCGCCGACCCTCGGAATCGGCGGTTTGTTCGTCCTGTACTCTCACCTTGGCCTCGAGGCTCAGAGTCTTGGCGATCTCCAGCATCTGCTGCGTGCCGATGGACAGCGTCTTCACGCGCTGCTCGACGTCCACGTCCAGCCCGAGATCGGACGCCACCTTGCGGGCGTGCTCGCGCTGCTTGCGATCGTCGATCATCCCGGCGACGGTGTGCGCGCGGCCGACGAAGATGCTGTCGGCCACGGTCATGCTCGGGACCAGCGACAGCTCCTGGTAGATGGCCACGATGCCGAGGGCGTTGGCCTCCTGCGGCGAGGCCGGGCGCACGGCGCGACCAGAGAGCGTCACCGAGCCCAGGTAGTCGGAGTGCACGCCGGAGAGGATGTTGATGAGCGTGCTCTTGCCGGCGCCGTTTTCGCCCGCCAGCACGGGGACGTCGCCCGAGACGGCGTCGAGGTCGACACCGTGGAGGTGACCCGGCCGAAGGCCTTGCGGATGCCGGCCATGCGCACCAGCGGCGCCGCCGCGGTCGCGACGCTCGGGGCGGTCATGGGTTTCCTCGATCCCGGTGTGGCTCCCGGCAGGGGCGCATGCCTCGAGGCTCCAATCGCAAAACGCGCCTTCAGCGGTATTTTGCGCATGCAGCGCAAAGGACAGCGCGGGACGTTCTGCAAGCGCTGTCTTTTTCCTCGCGCCAACGACGTCCGGGACCGTCCCGCCCACGCGGGCTCGCGCGGTGACCGCGGGGTAGCGCGCGAGTGGGTCTATAGTGTGACCACCTCGGACCATGCAGGCGAAGGACAAGGAGGCGGCCGAGCAGGAGATCGGCGAGCTCCTCGAGCGGGGTGACCTCGAGGGAGCCGCCACCAAAGTCATGCGCAGCTACGGACCGCAGATCCTCGCCTATCTCCGCGCCGTCTTGCGCGACAAGGACGCCGCGGCCGAGGGCTTCTCGCAGTTCGGAGAGGGCGTATGGAAAGGGATCGGCAAGCTTCGCGGACAATCGTCCGTCCTCACGTGGTCGTATGGCGTCGCGTGGGGCGCGGTTCGCCGCCTCAGGCGCGACCCGTTCCGACGGAAGGCCCGTCGCCTGGACACCTCTCAGCTGTCGCAGCTCGCCGCCGAGGTTCGCACAAGCACCAGCCCGTACCGCAAGACCAACGTCAAGGACGCCGTGGCGCGGCTGCGCGAAAGCCTGGCCGCTGACGAACAGACGCTGCTCATCCTGCGGGTGGACCGAAATCTCTCCTGGAAGGACGTGGTGCAGGTCTTCACTACCGAAGGCGAGCCCGTCGACGAGGCGGCGCTGCGGAAGCGGTTCGAGCGCATCAAGACCAAGCTGCGCAAGCTGGCAACCGAGGAGGGCTTCCTCGGGCCCAGAAGCTGATACAGGCACTCCAGGACATCGGCGTAACATCCTTGCCGGGCGGGTGCAGGGCGAAGGAGGTCGACATCGTGCCGCAGCAGCCGGATAGCCCCATCGAGGTCCACGCCGAGACGGGGTTGCCGGAGTCGCCGAACACGTTCGACGACTTGCTCGTGCAGCTGGCACGCACCCCGGACGAGACGGACCTCGGCGCGAACGTAGCTCCGGGCGTCTCGTTCGTGGGCCGGTTCGAGATCATGCATCTCCTCGGTCGCGGCGGCTTCGGCGTCGTCTACCAGGCCCGCGACACCGAGCTCGGTCGCCACGTCGCGGTCAAGCTCGTGCGACCCGACAGGCTCGAGGAACAGGCACCGGCCAACCGAACCTGGCTGCTCGACGTGTTTCATCGCGAGGCCGAGGCCGCCGCCAAGCTCAACCACCCCAACATCATCACCATTCACGACTACGGCACGCACCAGGGCGTTCCCTACCTCGTGCTCGAGCTTCTCGTGGGGGAGACGCTCGCCCGTCGCCTACAGCGGGCCTCCATCCTCCGCTCGGAGGCGATGGCCATTCTGGCCCAGATCTGCCGCGGCCTTCAGCACGCCCACGCCGCCGGCGTGATCCACCGCGACCTCAAGCCGGGAAACGTGTTCCTGCGCGAGGATGGCCACGTGAAGATTCTCGACTTCGGGCTCGCGCACGTGGCCGAGGCGCTCACGGCCGGCGCGGGGCGGCAAGCGCTCGCCGGCGGGACCCCCGGTTACATGGCGCCCGAGCAGCGACGCGGCGAGCACGAGGACGAGCGGACCGACCTCTTCGCGTGCGGGGTCATTCTGTTCGAGATGCTGTGCGGCCACTTGCCCTCCGAAGCGACCGAGCGCGAACAGATGGTCGGCATCCCCGCGGACCTGGTCGCGATCGCGGAGCGGTCGCTCGCGGTCGATCCCGTGGACCGCTACCCGAGCGCGCAGGAGCTGGGCGAGGCGCTCCTCCAGGTGGCGCAGCGCAGCGGCGCCGCCCTGCCCCAGCAGCCGTATCGGTACCTCGAGCAGTTCACCGAGGCGGACGCCCCATGTTTCTTTGGTCGTGAGCGCGAGGTCGCGCGGCTGTCGCAGATGCTCGCGGCGCGGCCGTTCGTGGCGCTGGTGGGCTCCTCGGGGGCAGGAAAGAGCTCCCTCGTGCACGCCGGGCTGGTGCCGCGCCTTCGTCGCGAGCGGACCTGGACGGTCGTCGTCATGCGGCCCGGCGGCGTGCCGCTCCAGCACCTGCACGAGCGTCTCGTGGAGGTGTGCACCGAGGAGCGGGTCGTGCGTCTCCTTCCCGACGCGGACGCCCTGGTCGAGGCGCCCGGGCGCGCCGGACGCCTGCTTCGCGCCCACGCACGCGCGACCGGCACGCCCATCCTCCTTGTCGTCGATCAGCTCGAGGAGCTGGTGACGCAAGTCCACACCGCCGCCGTCAGGCGGGCGTTCGCCGAGGCGATCCTGTCACTGGCCGATGATGCCGCCGCGCCCATCCGGGTCGTGGCGACGGTGCGCGGCGACTTTCTCGGCAAGCTGACGCGGAACGCCGAGCTCTCCGAGGCGCTGGCCAAGAACATGGTCCTCCTCGGCCCGCCCGACGCCGCCGGGCTGGCCGAGACGCTGCGAGGCCCTGCCGCGCTCCTCGGCTACGAGTTCGAGCCAGGCCTGGTCGATGAGATGGTGGCTGCAGTGGCCGACGAGGCCGCCCCGCTACCGCTGCTCCAGCTCGCCGCGAGCCGGCTGTGGGAGCGGCGCGACGAGACCCGCCGGCGTCTGTCCCGCGCGGGGCTGGCGGCGGCGGGGGGCGTGGCGGGGATCCTCGCCGCGCACGCCAACCAGGTCCTCGACGGGCTCGCGGGCCGGGACGAGGTCACCATCGCGCGCCGGATCCTCTGCGAGCTGGTGACCGACGAGGGGACGCGGCGTCGGGTTGGACTGGAGGAGGTCCTGGCCCGCTTCGAGGATCCCGGCGCAGCGGCGCGCGTCCTCGAGCGCCTGGTGTCCGGACGCCTGGTCACGTCCTACCGCGTGGAACGGGGCGAGTGGGTCGAGCTCGCCCACGAGTCGTTGATCGCCGGCTGGACGCTGCTGGAGGGGTGGCTCGACGAGGACCGGACCGACCGCCAGTTCCGCGAGCGATTGCTCGCCGCCGCGACGCTGTGGCAGGAGCGACAAAAGCCACGGGAGCTCCTGTGGCGCGGCGAGACGCTCGACGAGGCCCTGCGGTGGCGCCGGCGGTACCGGGGGTCGGTCAGTCAGGCGGAGCAGGCATTTCTGTCGCGCGCCGAGGTGCGGGCCCATCACGCGCGGCGGGTGCGCCGCCGCCTGCTCATCGGGGGCGCCGCCGTCGCCGTCGCGGTCACCCTGAGCTCTCTGTTCACGGTGCGGGCCTACCGCGCCGCCGCCCAAACGGCGCGCCTCCGCGAGATCGTGAGAACAGCGGGAGCCGCCGACGATCCTCTGCTCGGCGCGCTGATCCTCGCCGAATTCTTGGGCCAGCCCGAGCCCCCCGGAGGCGTGGCCGCGGCGGTGCAGGTGGCGGCCCAGCCCATCCCGCTTTCGGTGTACTCCGGCCACGAAGCCTCGGTGACGGCGGGCGCGTTCAGCCGCGACGGCAAGTGGGTGGCGACAGGAGGGTCGGATGGCCAGGTGCACGTGTGGCGCGCCGACGGCACGGGAAGCCCGATCGTCCTTGGGGGACACGAGGACACGATCCGTTCGGTGGAGTTCAGCCCGGACGGGGGGCGCGTCCTGACCGCGTCGGAAGACAACACGGCGCGCATCTGGCGCGCCGATGGCACCGGCGGGCCCATCGTTTTTCCCCACGCCGATTGGGCACGATTCACCCCGGACGGCGCCCACGTGGCCGGCAGCAAGCTCTCGCGTGAGGGCGGCGTCTTTTTGCGCATCTGGCAGGCCGATGGGCGCGGGGAGCCGGTGGTGTTCCGGCACGGCGGTACGGTCGAGTCATGGGGATGGGACATCAGCCCCGACGGAAGCCGGGTGGTCGCCACCGGAGCGGATGGCGTTGGTCTCTGGCGGGCCGCCGACGGAACCCCCATCCTTTTCCGGCCCGGAGAGGCCCTGGACGCCCGGTTCAGCCCCGATGGTTCTCGCATGCTCACCATGCACCAAGGGGGACGGCGGATATGGCGCGCCGACCTGACAGCGCCGGTGGATCTCCCCGGGCCGCGTGGTGGGGCCCAGTTCAGCCCGGATGGACGGCGCGTTGTCTACCAAAGGGGCCGCGGCCTCGCCATGGTTTCAGCCGACGGGACGGGAACCGTGATGGAGCTGTCCGGCGCTGCTGTGGGTGTCTATTCGCAAATCGCCTTCAGCCCCGACGGTTCGCGCGTGCTGACGCTTGCCGGCGGCGATCAAGGCGACGGCGCCCATCTGTGGTGGGCCGACGGGACCGGGGACCCGATCGTCTTGCCCGTGCAGGGCTCGGTGACAGGTGGCTACTTCAGCCACGACGGAACGCGGGTTCTCACGACCAGCGACGACGGCACGGCGCGCGTCTGGGCGGTGGGCGATCCGCCGGGCGTTCGCTTCTTCCGCGGGCACAGCGAGCGAATCGAGAGCATACGCGTGAGCCCGGATGGAAGGCTTCTTGCCACCGCGTCCCAGGACGGCACGGCGCGCCTCTGGCCCCTGGGCGGGGGCCCGCCGGTCGTCCTGGGGAAGATGGGCGGACCCCCGTTCTTCCAGGCCGCCTTCAGCCCCGACGGGAGTCGCGTGGCGACGGCAGGGGGCGACGGCGTTCGTGTCTGGCCCATCGGCGGCGGGGAGCCGCTCGCCCTCCCCGTCGATGGTCTCGATGGTTTCACCAACGACGTCGCCTTCAGCCCCGACGGCGCCTGGCTCGCAGCCGCCCGGATACATCCGCCCCTGCAGACCATCGTGGCCCGCTCCGACGGCTCTGGTGAGCCCATCACGCTCGAGGGAGGGGGCGTGTACGTGTCGTTCAGCCCCGACGGCACGCATCTGGTCGCCGGTGGCGCGGAAGAGCGGGTCCGGGTCTGGCGCACGGATGATTGGGCGGCACAGCCTGTGGTCCTCCAACTCTCGAGTGCGTTGATCTATCAGCCCGTCTTCCATCCGCGGGGCTCGATGATCCTGGCCGGCAGCTGGTCCACCAACCAGGTGATGCTCTTTTCGCTGGATGGCCGCGAGCTGATAGACCTGCGGAGGCCAGGCGGCGGGGTGGTGGCGTGGAGCCCGGACGGCGAGCTCATCGCCAGTGGGCTCAAGGACGGCTCCGCGCGCATCTCCCGGCTCGACCAAAGCGGCGAGACCGTCGTCCTCCGCGGCCATCAGGCCCTCGTGAGCGCTGTCGCCTTCACGCCCGATGGTCGCCGCCTGGCCACCGCCTCCTCGGATGCGACCGCTCGCCTCCGGCTCATCGACTGGGGTGAGCTCGTCCATGCCCTCCGCGCTGCGACGACCGCCTGCCTCACCCCGGACCAACGCGTGACCTACCTCGACGAATCGCGCAGGAAAGCCCGCGCCGCCTGGGAATCCTGCGAGCGCCGCTTCGGCCGCGCGCACTGACCCCGAAAAGGACGGTCACAAGCCGCTCGAGCGGGATCTCAGTCTTCAGGAGAGGTGAATCATGGACACACTGAAGGACGACGTGAGGGTCAACGACTCCGCGGTGCGACGCACCGTCGAGATCGGCGGGGTCATTGCGCTGCTGCTCGCAGGGGCCTGCGAGACGTTCGAACCGGAGGGCTCGCTCGACGTGGCCGAGGCCGGCCTTGGCGATGATCGCGTCGCGGCCGTCGCGCGGTCGGTCAGCGCCCATGGCCGGAGATGTCCGGTGGTGACGCGACTGGCCGAATTCGGTACCGACGACTTCGTCACCGGGAGCACGATCGGTCCCGACGGGGCGCTCTACGTGACGGACGGGAGGGCCGGCGAGGTGCTGCGCATCGATCGCCGTGACGGCCGTGTGAGCACGTATGCGACCGGGTTCCCGCCAAAGGCGTTCCAGGAGGGCAGCATCGGCGGACCGGTCGATGTCGCGTTCATGGGTCGAACGGCCTACGTGCTGGTCTCGCTCGTGAGCGGTGAGTACTTCGGCGAGCCGTTCGGCGACCCGCAGGCGAAGAATGGCCTCTACCGCATCGAACCCGACGGCACCCACACGCTCGTGGCCGACCTCGGTCAGTGGTCGATCGACAACCCGCCGCAGCCGGCCTTCTTCATCAACACCGGCTTGCAGTTCGCGATGGAGCCCTACTGGGGTGGGTTCCTGGTGACCGACGGGCACCACAACCGGGTGCTGTGGGTCGGCCGGCACGGGTCGATCCACGAGCTCGCCACGTTCGGGAACGTGGTGCCGACGGGAATCGAGGTGACCGCCGGCCACGTCTTCGTCACCCAGCTGGGCCCGATCCCCCATCATCCGGAGGACGGCAAGGTCTTCACCTTGGGCGCTGGACGGGAGCCGCACGAGGTGGCCAGCGGGGCGAGCATGCTCATCGACGTCGAGCGGGGACCGCGGGGCAAGCTCTACGGACTCTCACAAGGTCAGTGGGACGGTGTCGAGGAGGGCTCCCGGGCCGAGCCGAACACCGGCCGGTTGGTCGTCGTGGGACGTCACGGTGACCTGACGCCCGTCATGGACTGCGACGGCCAGGAGCTCGTGCTGGACCGCCCCGTGTCGGTGGAGTTCGTCGGGAACACCGCGTACGTCGTGTCGGTGACCGGAGTCGTCTATCGAGTCAACGACCTCTGACGGCCGGGTCACCAGCTCGCCGGTGCCCTCGGCCCGCCCCGCTTCGAGTCGGTCGAGGCCGCTCGCATGCGCGGCAAACAGCGTGCAGTCGCTCCTGTCCTCGAGGAACAGAGGGTACGGCTCGATGACCAGCCCCAGCTCGGCCGCGTCACCGTCCAGCCGGATGATGGCGGCGTCCGGTCGCCCGCCGTCCACCAGAACGTCCGCGTTGCCGTACCAGCACTCGCCGCCGGAGCACATCTGCTCCTCGACATCGAGGATGGCGACGACCTCCACGGTGAGCCTGCCCGGCCAGCTCACGGGCGGAAACTCCGCGTCCGTGCCCTCCCGCGACCTCGATCTCGTAGGCCCGCGCTCGCGTTCGGCGCCGTACACGATGACGTAGCCATAAAGAAACGTGGATGGCCCATCCGCCTTACCCATCAGGGTGAAGAGGAGCAGCGCGTCGTCGACCTCGCGCACGACGAGCGCGAGGTCGTGGGCTTCCGACACGAAATCGACCACGCCGGTGAGGACGTCGCCCTTCGCCGTCGTGAAGGAACCGGTCGCCGACCTTCGGCTGCGCCGAAGAGCCGAGCTTGGCGAGAAGCGCCTTCCAGATCGACCCGCGCGGGGATTCGACGTTCGACATGAAGGGGAGGTGCGCCGCCGGTTCGTGCGCATGTCGCTCGAAGTAATGGCGGAGGTTCTGGAGCATCAGCTTCCAGCCGCGCGCGTGCGCCTCGAACTCGTCGTCCCAGTCGGCGCCCACGCTGAAACCAGAGTGAACGAGGCAGAGCGTGGTCTTGCCGCCCCCGCGGGCTTCGATCGACCACTCGGCATAGAGCGGCGCCATCGTCTCGCGGTTCTTGCCAGACGGATGACGGATCCGTTTCGGTGGGTCGAAGATCTCGATCTCGTGCTCGGCGCTCATGCCTTCGCCCGCAGGTCCCGATCCGCGGGCTCGCCGTCGCCGGTGACCTCGCCGTGGTCACCCACCAGCAGGACGGCCTCCGCCTCTCGACATGTCCGATCCAGCCAGTCCGATCGAGGTCGGGCACTTCGCCTCGTTCCGGGGCACCGGTCCCGAGGACGGGCTCTGGTTGCGCGATGGCGCCGTCGCGGCCGACCGTCGATCTCGAGCGCGGGCTCGTGCTCCTCGCCGACGCCAGCCGCGACAGAG
>Ga0193753_10003693_pt1 | contig 11206 bp, 5 predicted proteins | sample H1c2metaG_FD_144925 | JGI IMG/M metagenome (GOLD analysis project Ga0193753, IMG submission 144925) | Soil microbial communities from a riparian zone of the East river system, Colorado, United States - H1c2 | ecosystem: Environmental > Terrestrial > Soil > Riparian zone | place: USA: East River... | reverse complement strand
CGCCCGAAGCAGTGCTGGTCATTACCCTGCCCTGGTATTGGGCAGATAATAATATTTTTCCCGAACCATCAGGGCTGATTAATTCCAGGGCTTCCCCGGTATGTTGTTTGAGGAAGGCTGCATCATACCCATAAGATCCTTTTTGAGCAGTAGTATCCTGTCCTGCGTTTGCCTGCACCACCGGAGAATTATTATTGCATGAAATATAAAAACAGCATATGCAGAGGGCGCAAAATAATGTAAAAGCAGGTGTTGATGTATTCATTGGCATGTTCTTCGTTGTATTGAATTTTGCAAGCGCAAAAGAAAGATATGCTAATATACGGACTCCGGCTTGTTTTACACCCTCTAACCCCCTGAAGGGAGAATTTTAATTTGCTGAACCTATAGCTATATAATGAAATAATTTTCTTTCCTTAAGTGAGATAACTAAAGCACCAGACTTATTTTAGTAAACCAAGGAATGAAAAAAAATGCAGGTAAAAATTACTACTATTTTACTTTTTTTTCAGCGTAACCCTTTTAACCACATATTCGCCGATCTTTTTACCCAGGGCGCTTCCATTTTCTATGGCTTCCCTGAAATGTATTCCTCCATAGAGCCTGCTCATGGCCGCTTCATTGGCTGCATCAAAAAAAGAATGATAAGAACGGCTTTCTACGCCATAAGGCTTTTCGCTGTTATCGGTATAACTGAATTTTTCTCCGTAAATACTGGTAAGCACAACCGCAGAAGCCATTGAGATTACACTATGGCCACTTGGGTATTCAGGAAAAGGCGGGGTTTGAAGAACCGCTTCCCAGGATGGATCAATGGATTGCTGTATAGCCGTAACCGGTCTTATATAATTGGTTTTGAATTTTACATCCCAGCAGGCAATAAACGCATCAAAAAGAGCTATCGAAACAAGACTGTAAGTTGCCAGTGCCGGCACCAGCTGCTGTTTCATTTTACTTGTGGCAATACCAGCAATGCCCATCCAATGACCGCCGGGCGATACTTTTTTTATACTGTACATTAAATGACCAACCGTTCTTGTAGCAAACGGATTGCAATCCCAGAAATTAGCCGACCAGTTCTGGTCTTTGCTTATATTTTTTTTTGCATCGAACACCTCTTTGCATGCTGCCATAAATTTTTCTGATTTATAAACAGCTGGTAGTGGCATTGAGATTTCATCTGGCTTTAGAAGTACCATGGGACGTATCTGGTTCCAGTATGGTTCAATGGCCTCCATATAATCAGGCGGTGTCTGTTGCCATGTGCCTGCCTGCCTGGAATTTGTAAACCTGGGTAGTGTGCGTGTATGTATATAATTATCCTCTTTTGCCCATGCTAAAATATGTGCGGCAATTTGTTCTCCAAAAGCAACCGATCTGTCATAGACATCTTTTGGTACAGCCCGTTTTTTTAATTGGGTTTGAAGTGAATCCCAGTCTTTTTGAAATATGTCTTTTGAAAAAACAAAAGCATAACTGGTTTTATAAAAAGCAGCCGTGCCTGCTGTCTGCCAGTCGTATTGAAAGCCGGGAGACGGTACTGGTAAAGGTTTTAATCCGTTTAATTGTCCTCCATAGCTCAAATAATTACTATCTGCATACCGTGCTGCTTCATAAAATGCAATCATGGAATAAGCATAATCCCTGCTGGCTACCAGCGGAGAAGTGATATCATGTATGATTACATCAGTTAGCACCTGCAGGCACTGGCCGGCAACACGTGCATCTTTTTGCTGCGCATTGGCACCATTTACTATCAATAAAAAAAAGAGGCCGCTAATTAACCCTGAAAAGCTGGATCTTGTCATTATTATTACCCACTATTATAAAATTATCAATACCAATTAATTTACGTGCATCCTTGCTTGCATGAAAACCTGTATTAAGATCTACTGAAAAGCCAGCTTGTTTTTTTTGCAGCAGCAAAAGTCCTTTGCCGGCATCATACCTCCCCGATTGCGCCCTTACGGCATAGTTATTACCTGCCAGCAGTAAATCTTTTACGCCGTCGTGGTTATAATCCCCCACTAGAATACCCCGAACAGGAAATATTTGTGCTTCATTGGAAAAAGGCATGAACTGAAAATCGCCTTTATCATTAATAAAAATCCCCGATCTGAATTCCTCTGCTTCGAGATGAACCGCTTTTTTCAATTGGTCTTCTGCGAAAATATCTTTTATTGTTGCATCTGCATACGCCCTGTATGTAGGAAATTTAATTTTTAACGAAGGCGCCTGGTCAAGCAATTCATCCCTTGTTGGTATTGGATAGCTTTTGCCCTGTATATAATAACTGATAATAGCATCCATAGAGCCATTGTTATCAATATCAGCGGCATCAATACTTACTGGCTGTGTTGCTGTTGGTTTCATCTGGCTGTTTAATCCATGATTGCCGGCAATGATATCCAAATCGCCATCATTATCTATATCTTCTGTCTTAACACAATTCCACCAGCCCGATGAATGCGGAATTATTTTTACCCCAGTTGCATTAAAATAAGGCGCTTTGCCCTGTCCATATAATATAGTAACCGGCATGTACTCTCCTGCTATCACCAGGTCTTTTATGCCATCTTTATTGATATCAGCTGCAGCAGCGCTGCTGATCATGCCAATATTTTTTAACACGGCAGGGGTTACATCTTTAAATACGCCATGATCATTTTCAAATAAATAGCTGACTGCTGGCAAAGGATAGGCCCCCGTAGTTACCTGTCCAGCCCTGAATATATCAAGGTCGCCATCGCCATCAAAATCAAATGTCACTACCGCACCGCCCGAAGAAAGCGTAGCTGGCATTATATCTGGTTTAAAACTAAAATTCCCTTTGCCATCATTCCAGTAAATATGGTCCTGGAAATTTGCTTCATTGCCACCGCTTACCACATACAAATCCAAATCACCATCCTTATCCAAATCAGCAAAAACAGCTTCTACCGCTTCAAAAGAACTTTGTTCCGCGAATGCTGCGGATGTTTGTTCTGTAAATTTTCCGTTTCCTTCATTGATGAAAATGCTTCCGGGCTGGTCTTTTGCACCGCCTGCAAAAAAATCATTTTTTCCATCGCCATTTACATCACCTACAGCCAGTGCCGGTCCGTTTTTTGAAAACTGGTGCGGGAGAAGGGGCTCCCGTTTAAAATCATTGTACGCATCTTCTGTGTGCGTAAATAATGGTTTTTCATTTATTATTTCAGTGAAAAGCGGGGCTGCTGGTTTTTCTTTTTTACTATCATCAAGGGCATTTTTCTGATCTAGCTGAATGGTTTGGTTGACTGCCTGGCCGCTGATAATTTGTGTTTTTCCATTTTGCCAGAACACCTGTACCGTAACAGCGCTGCGTTTTCCCAGGCCATAAAAAAGACATGGTTCCACAGAAGACTGAAACCCATGTGTAAGCTCCAGTTCCTGTAACTGCTGAAACCCATCAGCAGCAGATACAATTACTTTGGCGCCTATACCAAATGTGTTTTTCTCTCCGCCTTTCAGCCTGATTTTTAAATAATTATTTTTTAAATCTTCGGCATGGTTCTGCCATATAAAAGCGGGTTTGTTGGTATTGTTTACTACCAGGTCAAGATCGCCATCATTATCAAGATCCGCATAGGCGGCGCCGTGAGACAGTGACGCCAGATCCATTCCCCATTGCCGGCTCATGTTTTCAAAATTTAACTGACCGGTATTCCTGTACAGGTAATTTTTTACATCTGAAGAAGGCATTTGCTTTACCATTCCATACAGATCAGGTTCTGCACCGGCGGCGCGGGCTTTTTTTATTTCATCAGGAACAATGTATTTTAAATAATCCAGGTTCGTATAATCGCGCATATAACCATTGGTAACAAACAGATCCTGCCAGCCATCCAGGTCATAATCGCCGAACAGGGCAGACCAGCTCCAGTCTGTATTGGATATACCCGCCAGCTGGCCAATCTCGCTAAATTCTACCTGGTCATTATTCTTTGTGGCCAGGTGCAGCATATTGCGCATGTATTGGTAGTAGTAACCATTTCTTAAAAGCATTTCAAAATGATCATAGCCATCGGGACCCTTCAATAATTTTTGCCTGTGGTTATCTTCTGGCAGCATATCCAGTGTTATGAGATCGGTCATTGCATCATTGTTGATATCCGCCGCATCGCAACCCATAGAAAATTTAGAAGTGTGGCCCATGTAAGTGCTGATGGCTTCTTTAAATGTACCATCGTGCTGGTTGATATAGAGATAATCGTCTTCGTCATAATCATTGGAAACATACATATCGGGCCAGCCATCGCGGTTAAAATCTGCTACGGATACGCCCAGTCCAAAACAAATAGGGTTACCGATGATGCCTGCATCTGCTGATACATCTGAATAGTGGCCATTATCGTTCCTGAATAATTTATCCCCTGCCAGTGAATCACGTGCTGCTTTCATCCAGGCTACATCAAAACTGCGGTATCTTTTGGTGGAATGGTTCAGTACAAATAAATCCAGGTCGCCATCATTGTCATAATCAAAAAAAACAGCCTGGGTAGAATGGCCTTTGTCGTCTACCCCATATTGTGCACCCATTTCTTTGAATGTGCCGTTTTGCTGGTTGATGAATAAAAGGTTGCGCCGTTCATCGTCTTCGCCGTTACCGGAGCGGCAGATATAAATATCCAGCCATCCATCCGCATTTACATCGGCCATGGTAACACCTGTTTTCCATCCGCTGGCGCGAACTTTTGATTTACCTGTAACATCTTCAAAACTGAGATGGCCTTTATTAAAATATAGTTTTGGCTGATCCATATTGGAAGTAAAAACAATATCCGGCAGGCCATCATTGTTAAGATCGCCCACGGCAACACCGCCGCCGTTATAAAAATATTCATAAGCCAGTACATTCTGAGCAGTTGACTCTGTAATTGTATTCTGAAAACGTATTCCTGTTTGTTGTGCAGGCAGCAGCGTAAACAGCGGCTGGCTGATACCGTTGGAACAAATAAATATAAGCAGTACACTGGTTATTATCCTCATAAGCTTCCGGCATTAAAAAGGGAAGATAAAATTAATTTATCTTCCCTTTCTTCTTTACAATGAATTGTTATTATTATTTATCCCACCACATACGGGTAGTAAACAAATCTGCACCCTGTGCGGCTACAGCCAGTTTGTAATTAACATTAAGCCCTGCTTCTGAAACAGGATAAATCAGGCGGCGCATAATAGTTCCACCTGTAGCATTCCCGGGATAGTTAGTAGGCGTCAATACGGGAAGGCCTGTTCTGCGCCAGTTTGCCCAGCCTTCAAACCCATTCAATGTAGATGCATTCAATACCCACATCTCAGTATGAATCTGTAACAATTTGTCAGCCAGTGTTGTTGCAGGGTATAGGTTAGCAGCCTGGTAAGCGGCTACAGAACCAGTAAGTGATGGAGCGCCCTGGTTAACAGAAAGCTGGGTAATAGCTGCGGCCTGTCCGGCAGCATATTCTGTGGCTGCAGAACCTGTATACCATCCCCTTTCAATTGCCTCTGCTTTCAAAAACTCAACTTCAGCATACGGTAATAATATATAGGGGTTTTTTGCATAATACATGATAGGATTGGGCCTTGAATAATTATCAGGACCGGTTTCACCTGTAAGCGCTGTCAGCGTTCCTGCATCTAACCCGCTTGGCAGTCCTTTTTGAGCAGCAGCAGTTGCATCGCCACTTTTTAGTATTGCAATGGTTGAGATACGCGGGTCATTACGGGCCTTCATCAAATCTATCAGTCTTTTTGACCACTGTATGCTTCCTTTAGATACTTCATTTCTATGACCAGGTACATCTGCTTCTCCCAGATTATAAGAGTTGGAATTTATGGTAGACGTACCACCATCATTGGCATATTTAATGGAAAAGGTTTCTGCATTGCTGGTCATTACACCTCCATCCAGCGCTTTTTTGGCCCATGATTGTGCGCCGGCAGCATCCACTTTCTGCATACGCATCGCCAGTCTGAGCATGAGCGAATTGGCAAATTTCTTCCATTTGGCAACATCGCCGCCATAGACAAAATCTGCTATACCGGGATTGGTAGCAGGAGCGCTTAAAGCGGTGCCAGCTTCAGTCAGCTCTTTCAGCATGTCTGCATAAATATCTTTCTGTGCATCATATTTGGGGGAATAGTTTAAATTAAGGTATCCCAGTCCTGCTTCTGAATAAGGAACATCACCGTATAAATCCGTAATAAGACTCATTTGCAGTACTTTCAGAATACGTGCAATAGACTGAATATTTACATTTTTAGGATCTGCCTTGGCCTGGTTGATAATGTCTACCAACCCTTTTACAGAATTGGGATATTGTGTAACAAAATAAGCTTCACTCAAATCCGCCTGGTAGAGATATTTATCACCGGCATAGAAAGTAGACAGCGATGAAAACATCTGTGTTGTTGGAAGTGCATAGATAAGATTGGCCCTCCAGGTAGCATAACCGGGATCGCCTGCAGAACCACCAATATACAATAGAGACTGAGACAAAAGATAATTTAAAGGAACTTGCGGCGAACTGTTCGGATTCACATTAATCTTATCAAAATCTTTGGTACAAGATACCAATGCAGAGATCGTTATTAATATTATAGCTATTTTACGAATCATAATTTTTCTTTTTACAAGTGGGAAATTGAACAATTAGAATTTCAAATTAAGGTTAACACCGATTGTTCTTGTGACTGGTAAACCAGCAAATTCCTGTCCCTGTGCGTTAGTGTTAGAATAACCTGATTCAGGATCAATTATTGGCGTATACTTCAGGATGGTCCATAAATTTCTGCCAACAATTGAAATGGTTGCAGCTTTAACAAAGCTCTTGCCCAAAACACCGGCAGGTACAGTATAATCAATAATCAATTGCCTGAACTTAACAAAATCTGAACTATAGACGAAGGGTTCTGCAAAATTATACATGTTACTGTAATAGGTTTGTGCAGCCACTACTACTGTATTGGGTGTACCAGTTTCTGTAACACCCTTTCCAACTACGCCGGTTTCTCTGCCTGGCAAAGTTGCTTTAGAAAGGCCATAACGCAACGCAAGCGCATTGGTGCCAGAGTAAATGTATCCGCCAAATTTGGCATCAACCAAAAAGCTCAATCCAAATTGTTTGTACTTGAATGTGTTGGTGAAGCCCATTGTCCAGGGTGATATACCCGAACCAAAAGATTTCAGTCCTTCTGTTAACGGTAATCCCTGTGCATTAAACACAACTTCGCCTGTTTTTGCATCTCTTTTAAATCCGTTACCGAGTATCTGTGCAAACGGCGCATTAACTACCTGGTAAATAGCGCTTACACGCGGACGTGGTTCTTCGATGAACAATTGTTTAAGATCCTGGTATATTTTTACTACGTTGCTTTTATTATAGCCAAAATTAAAAGAAGGTTCCCATCCGAAGTTTTTGGAATTACCTACTTTATAACCAAGTAGTAATTCTACTCCTTTATTATTTATTTCTCCTACATTAAACAGCGCCTGGTTATAACCTGATGTTGGAGAAATAGAAGCGCCAACAATATCATTTACTGTTTTACGCTTGTAAACTGCAAAATCCAAATTTAACCGGTTATTAAACATGCGGGCTTCCAAACCAATTTCTGAACTGGTATTTTCATATGGCTGCAGTAAAGAATTGGGAACCTGATTTGTACCTACCTGCGCCAGTGGAACAGTTTGCGTAGCGCCAGTTAAAGAATAAGTCAGTAACAATTGATAGGGATCTGTATCACCGCCTGTTTTAGCCCATGAACCCCTTAATTTAGCATAATTAACATAAGAAGGCATCTGGAATGCATCAGATAAGATAAAACTTAAACCGGCAGAAGGATAGAACAAAGAATTATGCCCCTTTGCCAGTGTTGAAAACCAGTCGTTGCGGCCGGTAAGATTCAGGAAAATAAGATTTTTATAAGATATATCAGCAGTACCGTATGCTGAATTAATCCTTTTTTCATAATAATTGGATTGTGTTCCCCTGTTAGGTGTACTTACATTGGATATATCATAAAAGAAAGGAATATTGAAAGGGCCACCGCTATAGCCATCCAGTAATGTTATCTGCTTCATCCTGTTACCACCCACAACAGCATTCACACTAAATGAATTGGTAAGTTTTTTATCGAAGCCCAGCATTAAATCAAGGTTAGATTCCCTGAAATCGCGCAGGCTGGTATTGTATCCGCCACCCAACTGGTAACCTGTGCCGGTTGGCGTAATATCTGTTTCATGCCTGTTGTACTTGTCGAAACCCGCACGGCCTTTTACATACAGCCAGTCTGTTATATTAAAACGTGGTTCAACAACACCTATAAAGCGATCCCTGGTATCTTCTTCTTTATAATCTTCTGTGGCAAAATAAGGGTTTTGCACATACTGGTTATTTGACCATACTTTTTCAGATCCATCAGCATTGTATTTGCTTGCTTTCAACGTTTCTACGTCCAGAGAAGTAGGCAATGTCCAAAGCGTGTAATTGGCACTGCCGGGCGAATCTGATACACGCGGGCGGTTTTTATTTTTTTCCCTTATGTATTTACCATTCACCAAAACTGTAAATCTTTTGCTGAGGCTGGCATTTATATTAATAGCCACATTGTCCCTTACCAGTGTGTTATTGGGAACAATGCCTTTACTGTTCAGATCGCTCATCGAAAAGCGGTAAGCAATTTTATCAGAACCGCCACTTACCGCAAACGAATTGGTAAACGTGGTGCCTATATCATAAAACTTTTTGAAATTATTTTTAGCTGCAGAATAAGGCCTTGAAACACCGTCGTATTGAATAACAGAAGAACCATCTAATTTGGCACCCCAGCTATTGGTCTGGTTAAGGTTAGGATCAGCGCTGGTCGGTTTGATACCTACCAGGCCGGTGCCTTTATCTCCTGTTCCATATTCATACTGGTAATCATTTAATTTTTTGTTCAGGATATCTTCAATCACAAAATTACTTCCTACTTCAATAAGAGGCATTTTAGATGATTTACTACCACCTTTTGTAGTAACTAATATTACACCATTGGAACCCCTTGAACCGTATAACGCTGCTGCTGTACCACCTTTCAGTACACTTACACTTTCAATTTCATCGGGATTAAGGCTTGACATACCGTCTCCCTGATCTGAGCCACCCCAGGTTCCTACAGTATTACCCTGATTGGTGTTATCGAAAGGGATACCATCTATCACAATCAATGGCTGATTGCCTTTGAACGATGCATTACCCCTGATTGTAATGCGGCTTGCACCACCGGGACCAGTAGCCGTACTGGTTACATTTAAACCCGCTACTTTACCAACCAATGAATTGGCAATGTTTACAGAACGCGCCTGTGTTAATTCATCGCCTTTTATCTCGGAGATGGCATAACCCAGTGCTTTTTTCTCTTTTTTGATACCCAGCGCGGTAACCACTACTTCATTTAAATCTTTCGACTGGCTCACCAGCGAAGCATTTAAAGTAGCACCATTCACCGTATAGTCTCTTGAAAGATAACCAACATAACTAACGGTAATCACAGCGCCGTTTCTTGCACTGATGGTAAAATCTCCGTTGTCATTGGTTACAGTGGCTTTCTTGGTAGCCTTTACCAATACAGTAGCACCTGCAATGCCAGCACCTTTTTCGTCGGTGACACGCCCGTTGACATTTATGTCCTGGGCAAAAGAGAAGGTTGAAATAAGCACAGCAAACAGGCAGGCAAACAAAAGTTTGTTTCTCATAAGCAGCATCAGTTTTAAATCGTTCAGAAAAAGAATTAGTTTTGCGCAATAAAATTATATCAATTTTTAACAGCAGAGTGGTGATATTTTAACAAATCATTGCATTGTTTTATCCGGAAATATGGTTTTGAAAGAAAAATGAACTGGAATTGTTCGTGGCTGATGGTAATTGCCTGTGATACTTTTTAATTCCTGGCTGCAATGAAATGATCGATAAAAGTAAAATTATCCAGTGTAATCCGGCTGTTATCAGATTGAAATAAATTTTACATGTTTACACATTGAAAATATAGACCATAAATTGATGGTACTTGCTGCATCATTAACAATCGAAAAATAATAATCGCAGATTCGCAGGTACTTCCGGATATAAATAATGAGCGAAATGCCGGTCAGGCTTACAACAAATTTTGTTATAGCAGATTTACTGATAACAACGTTATTTCCCGGGTTCCTGTCAATTGATTAAGACATGCAAAAAGCGCTTATCCGGTTAATGCGCGTGGGTTTTTGGAGTAACATGCTGTGCGGCATCCTGCTGCAAACGCTCTATACAATTTACAAAAGACCGCAGTACATGATAGGTTCCCTTCCATATATTTCCCTTGGTACCAGTTTTCTGTTCAGGCTCTTTATCCAGCCCGCCTGCATACCAGTCTCCATGTTCATGATCAATAAGATAGGTTTGCACATACTGCCAGAGCAGCGTAAATTTTTTAAAATACTGCATACTGTCTGCCGGAAAATGATCAGCCATCATCAGTAATGTATTCAATCCTTCTGCCTGCGCCCACCAGTTTTTTGAATCCCGTATGATTGTGATGGATGGACTGTCCTTAAAATAATAACCTTCATCATAAAATCCGCCGGCATTTTTATCCCAGCCGTTTTGCAATGCGTGGTCTACCATTCTTTTTGATACCGTCATGGTCTGTGTATCATTCTTTATACCCAGCACATGCGAAGCTTCCAGCATTAGATAGGCCGTTTCCACATCATGACCAAATGAAACATGGTCAAGGTTGCGGTGTGCTAAAATCACGCTGCGGTCAGCATCCCTGAAAGTCACCGGTGTCCAGTCTGGCTGAAAGAAAAGAACAAGATTGCCTTTTTTTGTTGTTATCACATCTCTTATCAGCAACAACATTTCTTTTAATCGTGTTGCCACTAAAGGATCGGGCCATACCCCGTAGAGTTCGGTAAATGCTTCCAGCAGGTGAATGGAGCTGTTCTGATCTTTATAACCTGTTTCAGCAGTTGTGGGAATATCCGGCGTTCTTTTTACCGGTGTGCCATCCATTTGCATGTGCTGGTAATAGCCTTTGTACTTTGCATCGTGACTGTGTTTCTCCAGCCAGTAAAAAGTTTTTTTGGCAAGACTTAATGCGCCGGTATCGCCCGAACACCTGTAATAAGCAGCCAGCCCATATATACCAAACGCATTTCCATAAGCAATTTTATCGC
>Ga0193753_10003692_pt1 | contig 11208 bp, 10 predicted proteins | sample H1c2metaG_FD_144925 | JGI IMG/M metagenome (GOLD analysis project Ga0193753, IMG submission 144925) | Soil microbial communities from a riparian zone of the East river system, Colorado, United States - H1c2 | ecosystem: Environmental > Terrestrial > Soil > Riparian zone | place: USA: East... | reverse complement strand
GCTCATGCCGGCGGGCGATGTCCTGTCGATCTACGACGCCTCGATGAAGTACCAGGCGCAGAAGATTCCGTTGGTGATCGTCGCCGGCAAGGAATACGGCACCGGCTCGTCGCGCGACTGGGCGGCGAAAGGCACCGTGCTCCTCGGCATCAAGGCGGTCATCGCCGAGAGCTTCGAGCGCATCCACCGCTCGAATCTGGTCGGCATGGGTGTGCTGCCGCTGCAGTTCCAGGGCGAGATGACGCGCAAGACCTTGAAGCTCGACGGGACAGAGACCTTCAATCTCACCGGCATCGCCGGCGGCTTCAAGCCGCGCATGGATGTGAAGGTGAAGCTGATCCGCGCCAACGGCCAGACCCAGGACTTCACCGTCACCTGCCGCATCGATACGCTCGATGAGGTCGAGTACTTCAAGAACGGCGGTATCCTGCCGTATGTGCTGCGGAATCTGGCGAAGGCCGCGGCGGCGGCGTAACGAAGAGCCGGGGCCGGGCATATCATGCCGACTTGTCTAGAGACCCCCGGGTCAAGCCCGGGGGTGACGTCTCTGGTTGGCGGGGCGACGAATTGGTTGATGGCATCGTCATCCGCGCACCCTTGCCCGCCAATCATCTCGAGATCGCGGCGCTCCTCGAATCTCTCATACCGCGTTACCTCTCCCGGGATCTGACCGCGGAGGGCATTGCGGTCATCCGCGAGGCCGCGCAGCCTGGCTTCATCGGCGCGCGGCTCGGCGGGCTTGCCTATCCCGTTTGGTCGCCGGCCTTTGTCGCCGTGGCGGGCAGCCGCATCGTCGGGTTCGGCGCGGTGCGCAACGAGACGCACATCACCCAGGTCCAGGTGGCCGAAGGCTGGCACGGTCGCGGGATCGGCAGCCGCCTTGTGCGTGCCCTGATCGAAGCGGTGCATCGGCGGCATCCCCACGCGCAGTCCGTTACGCTGAACGCGGCCTCCGGCGCGCTCGTCGCTTATCTCAGAATGGGATTCGTGCCGGTGGGACCGCGTTGGCTGTGGCGCGGCATCACCGCCCAACCCATGTCGATGCAGATTCGGATTTCAGATTTGATCTAGCGCAAAGCGACTCAGCCCGCGATCCAGCATAAGCGAACTCGCACAGCCAAGAAGCCGGGCCAAACCGGGGGCTTGCGGTCTGGGAAAGCGGGGGCACCGGCGCGCGGGATCTTTCGGGGGAAAGTCGCTGCGCCGGTCGCCGCTTCAAAGCACGAATCGGTCCATCAACATCCAGCGGCGCGACACGGTGTCATAGAGGATGGGCTGGCCGCGATTCCGCGCCGCCGTCGTGGTCGGAGTGGTTTGCCGATCCGCGCCGGTTGCGGTTTTTCACGCTTCGCGACCGTGGCAAGTCGAGATGGAATCGGCTGCCGAGTCCGAGCCCGCTCTCGGCGGAAACTTCGCCGCCCATGGCGTCCATCAACTCCCGCGTCATGGCAAGGCCGATGCCGGCACCCTCAATGTGCTCCAGCGTCGGGTGCAAGCGGGTGAAGGGGCGAAACAGGTCATCCATCTGCGACTCGGGAATCCCGACGCCGGAATCCTGGATGGTCAGTCGAACCGGGCGGGAAGGCTCATCGCTTTCTGACCACACGATCAAGACCCGGCCCTGCGCATGGCTGTACTTGATGGCGTTGGAAAGGAGATTGACGATGCACTGCCGCAGGCGCAGCGCGTCACCCAGCACGATCGGCGCGGCATCGCGGTCCATACAGGTGTTGAAGACCGCTACGTCCAACCGGCGCGCGAGAGGCTGGGTCATCGTCAGCGCTCCGGTGACCGCGTCGAACAGGTTGACCTCCTCGCGCAACACGACGACTCTGCCCGCCTCGATGCTGGAAAGATCGAGGATGTCGTCGATCAGGCCGGTCAGATGTTGTGCGGGGACGATGATCGAATCCAGGTAGTCCATCCGCTGTTCCGCCGAGAGCTTCGGCTCCAGCATGCGGGAAAGCTGGGCAAAGCCGAGAATGGCGTTCATCGGGGTGCGCAATTCGTGCGACATGCGCGCCAGGAACTCGGACTTGGCATGGCTGGCGAACTCGGCCTTCAGTCGCGCTTCGACCAGCGCGGCAATGCCCCGCTTCTCATCGGTGAGGTCGCGGACCACGCCGACATAGGCGAACTCTTCTCCATCCTTGATCTCGCCGACCGCGAGATACATCGGGAACCGCGAGCCGTCCTTGCGCCGGCCTTCAACCTCTCGGCCGATCCCGGTGATCAGGGTGATGTCGCTTTCCCGGGCGGCCTGCAGGGCGCTGTCATGACCGTTTGCATCACCTTGCGGCATCAGGACCGAAATATTCCGGCCGACCACTTCCTCCGCGGCATAGCCGAACAGGCTGGCCAAGGCGGGATTGAAGATCCGGATTTGACCGCCGCGATCGATGACGACCATGCCGTCGACCGTCGTGTCGATCACCGCGCGCAGCAGGGTGTTGCTGTCGGCCCGCCGTTCTTCCAATGCCGCCATCCGGTCCCCACCTGAGCGCTTGCAGGGGGCCATTCTCTGCCTAAATTCCTATTTCCGCTGTGCAATAGGAAACACTTCAATTAACTAGGGCTAATGCCGGAAATGCCGAATACCGGTGAACACCATCGCCAAGCCTGCCTCGTCCGCCGCCTTGATCACGTCATCGTCGCGCATCGATCCGCCGGGCTGGATCACCGCCGTGGCGCCGGCTTCCGCCGCCGCCAGCAAGCCGTCGGCGAAGGGGAAGAAGGCGTCCGACGCCACGACCGAGCCCTTGGCCCAGGTCTCGGCATCGCCAGCGGTCTTCGCGGCTTCCGCCGCCTTCCAGGCGGCGATGCGCGAGGAATCGACCCGGCTCATCTGCCCGGCGCCGACCCCGACCGTGGCGCCGTTCTTCGCATAGACGATCGCATTCGACTTCGCATGCTTCGCCACTTTGAAGGCGAACAGCAGGTCGGCGATCTCCTGCGCCGTCGGCGCCCGTTTGGTGACGACCTTCAGATCCGCTGCCACCGTCTTCTTCGCGTCATTGGTCTGCACCAGCAGCGCGCCGGCGATGCTGCGCACCGTCAGCCCGGCCGTCGCCGGTGCCGGCATGCCGCCGGTCTCGACCAGGCGCAGATTCTTCTTTGCGCCAAGCACCGAAAGCGCTTCCGGCGTGAAGCCGGGCGCGATGATGACTTCGGAGAAGATCTTCGCGATCTCCTCGGCGACAGCGCCGTCCAGCACGCGGTTGGCGGCGATGATCCCGCCGAAGGCTGAGACCGGATCGCAGGCCAGCGCGCGCAGATAGGCACCGCGCAAGTCGGCGCCCGTCGCGACGCCGCAGGGATTGGCATGCTTGATGATCGCGATCGCCGCGCTCTCCTTGGCGTCGAACTCCGCCGCCAGCTCGAAAGCCGCATCGGCGTCGTTGAAATTGTTGTAGGAGAGTTCCTTGCCCTGAAGCTGCTTCCCGAGCGCGATCCCCGGCCTTTTCTCGCCCGTCAGATAGACCGCGGCTTCCTGATGCGGATTCTCGCCATAGCGGAGTTCCTGGCTGCGGGTGCCGGCGAAGCTGATGCGCGGCGGAAACTTCTCGCCTTGCTGGTCCGCCATCCAGCGCGAGATCGCGGAATCATAAGCCGCCGTCCGGGCATAGGCCTGGCGGGCGAGCCGCCGCCGCGTCTCCAGGGTGGTGGCGCCCTTATGCGCGGTCATCTCCGCGATCACCACGGCGTAATCGGCCGGATCGACCAGGATGGTGACGAAGTCATGGTTCTTTGCCGCCGCGCGGATCAGCGCCGGTCCGCCGATATCGATGTTCTCGATGCAATCTTCCCAGGGCTTGCCCGCCGCGACCGTCGCCTCGAACGGGTAAAGGTTGGAGACCAGGAGATCGATATCATCGATCCCATGGGTCTTCTGTGCCTCGACATGGCTGGCGAGATCACGTCGCGACAGCAACCCGCCATGGATCTTCGGATGCAAAGTCTTCACCCGCCCGTCCATGATCTCCGGAAAGCCGGTATGAGCCGAGACATCAGTCACCGCGATCCCGGCCTTGCGCAACGCCTCGGCCGAGCCACCGGTCGAGAGAATCTCGACGCCCTGTTGCGCCAGAAATTTCGCGAAGGCTTCGAGGCCGGATTTGTCGGAAACGGAAATCAGCGCACGTCGAATGGGTCGGTCAGAGGTCATGATTCTCTATGTCTTATCTATTTGAGCGTCATGGTCCGCGAAGGCGGACCATCCACGAGTTTCTAGAGCGTGACGGATGCGAACTCGTGGATCCTCCGCCTTCGCGGAGGATGACGAGAATAATGATGCGACATGTGAGCACAAGGACGCTCTCACCGCTTCCCACCCTCGCGCTGGATCAGCCATTTCACTTCGGTGCGGTCGCTTTCAATGGCGCCCATGATCACCAGCTGCTGCGTCCGACGCACCTTGCCGCCGGCGCCGATCGAGGCGCTCTCGGCCAAGGCGAGCTCGCCGCCCTGCACGCGCATGCGCCAGAACGAGCCCTTGGTGAGCTTCATCAGGGCCGCCTGGCCGTTCTGGGTGATCGAGACCTGCACGCCGGGATCCAGATGGAAGCGCAAGGCGAAGGAATTGCCGCCCTTGCCGATCAGATGATCCTCGCCCATGAAATCCTCGCCATTGGCGGAGAGATAGAGCCGCCGGCGATGGATCAGGCCGAAGCCCTCCTCGTATCCGTTGTGCGAGAGGTCGAGCCAGATCTGGCCATTGGTCTCCTCCCGCCGCGAGGTGACGATGTCGGGCTTGAGCGCGATGCCGCCAATCTTCACGCCGCCGCCGATCGCCTTCTTCGGCGGCAGCAGCATCGACGAGTTCACGTTGTCGACGATCATGGTCGAATGCGCGGCGGAGGTGCGCTGGACCTGCTGCCATTCCTTCGACCAGGGATGGGCGCCGCAATTGACGATCAGATGATCGCCATCGACCGACATCTCGAAGGCCAGCGTCCCCGCATGGGCATGCCCGTCGAGCCCATGCCGCGGCGGCGCGCCGCAATCGACCAGCACGACGGCGCGCGCGCATTCCATGCGCTGGAAACCGCTGAGCGGCAGTTGATTGAGCGGCCGCAGTCTTCCGCCGGCGCGGCGCAGCGCCGCCTCGACCAGGCGCGGATCGAGCTCCGCCGTGTCGTTGAACCGGACGAGCTGGCCGTCGCCATGGCAGAGCATCAGCACCACCGAGGCCATGGTCTCGATGGTGATCTGTAAACTGTCCGGCAAAGGCCGCCGCGCCGCCGTGAAGATGTCGCGGAGATCGATCAACTGGACCAGCAGCTCCAGCATCACCTGGGGACTGCGCTCGACATGGCCGCCATCGGCCAGCATTTGCCGCGGCAATTCACGGCCGAAGATCTTGCGGCCCGCGACCAGCAGCTTCTCGCCGCGCGGCAGCGTCAGCCCCGCCAGCATCAGCGCGATCACCGCTTTCAGCAAAGCCGCGCCATAGAGTCCGTCGGGCAGCGCCCGCGCGAGATGCGCGGCCTGGCGATAGAGACTGCCCATCAGCAGGGATTTGAAGCCGGCGTCTTCGCCCGCGCCGTTTGATGCGCCGACCAGGTAGCCGCTGTTCAACAGCAGATTCCTGAGCCGCGCCGCCAGGATGTCGGCCCGCCAGGTCTCCTCGCGATAGCGCAGATTCTCGCCGAGCCAGCGCCGCGTCAGCTCGACCGACGCAGCCTGCGCACCCGGCGCGCCCGCGGCACGCAGATCGTTCAACCAGTCGAAGCGGTCGATGCCCTCACGCCAGGCCGGTGTGGCGCCGGTCGGCCGGCTCAACGGGCGCGGTTCGCGGATCGTCTCGCCGGAGAAGCGGAACTCGGCGGAGAGCAGGGCCTGACCCGCTTGCGAATCCGCGGGCCATGGCGTCGCGAAAGGCGGCGCATCGAACGGCGTCAGAAAATCGCCAGGCCCGACCCGTCCCAAGGAGAGGCGATAAGGCCCGCTGCGATAAAGCGGCTGCAGCAGTTTCCGCCGCGCCTGGGAGATGAGCAGCCCCGCAGGCTCGGCGAACATCATCTGCAAGCGCGGCCAGACCAGATGCGGCCGCTGATTGCCCGGTCTTGATCCCCGCCGGCTGGCGCTCGCACGGGGGGCCGCCGCGCGTTCCGGGTCGCTCTCATGTTGTGTTGGATCGCGGGTGATGCCGTCGGCCACCCGGGGCCTCACTGCCGCAGGCGTGCGATGTTCTCGGCGTAACGCGCCGATCCGCCCTGGAAACTCGCCGTGCCTGCCACCAGCACATCGGCACCGGCCTTGATCGCGGCGGCGGCCGTGTCGGCGGCGATACCGCCGTCGACCTCGAGGTCGATCGGACGGCCGTTCTGGGATTCGGAAACCGCATCGATCTTGCGCCGGATCGCCGCGATCTTGTCGAGCGATTGCGGGATGAACTTCTGCCCGCCGAAGCCCGGATTGACGCTCATCACCAGGACCAGGTCGATGTTCGGCAGCAGATAATCGACGATATCGACCGGTGTTCCCGGATTCAAAGAGATCCCGGCCTTCTTGCCCAGCGATTTGATCAGCTGCACCGTCCGATGCGCATGCGGCCCGGCTTCGGGATGAAAGGTGATGATATCCGCACCCGCCGCGGCAAATTCCGGCACGTAAGGATCGACCGGCGCAATCATCAGATGGACGTCGAAAGTCTTGCTGCTGTGGGGCCGGAGCGCCTTCACCACCAGCGGGCCGATGGTGATGTTGGGGACGAAATGGCCGTCCATGACATCGACATGAACATAATCCGCACCGGCAGCCGTGATCGCCTCCACCTCCGCGCCCAATCGGGCGAAATCGGCGGACAGAATTGAAGGCGCAATTCTGGTCGGCTGTTGCATGGCGGTGAGGATTACCAGCGCCGTCCCGGCCTGTCACGGGGCAATCTGGACGTCGTATTTGGCGCGGAAATCTGGCGTTTTGGGAACCGGACGGACGGCGGACAGTTCCCGAGTCGACGCCTTCAGTCCTGCTGTGTGGAAAAATCATTGGACCGGGCTGCCAAAAGGCGGGTCAATGGCTTATATCCCGTCAACCTTTCCGGCAGCCCTCCGCAGCATGAACGCCGCCTTCCTTTCATCCGTCACCCAGACTCTGGACACGATCCGCGCCGACGGCTTCTGGAAAGCCGAGCGCCGCATCGCGACGCCGCAGGATGCCCACATCACGCTGGAGGACGGCAGCAAGGTCCTCAACTTCTGCGCCAACAATTATCTCGGCCTGGCCGACGATCGGCGGTTGATCGCCGCCGCCAAGGCGGGTCTCGACGCGCATGGCTTCGGCATGGCCTCGGTGCGCTTCATCTGCGGGACCCAAACCCTGCACAAGGATCTGGAGGCCAAGCTCTCGCGCTTCCTCGGCACCGATGACACGATCCTCTATGGCAGCTGCTTCGACGCCAATGGCGGGTTGTTCGAAACCCTGCTCGGCGAAGAAGATGCCGTCATCAGCGACGCGCTCAACCACGCCAGCATCATCGACGGTGTCCGGCTCTGCAAGGCCAAGCGCTTCCGCTACGCCAACAACGACATGGCGGATCTGGAAACCCAGTTGAAGGCGGCCGATGCCGCCGGCGCGCGCTTCAAGATGATCGCGACCGACGGCGTCTTCTCCATGGACGGCATCATCGCCAATCTCAAAGGCGTCTGCTATCTCGCCGAGAAGTACCAGGCGATCGTCATGGTGGACGATTCCCACGCGGTCGGTTTCGTCGGCGCGAATGGCAAGGGTTCGCCCGAACTCTGCGGCGTCAGCGAGCGCGTGGACATCTACACCGGCACGCTCGGCAAGGCCCTGGGCGGCGCCTCCGGCGGCTACATTTCGGCCAAGCAGCCTGTGATCGATCTCCTGCGCCAGCGCTCGCGGCCCTATCTTTTCTCCAACAGCCTGGCACCCAACATCGCGGCAGCCTCGCTGGCGGTGCTCGATCTCTTGCAGTCGAAAGAGGGCGATGATCTCAGGAAGAAGCTCATCGCCAACGGCGAACGCTTCCGGGGCGCCATGTCCAAGCTCGGCTTCACGCTCGCCGGCGCCGGGCACGCGATCATCCCGGTCATGCTGGGCGAAGCGAAGCTCGCGACCGCGATGGCCGACGCCTTGCTGAAGGAAGGGATCTACGTGATCGGCTTCAGCTTCCCCGTCGTCCCCAAAGGCCAGGCCCGCATCCGCACCCAAATGAGCGCGGCCCATTCGTCGGAAGACATCGACCGCGCGGTGGCGGCATTTGCCAAGGTCGGGAAGCAGATGGGTGCGATTAAGTGAGAGCGCATTCCATATTTATCTCGTCATGGTCCGCGAAGGCGGACCATCCACGAGTTCCTCTCGAGCGACGGATGCAAACTCGTGGATCCTCCGCCTTCGCGGAGGATGACGATCGAGTTGGTGAAGGCATCCAGCTCGCACACCTCACGTACGCATAGAGCGGACAGCACCATCATGAAAGCCCTCGTCAAAACCGAAGCCGGACCCGGCCTGAAGCTCCTCGACGTGAAAGAGCCCGAGGTCGGCCATAACGACGTCCTGATCAAGATCCAGAAGACCGCCATCTGCGGCACCGACATCCACATCTGGAAATGGGACGAGTGGGCGGCGAAGACCATTCCGGTCGGCATGCATGTCGGCCATGAATATGTCGGCGAGATCGTCGCCATGGGCCAGGAGGTGCGCGGCTTCAACGTCGGCGACCGGGTCTCCGGCGAGGGCCACATCACCTGCGGCTATTGTCGCAACTGCCGCGCCGGCCGCCGCCATCTCTGCCGCAACACCTTCGGCGTCGGCGTCAACCGCCCCGGCGCCTTCGCGGAGCTGCTCAGCATTCCCGCCTTCAATGCCTTCAAGATCCCGGACAACATCAGATCCAACCTCGCCGCGATCTTCGATCCCTTCGGCAACGCGACCCACACGGCGCTCGCCTTCAACCTGGTCGGCGAGGACGTGCTGATCACCGGCGCCGGCCCGATCGGCATCATGGCCGCGGCGATCGCGCGGCATGTCGGCGCCCGTTTCGTCGTGGTCACCGACGTCAACGACTACCGGCTGGAATTGGCGAAGAGCATGGGCGCGCACCGCGCCGTGAACGTCACGCGCGAGAAGCTGAAAGACGTGATGACCGAGCTCGGCATGGTCGAAGGGTTCGACGTCGGCCTCGAAATGTCCGGCGTGCCCACGGCCTTCACGACAATGCTCGAGCACATGAACCATGGCGGCAAGGTGGCCCTGCTCGGTATTCCGCCCGCCAACACCGCGATCGACTGGAACCAGGTCATCTTCAAGGGCCTGGAGATCAAAGGCATCTACGGCCGCGAGATGTTCGAGACCTGGTACAAGATGGTGGCGATGCTGCAATCGGGCCTGAACCTCGACCCGATCCTGACCCACCACTTCCCGGTCCAGGACTACGTCACCGGCTTCGAGACCATGCTCAGCGGCAAGTCCGGCAAGGTCATCCTCGATTGGGTGTAACGCCTGAAGACGTCATGCGCGGGCCTGACCCGCGCATCTCGCGCCGTCTTCACTCGGTCGTCATGCCCGGCTTCAGGCCGGCATCCACGAGTTTCGTGGTGTCGGTCCGATAAAGTGTCAGTCATGTCTCCGAACACGTGTCCGCGATGTCCCCGGACGGAACACTACGCGGACCATGCCGAGGACTTTAGGTTCGGTCGTTTTACGCGCGATCGGTCACGCGAAACACCAGAGGTCCGCCAGGGTGTGGATGACCACGATCGGCCAGAGTGCGCCTGAACGGCGATAGATCTGCATCGCCATGTACCCGAAGACGGCAGCAAAGATCATGTTGGGCACGCCCGTCCACCAGTGATAGGCGCCAAACAGCACGGCGCTGACGACGATCATGGTCGTGCCGTCACCGAACCCGGTAAGTGCAAGACGCATCGCGCGCCGGAAGAAGATCTCTTCATGCAGGGCGACCAGAGCTATGCCGGCCGTGAAATCGAAGAGCAGCAGCCAGCCGTCAGGCCGCGGATAGAAGCCGAGGCGAAACACCGGCAGATACGCGGCATAAATCCGCCCGGCGATCCAAGTTGCGCAGGAGATCGGAATGAGCAGAAGGCCCCAATTGATGACGATCGCCAGGGAGATTTTCAGCGGCACGGGATGACCGCGGCGCGCACCGCTGGGTTGACGGCGAGCAGCGCCAGCACTGCGAGGCGCCCGGCATAATCCCAAAACAACCAGGCTGCAGGCTCAGTCTGTTGCAGACGGATGATTTGCGAGGCCAGGGTGGCACAGCCCGCGACGATCATCCAAGCGATGATCGCTCTCGCCGATCCTGAACGCTCGCCGTTGCCGGCACCCCGCATCCAGCACTATGTAGAGAGCAAACCGGACTGGCTTGAATGACCCGCGTCACAGAATCAGCGACTTTCCCATGACCGCGATCTACATCGATGCCGATGCCTGCCCGGTGCGCGACGAAGTCTATCGCGTGGCCGAGCGTGTCGGGCTCGGCGTCTTCGTCGTCTCCAACGGTTCGCGGCCGATCCGGCCTTCGCAGAATCCGATGATCCAGATGATTGTGGTCGCGGAAGGCGCCGATGCCGCGGATGACTGGATCGCCGAGCACATCACGCCGGCCGATATCTGCGTGACCAACGATATCCCGCTGGCGTCGCGCTGCTTGAAGAAGCAAGCGCGCGCCCTCGCCGCCAACGGGAAGCTCTGGACCGAGAACAATATCGGGACTGCCTTGGCCGGCCGCGAGGTCGGGCGCTATCTGCGCGAGACCGGCGTCAACACCGGCGGGCCGCCGCCCTTCTCGAAGGCGGATCGCTCACGCTTCCTGAATGCGCTCGATACGGTGGTGCAGGCGGCGCTCAAGAGCGGAATCTAGCAGGAGGGGAATCCAGGCGGATTTTCTCTCGCAGCTCCTGAGGTCGACAAGTACAGTCAAGCCTAGGTCAAAGCATTGAAGTGGCTGAATTTCCTGCGCCTCTCGGACGCAAGATTATTAGCCGCCGATGCCGACCATACTCTTCACCTTGTTCATGAAGCCCCCTTTGCGCTCGGGCTGTCCGGAGAGATTCTGGCGCATGTTGCGCATGAGATCGCGCATGGCCGTGGCATTCATATCCGGCGGCACCGGCACGGTCTTGTGGCTGAGGCCGAGGGTTGCGGCCGCCACGCCCACTTCTGCCGCGGTCTCGGTGATCTTGCCGGCGATCGCCTGCGCCGCAACGTCCTGGTCGTGAA
>Ga0193753_10003691_pt1 | contig 11218 bp, 9 predicted proteins | sample H1c2metaG_FD_144925 | JGI IMG/M metagenome (GOLD analysis project Ga0193753, IMG submission 144925) | Soil microbial communities from a riparian zone of the East river system, Colorado, United States - H1c2 | ecosystem: Environmental > Terrestrial > Soil > Riparian zone | place: USA: East River... | reverse complement strand
TAGCGGCTGGGATTCTAGCTGTGTCGGTGTTTCTGGCGTATCGTTACGGCAAAAAAATTGGAGATCAGGAAGGATACCTTCGGGGCACCAAAGAAGCCCATACCACAGGTCCGAGCACAACAATAACAGGATGACATCTGCCCCGTGTAAAATACAACTCCTCGCTGTTGAGCAAATGGAATCCGCGACCGGCCTAGCACCTTCGCCGCCGAAGGCCGCGCCGGCTCCTGGGCGTCAAGCCTGATGAATGAGTTGGAATCTCTGATACAACGAGGTCTGGTGACAATTCGCGCACGCGATGACCTCACCACGCGGCGAGAATGCAGGCCTCGGCGGCGAGAAAAAGCCCTGGATTCGCGCATCAATTTTGACGTACTTGAATATCATCTTGCACTCAGGACATACCAGAACCCAGCTAGCCACGGTACACCTGGATCGACTGGAATTTTCTGTATGAAACAGGATCTACACTAACCGTCATGTTTGGCCGTGCGGCGTGACTTCTTCGCTTCAAGCGCAGCGGACAACCCGCACATCGCCCAATGGGCCAAGGATGATTGCTTGGAAGCGAGGTCCGTTTTCTGCATGCCGATATACTGCAACAGTCAGCGAACGAAGACTGTTCAATTCTGTACGTATCATTGCTCTCCATTCCGGACCTGGAACTGCGACGCCCAGGACGTTTCCCGAGAGAACTCGAATCTAAGTCCTTTCCTGCCAATGAGTGCGCACAATCATTAAACGTTTAACTTTTCGCCTTGACGGCATCAGCCCGAGGTCAAACACTTGGCCATTCTTTAAAGCGTCTATAGGGGGCTATATGAGTGAAGACTACATCTGGCAGAAACCCTACAATCAGGCAGTTCTTGAATCCGACGCCGCCAGACAGCAACAACTAATTTGGCAAGCCGAAGACGCAATTCAATCGCGTCTTAACGATTCGACCGAGCTGGGTATCGATGAAGCGGTCGCAATCGAACGAACGTCAAACGCCTTGTCGGCCATGGGGACCGAACGAACCGCTTCACAAAACAAAATTCTCGCCGCTAGTTCTAGTGATTGACCCGCGCTCGGTAGAGCGATCAGCTTGTTGATAGACAGACTTCACTTCGATGGCCTCGATTGCCATCAGTTTGCGGTTCACGTGTGATTCAAAACGGAATCCCCCGGCAGACAGTTGACACTTCTTCCCGGCAGGAGCATTGCAGACCGGACAGGGAACGGAATTGGCTTGTTTGGGCGTCAGATCTTTTTTCTTCATTAAAATATCTTGCTACGTTCACAAAATAGACGCTGTCCTGTTTTGGACATGGCGGGCTGAAATCTTTGCGGTTTATGTTTCAGCGTCGTAAGCGTGTCTTGTCCCTCCCCCCTATTCTGCCGCAGGTCTATTTGTGGCGACCCGCATGGTCCGCTTGCCGGCCCTCCCGCGAACAATCGCGCGCGCGGTTCCCGTCGGCAAAGTCTTCGTAGACCTTTGAAATCCTCCCAGTCCTCAAAATAAACGAGGATAGAGCCTCAGCCTCTTGTGGAAAAATTAGATCTATCTTCTGTGGTTATCTGATACCGTTCGTGAGATCCGAACAGGCGGGGGAGAACTGGCATGCTTACTCAAGAGCAGATACGGCTTGAACATCTCGAACGAGAAGTAAAAGTTCTCCGCGTTCAAGTACAAACGCTGGTTGGCTATTTGCAGGCCGTTCCGGTCGAGGGTTTCGGTCCACCGGATGGACGGGGTCCGTACGACCGGAAAGTAAAACTAGCTCTGGAACAGGCAAACCTTTCCTAGGGGCCTCGCTCGAGTCTTGTCCTCATTCTCGAATTGCCCGGCAGCCTCACGGGAACGGATCTATCTCCGGCACGACACCGGTAACGCCTGGACCGATAAGAGTGGACCTGGCGGAAAAGGGTACAGCGCGATGGCAGACAGTCTGGTGGCAACACCGGGCGCGGGAGTCATCGAAGACGCACGGCAGTCAAATCGAGACTGGAAAAGTATTTTGCAAGGCAAGAAGGAAAATCAGAACCGGTCACTCTGGGGCCGAAGGATGATTCGAAGTGGCCACGTTCAGATCCAGATGCCAGCGATGCGCCGCGTCCACCGCTGCATAGCAGCTACCATCGTTCGCATAACCAGGGCAGGCAGAAGCGGTTTCTTGCTGGCGCGGTGATCGCACAAACTGCCACACTGCTGCGTACGCCACCCCACTTTTTGCAGGTACCGGCAAACCCACAGGTGTTGTACACCCAACGGAGGGCGGGCAAACATCGTTAAACACCCAAAATGCTAACTCTCGCGATCCTTTGTTCGCCCGAATGTCGTCCGCGGTTACAATTGTGCGCCCATTCCCGTCATTCACCGGTACCCCGGAGCAGTACACCCCCGGTCGGAATCCCTTTCGCACCAATTCCTCAGTCCATGCACGCAAGTAGGAATGGAATTGCGGTGACAGTCGTCCTCCCTCTTCTATGTCCAGAAATACAATCGACCCCGCAGCGAACCCTTCATAAATTGCGCTCCTGGCCGCTTCTCTGGCGTCCGCAATCCCTTTCTCCTCCGCGCCTGACCCTAGAGTTGCGGATTCCCGCCCTCTCGCCAACAACAAGAATCCGAATCCCTCCGCTTCCAGTGCTTTTTTCTTTCCAACCCACGTATTCTTCGTCTCCCTCGGGGGCGGCGTCAGCCAGTACCCTGAGAACGAAAATGTTTTGCGCAGCACTGGCAGCGCCGCGTCCCCAGGATACTCGTTCCGGTCAAATCCCAAATACGCTTTCGTCTCATTCTTCTGTACGCCGACCGTGTTCTTGTGGCCGTCGAATCGTAAACTGGATCGAACAACGCCCACCAGAGCCAAGAGCAGCGCCCCTAAGATACACAGTCTCGTTCCGGTGACCCGCCGCATTCGAATACCTTTTGGCTCGCCAGCAGCCCTGTTCATTTTAGAGCATCGGAGCGAAAATCGGCAGTCACGCTGTAGTCCGTTTTTGAGAGTGGCGCACACCCTTTTACGGAACCAAGGCCCCATAGCCGATGGTTGCCGTCCGATAAACGTTAGCGCTTTGTTGCTCTCTGTTGTGCAGTAATCTCTCTGAGTGTTATTCTCTTTTCACGCCCGGATGGCGGAACTGGCAGACGCAGAAGACTCAAAATCTTCCGGTCGCAAGGCCGTGGGGGTTCAACTCCCTCTCCGGGCACCACTCCTCAGGTAGCTCCTGCTGTCCATTTGACTGCGATTCGCTACTAAACTTGCGCTGAACTTCGTTCAATTCTCTGTCCAACGGCGTCGCTCTCAGAGCGTCATCATTGTGTTTTGGGTCTGGAGATTGTACCTGGGCTTCAATCGTGGACAACTCAGCGTTCGCCTCGAAGTTGTGAGTTTCATCAAGTGGGATTCGTTCTACACGCCTGCGCAAGTCAGAGACAAGGTTCTTGAATTGCTCGGATTCAATTTCAAATCTCGGTGCCACAACCCCACAAGCCCTGACTGCTTTTATTTTTGTGGCTAACGACCAAAAACATTTCATTTGTACGCCTTGCTCGCGAAGGGATAGGCCGATACACTCGCGAGCCGATGGAGTCAGCGCCACAAATCCGATACGACACCCGCGCGAGCGCGAAGCCTCTCCCCCCTAGTACCGCTGGTTTTTGGTCCTTGATCGCCGTCCAGTTTCAAGGCGCGTTCAGCGACAACGCGTTGAAATGGCTTGTTAGCTTCCTTGTCCTGGAAGCAGGATTTTCCAAAGATCGCCGCGATCTGTGGTTCGTCCTGGTTGTTCCCCTGCTGTTTGCGATTCCCTTCTTACTTTTTTCCATTCCAGGCGGTTTTCTTGCCGACAGGTACAGCAAACGGAGCGTCACGATCTGGACCAAAGTTTTCGAATTCTTTGTGATGGGCCTCGCCACCATCGCTCTCGCCCTGGGACGTCTCGACATCGCCAGCGTGGCGCTGTTTCTCGCTTGCACCCAAGGCGCAATCTTCGGCCCCTGCAAATACGGACTGCTTCCTGAACTCCTCCCGGTCACAAAACTTTCCTGGGGCAACGGCATCATCGAACTCACAACCCTGATGTCGGCGATCCTTGCCGCACTGACCGGGGCCTTTCTCGCCGGGCACTTTCACGGACGCCAAATCTGGTCTGGCGTCTTCTTTCTCGCTCTCACAACCCTTGGGCTCGTTTTCAGTTTCGGCATCAGTAAGGTTCCCGCCGCCGATCCCGCCCGCCGCTTCACCTGGAACGTCCCTGCCGAATTTTTCCGTTCGCTGCGCCACATTCGTCGCGACCTCACGCTTTGGGCAGCAGTGGTCGCCAACACATTTTTCTGGTTTCTTGGTTCGCTTCTTTTGCTCAACCTCGTTCTTTACGGAACGGACATTCTTCACGCCGACGAGTCCCACAGCAGCTACCTGCTGGCGGCGCTCAGTCTCGGCATCGGAGTCGGCAGTTTCATCGCCGGATTCGCTTCCGGCAAGAAAATTGAGATGGGCATGATCCTCCCGGGACTGGCGGGAATCATCGCAATGGCTGCCCTTCTCGGACAACCCGGCATCAGTTACTCGACCGTGCTGGTGGAAATTGCCTGTCTTGGTCTCGCGGCCGGTTTTTTTGTGGTGCCGGTTAACGCGATGATCCAGCAGCGGGCCCCAGCGGAAGAAAAGGGCCGCACCATCGCGGTCGCTAACCTGCTTTCTTTTCTGGGAGTTGCACTGCAACCCGTCGCTCAGTACGCGATGCTTCGCCTGGGGCACCCGGACCCCAGCCGAGTTTTCCTGATTGCCGCCGCCATGGCTCTAGCGATGGGCACTGTTCTCATCCGCATGATTCCCGACCTTTTCCACAGCACCCTAGACTGGACTCGGGTGCGCCCAAGGATTACCCTGTAGGGCCCGTTCGACAGGGGTCCCTTTGCAATGGGACATTCGAATGGGTTTCGCAAGTTCGAGGATTTCGATGGCTACTGCCACTTCTCTTGCCGTTGCTCGCCCAGAGCATCGCGGACTCTCATTCTGGATGGACCGCGCCCTCAAGGAACTCGATAATGTCCGCCAGTCTCCCAGTCCAGACGCGGTTCATGATTTGCGCGTGGCCATCCGGCGTTGCCGATCGATTGCTTCGGTAATGGAAGAGGTCGATCCTGCTCCCGCCTGGCAGGAGATGCGCAAGACCGCCAGGAAACTCTTCCGCGGGCTTGGGGAACTGCGCGATGCGCACGTGCTCGAGGAATGGGTTCGCCAGCTCGGCCCCGACACCGATCCGGTGCGCACACAATTGCAGTCCGCCTTTGAAGAAAACGAAGGCGAGTTGCAAACACAAGCGCTGCGGCAAGCGGAAAAATTCGACGAGAAGAACTGGAAACAGCTGGAACGCAGGCTGCGTTCGCGGCAGCGTCTGGTGCCGGTTGGCGGACTTGCAGCGGAATGCCTCGCTCTCGAGCGTTGGGAAGAAGCGAGGGCTCTGCACGCCAAAGCTTTGCGCTCGGAAAAGACAAAACCGTGGCACGCGTTGCGTATCGGGCTGAAGAAATTTCGCTACACGGTTGAAGGGTTTTTGCCGCAGCACCATGAAGCCTGGGGCAATGACCTTAAGCGCGTGCAGGATCTTCTGGGCGAAGTGCACGATTTGGACGTCCTCTTGAGCTGCATCAAGCAATCGGACTCGGTGGAAACGGAAGAATCCCGCAAGTTTTGGCGTGAAACCATTGCCCGGGAACGTCACGCGCGCGTGGAAACTTATCGGCATCTTACGCTGGGCAAGACCAGCTTATGGAATCAGTGGCGATCCAATCTGCCGACAAATGGCCGCCTTGCCGAGGCGTCGCTGGCACGGTTGCGCGCTACGGCGCACGCTGCGGACTCCCGGGGGAGCAGGACTTCGCAAATTTCCAGAATCGGACTCGCTATTTTCGATGCCCTTCGCCACGCAAAAACGATTCCAGCGTTCGAGCAAGCATCGCTTCGACGGGTGTTCCTGGCCGCTTCTCGCCTGCACAATTCTTCGCCTGGAAAATCGGATAAGGCGCCGCAAAAAGCCGCCCGAAAGTTTGTGAACAGCCTCCCCATGCCTCCCGGCTGGTCGGATGCCGAGTGGGACTTACTTGGCTGGACCATTCGCTACCACCGCGGAGCGGAGCCCCAAGTTGACAAAAAGAGCTTCGCGGGCCTGCCGGATCGCGAGCAAAACGAAATCCGGGCCCTTGCCGGAGTGCTGCGACTGGCGCGCGTCTTCCGCAAATGCGGCATAACCACCGGTTCCGGTTTCCGCATCGAAAAATCCCACGAAACCATCGTTCTGCACACGCCACACTTTGCCGACACGCCGGAAACGGCAGCCCGGCTGGCCGCCGGCAAACATCTGCTCGAATCGACTCTTCCTCAGCCGCTCTTGCTGAAACCGCACCCACTCAAAGTGGCCGAAAGCCCCGCGTCGAGCACACAAAAACCGGTCGGGGCCGTCGGTCAAAACGAACCTCTGCGTTTTTTCGTCGCTTCGGCGGGCTAGCAATCACTTTCCCATACGCCGCAGAATCTTCGGCGTATTCAACCAAACAATTTGCGCGTTGGGCGGTGAAACTCGCTTCAATTCAAGAAGCGCCACGCCGGCCTTCTTGAGCCCTGTGAGGTGATGCTTCGAGCCCAGGGCGGCGGCGATGAGATCGTCCAACTGCGGCGCATGTCCAAACAGGAAAACCGTCGAGGACTGTTTGTCCTTGGCGAGTTCGCGAAATAGCATTGCCGGTTCGGCACCCGGAAGCAACAAGTCCGTGCGTCCAATCTTTTGCTTCGAATAGTCGAGAAAATTCGCAAAAATCTCCGCCGTCTGCATTGCGCGAACGTAGGGACTTGAGAGCATATGATCCGCCGAAGCTCCGAGAGCCGCCAACCCCTTGGCGACTTGCTTGGTTTTTTCGATGCCTTCCTCGGTCAGGTACCGCTCCGGCTCTGACGGGCACTTCGGATCTTCGCGATCAATCGCAATTCCGTGTCGCACAACATAAATCTGCATGCCAGTTTCCCCCTTGGATCACTTCGTCCAGCGTGTGTACGCCGACAACTGCCGAAAATGAATGCTGACGTGAAATTCCTTCTCAAACAATTCCGCGCTGCGATTCGCGTCGCGCAAATCTTCGGCCGCATCCCCGCGGGCGCTGATTTGCAGACTCACGGCATCCTTCTGAAACGAGGTCTTGAGATTTGTGACGCGCTGCCGGTGGGAATGATCGAGGGCCTCGGCAATTCGCAATATGGCCGCCAGGCGTCGCGCAATCCGCTTGTCGGCGCCGTTCAAAGTCGAATACGCCACGTGGTGCCCGGCCGGCTCCGATTTTCGGTTGTGATAGCGAACGAGAGTGGCCACAATCGCCCGGTCACGCCCCTCGAGGCCCGGAATATCGCCGTTGAGCGCCAGATATTCCCCGTGTTTGTGATGCCCGCGGTGGCTCACGCGGTGCCCGACATCGTGCAAAAGTGATCCGGCTTCGAGCAAAACCCGGGACTGCGCCGGCAAATGATGAACCGGCTGCAGTTGGTCAAACAGCAGAATCCCGAGTTCCCGCACGTGTTCGGCGTGCGACTGATCGTAGTCAAGACGCCGCGCAAAACTCCGCGTGCCTACCAGAAGCTGCCGCGCGGCCGCGTTATAGCGGTGCGGCTCCTTGCGCGAGAAAACCTCCCGCGCAATTTCCTGCAGGATTCCTTCGCGCAGCCCTACGCCAGGGACTGCAAAGCAGCGAACGTTCAAGTACCGCCCGAGGGTGATGAAGGTAATCGCGGCAATGGCCATCACGTCTGCCCGGTCGCGCCGCACGGCGTAACTTTTCATGCGCTCTCGTACGTCGCGCTCCAGAATATCCGGCAAACGTTCGCGCAGAAGTGAAATTTCAATCGTGGGAAGTCCATGTTGGCGCGGACCGGGAGCGACATTCGCCAGAGTTTCCGCATTGCCGCCGAGAGCCACGGCCACCTGCTCACCCAAATTCGGTCGCGACGGAAGTTTCGACTCCAGCAACGCTCGAACATACTTCCGCACCTGCTCCGCTTGCGCCGGCCGGATGACATTCGGGATATTCAGCGTCGACATCAGCCGCACCGTGCCCACCGGCAACTGCGCGCTTTGCTGCAGACCGTGATCCTGCATGATACTGATTTCCAGGCTTCCGCCACCCAGGTCCGCGATACAACGCGGCGGGCTTTCCGGTCCCATTGCCGCTAGCACGGCTTCGCGGCCCAGGCGTGATTCTTCGGTCGCGCTGATGATTTCCAGCCGGATACCCGATTTTTGTTTGATGCGCCGGACAAACGCTTCGCGGTTGCGCGCTTCCCGCGTGGCGCTCGTGGCCACCGCGCGACATTTGGTGACGCCGTATTCCTCCATCACCTCTTTGAAATGCGCAAACGCTTTCGCGCCTCTTTTGAAAAGTTCCTCGCTGAATCGATGACGCAGGAAAACGCCTTCGCCGAGCCGCAGCGGGTAGCGTTCGATATGCAGAGGCTCGATGTCGAGCGCCGAGTAGGCTCGCGCCACGGACAGACGCACGGCGTTTGAGCCAGCATCAATCGCGGCAATGTGAACCGGCTCAGACATTCAGGAATCTACCGCCAGAGATGCGCAAGGGCCGATGAGGGGGCATATTTTGAGGCGCGAATTCCGAGTTGTTCGCCGATGCGCTGTCGCAACTGCTTGTTGACCGTCGAGACGCTGGCTTCGCCATCCAGCTCAATGAAACTGTGGCGCTTGGCCATGACTTCAAATTCACGCTTGATCATCGTCTGGTAGCGAATGAAAGACCAGAACAAATCGTGGGAAAGCGACATGTCGCGTCCGGCTTCCCAGTAGCTGATGGCCTGCGACTTCCTGAATTCCCGGCCGAAGGCGGTTTCCGGGCGCACGTTCAGCCAGAAGGTAAGATGCGAACGCAGGGCCATGGCATACAGTCCGCTCATGTAGTCGCGATTGATGCCGCGCACCACGCCGCGCGCAATCAGTGTAAAAATAAAACGGTCCGCGAGCACCACCGCTCCGGCGCGCAGCGCCGGCAAGATACGGTGTTCCAGCTGGTCAAAAAAATCGGTTGCGTACATCAAAGCAAGCGTCAGCCGGGTGACCGCATTTTTTGCCAGCAGCTCATCGATATCGCGGCCCACCAGATTCGAGCGGCGCAAGCCACTGGTCACTACGGAAAATCCTTCCGACTCCAGCCACTCCTGCAATAGCGCAATCTGCGTCGAACGCCCGGACCCGTCCATGCCCTCAATCACCACCAGCGTGCCGGTTATTTCGCTGGGATCAAATCCGACCAGGGGTTCGCCAAAAAAATACTGCGATGAACTGTCCTCGATCGCTGTCGTCTTTACAGGCGCACTGGTTCCCGCATTTTCCGGCGTGGTCGCTGCGATCGCGGGCGTCGCCCCTTTGTCTTTTTCGTGTTCCGCCATAGCTACTCCGCCTCCAGCGCGCGCGGAGCAAACCGTTTCAGGTCAATCTTTGAGGCCACAATATCGCGCATCTGCTTCTGCAATTTGTTCACCGGCAAAGTTCCATCGAGAACCACAAAATTGTCCGAATCCACCATCTTGTCGTAGCCTTCCAGAATCCGCGCCTGGAATAACCGAAAGCTCTCCGCCCGATCGTACGACAATCCCAAATCCATGCCCGCTTCGTAATATTTCAGTTTGGGCCGCCCACTCAAAATGCGATGTACCGCGACGTCGAGCGGCGCACGAAAATAAAATGTGATGTCAGGAATCGGAGCGAAACGATACAGGTTCCGCAGCCACCGTTCCGGGCAGCCCCTCGCCGCGTCGCGCGCAAAGGCGGTGTAGATATAACGATCCGCCAACACCAGATAATCACCCTGCAGGAGCGGCATGATCTGCCGCTCGCAACGATCGGCAAAATCCGCGGCATGCAGGAGTGAGAATGTAGTCGGAGTCAGCAGCCGCCGCTGCTTCCCGCGGCGCGTGGCCGATTTTACCAGGGGCGAAGAGTTCCACTCGGTAAAATGCAGGCGGTAGCCGCCAATTTCCAGCCAGCGCTTCAACAAATAGAGTTGCGTGCTTTTGCCCGAACCGTCCGTGCCCTCCACTACGATCAGGGCTCCGGGATACGCTTTGCTCGGGACTGGTCTTCCCGGCTGCGGCAATGTGGACTTGGCTGGTTCGGTGCGCAGCTTCTGTGAGGAGTCTAGGTTTTCCATCGATTTGGGCAAAACTCAGCAGTTCTTGAAAGAATATGCCGGTATTGTTACAAGCTCATTACAACACAGCCAGGATGCGCGAGCCAAGCCGCTGGCTCGCGCAAAATCGCGCTAGAAGATGGTTACTTTGATGTGCAGGAATTTCTTCGGATTTTGCCGGAAATCGCCAATCAGCAGACGCAGGTCTCCGGTTAGTCCCGCCAGGTTGTCGTACAGCAGCGGATCGGAGAAGAGTTTTCCTGCCGTTGTCGTATTGTCATTCAGCTTGGCGGTGGCGGTCGCCAGGTTCGAACTCGTATCGCGCAACTTGTTATACAGCGTTTCATCCGTTACGAGCTTTCCGAGACTTCCTTTGCCCGCGCGGGCGTCGCCAATGAGCGCATTGGTTTTTGCAATCGCTTCTTTCGCCTGCTCGAAAAGCGACGGGTCATACAGCAACTTTCCCAGAGTTCCCTTCTGCGCGCGAACATCGCCGAGGATCGCGTTTACATTGTCCAGGCCCTGGTCCACTTTGCCGTACAGCTCATCGGAAGCCACAAGCTTGCCGACAGTTCCTTGCCCGGCCTGAATCCCCCCGAGCATGGAATCGGTGCGGGCCAGCACGTTGTTCAGGTGTTTGTAGGCCGCATCATCGGTCAACAATTTTCCCAGCGTGCCTTCCCCCTTCTTCACGCCTTCGAGCAGGTCTTGTACATTTTCTGTAAGCGCCTGCAAGTTCGCCAGCACATCCGCGCTGCGCTCCACCACCAGCTTCATCGCTTTCTCTTCCGATCCCGGAATTTCCTGTCCTTCTTTGAGAACCGTTCCGGTAAACCCGCGGGTGATGTTCACGTAGCGATTGCCCAGCAAACCTTCGGTAACCAGACTCGCCGCCGAATCCGTCAAAATATCGCCCTGGTAGCGCTTATCCACGCGCATGACGATTTCAATATTCTTGCCTTTTTCAGGTGCTTTTCCCTGAATGCGCGGCACCAGCCGGATGGACTCTACATTGCCGACTTCCACGCCGTCGACGCGCACCGCCGC
>Ga0193753_10003690_pt1 | contig 11218 bp, 6 predicted proteins | sample H1c2metaG_FD_144925 | JGI IMG/M metagenome (GOLD analysis project Ga0193753, IMG submission 144925) | Soil microbial communities from a riparian zone of the East river system, Colorado, United States - H1c2 | ecosystem: Environmental > Terrestrial > Soil > Riparian zone | place: USA: East River... | reverse complement strand
CTGCACGCCCTGAGACGCATCAGGAACCGGTTCCTTCTCAGGCCAGACGGTGGCGTTTATGCGCTTGCGCAAATCGGCAAGTCTCGCTTCCGGAAAATTCACATGAAACGGGCGGATCGCTGTCAGATCGTCGCCCTTCGGCTGTGCAACTGCGCTCATAGCATTGCTCCCTTCTGAGAATAAGAGTGGAAAACCCAGGGCGCCCGCAGCAACCGATGCCGCTGTAGCACCGCAAAAGCTGCGGCGATTAAGGCTGGCCATCTTTTGCATGACGAACTCCTTGCCTGATGGATGAAATGGTTGCGCGCCACACGGCTCACAACCCCGGACGGAATCACATCAGGGCACGGAGGTTTGGTTCTATTGCGTCATCGTCTATTAGTGGTCGCGTAAGATCCTGGTGATCGTCGTTTAGCTAAACTAGCGGCCCAAAGTGACGAGTGTTTGTCAGGCGGCCTGAATCTTGGTTTAGCTGTGCACCGGCAATGTGAATCTGAAAACGGCGCCGCGTGGTTGATGCGCATCTACCCACAATCGTCCCGAATGGGCCTCGATGATGGAACGACAGATCGCAAGACCAATTCCTACCCCGTCCGGCTTGGTCGTGAAGAAGGACTCGAATATACGCTCACGATCTTCCGGAGCGACACCGGGACCCGAGTCGTCTATGGCCACCAGCACGCTCTCGGCCGGGATTGACTCGGTGCTGATCACCAATTCGCGCACTTCGTCATCGATGCTGATGATGGCTTCGATCGCGTTGAGAATCAGATTCAGCATGACCTGCTGCAGTTGAACTCGATCTGCGTGGACCGTGGACAGTCCCCCCGCGAGTCGAACCTGGATCGATATGTGATGCTTCGACAGCTCGCCCCGCACAAGTGCAATCACTTCCTCGATGGCTCGGTTCAGGTCAACAGCCGTCTTAGGGGGAGGTACTTTTTTCACCTGATCACGGATGCCGCTTATGATGTCGCCCGCTCGATAAGTGTCGTTCACCACGCACTCGATCGCCTCCCTGACTTCCACCAGATCCGGAGGATCCTCTGCGAGGAAGCGCAACGCGGCATGGGCATTGTTGCGCGCCGCACCAATCGGCTGATTGATCTCGTGCGCAATGGATCCGGCAAGCTGTCCCATCGTCGCCAGCCGATTCGCGTGTGCGAGATCCATCTGCAGCGCGCGTAGCGCGTCCGCAGCCTGCTTGCGCTCCGTCAAGTCGAGCACGAACGCGACCCCCTGGTAGCCATCTTCGAAGTTTGCTATGCCGATCAGTACCGGCACGCGGCTGCCGTCTTTCCGGAAAAACTCCTTTTCGAACGGTTGCAAGCTGCCGCTTATCTTCAGCTCGGGAATCAGTTGCTGTTGGTCGCGCTCGCGCCACTCCGGCGGGGTCATGTCCGTCCAGCGGAGGCTTTGCGACACCAGATCTGCACGGTCGTATCCCACGATTCGAAGAAACGCGTCGTTGGCCTCAAGAATTCGACCTTCGAGGTCGCAAATGACGATGCCAATGATATTGGCGTCCAATAGACGCCGGATTCTGCCCTCGCGCTCGGCGAGATCGCGGTACAGACGTGCATTCTCCATTGAAATTGCCGCTTGCGACGCCAGGAGCTTGAGGACAGCCAATCGCGCAGGGGTAAACGCATGAGGCGCGAGGTTGTTCTCCAAGTACAGCATGCCAAGCAATCGAGTCTGTTTGAGTATCGGCAGGCAGAGGACCGACCGGGAGTGGTGCTCGCGAATGTAGTCGTCGACGGAAAATGGGTTCTGGCTCGAGGCATCAGGCAGAAGAACGCTCTCTTTGGTGCGGAGGACATAGCGGAATACGGACTCAGGCAGATCTGCGGCGGTTACGCCCGCGTGTCGCAGATCGACTGCAACCTCGTTGCCGCGGGTTGTAACTTCAGCTTCTATCCGAAGTTCATCACCTCGGAGAAGTATCAACAGGCCTCGCTCGGCGCCGGCGTGCTCGATTGCCGTGCGCATGAGCGTATCGATCAGCTTCTCCAGAACGATTTCACCTGATACCGCTTCCGAGACTTTGACCACGGTCACGAGGTCAAGGTGTTCCACAGTTTCCGCGACGGCCGTGGACCAGTGCGAGGCAGAGGCCTCATCGCGCAGCTGGGGGTAGATCTCATCCAGTTGTCGCACTTTGCCTTGGGCGCCCCAGCGAAAATAACCATTACGCGCGCTTCTCAGATAAGCGTGAGCGAACGTTGCGAAGCCGCGAGTCGCATAAAACCTCGCAGCCAGTTCGAAAGCCAACGCCTCGTTCGGAACAAAACCGTTATCCCTCGCAGATCGAATGGCCTCCTCGTACAGGTCCATGGCTTCAGCGTGCCTGCCTTCGATCCGAGCGATCTCCGCCTTCACCAGGGCGTACCGGTTGTGATAGTTCTGCGGACAGTTGTCTGCCCAGAGTTTCAGCTTCTTCAGCTTGCCCTCAAGAAGACCCGTAAGTCGCGCCTGCTCTCCGAGGGGCGCGTTTGGATACAGCGCTGTCAGGGTGAGTGCGTGGTAGAAGTGATGGGTCGCCTCTATGGGCGTCGCCATCGCCGCGCCCAGCATAGGCTCCGCCAAGCGCGCGGCATCCAAAGCTTCGGCATGCCGACCGTACATGAAGGCGAGGATCTGCTTCATGATCCGATGGAAGACTAGGCCGCAACCAAAAGCAGCTTTTGTGATCGTGGCGAGCGAGGCACCCTCGTCGAAGCCGGCCGCGTCGAACTTCAAGGGATCGCTCGTCCTTCCCTGCAGGCTGTCGACGAACTGCTGCTCGAGTAGGATCGTCTGGTGGACGGCGTCGTTGTGGCTCTGGCGGGCAATCTTCGCATTCCGTGCTGCCAACGTGCGTGCCTCGTCGAGCGGGTCACCCCTCTCGATCGCCTGCCAGACCGATAGGAAGGCTAGATGGCCCGCGTAGACCAGATCGCCGACTTCGAGGCATGCACGAAGCCCCTGCTCCAGGATCGGCACGCCGGTCGAGAAATGACGGCGCCAAAAGTTGACATGGTCGCCATGAAGGTGAAGAAGCGTCCCGCGGAGTCGCGCGTTGTTGAATCTTCCGTTGAGCCGCAAAGCCATCTCGGAGAACTCGAACGCTTGCGCCATATTGCCATAGACTCCAACGAGCATCAGGGCATGCACGGCGTAGGCAAAGCTGGACTGGTCGGTGTTGCCGTACCGGAGCGAGAAGTTCACCGCCTTCATGGCCATCAGCGGAAACAGCTTCGGTCTTCCGTTGTATGCGCTGGGCACCGCATCAACGAGTAGATCAATGATGGCCCGCACGTCAGAGGAGTCAGCGACTGGCGCATCAAGCAGATCGCCGATGCGACGCTCACGCAGATTCACGGATATGGCTCGAAACTCCGCATCCGCGGTTGCCTGGATCTCATCGTCCGATTTGGGGAATGTGACACCGAACAGCTGCAGTGCCTCGAGCGCCAGAGCGAGGCTCTCGTCGTACCCCCCGCCGACCAGACAGACCTTCATGTGCAAGCTGTAGATCCGGGCGCGGTCAAGATCGGAGCGCGCATTGCCCAGCATCAGATCGAATAACAGGTCGGCTGAGTCGAAATTACCCACCAGGTATTCGCACTCGGCGAGATCCAGGTAAAGCTCGAGCGTCGCTTCGTAATACCGTGTCCAGGCATCTGCTGCAACAAGCGCAGCTGCCTGTGCCAGATAGTCGCGCGCCGCGCCATAAGCGATCCCAGCCTTCGCTTTCACACCGGCGAGTACGTTCAGCCGAAGCAGCGCCATTCTCTCTTCGACGTCGAAGATCAGTTCGACGGCCTGGTTTAATTGATTGACTACTGCGAAGGTGCGATCGGCCGTGGGCTCCATTGCGCCCGCCGCGCGCAGCTGGCGTCCGAGGCGCAGGTGCAGAGCAGGCCGCTGCGCCCTCGGTATGAGAGCGTACGCCGCCTCCTGCGCGCGGTCGTGCGCAAACCGGTAAGCAGTTTCTAGGCGAATAACGAGCCCAGCTTTGGTCACGTCCCGGAAGTCCGAGTGGATCTCTGCTTCCGAGTTCTGGCGCACGATGGCGAGCGTCGCGAAGTCCGCGATGTTGCCGAGGGAGGCGAATTCCTTCAAACCTTCTTGTGCAGCTGTCGGCAGCCGCTTCAGCTTCGCGACCATCAATTGCACGATGTTTTCGGTGTAGTCCTTGGCGGCGATGCGCGCGATGTCCCAGGTCCAGGCCCCGATACCCGCATCGAATGACAAAAGAGCTTCGGCTTCGAGCTCCGTCAGAAAGTGGATGACGAAGAACGGATTGCCGCCGGTCTTTTCTGCTATCAAGCGCGCGAGCGGACGTGCGCGTTGCTCGTCGCAATGCAGAGCACTCGCGACAAACCGGCCTAGATCATTGAGTTCCAGCGCCGCAAGCATAATTTCGTTAACACGTGTCCCCGTCCGGCGCAGTGCGTTAAGCGTCAGCACGAGCGGATGCGAGGGCCCGACTTCGTTGTCACGAAAAGCTCCGATCAGCAGTAGGTGGTGTGTCTCGCGCTGACCGACCAAGTCCTCGACCAAAGCCAGTGTCGCGCCGTCGATCCATTGCAGGTCGTCGAGAAACATCACCAGCGGGTGTTCGGGCCGGGCGAACACCTGGAGGAAGTCAAGAAACACCATCTGAAATCGGTTGCGCGAGTCTTGCGGCGGCAGATCCGGGACTGGAGGCTGCTTGCCGATGATAAGCTCCAACTCGGGTATGAGACTTGCCATAAGTTGGCCGTTCGGCTCCACAGCTCGCCTGATGGAGTCGCGCCAGCGCGCGAGCTCCGCCTCGGTGCTGCGAAGGATCATCTGCACGAGAGCTTGCAAGGCCTCGGCAAGCGTGGCGTACGGGATGTCGCGCTTGAATTGGTCGCACTTTCCCGCCGCGAAGATCGCCTTTGACTGAGCCAACGTCTTTTGTAGTTCGTTAACCACCGACGATTTGCCGATTCCGGAGTATCCGGAAACGAGCATCAGCTCTGAATGGCCTTCCGTGGCGACGCGCTCGAATGCCGCGAGCAGCGCCTGAATGCTCTGCTCACGCCCGTACAACGCTGCGGGAATTTGGAGGACATCAGGGACGTCATCCGCGGCGAGTGAAAAAGGCTCGATGCGGACAGCCAGCTGATATGAGGTCAGGCAGCGTCGTAGATCGGCCTCCACACCGGCGGCGGTCTGATATCGATCCTCCGGCGTCTTAGCGAGCAATTTCATGATGACAGCCGAGATTACTGCAGGCACGCCTGCAGTCCGCTCGGCGGGTGGCACGGCCTGGCGCGCAATATGGCAATGCACCAGCTCCGCGGGTTCCGCGGTTGTAAACGGCAGCACGCCAGTGACCATCCGGTAAAGGTTTACACCCAACGCGTAGAGATCGCTGCGCGAATCGACAGAGCGGTTCATCCGTCCCGTTTGCTCCGGCGCCATGTAAGCCAGCGTGCCGGCGATGGCCTCGGGAGGTTCTGGAGTGTGGGGCTCCCGCGGCAGGCGTGAGGCAATGCCAAAGCCGGTAAGCCATACTTGCCCGGTCGCGGCATCGATGATCACGTTAGTTGGCTTGAGGTCCTTGTGGATGAGCCCACGTCCGTGGAGCTGGCCAAGTGCGCGAGTGAGAGAAACTGCGAGTCGCAGAAAGCTGCCGATCTCCATTGGCTTGCTGATAAGGCGATCGAGGGGCTCGCCTCCCGTGTACTCGACAACGAGCATCGTGCGGCCGCGATCGCGCACTAGCTCCAATGGCTGCAATGCCCACGCACTGTCGAGATCGTCCTTGAGCTCGTATTCGTGCGCGAGACGATTGATGCTCTGAAGCGTCGTGCGCTCGGTACCAACTGTGACGGGTATGAAGGCGTGCCTGCGACCCTCGGTATCATTGCGCGAAAGTCTGCAAAAGACGCGTTCGGCGTCTTCCCATAACACCTCTAACAAGTCGCCTTCCCTACCTGTTCCCAACGAGACAGAGGCGTTCATTTGTCGGGCTCCATTGTCGATGCGGCGCAATTTTTATGAGTGCTGTATGCGTTATCCGCGCGCGACAGCGGAATGGAGGCAATCGATCAGTACAGCCTCCTCCAATGGCTTACGAAGATAGCACCGGACCCCCTCGCGTAACATCCGTTCCTGGACGCGATCATCCGGATAGGCAGTGACGAGAATCGTTGGTATCTCTCGTCCTGTGCCAATCAGGTGTCGGTAGAGTTCCACCCCGGTCATTTCAGGCATGTGGACATCCGCGACCAGGCAGTCGGTCGCCGTAAGCCTGGGGAACGCAAGAAACTCCGCGGCCGAGGGGAACGCGAGCGCGGTGTAACCGAGTGACTTGAGCAATCGTCGCATTGAATCGCGAAAAGCTCGGTCGTCATCGACGATCGAGATAAATGATGAGCTGGACAAGACGCCTCCGATGGATCGCAGCCGTAATGTGCTAAGCATGACGCGGTAATATATCTGCGACTCTAAACCTTGGTTTAGACAACTTCCCCCAGCAGCGCCGCCGGCAGCCTGTCCAAGGCCATGCGTTAGGACTACGATCAAGTGATGCGCTTATCCGTGAACTTTCAATCGCGAGCCGAAGCGATGCCCGATTCAAATGCCTGCGTGGCCGTCATCGACGACGATCCAATGTTCCTTGAATCGCTTGGGCGACTTTTGAGGTCCGTCGGTCTACGTCCACAGTTATTTGCCTCCGTTGCCGCCTTTGTGGCTTCAGAGCCCCCCGACGAACCGACTTGCCTGGTCCTCGATGTGAGGTTGCCCGGGCAGAGCGGCCTGGATTTTCAGCGTGATCTCGGCGTCGCTGGCATCAGCCTGCCGATCGTCTTCATGACGGGACACGGCGACATCCCGATGACGGTGCAGGCGATGAAGGCAGGCGCCGTTGAGTTCTTGACGAAACCTTTCCGCGACCAAGACCTTTTGGATGCCGTCAACGTTGGGATCGCACGTGACCGCGTGCGCCGCGACAACGCAGTAGCATTGAGGGCTCTAAGCGCGCGATTTGAAGTGTTGACACCCCGTGAGCGCGCCATTCTGGTTCAAGTCGTACAGGGCAGGCTGAACAAGCAGATTGCCGGCGACATGGGCATCACGGAAACCACGGTAAAGGTCCACCGCAGCAACATGATGCGGAAGATCAAAGCCACATCAGTCGCGGAACTCTGCCGTATCGTGGACCAACTGAAGCTGCTGCCGGAGAGTTCCAAGCCGTCGTGAATTCTGGGGATCGCAGAGCCTGAACTCAACGTCCGGTCGCAAACAACTAGCTATGGTGTAGCTAAAGTAGTGCGATATCTTTTTGGAGGCGCTTGTGAGTTAAATTGCGTCCCACTGCCGCGGGGGTATTTTTGGGGGTACCGCACTGAGTTACAGTTCAGGGACTCGGTAAATAGTGGGTTTTTTTACCCATTGCGGCTCCGTCCCGGGAGCCATATAAATATTAACAATATCAAGATATTATAGCTATATCTTGACCTTATTTCAACCAATCTGATTTCACCAAGTTTTGGGGGAACGCCATTTCGACCCTGAACGGACCGTGGTCGCGGACCGCTTTCGAGCAGTCAAATTGTTCTCACGTCGGTCGCAAGAATTCCGATATGCGTTTCCACCTGATATTGCCATCCGCGAACGAGAACCAAATGAACTCGGCCCGTCCGCGAATATTGCTAATCGCTACTGGACCTTCGGCTCGGCTATCCACGCTATTGTCTCTGTAGTCTCCAAGAACGAAGACCGCGCCGGGAGGTACTACGGTGAGTGGGAAATCCCGTTCGTAGCGAAGTCCCGATTCAGCCGAATGAAGGTACCGCTCGACGACCGGCTGTCCGTTTCTATACAGAACTGAATTTCGACCTTCGATCCGGTCCCCTGAAATACCGACAATTCGTTTAACGAACTCAATGCCTGGCGCGTGAGGCTTTACGTAAACAACGATTTCATCGATTGACGGAGCATGATCCCGATATCTCCACATGTTCGCCATGAAGAAATCACCCGGTTGAAGAGTGGGGGACATCGATTCTGAGGGGTTTCGGTATGTCGCATAACCGAACCACTTATTTCGATGCTCGAGATAGGTGTTTGCCAATACGAAGTAACCGACGCTCCATAAAAGATACAGCCACCACCTGTTGTACGGCTTCAATGCGCGATGGCGATTTCTGACTGCGAGTACAACTGGGTGAACAATCGTAAATCCCACGATTGCGATGACAACACCACTCGCGATCCAATATATGGAAGCAGTTGACACGAGGAGACCAGTCCACGCAAAGAATGCTACGGCCGAATAGGTAGCTACTATCGCAATGATGGCGAGGCGGAGCTCTCCCACGTACACATATCCAAGCCCGAGGCCCAGGAAATTCGCGAGGAATGCCAGAACTGGGCGCACCTTTCGCGGTATTAGGATTTCCATCCCCGGATTCCCATCGGAAGTTGGATCGCCTAAGAGTGTTGTCATATCGTTCGCGCTCTTGAACGGCCGGTTCCCGGCGTTGATTCTATACCGCTCTCTGGCGGGGTTTTGGCCGGCAAGCGCCGGATACTGCGGCCGACAGCAGCCATTCAGATGGAAATTTAACGAACTCAATTTGGAGCGCCTATCGCCGGAGGAACCCCGATAGCGCACGTGATGGCAAAATAGGCTTCGGATATGCGGATGCTCTCACAGGTCTATCGCGCGCCCTTCTTGCTACGCGCCGTTAGGGCGCGTGGTCGCAACTTGCGCTCGCCGCGCATTACATACAGCACGTAAATCGTTTCACCGTCGCGCCGATAGAATATGCGGCACGGCGGTTCAACTACTTGGCGGTAGCGGCTGCCGCGTAGTTCACGCGGTTTAGAGCCGCTGTCCGGGTGAACAATCAACTGGTCGACATGCCGGAAGATTCGCTGGACCAATTCACTTGCGGCCGTGGGATTATCGAGCGCAATGTAGTCGGCAATTCCGTCTAAGTCGTTTAACGCCGGTTCGGCCCAAATTACTTGAGCCATCGTGACATGCGTTGCTTAGCTTGCGCATGGGTCACGACGCGACCGTCCTCAACCGCCTTCTCACCTCTGGCGATGCCCTCAAGCAAGCCGATGCGTTTCTGCAGAGCATCGTAGGCCTGAACATCGACGAGGTAGGCAGCCGGCAGGCCGTGCTGCGTGATAAGAATAGGAGTCCGGTCCTTTCCAATATCGGCTAGCAATTCCGACGCTTTTCGCTTCAGGGTGGTAACAAGTTCTGTGCGCATAGAGTGATACTATAGTATCACATGAAGGCGTTCGTGAGGATCCGCGGGAGCGTCCGACAACGTTCGGCAACAGCCACCATTAACCGGGATACTTTTGGGGGTATCCCACGATATCGGAATCCAAAAACGCTGGAATTCTCGGCGTTTTGTTGTCGGTTTAGGCTCCGTCCCGGGAGCCAATTTTTAGAAAAATCCAATCCAGGCCGACCGCGTTCCGTGACTCGTCGGCCCGAATTCGAACCGCCGACATGGACAAGACGGTTCGACCACTTGGCCGCAGGCCAAGTTGAGCGTCGGAGGCCTTGCGACGGCGACCCGCAGGGGGAGGCGCGCAGCGCCGAGTAATCCGCCCAGGGAGCCATTAAATCAACAAGTTAGCCACTTTTGTCGCCTGCCGACATGATTCCGAATTGACCATGTAGGCGCGGTGAGTCTGTGGCGAGGGGCTCTCCTTACGATTTTTTGATGGCCGCCAAAACCTTGACCGGCGTGAAGGGCACCGAGCGCAGCCGCACACCAATCGCGTCAAACACAGCGTTGCCGATCGCGGCGGGTACGATTGCCGCCGTCGGCTCACCTGCACCCCACGGCACCTGATCAGGACGGTCGATGAGATCCATCACAACCTCAGGAACTTCGGGGAACCGCAATATGGGATAACTGGCCCAATCCACGCTTGTGACTTTGGATTGGCTAAACAGGATCTCTTCCTTCAGTACCCGGCTTACCGTCTGCACAATGTTACCTTCAATTTGATTGCGCAAGCCATCGGGGTTGATAATTTGACCGCAGTCATGCGCGACGAAAAAGCGTTTGACGGCGATCTCGCCGCTATGGCGATCGACCTCGACTTCGCAGACTATGCCCACGTAGGTCCTTACCAACTCGTACTTCGTATACGCGACCCCGTGGCCTGTATGCTTGGCCCGGTGCGACGACTTCTTCCAGGTGCGCCACGCACTCAAGGAAGCCAGGCGCTCAAGCAATGCCCTCCCGCGTACATCTTGCAAATAGTGCAGCCGCGCTTCGAGAGGATCCGTTTTGGTGTGCGCGGCAACCTCATCAAAGAAGGATTCATTGGCAAAGGAGTTTTGCATGCGTCCAGGCGAACGGATCCACGCCGGCCTGAAGGGCGTGCTCTCGAGCCGATGGGCCGTGGTTTTTACATTATCGATGGCGTAAGGGATGGCCAAGTCCTGTATCACCCCGCCGGGGCTCAAGGTGCCCAGACTATTCAGTCCCGCATGATCAGCACCGACCAAGGCGACAAAGCCCGCAGCTCCGTTCGGTATGAAAAGCTCCGATTCCCAGGCGGTAATCTTGCCGTCGGCGTCAAGGCCCGCGCGCATATCGAGCAGGGTCGGCGGTCCTTTTGGGTCCCATCCATGCTCATCGGCTCGCATCCACTGCACCCGTACCGGTGCATCGACCGCACGTGCGAGCAGCGCGGCATCAGCCGCCGCATCTTCATGGCCATTGCGCCCATAGCAGCCGGAACCGTCGATGTAAACGCAATGCACTTGCTCATCCTTGAACGAAAACATAGCGGCCAATTGTTTCCGCAGGTTGTGCGTTGCCTGAGACGCGCTCCAACAAGTGAGATGGTCACCGTCGAATTGCGCGACCGCGCACGAGGGTCCGATCGAGCCATGCGTATGGATCGCAAAATCATAGGTGGCTGCGAGGCGTTGCTTCGCCTCGCCGAGAGTTTTGGCGGAATCACCGGTATTGCTCGTGACATCCTCTTTGACGATCTTGGTGCGCCGTACGTGTTCCCACAGTTCGAGGCGGCTGGGTAGCCCGTACCACTCCGACCAGGTTGCCGCCAGGCGCCGCGATCCCTTGATCGCCGCCCATTCCGTTTTTGCCACCACGCCGAGAAAATTCTCCTGACGCACCACTTTGACGATGCCGGGAATGTCTAGGATGGATGCTTCATCGACGCTGAGCAGCGTGGATGAAGCATC
>Ga0193753_10003689_pt1 | contig 11218 bp, 20 predicted proteins | sample H1c2metaG_FD_144925 | JGI IMG/M metagenome (GOLD analysis project Ga0193753, IMG submission 144925) | Soil microbial communities from a riparian zone of the East river system, Colorado, United States - H1c2 | ecosystem: Environmental > Terrestrial > Soil > Riparian zone | place: USA: East... | reverse complement strand
TAGAATCCACTTTATTCTTTGTCCTTAGACTTAATAGTTCCTCTATAAACTTATGTTTTTTCTTAAGCTTAGTAAGCTCTCTTTCATTAGTAGAGTCCACATGGAATCCTAGTACATCTAATAGCTTCTTAATTTGGGAAGGACTCCCATAGTTAATCTTAATATCTCGTTCCTCATAGCCAAACATATTTCCCTGCACCATGGTGGGCTTGTATACTGAGGCTAATTTATTATCTCCTCTTACTATAGTATCTAAAGACAATTCTAGCTCAATAGCTTCTTTTTCAGTCTTATCTGCTATAACTAACCATTTATCCTTATTAAGAATCATACCATTAATTTCCATATCTCCAAAGGATGACATAGCCTTGTTTTCTAGGTCTATACAATAATGTAAATCTAGTGTAGTTGCTCTGGCTAATTGTTTTTCTTTAATATCCTGTAAGTGCTTAACATCTAAGGCAGCATATAGAATCTGATCTTTGTTAAGAGGAGCATTTCCTAGCCCATTAAATGTAGCTCTTTGCTCCTTACTCATATCTACACCGCAATATCTATATACTAGTTTATCTAGCCCATATCCCCAATCCTCATAACCACAATACAATACTATTTCTGCTAGCATAGTATCCCATGTCTGTTCCATGACTATATTTGCCATTTTAAGCATTTTATAGTCAAACTTGGAATTTTGGATAATGCATAGTTTAGATTCTAAAAGCTTTTTAAACTGTAATATATTAGTATTTCTAACATCTATAACATATTGTCTATCAAAGTCTCCTATTTGTATAGTAATTATGGTATCTGTATGTGGATCACCTCCTGTAGTTTCGGTATCTATTTGCAACTCTGTTTTATCCTTAAAATACTCTAAACATTCCTCCACAGAGGATTGCTCTATCCCTTCAAAGGGCTCACAACCAATAGTGTATACCATTAAAATAAAGTTTTAGATGAGGGACATGGAATCGAACCATGATCTGGAGAGTCAAAGTCTCCCGTGATAAGCCATTATACCATCCCTCAGCAGCAAATATATGCTATTTATGGTTTAAATTCACCATTTTTAATCACATTTTTCATAATACCAATTAATCTGTTTTCGTCTTTTTCATACCTATTGCCAAATCTAATAGCTTTTAAAGCTAGATTAGTATCCCAATCGTCATCATCCTTAAGTTTTCCATCTACATCTGTAATAACCTCTCTTTCAAAAGCTGTTTCGATAAGTCTTAATTCCAACTCAGAAAAATAATCACTCACTTTATCAACCATCTCATCACTACGTATCTCAATCTCTGTTTTTCTTATTGTTGGTATAAGATCATCTCCCTGCCAATAGTAATCTTTAAACTGCTCTATATGACCATTTTCTACAGCAAAATTATCTCTTTTAATAATATCGCAAATAAATATACTGCCAATAGCACAAGCCTCACAAGGTTCCTTAGTTTCTTTAAGAATAGTTTGTAATTCTTTACCTTTTGTCTTTGATAAATCATTGCTTACAGGAAGAGTAAAGTATGTTCCATGTGTAGCAGCAATCTTCTTTGTTTTAATTTGATCAATTACATCTTGACAAATAGTAATTTTCTTATCCTTTTTACTAAGTCTAGAGAAAGGTTTTGTCTTTGCTACTGCAACAACCTTCTTAACTACCTTTTTAACTGGTTTTTTCTTAATTCCCTTTACCATTTTGATTAGTTTACTTGTTTTTTAATAGTTTTTGTTAATAATGAGGCCCTCATTTCCTTATAGTCATTGGATGGCGTATAGGAATATCTAGTTCCATTCCATGTACAACGACTTAAGGCATTGTTAACAGCCGGTGATCCCTTAAAGGATGTAATACTGTCAATAAAAGAGCTGTTGTAGGATTCCTCAATTGGTTCTACTGTGTTTCCTTTAAATACTAATGTTCTCATTTTTAGTTGTTTAAATTATGGATAAATTAATTCTGATGATACAACATCTCCATTTATCCCTATATAATATAGGGCTCCTTTAGGAATTATCATTTTAACTATTTTTATGTTAATATAGAAAGAGAGATGTTCTTCGGCCTTTGATTTTGAAGTATAACTATGTAATCCTTGTTCCACATCAAATCTCCACATACTACTATACCAAGGTTTCTCTATTTTACCTATACCAAAAGGCTTTCCTTCCTGATAGTAATGCATTCCTTTTTCATATAAAAAAGACTTAAAAGGAGCAAAATTTCCCCTAGTTAATATTTTAAATACATTAATATCTTCCTTAGCAATTAGAGAATTCTTCTTAGCTTTTCTAGCCGCATCTCTTGTTTTAAATGTTGCTGTTAAACACATTGTTAATAATTTAAAAATTGGAGAGCAGAAATATTCTGCTCCCCTGTATTATTAGTCTTCCTTAGTAGTAGACCAACCATCATAAAGGCCATTAAGCCTTCTATGAACTGATACAGCCACCTCTTTAGGATCATACATATACTCAAATCCTCTCTTAATAGCATCAACATCCTCTACAGTATAGTCAAACACTATATCCTTTAACTCCACTTTTCTCTTCTTAGCCTCATAGAACAAAAATAGTCCTCTATGATCTATTCCTTTAGAAGGAATATAGGGGATTGTTACACTTTTAACCACTCCGTCAATCAACATATTGGCAGTAGGTACTCTTTCATTCCTGTTGAAAATCACATGCATATACATTAGTTTTTATTATATTTGTCAATAAAATAATTCCATGTGTCACTATTCTTCTGTATAGAACTGTGAAACTGGTTTCTAATGTCTACCATTAGTCCTCCCTGTGTAAATACAGTATAGTCTAATACTGCTTTTTCTATTCTCTTGTCTACGGCTACAAATTGCACCCTACTGTCTTTAAAAAACTCCATGCTATTAATTTTTAGGTGATAAAAAATAAAACAAAAACCTATTAGGAAAATTAGCATCAAATATGATAAAAATCCTCAATTTTGTTGTTACTACGTCATATATAGAATACCTAGGAGGGCTTTTCATAAATTCCTCCTTGTTTTGCCAGCCATAATACCTTTTTGATAAATATGGATATTTGGCACTATCTGCCTCCTTAGCTCCTAGTACTGTATAAATAATCTCCTCAGAGGGACCCTTACAAAATACTAGTCCTCCCATATTTCCTTGTCTATCTGAATTTGTCCTAATAGAATACTCAGGAAATGATGTAGGATTCTTGTAATCCCCATATGTCCTCCAAAGACTATCTACTTTAAAAGAAAAAGTCTGCCCAAAAGAGGACAGACTTATAAACATACTAATTATTAATAAAAGTCTCATAATACTTAATTTAAATCATTCATAATCTCTAATACTTTATTTATTTCATCTTTTGTTACAGATAAACCATCATCCTCACAGCCTATTTGAATTCTTTTAGCAGTCACATCAACGGCACTAATTCTCCTAGTATTAAAAAGATCATATACTGCTTCCACATCCTTCTTTCTAAATCCCCATGATGTTCCTTTAATTTTAGCCTCATCCTTAGTAATTACTATTAGACGAGTTGGACTACCTGTTAACATTTCCTTACTAATAGGTTTAGGAGGAACAAGAGCTTTTTTCCATTCCTTTACAGCTTCTAGTGCTTTATTATAATCCTCTGGAAGTTTGAATACATTAGTCCTATATCCATCTCCACTAGTTCTATAATATTCAGGCTTTTTTTCATCATTTAAACCAACCATAATGAAAGGACTACCAACTCCTAATCCATAGGTTCTCCCATTTGAGTACTTACATGGTACTTCAGGGTCTAAATCTACTATAAAAGCGTCTAAAAGATGTTTTTTGCCTCTAATTTCTACGTGTGATTGCATTGTTGTTTTATTATCTTGTTCTAAATATTGTTTAAAATCTTCTTTATTAAATCTCCAGTAACTTCCACCTAGCTTACTTACTAAATAGTATTCATTACCATGTATTTCATCTATAAAGAAATAACCCATTTCTTTAAATTCCATATCATCTCTTTTAATATCCTCCCAAGAACTATAACCATCATTAGTTCTCTGAAAAGGAACTACTTTATCTCCGATTTTAGGAATCCATTCTTCTACATATGGTATTAAATCCTCCACTTTCCATACCCAAGTAGCCACTCCTTCATTTTTAATGAGTTGCCAGCAAGGAAACTTGATTTGCTCAAAATTACCAAGAGTATATATCCCATCATACATCTCCTTTTCTGTGGGTCCATAAAATCTTAAAGCTCCTGAATGATCCACATTTGGAGGAAGTGCTCCTTCTCTGATTTTTACTTTATCTCCTCTATTAAATTTTTGTGACATAATTAATTTTTAAAATCAATGTAAATTGTTTTTGGTGTATTCCTAAAATAGCAGCTAAGAGCTGGACATAACCATAATGGCTGCTGGAGCTGTTCACAATAGTAATTAGTACCACTATTCATTTCTCCATCTACCCAATCAGCCCTAAGTTTAGCTGAAGGAAAGGCTATATCAGAGAAAGTGACAATAAACTTATCATTTCCTCCTGACATTACATCACACATTTTGTCAGCTCCAGAGACAAATAATTCATGATAAAGGCCACATGAAGCATCATCAAATCCCCATGAATTATTCTCCTTATATACAAGGAGTTGTTTAAGAACATTATCCACTTTACTGGATTTCGGCCTAATAATAATTGATTCCATTTTATTTATTTAGTTGTTAATAATTCAATACAAGCTCTCATAATTTCAAAATATTCCTTAACAGTGCCTCTTTTGCATCCAAATTCAATAATAGAATTATCAACTGTATGTAATCCTTTAATTTTATAGCTATTAATAGTATAATTATTAATAGTATTAATAGCTTCTCCTAGTCCTCTAGCTTCACTATATCTGATACTATTCCCATTTATATTAATGATAACATCATTTCCTATAACAGTTCTAGTGAGATTTACATCCTTAGTATCTCCAAAGGTAAGTTTATTAGGTTCTACATATGGTTTAATATCCTTAATAGTCCAACCTGATGACCTAGTATATATACATATTATTCCATCTCTGGGAGTAGAGCAATTGTCTAATTTAATCCGTAATGAGTCTCCATTAAATGTGAGATGGTTAACTACACCATTCCAAGTCATACCACTATCAGAGCTAAATTTTACATGTTTACCTGTTATTAACCCTTTTTTACCAGCTTCAGCTATTAAATGTTGTTCTATTTCCTGTGGAGTAGCGAGTCTATAGTAGTCATTTGGAGCATAATTCCATTTCTCAGTTTTACCATTAATAGTAAAGATAGCAGTACTTTTGTCTGTATTTATAGAGGTTACTTGGTGGACCTCATTCTTTTTAATAAGTGTGCCATATCCTTCTCCAATAAAATAAACAAAATCTCTTACTTTATACTTTACTTCCTCTATAGGCTTAGTACGTTCTACTATTTTAATATTAGCTGTAGCAGCTATATCTTCTATCTCCTTTTGGCCATATCCTCCAGAGGAGATACTAACTAATCCTGTCTCTTTAGATAAAGCTAATTCTAAAGCCTTCTTTACTTCATACTGAACAATTTCTGCTATAGTAGCAAGTCTATAACCTTTAGCATCATGATTCCAATGAGAAACATTATTACCTTCAATTTTAAAATATTTTGTAGGCTCATATTCCGCATTACCTGTTACTTTCTTAATATCCCCCTTTTTAACGCCTACATGTAAAAAATCCTCTAGAAAGAAGATATATTCTCCTGTTTTGTACTGTGTTTGTTCCATTTTTTAAATTTTAGTTTTGTTTTTATGATAATAATAATTTCTCCTAATTCTATAATACTCTCTACATATACTACACCTACAACCAGCTTTATAAGCAGAACTTGAGGGGTGTTTTCTTTGTTCCATAGTTAGTTTTTTTCTCCCAATAAATACAGCTCTTCCTTTAAGCATCATATCGTAGATATTTTCCCTTGCTGTTCCTAAGAATAAATGTTCTGGATTTACGCAGGAAGGTGTGTCACAACTATGACAAACAAATAGTTTATTATCAAAATCGTCATTATGGATAAAATAGGACAATCTTGAGGCTATCCATAGCTTTTTACCAATATAAATTGTCCCATAACCTTTATTATTCAATGCTCCTCCCCATATCCAACAATCTTCTGCTGATTCTATATTTTGATAAAATTTATCCATTGTTAATATTTAGTTGATTAATTAATACTGTTTTATTGGAAAAAATCCGTTAATTAATACGTATAAGTACAAAGTTAGCCAATTTTCACGAATTGGCATAAAAAATCCCCTAGGGACTCAAAATCCTAGGGGCTAATTCAAATTGCAATAAAAACTAAGGTTTGCGGCCTACAAAGGAACAACTGTCTAATCGGAAAATCATTCTATATCATACATTCTTTGGGAGGCTATATAGTCAGCTCCTTGATCATCTTCATCTGGACCTTCTAAAAGGGCTAACTCTTCCTTAATTACTTTCTTATCCTCATTACGTCTTATTCTGGAAGTATGTTTCTTACCATCTTCTCTAACATGACCAGCCCATTCCCCATTGAGGAATGAGTTCTGTTTGTGTCCTACTCTTAATTTTGACATATTAATAATTTTGATCCATCTGAGGAAGTCGAATCCCCAACCCACTGCTTACAAGGCAGTAGCTCTACCAATTGAGCTAAGACGGAATATGAGGGAAGGAGTGGCTTCGATCCACTGACCTGAGTGTTAACAGCACCCTGCTCTCCCAACTGAGCTACCTACCCTTGTTGTTGTCCCACAAGGAGTCGAACCTTGATCAATGGTTTTGGAGACCATCATTCTACCATTGAAATAGCCATGTGTTTAGTAGCGGGGATTGGATTTGCACCAACGACCAATGGGTTATGAGCCCAGTAAGCTACTACTGCTCTATCCCGCTATTTTGAATTTCTACGCATACCATGTAAACGGAGTTCCTATGAAATTCTAACAGTCTACCCTGCGTGGAGATGAAGGGAGTCGAACCCTTGTCCAAACAAATTCATAATATATAAGTTACAAGCTTGCCATTTTTATTCTAATTAAGGCTAAATAGTAAGTTCTGTTTGCATTCCGTCTCACTTACAACAACGTGGTGACTTTTTAAAGAATTCCCCTTTCTTGCTGATTACTAGTTAGGCTAGTACAGCTTCTTCCTGAAAAATGTCGGCCAAAAGGCTGTCAACATCTTCGCTAAACGAAATAGAAGATACTTCTACTTTTATTGTTGGATTACATTTATTAAGGAGCTATACATCCATTGCCCCTGCTTGCCTATCTACTAATTGCATTGCTGTCAAATCCGGGCATCCCCAAAGCTGTAGAGAAAGGAGTCGAACCTTTATGAGGAGATTTGATGTAGTACAGAATAAGTTAATTCATTACTGGTCAACCGATTATACCACATCTATTTCTTTTTCCCCACCCCTGAGACAAAGGGGCAACGTCTACCAATTTCGCCACTCTACAATTTGATGCTTCTACGCTTCCGCAGTGTCCTTTGAAACATCTTAACAGTCTCCATCTAAATAAAAAAACCCAGTGTGTTAGACTGGGCTCTTAATAGTTTATTAATAACATATTATCAGCCCCAGTCTGTATCATGAATGGGATTATACCAGAAACTATTCGTTCTGCATATTGGACTGATTATAATATCTTTGTTTGTCATAATTTAGCGTTTATATAGCAAATATAGTGTATTAATTCAATCAATACTAAAATATTCTCTATAATTTATGTTAAAGTTTTGTTAAAATGCACATGTAAAGCCTAAATATAGGCATAATGCCGTTATAAACAGTATTATTAGGAATTTCATAGAATTTGGTCTCATTTAATATTTGTTAAAGGATATGCATTAAGTATTGATTTTTCATCAGGAACCCAATCCCAACCATTATGAGTAACTCCACCCTTATCAATAGCAGCCTTTAGAGCAGCTGTAACGTAATAATCAATAGCTTCCTTTATTGCTCCATAGGCTTCATCTCCTTTTATAGTACTGTTCTTTTCTCTTCCTACAGCTAATCCTTTTGCATAGTTTTCACTATGTTTAGCTAAAAAGCCTTTAATTGTTGGTATTTGTTCTATTGTATTATCCATCTTATTAATAGTTTATTCATTTATACCCCATTTATCTTCTGCTAATAGCCTAGTACGTCTTTCTCCAGCTATTTTAATAGCATGTTCTTTATCTGTAGTGAGAATATACATAGTACTGCTTCCATTAGGATTAAATTGAGTTTTTCCTTCTCTATCCTTGTAATAGAGATAATCCTTCCCATCCATAATTCTAACATCTATAGTTCCACTTTTCCATATATGAACATTATAAAGCTTAAGTCCTTGTTTAAAAAGTTCATCAAAAGCATCTAAGTCCCTTTCCTCTATTTCCCATTCATTATAAGACCCTTCCTCATTGTAGTAGTCACAATATTCCTGAGCTTTTTCCCTTGTAGAAAATGCTGGTCCTACACTGTAGTCTGAATAGTCTCCTCTGGAGACTAAGAATATTTTATCCATTGTTAATAGGTTTATTTGTTAGCTCTCCATTTTCCTCCCTTATAATATGAGGGGTTATATAAGGGTGGCTCTGGAAGAATACAAGTTTTATATTTCTTATAATTTGCTTTCCATTCCTCAAGAGTTTGAGTAGATTCCACCCATATAGGTGGTCCTTCTTTTATTCCTTTTTGAGTTTCACTCATTATTTATAAGTTTAATAGTCATCAAAAAATCTAAATTCTATTTCTATAGCTGCTCCTACTGATGTAAGAGCTATTATAGGCCCTAAAAAGGGAAAATCTAATACTGGTGCTGGTAATACAACTAGTATAGCTAAAAGAATAATAGCTATAATAAAAGCAAATATTACTATTCTAAGTAGTCTCATTCTTAATAAGTTTTAATACATTAATAAGACCTTGTATAAGAGCCTCTTCATAGGAATGGTATTTTTCAGCCTTAGTATACTTTGCAGGAAAGCAATCCCATGTATATTCATCACTAAATACTTTTTTATCAATAGAAATATGTAAATCATGTTCCTCTCTTAACCATTTCTGTAGAAGAGTACAATCAAATAGCATATAGTATATTCCACTATCCTCACTAGGATTCTGTAAACTTGCTACATCAATATTAGCAGGAGTTGTATATCCTTTTAAGGCAGCTTCTATCATTAGCCCTCTCCATAGGTCTTCTAAGTCTTTAATATCCATGATCTTTTAAGTATTTTATAACTCTGTCTTCCAGAATTGTGTAACGTTTTGAAAACCAACCATCTAGAAATAATTTAGTAGGATCAACTTCTTGATAGTCTAAAATTGAACTACCTAAAGGAAACTGCTGCCAAGTCCAATCTATAGGCACACCTTCATACTCATCCCAATAATGCGTTTCTCTATTTCCATGAGCAGTTTGTATTTCTCCTCTAATAAGAGCAGTGGGTAAATTAGAGAATTTATGAACAATAAGGGCTGTAACAGCACATTGACCTAAACTAGGATTAGTAGGAGTCCATTTATCAGGGCAATAGGAAGTATCCTCATCCCAACTATGTTCTATAGCCTCTCTAAGGAACAATAATTTACTCATATTAATAATTTTAGAAGCAGTAGTCAGTTATCCACCAACTACTGCTTAATTGTTTAATTATCCGGGACGTGATGCTGTCCATTGTTGGATGGTAACGATAATTCTTCCTTCAGCTCTTTGTACTTTCATCCATAGATTATACAAATTAACTGTCTGAGCATCCCAGTTAAATACATCATTTCCTACTGGTTTAGGTTTAACATTGTCTGATTTACTCTTAGGACCCTGCTTAGTCTGTGAAAATGAAGCAGTTACGATAAATAGTCCCAATAGGGATACGAAAATTGACTTTTTCATGTGTTTGATTTAGTGATTGTTATTTAATTTCTGATAGATAAATGATTTCTTCTAAATGATGTTTGTCTAATATTGCTATTCTTTCTCCCCCAGAGAGTCCTTTAGGCCAATAACTAAAACCTCCCTTATCTGTTGGTGTAGGAGACACCATTATTGATTCCTTGGTATAAGTAATCCTGTCCCAATCAAACCCTCTATAATGTAGCCACTCTGCATCCAAAGGCTCATGAAGTTCTTCACAATAGAATTGCTCTATATGGTTAAACCTCTCAGAAGCTTTTTGGAGCTTGTTTTGTTCTATACTACTCATACTTTAAAAAGTTTTAGTATTTCTTCTATAGCTCTAGGTATGTTAAAAACGTCCACTTGCTCTTCTTCTCCAATCTCCTCACTATATAACCAATCCTGCTCTTGACAAGAATCAAGTATTTCACTAAGAGATTCCCTAAGTTGTTGTTCTGTCTTTTGCCCTTCTGGTTGCCCGGATGGTGCATTATAATCTTCGCGTTCAAGAGTTTTCCACATTTGATAATAGTAATCTTCTCTTGACTGAGCATTCTCCAGTTCTCTTTTCAGCCATTCTACGTTCCCGCCTTCAAATTCCGGCTTCCCTGGTTGGGCATTGATTCCGGAATTACGGTAAGCGTTCATGCACTGAATAAGAACCGAATGATGAGTTTGATTTAGCGTCCTCCATGAAGGAAAAAATCTATCCAGATAATCTTGAGGCTTTCCCCCTTCCTGTGGTTCAGGCTGCGCTGGGTGGGAGGCGTAACTATCTGCGAACTTTATCCCGAACTCAAACAAGGTATCAATGAATGATCCGGATGCTCTCCCTGTTTCGTAAAAGTTCTGAAGGGATGAACGCCAGTAATCGTTTTTGTCCCATTTTTTGGTAAGAACTTCTTTGGCTATTTCGCTGGTAAGTTGACGGTCTTTGTCTCCGATATTCATGTCGTTTGTTTAAAAGGGTTTAAAAATTCAGCTTTCTTTTTTTGAAAGTCGCTCCATGTTATCCAGCCTAACCACGACTCTGCGAACTCTATCCCTTTTACAATGGCTGCTCTCTCTATTTCTTTAACCACAGCTTCTTCCGGCTTCCCCCCTGCTGTGTTCCGTGATTCCAGATAACCTTGCTGCACACAATCTTTCATCCATTGAACTATTTCTGGCTTCATTGAATTAAGCTGAGAATGATTTATATCCAAAACCTTGCAGACAATATGTACTAAGTGTCCTTCAGGTAGCTTTCTCTGGTTCTGTTCTGAATTGCTCATTTTAATTTTTTTAACCACTGA
>Ga0193753_10003688_pt1 | contig 11219 bp, 11 predicted proteins | sample H1c2metaG_FD_144925 | JGI IMG/M metagenome (GOLD analysis project Ga0193753, IMG submission 144925) | Soil microbial communities from a riparian zone of the East river system, Colorado, United States - H1c2 | ecosystem: Environmental > Terrestrial > Soil > Riparian zone | place: USA: East... | reverse complement strand
CCTAAAAGCCATCGTGTACAACGCCGTGTTATTGCAATCGTATTCCAGTCGATCGCTATGGACCGGCCATTCCTTGGTACCGGTCAGGCGCTCGAATTGCGGTCGCGTCAAGAAGATCGGCGAACGAGTGGCTTTTAGGACCTTGATGTCGCGTTTGTAGTCAATGGCTTGATCCGGGAATAGCGTCGCCATTTCGAGATCGACCAGATGCGTGCCCACATCCGCAATCGCCTCCCCCTGCTGCCGCACATCCAGGAACCAAGCGGGACGAAGGCTCACTTCCCCGTGGCTGAACTTGATCAGCGAATGCAAGTTTTCAAGCTGCACGGCGGGTTCGGAGGGCGTGCCGGTAAGCGGACGTCCAAAAACATCCGGATCACGCATCAGTTCCCGCTGAATTTGGTACACGATATTGAACCGTTCGGTCATGCCGTCATAAAAAGCCAGGTGCTTTTCACCGGCTGTATTCAGTGCGTCTTCGAGCAGAGAGAAATGTTTGCTATCGACGATCCACGGCTTGTCTGCAAGAACATTCTGTCCGGCGCGCAGGCTGGATAAGATACGGTCGATCTTCACATCGTTCCGTCCCGAGATCACCACGATATTTCCGGGCGGCTCTTTCAGCATGAGCTTCAGGAAATCGGACGTGATGTGGGATTCGATCTGCCAGTTTGTCGGGTTCTTGGGACGATGATTGAAAGCCGAAAGGCTATCCAGAAACGCTGTGACTCCCTGCCCGGCGGGTGCATAGACGTGCACAACATTCGAAACGTCCGGAATCTGCTGGGAGAAAACGGCGGCAGCGTGCGAATGATCCGGATCGATTACGATCATGTGCCGCGGATTCTGAGCGGCGTGAACGATCGATGCAAGTAGAAAGATAGATAAGGTTGGCGGGGCCACCATACCAGCGTAAGGTAGCCGCCGCGGTGGATCAAAAATCGACCGAGATTCCAAACGCGCCACCTACGCGTGGGCTTCCTTCGAACCTGCCGCCGGTGACCGCGAAATCGAGCCCCAGCGACTTTCGCAGCGCATACTTTGCGCCGAACTGTGTTTGTAGTTGCGCCTTTCCCAGACCGAACTGATCCGTAAGTCCACCCGCGACCTCACCGCCCAACAGCCAGCGTTTGTTGAGCCTGTACGTCAATGACGACGCGCCCGTGAACACGGCTCCGCGCGTGGACTTAATCCCGACCGCGCCCGTCAACGTATTGCCTGAAAAGAGAATCCCGGCATTGATGCGAAGCGTCAGTCGATCGGTGATCGTTTTCTGCGCAATCGTGTTCAGCCAGTAGTCCGCAATCCCCGACCCGAGCTGATTGGCGGGATCGCCTGTCGGCACTTCGATATAGAGTCCTAGCGAGATCGCCGGCATCCGCGAGTCTTTTTGTTCCCGCCGCAGGTTGTACTTCATTTGCAGATCGAGATCGCCGAGGCCATAAGCGTTCGGAATCCCGGTTGGCCGGTCGTTGTAAATGAACAGCAGCGGATCGTCAAAGCCGATCTCTAGCCGGTCCAGCAGTCCGTAGGTCACTTGAAGCCGGGTGGTATTTTGACGAAGGACCGGATACGCCCCTCGCTGAAGAAGATCGTGCTCAGTCAAAAGCTCGAGATGAAAGTGCCGGACGTCCGTGACGTCGGCATCGTCCGTGAGAAAGGGTTGCTGGGCGCGCCCCGCCAGAGCGATTCCAAAGACCAGCAGTAGCAGGCGCACATCAGCCGTTTTCGGGAAGGTTTTCCTTTAATTCCTTTAGCAGAGTTTCGGGTTGTGTGGGGTGCTCCAGAAGCTCGACCTCGGGATCGTTCGCGATGTTTAGTTTATGATGCTCACAAAGTTTTTGGAGCATCTGCAACATCTTGGTGGATTCCTGCTCGGCGAGTAAGTTAATCTGCAGGTCCAAATGCGAGCGTGAATCGGCCTGCTTATTGCCTCGATTCTGACTCATCAAAATGAAAAGCGACAGAAAAATAGCTTCGAGCGAGACGACAAATGTCAGGAACTGATACGGATATGGATCGAACGCGCGGATCCCCGGCACCAGACCGGCATTCAGAACGATCCACCCGCCAAACCAAAGCGCATGCGCGCTGATAAACCAAAGACGTCCTGCCCGGTGCGCAATCGCATCGCCCATACGCTCGCCGACGGATCGGCCTTCCGTCGCGTCTCGCTCCATGGATGCGATCGCGGCGACATTCGACGCCGTTGCGCTCGAACCCAAAGAAATCGATCGTGCCTTTTTAGCGGCGGCCCTGGTTTGATTCGACAACAAGCGAACTGATTTTATCAGCCTGCAACGTTAGCGACGTCCGCCGCGGAAGCCACCACGGTAGCCTCCGCCGCCTCCACGGAAGTAGCCGCCGCCATAGTAACCGCGTCCGTAATAGCTGCCCCATCCGTATCTCGGTCCGACAAAGAATGAGAACGACGGGCCCCAATAGTTGGGATAGCCGTATCCGCCGTAGCCATAATACGGGTACGGATACGACGGATATCCGCCATAGTATGGCGGAGGCGCCTGAGACGCATAGGGGCCAGGCGCGGGCTGCTGTTGCTGCATATCGTAAGGCCGATCGTACTCGTTCGGCTGAATGTAGCGGAACGCTTGCGGCGCGCGGTCGGTTGAGATAGTGAGCGGTGTGTCGATACGGAAAGTCAGAATCTGTTCGGGATAGATCACGCTTGGATGACCGCGCGTGACGAGCACGCCGATGATCCCGGCGGCGGCGCCTGCACCGGCTCCGATGGCCGCTCCCCTGCCCCAACCGGCGGCCGCTCCGATAGCTGCGCCCAGACCGGTGGTTCCGGCGATCGTCCCGGCATCTTGACCGACTGAAGTGGATCCTTGGCGGCTCACCAGCGCGGACTGCAGCGGAAGCTGTTGACCGTCAACCAGCGTCAATTCAGTCAACTGAATTCCGAGCCGTGCGGTGCCTTCGATGTGGCCAGCTTTCTGCGCTTCGGCCACGCGGCCGCCTAGCGTTTGTCCAGGCTCAGCAACGACCACCCCGTTAACGACGACCGGCTGCGCGAGCGTTGCTGAGAAAGCATCGCCTGCTTGATTTTTGTCGGAGGATAAGAGTTGATTCACACGCACGGTCAAAAATGTGCCGCGCGGAATCGTCAGGCTCTGTGGAACCGGCTGAGACTGATAGGCCGGTTGCGGCTGCTGCGGATATTGCGGCTGCTGACCATAGCTCGGCGGCGCACCCTGGTTCGGTGCGGGTGCCTGCGGTGGCGGCTGATACGCCGCGGCCGGATCGCCAACCCGCTTCCAACCGTTCGTGGAGCCGGCCGGCGCCTCAGGCGGAGGCGGCGGCGCCTCTTGCGCGAAAGCTAAAGTGGACGCGGCCAGGACACCAATGGAGATGCCACGGAAAATATTCGAATGAAGACCTTGCATGAGTTCCTCGTACATACCGACGAATTCCCACATGCACGCGTTTCGCCATCCCTTTAGGGATTGCAGAAGAACCACTTAGCGCGCACGCTCACGGCTGCACTGAACCGCGAGTGGTGGATTTGAGCCAGTACCGCGCTTTTATTGCAGTCGCCGGCGCAAGTAATCTATGTAGGATTTTACGGCCAAGCCGAGCACGACGATCAACGCGAACGCCAGCGCTTTCCCGTGCAAAGTAGCTATCGATATAGCGACCAAAACCGCGTAAAGAATAAGAGCAATGCGTCCGCTAATCATTGCGCCGGCATGTTATAGGCGAACGAGAATGCAAGACGCACTTGCATCCCTTTGAAGTCGGCGGGCAGCGGAGGTAGCGGGTCGGACATGCTGAGACCGGCAATCGCGGCGCGATCGAGAGGCTCGAGACCGGAGGATTGCGCGGTGACTAGTTTAGGAATTTTGCCATCGCGATCTATGATGAACTCGAGCACGGTGCGTCCGCGCACCGTGCCCAGGCGCGCGCTTTCGGGAATCACATGGCGCCAGTTGGCGCGCACGATGGCGAGTATGCGCGTCAGGTAGGGCTTGAAGTCGGCTCCCCCCGGATCGCTCTGCAGTTCAACAGCGGAATGCTCCGCGCCCAGTTGGCCGGGGAGGCGTGTCGCGCTCGGCGACGGTTCGGTGGGCGAGTCGTCGGTGATGATCACCTGATTCGACGAGCCATGCTGCGACAAGTCGCTGACGGCGGATTGGATGGTGGCTTTGGGCGGCGCCAATTTCGGATGCGCGGGCGGAGGGGTGTCGGTCCCGATGTTCTGAAATGGCCCAGGGGTGGTCAAGGGAGGCGCGGCAGCCGGCAGCCCGTTGGCAACGCCAGACGCCGGGGGACCCGGCGTCTGATTGAGCGCGATGCTGGGCGCCTCCGCGAGAATCTGAGGCGCTTTGGCGGGCTTTTGCGCCGCGGCCCGTTTCGGCAGCTCAAAGTGTCTGAGCGAGGGCGCGGGAGACGATTGCGCGGCGCGGCGCGGCTGTTGCTCGGCGACCAGCGAGGCCAGATCGATTTGCTTCGATGGCTGAGTCTGGTTCGGGGCTTTCTGCGTCAGCAAATTGGGCGGCAGGTAGAGCGGGATGTGGCGAACGATGACGCGGGGCGGCGCTACGGACGGCGCAACAAAGCTCGGCAATTGAACAACGCCGAAGAACACCAGCACGTGTACGGCTAAAGACGCCGCCAGGACCTTTGCCCAACCGGCGCGCGAGCGGCGCGCGGGCTCCCAATCGAGCAGCAGGTGCAAAGGATAGTCGGAAGGCAGCAGGATGGCCGGGGTGGAGCGATCGACAGGAAGGAGAGCCATACCGCGGGACGAATGTAACGACGCTTTAGCGAGACGGAAAGTTGCCCTGAGAACGAATCGTTTCGGAGACTAAGTCAGCGTGTTCCTTGATCTTAGCAAGAATCGACTCCGCCACTTGGAGGGCTTTAGCCGCCTGGAAAGCATCGACGCGCGGCGGGGTGCGGTCGCGGACGGACGCAAAGAAGGCAGCCAATTCGAGCTGCAGCGGCTCGGCCGGCGATACCGGTAACGGTTCGAACCCAATTTTGGGTTCGTTTTTGCGAATGGCGAAGCGGACCGCATCCTGGCGGTGGTAATCGAGCGAAATATATTCGCCAGGCTGGAAGAGCCGCAGCTTGCGCACTTGTTCGGCGGAGATACGGCTGGCGGTGAGGTTCGCGATGCAGCCACTCGCGAAGGCAAGGCGAACGTTAGCGATGTCCACTTTGGAGGAAAGCACCGAGATTCCGGCTGCGCGGATCTCCTCGGGCATTGCGCCCACGAAGCTGAGCACGATATCGAGATCGTGAATCATCAGGTCGAGAACGACGTCGATATCGAGGCTGCGCGGCGTGAAGACGCTGAGGCGATGCACTTCGAAAAACAGCGGGACCGTGAGCGCCTTTTCGAGCGCGGTGACGGCTGGGTTGAAGCGCTCCAGGTGTCCGGCTTGCAGGATGCGGCCATTTTTTTGAGCCAGGCGGGCGAGACGTTCGGCGCCTTCGGAGGTTTCGGCGACGGGTTTTTCGACCAGAACATCGACGCCGGCTTCGAGCAGACGCGCCGTAATGGATTCGTGGGTAACGGTCGGAGTGGCGACGATGGCGGCATCGATCTGCCCTAGTACGTCATCAATGTTTTTGCGCGCGCCTTCGACGTTCGGATCGACGACGGCAGCGAGCTCGACGTCGGACATTTGACTTACCACACGGACATGATGACGGCCAAAGGAGCCGGCGCCTATAACGGCGACTCGAAGTTTGTTCATAGCGGAGGGTAACCGACGATGGCGATTTCGCCGAGATTGGCGCGCTCGATCATTTCGTCCTTGTCGAGCAGTAGCGTGCGGCCGGCATCGACCGCAAGAACGGTGGTGCGGGTTTCGAGCATAGTTTCGATGGTAGTCAAGCCGGCCACGGGCACGTCGAACAACAAGTGCGCGCGGCCGTGGGACGCTTTGATGAGGCGCAACGGTTTGCCTGCCACGAGCGAGGCGGCGCGGCGCAGCATCGCGTCGGTGCCTTCCATGGCTTCGGCGGCGACGCACGCTTTTTCACTTACGACGACGCTTTGCCCGATATCTGTGGAGGCAAGCGTGGAGGCGAGACGGCGGCCGTAAAGAATGTCGGCCTCTTCTTCTTTATTGGGCTTGCGGCGCGTGAGGACGCCTTCGGGCGCGAGCAGCGGCTTGAGCAGCCGCGTGGAATCGACCAGCTCGATGCCTTCTTCATGCAGTACTTGCTGAATTCCCCCGATCAGCGCGGCGGTGTTTTTTTCTTTGAGCGAGGCAAGCAGTTTGACCAGCCGCCAATCGGGAGTGATATCGGAAAACAGGCTGACGTGGCGGACTTGGCCGGTCATCATGACTTCCGATATCTTCTCGCGCTGCAAGACGGCGATCAGCTTTGAAAGTTGGCCGATGTTGATCCAGTGAAACGCGGAGGCGTATTGGGCCAGCTCGGGAGCAGCCTCGTTCTCAATCGCGACGACAACGACTTCGTGGCCCTCGCGGCGCGCTGTTTCGAGAGCGAGCAAGGGAAAGCGGCCGTTGCCGGCGATGAGTCCGTAACGCACTAGAGACCTACTTGACGAAGCCGCGATCGGACGCGCGGATGAAAGCCAACAGCTCTTTCACCTCGGCGGTTTGCGGAATTTCTTTTTCGATGCGAGCCAGAGCCTGTGTGGTGTTCAAACCGGCGTTCGAGAGCAGCCGGAAGGTATTTTGCAGGGGCTCGATGGCTTCGGCCGCATGGCCGCCGCGCTCGAGGCCGATGCGATTGGCCCCATACACTTCCGACTTATGATCCGTCGCGGTGACCGAATACGGCAGCACGTTTTGTTTGATCACGCTGCGGCTTCCGATGAGCGAATGGCGGCCGATGCGGCAGAACTGATGAATGGCGCTCAAGCCGCCGATATTGGCGTAGTCCTCGACCGTGACATGACCGGCGAAGGTGACGCCGTTAGCGAGGATCGTATGGTTGCAAATGATGACGTCGTGCGCGACGTGTACATAAGCCATCAGGAGATTGCTGTCGCCGATGGACGTGATGAGTCCGCCGCCTTCCGTACCGCGATGAATCGTGACGAATTCGCGGATGGTGTTGCCATGGCCGATGCGGGTCTCGGAAGACTCGCCGCGGTATTTCTTGTCTTGCGGAGCCACGCCGCAGGAACAATACGGATAGAACGTATTTTCGGTCCCGATCGTGAGCGGGCCTTCGAGGAAGGCGTGCGCGATGAGCCGCGTGCCGGAGCCGATGGATACCTGGTCGCCCACCACGCAATACGGACCGATTTCAACATCGGAAGCGATTTCGGCGTGGGGATGGACGATGGCGGTGGGATGGATCGTCGCCAAAGGCTACTCCGCCGCGCGGTCGGTCAACTTACACATCAAAATAGCTTCTGCGACGACCTGGCCATCGACCGTGGCAGTCCCCTGCATTTTGGCGACAGTGTGTTTCAGGCGAAGCATCTTCATTTCGATGCGCAACTGGTCGCCCGGCACGACCGGCTTCCGGAATTTGGCTTCGTCCACGGAGGCGAGAAACATGACTTTGCCGCGGGTGTGCGGCGCGAGCGTGCCAACCAGGATACCGGCCGTTTGGGCCATGGCTTCAATGATCAGGACGCCCGGCATGACCGGAAAGCCGGGGAAGTGCCCGGTGAAATGCGGCTCATTGACGGTCACGTTCTTCAGCCCGACGATCGAATCCGCGGAAATTTCGACAATGCGGTCGACCATGAGCATGGGGTAGCGATGCGGCAAGAGCTGCGAAATTTCTTGGACATCGAGCGCTGTCATGGGAATGAGTATTATAACAATCGGTGACGGATTTTCTTCGCTATGCCACTCAAAAACAAGTAGAAATCGTTCGGCTGGTACGGTCTTTGGTCGAGTGCGAATCCCCTAGCGACGCGTCGGAGGCGGTAGACCGGTTTACTGCGCTGCTGGCTGAGCAGGCGAGCGGGTTTGCGACTGCCGAATTCCTTCCGGGTAGCAGTCTGCGGTTGGAATTCGCGCTGCCGGGCGAGACGAAACATGGGCAAATTCTCGTGTTGGGGCATGCCGATACCGTGTGGCCGCTGGGGACGTTGCAGACGATGCCGTTCCGCGAGGCAGACGGGCGGTTGTGGGGACCAGGCGTACTGGATATGAAAGCGGGTCTGGCGTTTTGCTTGTTTGCGGCGCGGGCGATACGCGATTTGAATGTCGCCGTGCGAAGGAAAGTCGTCCTGCTGGTTGTATCGGACGAAGAAGTGGGCAGCCACAGCTCGCGCGCGTTCACGGAAGCGGAAGCGCGGCGCAGCGATTGCGTGCTGGTGCTCGAACCGGGAACCGGGCTTGGGGGAAAGCTGAAGACCGCGCGCAAAGGCGTTGGTCAGTACACGATCGTGGTCGAAGGCAAAGCGTCGCACGCCGGGGTGGATTTTGAGAATGGCGCGAGCGCGATTGTGGAGGCGGCGCGGCAGGTGGTTGCGGTAGCGGGTTTCACGGATCTGGCGCGCGGAACCACGGTGAATCCGGGAGTCATCGAAGGCGGAACGCGAACCAACGTCATCGCGGCGGAAGCGCGCGTGGACGTGGATGTTCGGGTGGCGCGGCTCAGTGATGCGGAGGAATTGGATCGAAAATTCCGGGCTCTGCAACCGGTGGATACACGCTGCCGGATACGAATCGAAGGCGGATTGAACCGGCCGCCGATGGAGCGAACCCCAGAGATCGCTGCGTTATTCGCGCAAGCCCGAGCGATCGGGGATGAGATCGGTGTCGTCGTGGAAGAATCGGCAACGGGCGGCGGATCGGATGGAAATTTTACGGCGGCGCTGGGCGTGCCAACGCTGGACGGTTTGGGCGCGGTCGGCGAGGGCGCTCACGCGACAAATGAGAGTGTTATGGTGAACCGGATTGCCGATCGGGTAGCGCTGCTGGCTGGGTTGTTAGTCCAACTCTAAATGCGCGAAATCGCTAGCTGATCGCTCCGTCTCAATTCGAATATAGCAATCGGGATCGTCGATTGGAGAGGTCCATGCTTGTCAATCATTCCATTATGGAACTAATTTGACAGATTTAGATTCGCTTGCGAGAAATGGGTTTGTGCCCGTACCGGGACGTCGTGACGAACGGCCGCCTGGGGCGTCTCAGAGCATATCGTGCAGCGTGCTATTCTGACGCCAGCCACTTCGACTATGAAGTTGCGCGCTCTTCTGTTCGCGATTCCCTCTTTGGCGCTCTTCAGCGCGTTGTGCGCAACTGCGCCATTTAGCGATTTAACAACCGTCGGCAAGCGCAGCGCGCGTGCGGCGCAACAGCCCGGCAAGTTTCGCGAATATCCAGCCTGGGAATACAACGACTTTCCGATGCCTCCGGATGCCAATGTGCCGGGCGAGTGGGTGTTCGCGCGTTTCATGTACCGCTCGGTCGCCATGTGGCGGCCGGGAAACTGGACCATCGATTATCCGAGATCCGACCGGCACCTTTCCGCCGCCGTGCGGCGTCTCACCAGAATACAGGCGCGCTCGGTCGAGCAGCCGGTAGCGGCCGAGGACGCCGATGATATCTACAATTGGCCGTGGCTGTATGGAGTGGAGGTCGGACATTGGGATCTGACGGACGTGGAAGCGGCAAAACTGCGCGACTACCTGTTGCGCGGCGGGTTTTTCATGTGTGACGATTTTCATGGCACCTGGGAGTGGCAGACCTTCGTCGAGAGCATGAAGAAAGTGTTTCCGGACCGGCAGATTGTGGATTTGCCGAACGGCGACGCGATTTTTCATACCGTGTTCAATCTAGACGACCGGTACCAGGTACCAGGCGAACAGTACGTGTACACGCACCGCACGGCGGAGAAGGACGGCTATGAAGCCCGCTGGCGTGGTATCTACGACGATAAAGGCCGCGTGATCGTGGCGATTTGCCACAACGTGGATCTGGGCGATTCCTGGGAGCACGCGGACGATCCGACTTATCCGGAGCAGTATTCCGCACTGGGATTCCGCATCGGCGTGAATTACCTGGTGTACTCGATGACTCACTAAGGCGGCATGTTTCAGTTCCTCTTCAAATATCCATTAAGTGTATTTACGAAGGGGAGCTTCGTGCTGCTCGCGGCTTGGCCGCGCTGGGCGCTGCTGCTCGGAATCGCGGCGGCAGCCGGAGTCCTGGGCTATTTTCTATTGGCAAAACGAAAGCAATTGCGGCCATCGCTTGCGGGATGGCGCGCGGTGGTGTTGTGGGCGCTGCAATCGGCGCTGCTGGCGGTGCTGCTGGTGATGTTGTGGCAGCCGGCGGTATCGGTAGCGGCGCTGCGGGCGCAGCAGAATATCGTGGCGGTAGTAGTCGATTCGAGCCGCAGCATGGCGCTCCAGGACGCGGGCGCGGCGCGTGAAGAGGTTGCGCGGAAACTTCTTGATGGTGGACTTCTGAAGAATTTGCGCGGCCGGTTTCAAGTCCGGCTGTATGGCCTGGGAGCTGGTGTCGCGCGGGTCGAAAACACTGCCGACTTGAAGGCCGCGGGCGGATCGACGCAAATTGGAAAAGGGCTGCGGCAGCTAGCGGACGAGGCGGCCACGTTGCCGCTGGGAGCGGTCGTACTGATTAGCGACGGAGCGGACAATTCGGGTGGCGTGGATCTCGAAACGCTGGCCGAATTGCGCCGCCGGCGGTTGCCGGTGTATACGGTAGGCGTGGGCAAGCGCGAGCTTTCGAACGATATCGAGCTGGGTAGCTTGGATCTGCCGGCGAAAGCGCTCGAGGGTTCGCGACTACAGGCGACCGTGACCATCCGGCAAAGCGGATTCAGCGGGCAGCGAACGCGGCTCAACTTGACCGGCGGAGGCGCGGTGCTCGCGAGCCAGGAAGTGGCGCTGAAGAATACTCCGGAACAGGTAGAGACAATTGAGTTCCTGGCGGGCAAAGGCGGCGTAAAAGAAATAGAAGCGCGCATGGATCCGCTGCCGGGAGAATCGAACACGCTGAACAACCGGCAGCATCGCGTGCTCGAGGTCGAGCATGGCAAACGGCGCATCCTATATGTGGAAGGCGAGCCGCGCTGGGAATTCAAGTTCATCCGGCGCGCGGTGGAAGACGATCCAGCGCTCGAGATCGTCTCCATGCTGCGTACGACGCAGAACAAGATCTACCGCCAGGGCATTTCGAATCCCAACGAATTGGTGGACGGTTTCCCAACCAAGCCGGAGGAGCTATTCGAATTTGACGGCGTGCTGCTCGGCAGCGTGGAAGCCGCGTTTTTTAGCG
>Ga0193753_10003687_pt1 | contig 11220 bp, 6 predicted proteins | sample H1c2metaG_FD_144925 | JGI IMG/M metagenome (GOLD analysis project Ga0193753, IMG submission 144925) | Soil microbial communities from a riparian zone of the East river system, Colorado, United States - H1c2 | ecosystem: Environmental > Terrestrial > Soil > Riparian zone | place: USA: East River... | reverse complement strand
TTAATATATTTATAAATTTTATTTCGGCCCTTATCCACAAGGCGACGTATTCAATGAATTGTTTATACATGCAATCGATTATTGCATTTTTCTATTCGGAGATTTTTCCGTTGTTTCTTCTTCGCATCAGAAATATAACGATGGCATTACCATACAAGTGCACGTGATCCATACCAATGGTATTTCGGGCCTGATTGAATTATCAACGCACTACTCGTGGACCGATCCGATAGATTCACTATGCATTCATAGTACTGAGGAACTACTAGAGGTAAATTATCCGACAAGTATCAAAGGACGTCTGAAACCAGGTCGGATTATACATCTGCCCACTGAAAGGATTATGGATAAACCGCTCATTTCTAAGAAATATTTTTCTGTAAATAATCTGGTTATCCCTGCTTTTAATTTAAATACTCTTGTACTACAGGGATTTTATGCCGAGATCCGGTCTTTTATTACGTTGGTAGAAAAAGGTCACAAATCGGAAAATGACCTGGCAGGTATGCATTTGCTGTACAGAATAATAGATGAATTAAAGAAAAGTGTCTATCCAACAGCCTGATCATATCTGCTCTCATCGGCGTCCCATTTATAGTATCCAAGTAATTTGGAAGTGGCTCTCCTGCCGAAGAATTTTTCGAAATTCTTATACAGTGCGATATCGTATTTTCTGTGATAACTTATCCAGCATTGATTACAATTTTTTGAATAATGCGTTTGCATTTGGACGGATGCTTCAGAATTAAAAATTTCATCCAGGGATTTCTCATGTACATTCCCCAATTTTAGATTCAGATTCTGGCATATGGGTACGGAACCGTCAGGCAGTACAATGAGGCTGTCCAAAATGCTATTGCAGGTTAGTCGCAGATTTCCTGCGAGCCAGTTCGGATAAAGGCTTACGTAGTCGTAGTTTTCAGGAAATTCCCTGATTTGGGAAGGTATTTGGTAATGATCATTTCGTATTGGTTTTAAATCAATCTCTATTTCAGGCTGCTCATCTTGGGATTTTTTTTCTTGCCTTATTTGTTTCACTTTACTGAAATTCAGTAACTCCTTATTTTTTGATTCGCCAAAAAATACTTTCCGGGCGTTTTCTATGGTGTCAAAAAATGGAATATTGTTGTAAATGCCGACGCGTAAAAAAACGTTGTATTGCTTGCATATTTCCGCAACGTGTTCCAGGTCTTCAAAATCATTGTAAGGGGATAAGGTGAACATTACAAAGATGGGAACTGAATCCTTCAATGTGGAAATCACTCTCAATACATCCTTGTATCCGTTTTTCCCCCGCATATACAAATAGGTCTCTTCGTTTCCATCGAGGGAAATATAGAGGCGGTGAGGTTTATGTTTTTGAACTGCGGCAATGAGACTGTCGGGTTTCAGGCAATTTGAAAAAATATCAAAATTGGAATGATGTTTTGAGAACCAGGTAAGAATTTCATCTGCTTCTGGATGAAGAAGAAATTCGCCACCTTCCAATCCGATGATTGTTGAAGAACGAACACAATGGCTCTTCATTATTTTCTGAATAGATTCCAGCGAGAGGAATACAGGAGGCCTTTTTGCCCAGATGAGGCAATGTTTACATCCGGAATCGCATAGGTCAGTTGTATATAACATCAGGGATGACAAATGTTTCCTGTGTGGGAAAGCTTTATTATGCAAAAAATTGTATCCCCTTCGTGCGTATTCGGATTTTTCGAACATTCTTTGTCATTTACGATCTGTACTGTCCCGGAATAACCCAATCAATGCTTTCTTATTCCAGTAATATATCAAATTTCGGTCTTTCCGGATGCTTACAGACGAATTGTTTTGTGAATTCTTCAATAGCAGGTATTGCTCACCGTGTTGAACAATCAGACATGCCGGATAGATTATCAAAGTAGAGTCAAGTGTTTGTACCGGAATGGTTTCTCCTACTTTCAGATAGTCAGATCTTTTCAGATAATTCACTACCTTGACCTCTGAAGTATCCGTTTTATTTATTTTCAGTGCCTTGGGCAGGCCATTTCTAAAAACAAATGCTCCCTCCAATTCATCAGGTACATTAATCAGGATAACGTTCTTTATTCCTTTGTGGCGAACAGCTTTCAGAATTGACTCCGCAGCCCCGGATGCTTCAACCCAGCGTAAATTGTTTATCTCCAAGAAACAAATAAAATAGACGGATATGCCGACTAGCCAAAACAAGCGGGTGATATTATTCCTGCAAATCTGTAAGACGACAGCGACCAATAACATACAAATAAAGCAGGATGGAAAATACAAGAGTCTGTCACCTTCACTGGTTCTTGTACTGACACCGAAAGCAATGGGTATAAAGAGACTTATAAATGCAAATGCCATCAGTGCGATCAATTTTGTTTTATTGACTCTGTTTTGATTTTTGTTCTTGAGGATAAATCCTGTCATTATCATTGTGAAGAAGCAAATGACGATCGTCAGAACTATTAATAACCCTTGATGTTCTGATCCGGGAAGAAATAACCGCCCAAACACTTTCCCGGCATTTAAGCATTTTTGAAGAAAATGATTATCTGACAAACGGCTCCCATAGTCGCCTGTAATCTCTCCGGATAATAAAAACCGGAGAGATAGATAAACGGAAATGGCCAGTAACCAGAAACCTGTCTGGACAAACAGGTTTTTCATAGATCGCCCTTTCAGCCATTGAATCATAATAATGATGGCAGGAAGGAATATGATGGATTCATAAGACAGTAATCCGAACAAGAAAAACAAAGCTGATAGGATAATGGCCATTTTACCCTTTCTCTCGCTATTTATGATTAGACTGATTAGGGCAAAAAGGCAGGCCATAGAAGACAATCTGCCCGAAAGCCATGCGATGCTTTCATTGTGGAATGGATAGATTAGAAATAAAAGCCCACTCCAGAATGCGAAAAGCCGTTGATCTTTTTTAGAAAACAGTGTATAACCGGCCGCTAAGCGAAAAACCAGCAGAGCGTTTATAATATGGACAATGATATTAAATAGATAATAGCTCCATGCAGACAATCCCGAGATAAGGTAATTGAAGTAAAAACTGATATCAATCATCGGCCGGAGGAATTCCTTGTAAAGGATTCTTTTCTGAATATAAATTCTGTATAGGGAATCGTAATCATCAGAAAGAAAACCATTGCCCAGTAAAGGCATATAAATAACGAAGCCTATGGCTGTGAACAGTAGTGTTACAGTAATATTATTACGGGAGGATTGAATTTCCTGCATCTGTAAAAATAGTAATTAAAAAAGCTGCCATTTGATGACAGCTTTATAGTTTTTTACTTCATACATTCATTATTTCATAAGGAACATTTTGCCATAGCCTTTATTGAAATATTGGTCTGTATTGTCACTTTGCGATCTATATTTATCAAGTGTTTTTCCGTTCAGGTTGGTAACTACGTGATACAAGTAAACGCCATTGGCCAGCCTTTGATTATACATATCCGTTCCATCCCATTTGAACTCGGTAATATTACGACCAACATGTAAAGGACCCAGTTCATCCTTGGTAATTTCCCTGACTACTTTTCCGGTGATGGTTAAAATCTGGATCTTAATATTTTGCGGTACGTCAGAACCTGTAATAGTAAATACAAAAGCAGTGGAAGTTGTGAATGGATTGGGATAATTCAGCATATTTGAAATCATTGCCTTTGTAATGATCTTAAAGCTTACCTGATATTGTATGGTGCCGGAAATGTTTCCGCTTTTATCAGAACCGGTTACTATTAATGTATACTCATCTCCCTGAGGGTTTATTTGATTAAGGAATACAGGATTAAATTCAACACTCGCGGTGTTATCGGCGCTACCGGTGGCCGGTGTAAAACGCAGGGTATCATTGTTAAAATAGTAGGGATGCAAAGATCCGTCGGGATACCGGAGTTGTACTTTTAATACAGACGTGTCATTCAATAGTAAAAATTTGGATTCATCTTTCAGTTTGATCAGAATATGAGGCTTGGCCGACACAATATCTTCATTCAGAATATGAACATTGTCGAATGTTACATCCAGCAGTGGGTTTGTTTGATCAACTTTTACGTAAAAATTCTTGAATAGGAAGTTGTTGAAATGATATTCTTCAGGCTGGTCGTTTAATGGGTTCACGTCAACATTAATAGTATTCAGACCGGGATAGTTTTTCGTATCGATATCGTATATAATTTTGATCGTATCCCCAGTGATCAATGGTTTGAATTTCGAAAACGGAATTACATGTGTAACATTATTTTTATCAATGATCTTAAATGATATTTTCAGGCTGTCAAATTTCTGTAAACTAATATTTTTGAAAGCTACTCCAAAGGAAATAGTTTCCCCAAGTTCCACGGAATCCTTGCCTGTTAAAAATATGTTTGGGGCGATGGCACCTTCCGGAACCGGCACGTAATTTAACCTCCAATAGGATAACTGAAAGGGTGTTGCATGGATAGAGTCCGTACTTATTAATCTCAGTTTTATAAAGGGGTATTGTTGAACATTTACGGAGGATATATCGAAATCCTGGATTCCTGCACTGAGACTGTATAGCACACTCTGATTTCCGGATGTGTCGACACCGATTACCTGCACACCGATACTATCCGTGGTAGGGGTTTCCAGACTGGAGCCGCGCCAATGAACCTCTTTCCACTGTTTTGCGGGACCAAAGACCGGAGATTCCGCATTGGCAGACAAATTGGAAACCGGAACATCTGTAGTAAATATGACTTTGTCGAACAGCCCCTGGGAATATTTGAATTGGGGAGTATACACATTGTTTCCCCCTTTTTTATATACCAACACCCAGCATCGTGGTTGATTAATGGAATCTATCTGTATAAAGCCCGCTGAAAGTAAATAATGATATAAAGACTTATTCGATCCGTAAAGACTCGTATCTGCCTGCCAAGTTTTTGCAAATGACTCATTATAATTGTAATCGAAACTTCTCACAACTACGTATGCACCTATTGGAATAGAATCCATGAAGTCCATCATCAGTTTGCGACTGGCTGGCGTTGTATAGGAAAATTCAAAATTATCATTCCGGCTTGGTTTACAATTCGCGCTGGCACTTCCAAAACGATATAGATTGTTTCCAAATGCATCAACGTTTTTCCAGGGGAGGAACGAGTTCTGATCAAATACATTAAAGATTAAAGATTGACCAAGGCACGCGCTGGATGCGACCGTGTTCCCATTCACAGTTACGGCAAAATCCGCATCCAGTGATCCACTGGCGCCATAAATAGCCTGGGTAATATAAAAATTATTTGTATGGGTTCCGAAGTGCCATTTACGGTCTGACAATAGATTCATACCGTTACCTGTGGAATTTAATTGTTGATAGTAGTGCGATTGATTAAATCCAACAGTGCTTTTTAGAGAATCTATATAAACAAAAGTAAACTCATTCCAATGGTATTGTCCATTTTGTGCAGGTACGATAGAGGTTCTCCAGTAATAGGCAGTACTGTCCATATATTTTATGCCCGGATCAAATTCAAACACACCTCCGACAGAGCTAATATTTTTGCTGACTTTTAGAGAAGAATTAAATGCTTCTGTCGTGTCAATTTCCATTACATACTGTGTAAAAGGTGCAAACGGATTTGCCGTAGATGCAAAGAGATGTTGAAAAGGTGTGTTGATGATGGCAAAATCATATGGATAAATGGGCGTTAGTTCGTCTTCATAAATAAAAACGGAGGAAGTAATTGTATTGTTGGCCAATGTGGTTTCGACTACATCATTGTCAGAATTTATCGTTATGGTAATATAGTTCTGACCCTTGTCAGTAGTAGCAGTAATCGGCACCTGTACCCGAATTGAATCCGTGTAACGGATGCCGGGTATTCTCTTTTTCAAAATAACTGCGGTTGAGCCGTTCGGATACTTTCTCGTTACGAGTACCGTGATCGAATCCGAAACTGCCTTTCCCAGATTGTAGAAGGTGGCAGCGACATCAAAATGACTATCTGATACAGAAATAAATGATGGATTTATTTGAACGGTGGAAGATTCCACATCGTAGTCCGGCAATTTTTCGTCACTGATCGTTATGGCCGGATCGCCCTGGATGCCCATCTGTTCGGTCTGGCATCTGGCCAGAAAATCCGTAGGTATTAGGTTAATTACTTTATTGCCGGCATCCACTTCGATGGTTCCTATACTTTTACCATAATCCTCATGTGACATTAGGCTATACATATCAGTGAGAAGCAGATTCAAATAATTTACTACTCCAAAATGAGAGCTCGCAATAAATGCTATAGATCCCTTATTTTTTATGAAAACATAACTTTCAGATAAGGTTTTTCCAGTTGAAAGCCGGCCTACATCATATGTAAAATAATTACCGGCATAGCAACCATTCACATACATGATTGGATATTTACCCTGATTTGTATAAAGACCCGGATCATCCAGATTAAACCCCAGGGTAGAAGCTGAAGAGTGACCAAAATAAGTCAGTACGCCGATGCCATTACTGAATAACTGCGGAAAGAGATTACCTGCTACCTGATTATTCTGATCAATTGTTGAACTACAGAAGCGGAACACATTGGCGCCAAAAAGGGTGTCTGAAATAATCTGCTGATAAAAAGCCATATAATTACAGAGTACGGCTTCCAGGAATGGATCGGTGGCACCAGTAACATGTATAATATTTTTCCGCCAGGCTCTCCCGACAATAGTATTTGGTGCTGTTTGCTGAACCTGTTCATAATCTTTTACCTTGCTCAGATAGTCTTCCACTTCTGTACCCTTTACAGCCCCCAGTCGTCCAATGGGCATCAGACTGATCAAGCCAGATCCATTGGCCGAAGTAAGCAAAACATCCGATGCTGGAAAACCAAATGTGGGAACGAGGTTGAGTAATTCAGTATTCGGGTCCGACTGATAGGTCCGATAGTCGGTATAAGCCATACCACGGCCGATCAACAGCACGTTTTGTGGTTTCTGCGTAAACGTATTTTTGGCGTAATTGACGAAATTCCTGATCGCCAGTGGATGTTTCTGAATCCCGAAGGCAAACTGGTCGGTTAGTTCGTTGATGTCATATATCTGCGCATTAAAGGATCCGCCAACTGCGGAAGACCGGTAATCCTTATAATCAGCCACCGGGTTGTTCGAATGACTACCGGTATACAAAATCGGGTTACTGACGATCAGGTAGTTTCCCTGGTTCGATGGATCAGTATATGATATAAAATTTCTTTTTAGCAGGTTGTTAACAGAGCGAATATTCGAAGGATCCTGGCTTACTAAAACCAGATTTCTTACGGAACCTGATCCGGGCAGAGCGAATGTCAGGATACCGGCAGATGAAATGGCAACAAATCTTTGTCCGGTATTTTTGTCATATAAAACGGGTGTCGCGCCTCCCTGATTGAAATTGGATATTTTTAAATAATAACCACTGGCATTGGGTGCCAGTTGAAACTGGAAATTGGACTGTCCTCCGAAATTAAATTGTCTTGGATATGTAAGTTCATAGAATGAAACGACCAGACGGTCCGCATAAGTCAGTGCCTGAGAATTGTTAATGAACTCAAAGGGCGTGGTTAAAGAATTTAATGAAGCAACCGGGATACTTACATTACTCACGATATCATTGAAACTATTTAAAGAAGTGTCTTTGACAAGTATATTATTCACTTTCACCTGAATCGTACGCAGGGTATCAGAACAGCCCGCTGCACCGAATTTTAAATTCGCATCGGGGCCTCCATTATAAATAAAAAGATTGTTTTGATTGTCTGTTAACGGTGCTCCCTGGGATGAGAAGTCAGAACTCCAGAATTCACCTATATCATAGGACGAAGAATAAATGTACTGTTCAAGAACTGCTGCGAATCCGGCATTTATCTGGGTTTTGAAATAGGTCCCCGTTGTATACATGAAGTAGGGACTAACCGGAAGAATATTCGAAGTCGTATCGTTGGCTATGTTGTTATAATGAAATGGGCTCCCGGAAGGATTAAGTGTCAGGAAGTAAACAGCTGTATCGGATTGCAGGCTCCATTTATCTGTATGTTGATACGCAGGATTTCTGTAAAGTGGTTTGTCCGCCTTGCCATCATTCATCTGGCCCCAGAATTCAATATAATCGGTGGATGAAAGGGGTCCGCTGTTTACGGAAGTGTATACAGGTACTTCGATTCCATTGCGAAAAAGCTGAAAATCCTTGGCATCCGCCGCCGACAAGCCGGCATTGGCGAGAGCAGCGGCCGGAATCCGGTAGAGGCCGTCTGCAGTAACTTTAAATTTATAATAGGTTTTATTGTAGTCAATCCACTCATTGTTGTACGGCTGCGCCATCGCATTTCCGGCAATCAGGATTAAACACAGTGTAAAAATTTTTCTCATAGTCAGTTCGTTTGTCAGGGCCGGATCTATTTTTTATTTGCCTTCTTCTTCATATCTACCAAATCCACTTTTAAAGAAAATACATGTGTGTACAGGGGGTTTGACTGATTGGCCAGGTTTGTGAACGCATAATCAATCTGCACATCGCCGATTTTGAATCCGGCTCCGATGGATGGCTGATAGATCCAGATTTTTTTCTGGTTTGTTGTGTCCCTGTCATCAAGGGTCTGCTGAAAATTGTTGATACCACCCCGTACAAAAAAAACGTTATTATAGGAAAATTCCAATCCCACTTTTGGATCGATGCTAATCGGATTTGAACTGATCACGGTATTTCTTTTTCCATCGAACGTGATGTCGAAATCAGCCTCTGCGAGCAAGCTCATTTTTTTGTTGATAGGAAAATTATAACTGAAGCCGGGAATCAGTTGCGGTGCCGTTAATTCAATGGAATTGGAAGGAATATCGTTCGATGTGGCATAAAACACTTCCCTCCATTCCTGATTTATATTATACGACCAGGCATTGAAAGTGGTTGTTACATCTTTGGCCACAATTCCAAGTTTCCAGCGATTGCCGATAACCTGCACGGCGGCATCAAAGCCAAATCCCCAGGATGTTGTGAAATCTCCCGCCAGACGGTGGATGATTTTCGCATTGACACCAAAATTCATTTTGGTGTTTTTTATCCAGTCCACCTGTTGGGCCAGTGTAATCAGAAAGGCATAGTCTGCCGATGAAAATGTAGTGATGTTACTGAAATCAATTGATCCGTCAGGCTGCACAAGAAATACAGTGTTTGGAATATCATCTACTGCAAAGCGAAGCAGGGTAAGACCGAGGGTCCGTTTGTTGTCTTTCAGAGGAAGGGTCAGGCTGGCATAATCGTATTTTCCAATGCCTGCAAAATATTCCGCGTGCATTAAATTTAATTGCGGACTAATCGTGACGTTTGCCAGAGCCGCCGGATTCCAATAACCCGCCGTTCCATCAGTAACTGAAGCGACCTGGGCATTTCCCATAGACATTCCACGCGCGCCTGCACCAATATTCAAAAATTCATTAGAATATTTGGCAAATTGACCCATGGACCGGTTGCAAAATAAAATCAGCAACAGCAGGAATAGGGGGCAATTGGTTCTGAATCTCCGGGTCACTGAAGTCAATACCATAAACTTATTCTAACGCCTTTTTATTCAGAATATTGCGACGTTTTCAGGATGCGAATATCCCTTACTTTTGCCAAAATTCCGCAGAACAAATTATGTCACTTATACCAGAGCTGAAATGGCGGGGCATGATACAGGATATTATGCCCGGTACGGAGGAACAGCTTTCCAGGGAAATGACTTCCGGTTACATTGGTTTTGACCCTACAGCCGACAGTCTGCATATTGGGAGCCTGGTGCCCATTTTATTGTTGGTGCACTTGCAAAAAGCAGGGCATAAGCCAGTTGCGTTGGTAGGTGGAGCAACCGGAATGGTGGGTGATCCCAGCGGCAAAAGTGAAGAAAGAAACCTTCTTGATGAAACTACATTGAATAAAAATCTGCAGGGTATCCGAACACAATTGGAAAAATATCTTGATTTTGATCAAGCAAAACCAAACGCCGCGGAAATGGTCAATAATTTTGACTGGTTCAGGGATATGAATTTCCTCCATTTTATCCGCGACGTGGGTAAGCACATTACCGTGAATTACATGATGGCCAAGGACAGTGTGAAGAAAAGGCTGGAAGGTACAACAGGCATGAGTTTCACGGAATTTTCATATCAGTTGGTACAGGGATATGATTTTTACTGGCTGTACAGGAACCGGAATTGCAAATTACAGATGGGCGGAAGTGACCAATGGGGAAATATAACAACCGGAACCGAGCTCATTAGACGTAAATCTGGAGGTGAGGCATTTGCGTTTACCTGTCCGTTGCTTACCAAATCCGATGGAGGGAAATTCGGAAAGACGGAAAAAGGTAATATATGGCTGGATCCGTCCAAGACATCTCCTTATCAATTTTATCAGTTCTGGGTGAACGCAACGGATGCAGACGCGGAGAAATGGATAAAGATTTTTACTTTTTTAAAAAAAGAAGAAATTCAGTCTTTGCTCGAACAACATCAAAAAAACCCGTCGGACAGATTGCTTCAGAAAAGTCTGGCCAGAGAAATAACCGTTTTCATTCATGGCGCCGAAGAATACGAGCTGGCGTTGGTTACGACGGAAAAATTATTCAATCAGACAGGTCCCGCTGAAGCCATGACTGAACAGGATTTACATGAATTGGAGGGTATTGTGAAGTGTACATTTTCAATTAAGGAACTGGCGCAGGGCGTGGACGCAGTGCGCTTTTTGTCCGAAACGGGCATCCTGTCAAGCAAAGGGGAAGCAAGGAAGATGATTCAAAATGGAGGCATTAGCATAAATCGCATCAAAGTAGAGGATATCCAGTTTGATGTTGGTTCAGAACTGCTGCTGCATGAAAAATATATTCTTGTTCAGAAAGGGAAAAAGAATTTTTATCTGGTTGAAGTGAAATAATCGAATGGAATTCCGGTTTAGTTCGGCGCATTTTTTAAAAAACCTTATTTTTGCGGCCTGTTTGCGAATTGCCCGATAGTATAAAGGTAGTACGACAGATTTTGATTCTGTTTGTCGAGGTTCGAATCCTCGTCGGGCAACAGGATATTCAAGAAAGAATTTATTCAAAAAGCAAGAGGCTGTCTCGTTAGTCGAGATGGCCTCTTTTGGTTTTTAGGTCCAATGGTTTAAGTTATTTGATTTATAAAGGAGTCGGCGTGTAAAATCACCCTCTTTCAGGCTGTTTTCTTTCTCAGATT
>Ga0193753_10003686_pt1 | contig 11222 bp, 8 predicted proteins | sample H1c2metaG_FD_144925 | JGI IMG/M metagenome (GOLD analysis project Ga0193753, IMG submission 144925) | Soil microbial communities from a riparian zone of the East river system, Colorado, United States - H1c2 | ecosystem: Environmental > Terrestrial > Soil > Riparian zone | place: USA: East River... | reverse complement strand
TGGGTCCAGCACCAGGTCGATGTCGTCGCGTGCCAGAGTACGAGGTGACACCCACCTGAGCAGCGGCTTCTCGATGGCCAGGTACGTCAGCGAACCTAGAAAGGTCGTAGACATCGTCGCGACCACGATGAGTGCGTCAGCCCGGATCGAGTGCATGAACCAGAACCGTCTTAGCGCCATCCCAAGCGCTAACGAGAAAAAGCCGTGCGTGAGATAAATGGAGTACGACGCGTCGCCGAGAAAGTCGAACGCGCCCGGTCGCGACGAGCTGTTCCGCGGTAGCGCCGTGCCGAGCAAGATGAAGAAGCTGGGTAGGCCCCAAACCAGGCCGCGAGGAATTACGCCTGGCGGGACCCAGAGCGTGCCCAGCAACAGCATGGTTCCCAGTGCGACGAGGCCCACCGCGACAACGATTGGTACCGACTTCTCTCGCATTTGGAGGCGAATGACGAACTCGGCGGCCAGCATGCCCAGTACAAACTCCACGCTCAACGAGTTGGCCATCAGGTCGCGGACGGCACTCGGGCTGAGGATCAGAGTGGCCAACAGCGCTGTCGCACCGAGGATCAGCGCCACCACAAACGAGCGGCTCTTGCTCCCGACGATGGTCATCGCGGCCGCGAAGGCGACGTAGAACAACATCTCGAACGAGAGGGTCCAGCCCTGCCAGAGCAGCGGAAGTGAGTTTCCGTTGGACTCGTTGAACATGGGCACGAGCAGGTACGAAGCTACGATATATTCCGCGGGATACGTGTGCCCCCGCAAGGCGATCCGGCCCACTACGAGCGACAACAAGACTGTGGTCCACATCCAGTACAGCGGGTACACGCGCCGCGCGCGCTTACCGAAGAACGTCAGCGCGTCGTGCACACCACGTCGATCCCGGGTGGTGTAGATCATGATGAAGCCGGAGATGACGAAGAATAGGTCGACTCCGACCGAGCCCAGAGCGCCGAGCCCGCTGCTGACAATCAGAGATTTCTGCCTCGAGTACATCTCCACGGATTGAGAAAAGTGATGCATCACCACAAGCGCCGCCGCCACGCCTCGCAGCACCTGAACCGAAGTAACGCGAGAATTCTTGCGAAGTACAGTCATTGGCTGAGGTTGCGCGGACGCACACGCTGAGTGCGAGGTGTTAGCCGCCATCGCGGCGAGGATGCTGCCGGACTCGCCGAGCATGAACGCGTGGGACTCGAATCGAAGGGACGAAATAACAGGTCAGGAGTGGGATTCGGCTGCCCACTTAGCACTCCTCCGTGAGGGTTTAGGCGGCGCGAGAGTCACGCGCGGCGCGTGCCGAGTTTACCCGCCGACGACGTCGACGGTGTTTCCGGGATAGTAGTCAAAGCCGATGTACTCGGCCGCGGAGAACCCTTTCGTACCGCTTGATTCATGCTCTCTGTAGCGGAGTGCGAGTTTGTCGGAGGAGGATTCCGATTGGCGGAACGTGGCTCACACCGCGCGCGCCCACAGAGGGTTACGGTGCTTGTAGTTGACGACCTTGCCAAGTACAGTTCCCAGACACTACGTGTGCGACCAGGTCGTCTGGATGGACGAGAGTTCGTGTCGACAGCGCGGGTGGAGTTTTTGACGGCGTAACTTGAAGTGCAGCCGCTGCGGGCTGCGGCCACACGCGGGGTTTGGCCCACAGAACGATGAAATCTGATAGTCCGATATCTGTGGCGATGGCTACTTATAACGGTGCGCGCTTCTTACGCGAGCAGCTTGCATCGCTCGCTGAGCAAACACTTCAGCCGGCAGAACTCGTCGCCTGCGACGATGGGTCCACGGATGAGACGATCGCGATATTGCAGGACTTCGCGCGCAAAGCTCCATTTCCGGTTCGGATTGAGCGGAATCCGGAGCGGTTGCACTACGGAAGCAACTTTTTAAATGCTGCGTCGTTGTGCTCGGGAAAATATATCGCGTTCTGCGATCAAGACGACATTTGGCACAACCGCAAGTTAGACGCATGCGCGGACGCATTGCGCCGTCACGACGCGGTTCTCTGTACCCATCCGTTCGTATCCGTAGATCACAATGGACACCCGCTCTCCAGGGCGCGGTCGAAGGGCCGGGAACGGGTCCTGACAGGGTTTGAAATGGATCCATGGGATGTATTCTATGGATTCACTTGCACTGTCGACCGCCGCTTGCTCCAACTAATTCCGTGGCAGCACCGGTCGATGGATCTCATTGATGAGACAAAGTTATCGGCCCATGATCGATGGATCTATTTCTTGGCCGCTTCGATCGGTCGGAGCGTGGTCCTTCCGGACGCGCTCGCTCTGTACAGGCAACATCAGAACAACACATCCGGCGATCGAAAGTTTGGTTGGAGACACAAGCTCCAGCGCGTAAGGACAACCAAGTACAAATCATACTTGGAAAAGCGTCGAATCATTGCGCGCTCCAACCTGGCCTTGTTAGCCGCCGTGGATTGTTCGTACGACGATATGCTTCCCTATCTCGCTGAGGCTGTCGCGAGATGGACCTGCCTGTCGCAGGAGTATGAAGAACGTAGCGCCGTCTTCCGCGACAAAAATCTGTTATCGAGGGTCGCGCGATATGGTCGCTGCGCTGCGCGAGGCACCTACGGTAAACGAATCGGCGGCTCGCGTGTGAAGACAGCTTGCGAGGACTTGGTCGCTGTCGTGCTGTCGAGAGCTTGAAGGATCGCGCGGAATGTGTCTTGTTCGTACGCGCGCGCCGCAGCCGGGAAGGCGATTGGCACCACCAGGACTGGCCACCTCGGGAACTTCGGTATAGATAGCGGATCGCAGAGCGGCGAGTTTCGTAGTTGATCATGTTGCAAGTAGCGCCGTCACCTCGTCCAGAACTCGAAGGTCATGGCACAACTGATCGGCAGTAGCCCATTCTTCGTTCCGGGTCCACCCGCAGAGGTCGGACACCCCAGTACGAGCGTTGCGCAGTTCATACTGAAAAATGCGCGCGGCCGTGTGTTGGACATCGGTGGTGGCAACGGCGCCTATGCGTTCGAGCTCAAGAAGCGCGGCTTTTCCGTGACAGTGGCGGAGGTAAATCCGGCTGCTCTAGCAGCCGCGTCCGCCGCAGGTCTCGACGTCATCGACATGAATCGAACACAGTGGTCGGAGTTGAAGGGTCGCTTCGACACCGTGCTGCTCATCGAGGTTCTAGAGCACATTCCAGACTACGTGGAGTTCCTCAGTGATGCGTTTTCATGTGCATCGAGTCGGTTGCTGCTCACCGTGCCATGCAACGATGATTTTCAATCACTCTTTGCAGTGAACTTGACTTACAACCATATTGCGGTCAGCGACCATGTGAACCACTTTACTAGTGACGACCTCCGCAATCTGTTTGGGAGCCTGCCCTGCTCGTACACGTTGGAACGTGGCGATCCGCTGTTCCCGTGGGCGTTTCTAAGCCTCATGCGTGAGCAGTTCCGCGATCGGATTCTCGTGTACTCGTTGGTATTACCTCTGCGCATACTCAACAAGATGCGTCTAATCCCGCGCTCCTATCCGACTCGATGTTTCGTCGTTGCCTCGCGAAATCCCTGAGGGCGCGCCCTTGGACATTTCTTCGGCGTTCATCCATTGTTCATCTTTTCCCGACCGATCCATCTGAGGCCGAGTAATCACGTGGACGTTTGCCTGCCGTCGAAGCGCTGTGTTATGGCGCGCAGCGCTATCAGAACCGCACGGTCGACATGGGGTGGCCGGTCGCATCCCTCTTGGGCGGCAAATCGAGAGGCGCGCGCGTGTCAGAGCCAGTAGCGAGTACTTTGCCGAAAGAAACTTCGACGAAGCGCGCCCTCGCGTTTGTCTACGTCGGGTACTCATTCCGCTATCTCTACCTACTTGTCCTCATCCCTTTCTATGGGCGAGTTTTAGGGGCGGCCGTCTACGGCCGCCTCGTCGCAGCGATGGCGCTATTCCAGGCTGTCTGGCTGATCGCGGAGTACGGATTCCCCTTGAGCGGAGCGCGCGACATTGCCGTGTCAGACGGCCCAAGGCGCGCGGTACTTTACGGGCAGCACATGTCGGGGCGACTCACGATGTCTGCTCTGGCTCTTCTCGTGGGCGTCGGCGGAACGTACCTCTCACCAGTGCTGCGGCAGGTGCCCCTGATGGGCATTCTGGCAACGTTCGTGGGGCTGGTCGCAAGTTTCAATCTCGGCTGGTACTTCACGGGCATCCAGCGTTTCCGTACCTCCGTCAGCATGGAGGTGCTCGGATTTGCGCTGAATCTGCCTCTCATATTGTTCTTTGTCAGGGGTCCCCAAGACGATTGGAAAGTCATGGCGGCTCTGCTCGCGTCGAGCGGCGTATGCACGATCGTGGCTCATGCGACTGCTCTCGCTTCGATGGACCGTGCTGCTATCCGCTGGGGCGGCGCCTGGCAGTTGATTCGGGGATCGACCGCACTGTTCATCAGTCGAGGGCTCGGGATGCTCTTGGCCAGTGCATCGACCTATCTAATAAGCCTACTCACCAGCGCGACGGAGCTCGGCTTGTACGGTGCGGCAGAGCGGTTGATCTCCGCTGGCCTCAGCCTGTTACAACCAACCAATCAAGTCTTAGTCAGCAAAGTTTCCCGCCACGTCGGCTCAGAAAGCACCTCAGACCGAGCTTTTACAGTCATCCGCATTGCTGCAGTGTGCTTGACTGGACTGGGTATCTCAATGCTGCTCGGGACGGAGTTGCTCGGCCAATTCATCGTTCCGCTGATCCTCGGTCATGAGTTCGCGGCGGCTGTTCCGATGGTCAAGGCTCTCGCAATTACATTACCGTTTACGGCGATCAACTCGGTCATCATAAGCTATGTGCTGATTCCATTTCGGTTCGACCGCTTCGTTCCGATGGTGAGTGCCATCTCGGGCGCGATCACGCTCGGTCTAGTCGTGCTGCTTGGACGCCCCTACGGAGGAATGGGCGTGGTGTATGCGCGCGTCGTGGGCGAGATTGTGACGCTGATTCTCCTCTGCGGGGTGCTCAGGAAGACTCAGCTCAGCAAGCGAATCCTCGCAGGTTCGGACCTTCCACGAGGCGTTGCTGAAACTGAGGTGGCGCAGAAATCGAGCCCGTGAATCTTCGTCACGACTGCCCGAGAACCGTGCTAGCTGACAGGGTGCCCGAAGGACTGGAGACGAGAACGAATTTCTCGAACGTCTTGAAAATGGGCGCTCTTGTCCAACAAGGACTTCTTGATGAAAGGGAAGCCCCGCTCCAAGAGCTCTAGTGCGCGTACCAGAGGCAGACTCTTGCCGTCAGCGCAGTACCAGAGCGAGCCCACCGACATGGAGCGCGCAGCAATACGAGCCATTCGGGTTTCTTGGCACGTTATGACCGCATCATACGTGTCCAACGCAATTGAATGAGGAACGACAGTCCGCAATTGTTTCAAGCGACGTGACGAAACATCGCGAACGTGAAATGCATACGACTGAATGTGGTTCTCTCGTGCTGCGGATGCGGTAAATCCGGTCATTTCCCAGGCTGAACCAGCCAAGAGCAAGTCTAAATCCGAGAATGGGCCCAAGACCGAATCATTGAGAAAAAGAACGTCAGACCCGCTAGAATGTCTGGCTACCAGTTCGAGTCCGATTCGATAAGCCGAGAAATCGTATCCGCGCATATGCTTCCAGTACAAAGCATCCGCATCTCCGAGCTCCTCCGGCACCAATGAGGCAAGGGGCGTCGCACATATTACGCACAGCCCGCGCTTGGTTTTCTTGAGTTTTCTGAACGTGAAGCGCTGAGATTCTGATAGTTCTCCACTGGGAGTATAGACAAAGTACACAGTCCAGGCGCTGCGATTATATAGTGCGCGGACGGGTATATAAGGCGGTGCCCAGCAAACGCCTCGCGCAAACTGCTTGACTCTTTTAGCTCGCCAGCGCAGTGCCGCAGACGACGGCTGGAAGTTCCAGTTCTCGATAATCTCAGAGTCTGACATCGCAAAAAACTTACCACGCGCGCGGAGATAGCGTCCAGGGAGCAACGCGCCCGTCGTTGCCAACTAACACTACTACCGCCATCGCTTCGAAGCGCGTGTGAGCGTGGCCGGTGCTCGTCATGATCGGACAGAGCTGCGCCCGACAAGACGGGCACCAAGGCAGCGAGCGCACGAGCCGCAACGCAACGATCTGCTCTCAACTCGATCGAGGGCGACAGCTACAGGCTACGCGAGGTTTTCGAGACGTAGGCTCGCTCCGCCGAGTGATCGCGGCTCCAGATTTCTGCAGTTTGGCGCGAGCGGCAACACAGGACCTTGAGACGGCCCCCGCGGGGCTTGTCAGACTACACAAGTTGGGGATACTTTGCCTCGAATTCCGCGGATCCAAGACCCGCAAGCTGCTGTATTGAGGCTCGATGTCCACGAGAATGGTGAACGTCTTAGCGGATTTGGTGCTCGAGAGTCTGGTGCTCGGTCCGCGATTCCTACTGCGTCACGTTGCTGGCGCCTGGCGGAGCTCGTTCGTTGAGTTCGAGCTACCGGGTTATGGCCGCGTTGCGGTGCGGCCTGGAACGAGCGACGGAGTCGTCTTTAGGCAGGTCTTCATTCGAAAGGAGTACGAGCTTCCTAAGGCTCACGCCGAAAGATTGAAAACCGCGTACGACGGCATGCTCGCACGCGGAGTTACACCAGTGATCATCGACGCTGGCGCCAATATCGGAGCGGCTTCGATCTGGTTCGGGTCATTGTTTCCGGCTGCTCGAGTTCTCGCTATCGAGCCAGAGCGGTGCAACGCAGATCTCTGTCTACGCAACACCGCCGCAAACCAAAATATTCGCGTTATTCAGGCTGCGCTGGCGGGTGAGGAAGGCCGAGTCTCCATCGCAAACGAAGGCGCGGAGGCGTGGGCCATACGTACCGTGATGAACGATTCCGGCGAGATTGCGGCAACCACGATCGGTGGTCTACTTCGAGCGCAAGGTCCCGGCTCAGAGCTGCTAATCGTCAAGATCGACATCGAAGGGTTCGAGAAAGATGTCTTCGAGGGCGATGTCGCCTGGCTAGAGCAGACAAAAGCGTTGTTCGTCGAGCCTCACGACTGGATGCTCCCGGGGCAATATACGAGTCGCAACTTCCAACAAGCGATGTTCTCCCGCGGGTTTGAGTTGCTGGTGGTCGGCGAGAATCTGGTCTTCGTGCGATGACAGATTCGGCGGTTTTTCAACTTGCGAGTCGGGTCAGAAGTACGTCTGGGACAGCGTCCTATGCTCGCTTAGTCGATACTGCATGGCGACGGCATTCGAAGCGACAACTCGTGACACTGGACGCTGGAGACGTAGCGATGGACGAAATCCCTCGTCGCGCCAGCGTTCTTGTCCACCTGGGAGTCAATGATTTCAGCTCATTCGAGTTTTGCCATCGCGCTTCGAAGAGCCGCCCAGACATCCAGAAGTCAATCCTAGTTCACGATCCGCCGCTCTTTCCAGTCTCGAAGTTTGGTCTCATCGAACACATCTCAGTGGTCCGGGCGGGCAGAGGGATTCGGCGCTTGGCCAACTCATTTTTCGGCGAGATGTTGGACCGCAGAATCGTTCTCGAACACGACCGTTGGATCACGATGTCGTATATCGGGAAAACGGCTTTAGAAGCATACCTAGTTCGACTTGGTATTCGAGCTCCCCGAGTGGATGTCTTGTCTCACGCACTCTATGGCGAGCCGTTCCGGCAGAGCAGTTGCGGCGATGATCGAATGCCGCTGACGTTTGGATTTTTCGGTCACATCGCGCCATCAAAGGGACTAGAGACTCTGATCGATGCCTTCAACTTGGTTCTTGCGGAACAAGGAGTCGACAAGACCGCTAAGCTGCGCATCGCAGGACAGCCGGACAGTCCACACTCGGCACGACTGCTGCGCCGAGAGCAGGCGAAGGTCCGACGCTTGAATCTCGAAGAGCATATCGAGTTTCTGGGTGGGATCCGGGAAGACAAGATTTCTGATTTCTTTAGATCGATCGACGTCCTGGCGCTGCCGTACTTGCGGTCGAACTTCTCGGCGAGTGGACCGCTGCATCTGTCACTCACCTATGGAGTTCCGGTGATCTGTAGTAGCTCGCCGTATTTTTCCGAAGCGGTTGGAGCAAGCGGCGTTGGCCTCTTGGCCAAGCAGGCCGACCCAAGGGAGTGGGCGGATGTAATGTCTTCTTTCATCGCTGACAAAAGCCTTCGCTGCAGATTGGCTGCGCAGGTGAGCGTTGCCCAGCAGCGGAATTCTTGGTCGGAAATGGTTGCTCATTTGGAGCGGGTGCTGAGTTAGATCGTCTACCGGACTTCTGCCGAAGTAGTAGGCGATTCAAGGCGGACAACGCATGGAAGAATCACGCAAACGACTTTCAGTGGCTGTGGGAATCGCCACTACCGGTCGGCCGGATGTCCTGGCATGCGCCCTGGATCTCATCCGGGCGCAAACTCGTTCTGCCGACGAAATTATAGTGTGCCCCGCGCGTGAATGCGATCTTCCGAAAATCTATACAGGTATAACGGTCGTCGCCGCGCCGGATATGGGGCTTTGCGCGCAACGGAATGCGATTCTGACGCGAGCAGATTCGCACGACATAATTCTATTTATCGACGATGACTTCTACTTGTGCAGTGATTACCTGCAGGTCATCGAAAATCGTTTTTTCCTCGAACCAGACATCGTCGGGATCACCGGATTGGTCGTCGCCGATGGCGCGACCACGCAAGGCATTCCGCACGAGGTTGCGCTCGAGCTTCTCAATACCTCGTCGAGCGAACCGGCGCAGGCCAAGCAACCAGAGGAGGACAACATCTTCGCTCTCTACGGATGCAACATGGCGTATCGAATGAGTGCGATCGCGCGTGCGCGTGCGATGTTCGACGAGCGACTGCCGTTGTATGCGTGGCTCGAAGACACGGACTTTTCGCGACAAGTCGCGAGTGAAGGTAGACTGGTATACGAACGTCGGGCGCGTGGTGTGCATCTCGCCACGAAATCCGGTCGTACTTCAGGATATAGATTTGGATACTCTCAAATCGTCAATCCCGCGTACCTCTTGAGCAAGGGCACACTGACCCTCAAGCGAGCACTTCATCAAGCATTGAGAAATGTCTCAAAGAACATCGTCCATAGTGTTGCGCCGGAACCTTGGGTCGATCGACGCGGACGGTTGCGAGGAAATCTCACTGCACTTTGGCATTTGCTCAAAGGTGAGCTCGACCCAGAGCGTATTCGCACACTTTGACGAGGTAGCAATCAATAGTTGCTACGTGTGGTGATCGCTGCAATCGAGCTGTGCTCTGCGGTTCGTCCGAGCTGCGAGATAAGCCGAGTAAAAAGGCGAGATCCGCAGAGACTTCCAACAGACATACTTCCGATACAGCCACAGTGAGAACAGCTTGATTACCAACGCCTTGACCTGCGTTTTTGCTGGCGAGTTCGGCTTCCAACTCTGTTCGAAATGGTGAACGGCGTAGTTGCCTCGCTTGAACAGAGCGGGATGCTCAAACATATATTTGTTCCCGACAGAGATCCCATTCAGCATCTGTGCCTGACCGTTCAGACGAAACCCGGGCACCTGCTCCAGAAAGTATTCAGTAAAGGTATCGTTGTTCGGAGACTTGAAAGAAGCTGGCTCGTTGTTGTAGCGAGCGAGAATGTCGCGCACGATTTTGTGTGAGGGTACTGAGCCTAAAACTGCGGTTCCGAGCGTGCAGTCCCACATAAAGCCCAAGAAGAACTCGTTATGAAGTAGTTCGTCGAAAGGCTGGGTGACTTCGACGTCCGTGTCCAAATATATGCCACCATGTTTCTCCAGTATGTCCAGCCGAGCATAGTTGCTCACTAGAGACCATCTCTTCTGCTCGTATGCCCGCTGCACACACGCCGACGCGTGTACATCATAGTTGGATTCATCCCAGAGCCTGACTTGATAGCCGTGTTTTTCCAGCGAATAGATAGAGCGCACGCAAGATTGGATGCGATCACTCATCTTGGCTTGGCCAAACCAGCACAGATGTATAACTTTTGGGACGGCCATTCGCGCAGAATATCCTCCGATTGTATGTGGTGCAACACCAACGCGATTCGCTGCAGCGCAGTCGGAGACCCATGCAGCGGGCGGCGATAGAACGAGCGCTTCTCGGATTTGGCTACGCGAACGCGCTCAGAACTTCGCGGGCGGCGCGACGCCAGCGGTACTTCTCTCGCTGTATCACCGCGGCACTCTTGAGCTGCTCAGCGATGCCGGGCACAAGCGACTTCTGCACGGCCTCGGACAGCGAGAGCTTGTTCGTGGGATCGAAGTACAATGCGGCGGCGCCGCCGACCTCCGGTAAGGCACCGCGGTCCGAGAGCACCAGCGGTCCTGAGCCCGCGAACATCGCCTCGGCAGCATACAAGCCGAATCCCTCGACCAAGCTGGGTGCAATGACGCTCGTGGCTGCACCATACAAGGTGCGAAGCTCAGCGTCGTCGACGCGCGGTAGGATCACGACGCGTGGATGATCCACGAGAGCTGTGGTGCTTTGGTAGGGCCCTCTTTGGGCCATTCCAACAACCGCAATCATGATGGCGGGATCGATGTGTTCGATGAGCGTCTCTAGTGCGAACGGCACATTCTTGTGCCGCGCGGGGCTACCCACGACCAAGACGAAACGATGTCGGTCCAGACCAAACCGAGTGAGCACGGCTGGATTCTCGCGCTCACGCAGAATGTGATCACCGCCGTTATAAATCACGCGGATCAGCGCTGGATCGATCCCATGATGAACCAGTCTGCTGCGCGCGAACTCCGACACCGTCACAATTTGAAAACGGCGCACGCGCGCCACCTGCAACATACTGTGATGCCAGTATCGATATGCCCGCGGATAGGTTTCTGGCGCATCCAGGATGTGCGCATCGTGAATCCACAGAACTGAGCGCCACGCCAATAGCGGCGTCACATTGCAGAAATTGATGAACGTGCCTCCAGGATAGAGCAGAGGCAGCATCTGTTCGCCTAGTCTGCCAGGTAAGCCGCGCGTGTACCGGAGGCTGCTACTCACGCCCGCGTTGACTAGAGGACGAGGATCGGAGACAGCAACGTGGATTGGCCGTTCGAGCTCGCCGCCGCTGAGTTCTTCAGTCAATGCGCGAAGCAGCTCCCGACCGACACGCGATACTCCGCTCTCTGGACCTGTCAGGAAGCGACCGTTGATCACAGGCACATGCGCTGTTCGGCCTTTTGAGAGCCATGCCGGAACCCGGCCAAACG
>Ga0193753_10003685_pt1 | contig 11222 bp, 2 predicted proteins | sample H1c2metaG_FD_144925 | JGI IMG/M metagenome (GOLD analysis project Ga0193753, IMG submission 144925) | Soil microbial communities from a riparian zone of the East river system, Colorado, United States - H1c2 | ecosystem: Environmental > Terrestrial > Soil > Riparian zone | place: USA: East River... | reverse complement strand
GACGAAGGGATCGGTGATGAAGTCGTAGCCTTCGAGCAGGTTGTCGTTCAAATCGGCATGGTCGGCGACGCCGGTATCGAGCACCGCCACCACCACGCCTTCGCCGGTCGAAGAATTCCAGGCCGACGGCGCGTTGATGCCACCGGTGGGATGGTGCAGATGCCACTGGTACTGCGCGAAATATTCGTCGTCCGGGGTGAACGACGGCGTTGCCGACGGCTTCAGGTTCGACGTGCGCAAAGCCGGCTGGCCGGTGTGGTAGGCGCGAACGTCCGCCTCGACGTGGGCCACGGACGGATCGGCCGCCAGCGTGCGCATCAACGCGCCCGCACTGGCGCGGTCGAGCTTGCGCGACAGCTTGATGACATCGGCGCCGGTGGCGGTCTTGCGCACGTAATGCACCGACACGCCGCTGCGCGCGCCGGCGATGCCGGAGCGGGTCAATGCCGACTGCACCGAACCGACGAGCCGCTGCTGATTGCTGCGCTCGACGGTGCCGGGACGATAGCGAACGATCAGCCGGTCGACGCTGGCGTCCTGACTCGGCGTGCCGACCGCGGCGACCGCGCGCAACGGCGCGTTCTTGCCGCCGGCGGCGAACACCAGCGGCGCCATGGACAGTGCGATGGCGGCGGCGAGCAGGCATGACGTGGTACGGGTGGATAACTGTGTCATCGGTATCTCCGGGGGTTGATTGAAGCGTCGATCGCTTGCGTTGCCGAATCGACTGTTTCGTGAGTTGTCTGCGACCGTCGGGGGGAGGGCGCGTGGTCTATCGCGTCGGAAAAAAGTGGGCCGTCCGTGGCCCGAACAGACATCTACCGACGTGGAATGGATTACCAGCCGAAACCCACGCCGACGCCGGCCGAGCTTTCGTCTTCGCTGAACGCGCCGCCGACGGTGATCGTGGCGCGGTCGCTGAAGGCACGCTGGTAGCCGATCGACAAGGCCTGCGAATCGCCGGAGAAACCGGCGCCGACACCGACGCGGTTCTGCGTGCGCACGCCGGCCGCGCTGGTGGCCATGTTGAGCATCGCGGCGTTCATCGCGCCGAGCTGGTCGATACGCTTGCCCTGTTCGTCGAAGCGCTTGCCGACCTGGTCGCGCAGGTCGTCGACCGCCGCCATCGGCGCCGCGAGCGCTTCGTTGAAACGGGCGTCCGTGTAAGCCTTGGATTGGGTCAGCGTCTTCGCATCGCCGGCATTGACCTGGCGCACGTTGGCCGCATCGGTGGCCTGGGTGCCGTCGGCGACGTTGGCGACCTGGCGTTCGTGGCCCACCGAGCCGACCGAAACGGTGTCGGCGCGATTGGCCACCGACCCTTGTCCCAGCGCGACGGCGTTCTCGGCGCTCGCATTGACGCGCGCGCCCTGGCCGATCGCGGTGCCGGAGGCTGCCTGCACCGTGCTGCCCTCGCCCACCGCGACGGCATTGGTGCCGGCCGCGGAGATCGTGCTGTTGGCGCCCACCGCCGTGCTGCCGTCGGCGTGCACCTTGGCATTGCCGCCGATCGCGGTGTCGTTGGGACCGACGGCGGTGGCGTTGCCGCCGATCGCTACGCCGTTGCTGCCGCCTGCCGATGCATTCGAGCCGACAGCGACCGCGTCGGTGCCCGCGCCGACGCTGGCGCTGCCATCGCCATCGACCGCCACGCTCTCGTTGCTGCCGCCGCCACCGCCGGGCTGTCCGTTGTCCGACTCTTCGAGCTCGGTGACGCGGCCATCCAGCGCCGACCAGCCGCGATCGAGCGCCTCGAGCGCATCGCCGACATTACCGAAGGCGCCGCCCATGACGTTGAAGCTCGGGCCGACGATGCCGCCAGCGGGATTGAGCGTGGCGCCGCCGCCGAGCATGTCGGCCACGTTGCGTTGCGCCTGGAACAGCTGGCTGCCGTTCACCGCATCGGTGCTGTTGCTGCCGATCGCGCCGGCCTTGATGTTGTGCAGCGCGGTGCCGTCTTCGCCGGCCAGGGTGATGCTGTCCTTGTCGGCGCTGTCGTAGCTCACTGCGGCCAGCGCATCGCCGTTCTCGTCGACCAGTCCCGCTTCGCGCAGCTGCCTGACGTTGACCGCGTCGGTATCGGCGCTGCCGGCCGCGACGTTGGCGATCTGCCGCTCCGCGCCCGCCGCACCCACCGAGATGGTGCCGGCGCGATCGGCGATCGAGTTCGCACCCAACGCTACGGCGTTAGCTGCGGACGCGTAGCTGCCTGCGCCGATCGCGGTGCTGTTGGCGCCCGATGCGCGCGACGAATCGCCGTACGCGCCTGCGCCGGTGGCCGAAGCGCGGGCGCCGGCACCGAACGCGGTGCTGCCGTCCTCCATCGCATTGCTGCCGAAACCGACGGCGGTGGCGTACTGGCCGTCGGCCAGGGCGCTGCCGCCGAGCGCAGTGGTGCCGATGCCGCGCGCGCTGCTGCGCGCACCTGCGGCGACGGCGTACTTGCCGACCGCCTGCGCATCGTCGTCGCCGAGGCCTACTGCCTTGAAGTAGGGATTGGCGCCCTCGACAGAATCGGCGACTTCCTTCAGCTGTGCCAGGTTGACCGCATCCAGATCCTCGGTGCCCGCGGCGACATTGGTGATCTGCCGGCTCAGTCCGGTGTTGTCCGAACCGACCGAGACCGTGTTGTCGCGGAAGGCATCGGAGTGCGCGCCTAGCGCCACGCTGTTGGCGGATTCGGCCCAGGCCTGCGTGCCCAGCGCGGTCGAATATTCGCCATGGCTGACGGTCAGGTTGCCCAGCGAAATGGCGCCCTGCGCGGTGGCGAACGACGAGGCGCCGATGCTGACCGAAAGCACGCCTTGCGCCTGGCTGCCGACTCCCACTGCGATCGCGTTGTTCTGCGTCGCCGCGGCGCCGAAGCCGAGCGCGGTGGCGTAGTCGGCGGAGCGGCTGTTGCGGCCCACCGCCACGCTGCTCTTGCCCTGCGCGGCGCCGCCGACGGCGACGGCCATTTCGGCACCGGCGTAGGCGCTGCTGCCGACGGCGATGGTGGCGTAATCCAGCGCTTGCGCGCCGGCGCCGATCGCGGTGCTCTCGGCACCGGTGGCCAGCGTGGGCAGCAACATCTGCTCGCCGGTATTGCCGTCCCAAACCAGCGCATAGCCGCCGATGGCGGTGGCGCTGCCGCCGCTCGCTTCGCTGCCGGTGCCGTAGGCGCTGTCGTAGGCGCCGGTGGCGCTGCTGTTGAAACCGGTGGCCGTGGTGTACTGGCCGAGCGCGAATGCGCCGCTGCCGAGTGCGGTGGCACCGATTTCCAGCGCCGAGGCTGCCGAGCCGACCGCGGTGGTGTAATCGCCTTCGGCCATGGCTGCGGTGTCGTCGTCCTCGCTGCCATTGGCGGCGAGGTACTTCATGTCGCCGGTGGCATCGTTGAGTTGCGCGACGTTGACCGCGTCGTAATCCTCGGTGCCCGCGGCGACGTTGGTGATCTGGCGCTGGAACGGCCCCACCGGATAGCCGTCGCTGTCGACGATCTGGTAGGCACTGCCCACCGACACCGTATTGGCGCGGTCGGCGACGGAGTATGCACCGAGCGCGACGGCATTTTCAGCCAACACATCCGTCTGCGCGCCGAGCGCGGTACTGCCCTGCATGCGCGCCTTCGCTTGGCGACCGAAAGCGCTGCTGTCGAGACCATCGGAACCAGCGTACTGTCCGACGACCGTATTCGCTTCGCCGTACGCGATCGAATCGGAGCCGACCACGACGCTGCGGTCGCCGATGGCTTCGGCCTGCGTGCCGATGGCCACGGTGCGCTCGCCGTCGGCGTGCGTGCCCAGGCCCAATGCCAGGCTTCTGTAAGCGATGGCGCGGCTGGTCGCGCCGATGGCGATGGCGCCGTCGCCCGAGGCATTGGCGACCGGGCCGATCGCGATCGTGCCGTATTCGGTCGCGCTGGCGGCGACACCGATCGCGGTGCTCTCCTGTCCGGAGGCGATCGTCGACCAGGTCTGGTACTCCTGGGTCTCCCAGTCGTAGACCTGCATCTGTCCGCCGATGGCGGTGCTGCTTTGGCCGGACGCTTCGCTGCCGACACCGTAAGCGGCGCTCCATTGGCCGGAAGCCACACTGTTGAAACCCGAAGCGGTGGCGTACTGGCCGAGCGCCATCGCGCCGCTACCCATGGCCGTTGCGCCGAAATCCAGTGCCGATGCGGCGGAGCCGACGGCCGTGGTGAAATCGCCGTCGACGGATGCGCCCTGATCGTTGTCGTCATCGCCGCGTGCGGCGAGATATTTCACGCTGCCGGTGGCATCCTCGAGTTGGGCGACGTTGACCGCGTCGGTGTCCTCGGTGCCGGCGGCGACGTGGATGATTTGCCGGTCGATCGCTTCCACCGGCACCGGCAATTGACCGTTGTGGTCGCGCGCCGGGGTACCGACCGATACCGCGTTCGCCCGGTCCGCATAGGAGAAGCTGCCCAGCGCGACCGAATTCTGCGCGCCCGGCGCGATCTCGCTGTTCGCGCCCAGTGCCATGCTGCCGTCGGCGCCGGGGAAGACGATGCTGTTCCAGCCCAGCGCCACGCTCTGCGTGCCGCCGGTCGCCGACAGGCCGCCGAAGGCGAGGCTTTCGGAGCCTTCTGCGACGGACAGGCCACCCATCGCGATGGTGCGATCGCCCCGCGCCTGCGCCTGATTGCCGAGCGCCGTGCTGAATACGCCGTAGGCGCGCGACTCGCCGCCGACGGCGACGCTCCAGTCGCCGCGTGCGGTGCTGGCCGCGCCGATCGCCGTCGCGGTTTCGCCGGAGGCTTCCGACACCACGCCCACCGCGGTGCTGCCGTAGTTGGTCGCCCGCGCGGCAGTGCCGATTGCGGTGCTTTCCTGGCCCGACGCTTCGGTCGACCAGATTTCCTCTTCCCAGGTGGAACCGTTGATCACCACCATCTGTCCGCCGACAGCCACCGCGCTTTGTCCGGTCGCCTGGCTGCCGACGCCGTAAGCCGTGCTCCATTGCGCCGATGCGACGCTGTTGAAGCCGCCGGCAGTGGCGAATTCGCCGAGCGCGAACGCGCCGCTGCCGAGCGCCGTTGCGCCGTAGTTGAACGCCGACGCGCCGGAGCCGACCGCGGTGGCGAAATCGCCGTCGATGGATGCGCCCTGGTCGTTGTCGGCATCGCCGCTGGCGGCGAGGTACTTCACGCTGTCGGTGGCGTCTTCCAGCTGCGACAGGTTGACCGCGTCGGTGGCTTCGGTGCCTGCGGCGACGTTGACGATCTGCCGTTCCTGTCCCACCGAACCGACCGAAACGCTGTTCTCGCGATCGGCAATCGAATACGCACCCAGCGCGACGCTGTTGACGGCGCGCGCATCGGTCTGTGCGCCAAGCGCGGTGCTGCGCTCGACACGTCCCTTGGCCTGGCGGCCGAATGCGCTGGCATAGGCACCCGCGGTGCCTGAAAACTGGCCGACGGCGGTGTTGGATTCATCGTAGGCCACCGCATTGGCGCCGATGGCGACGCTACGCGGACCCTGCGCCTGTGCACTGGCGCCGATCGCCACGGCGAGTACGTCATAAGCGCGTGCCTGGTTGCCGATCGCGATGGCCTTGTCGCCGCGCGCGGTGGAAGCCGAGCCCAGCGCTAGCGTCTGACGCCCGCTGGCTTCGGAGGTCGCGCCGAGCGCGATCGCGCCGTACTCGGTGGCGTGCGCCGCAGTACCGACGGCGACGGCCTGCTTGCCGGTCGCTTCGGTGCTCCACGTCTCCCATTCCCAGGTGGTGCCGTTCATCACCTGCATCTGTCCGCCGATGGCGGTGGAACCTTCACCGGTCGCCTGGCTGCCCGCGCCGTACGCGGAACTGTTGCTGGACGAGGCGAGGCTGTTGAAACCCGAGGCCGTCGCGTTGGTTTGCAGCGCGAACGCACCGCTGCCGAACGCCGATGCGCCGGTACCGTAAGCGGAGGCCGCCGAACCTGCGGCAGTGGCGAAATCGCCTTCCACATACGCGCCCTGATCGTTGTCGGCATCGCCGCTGGCGGCGAGATACTTCACGCTACCGGTAGCGTCTTCCAGTTGCGACAGGTTGACCGCATCGTTGGCTTCGGTGCCGTCCGCGACATGCGTGATCTGGCGGTTTTCCGGGAAGCCGTCGATATTGACGCCCGCGCCGACCGACACTGCGTTCGCGCGATCGCCCACCGAACCGGTGCCGAGCGCGACGCTGTAATCCTCGAGTGCGAAGGCGTAGAAACCCAGCGCCGTCGCGCCGAAAGCGTTGGCGAAGGACGAGGCGCCGACCGCCGTCGACCACTGCGTATAGACGGACGCGCCGCTACCCACTGCGGTGCCGCTGACGCCCGATGCATGCGAATACCATCCCAACGCAGTCGACTGGATGCCGGTCGCCTGCGCGCTGGAACCGAACGCCGAAGCGCGCTCAGCCGTAGCCAGCGTCGCCGCACGGCCGAGCACGCGACCCGCCGGCCGGGTGCCGCCGACGGCGGTGCTCTGGTCGCCGGTCGCCTGTGCGCCGTCGCCCATCGCCACGCTGCTGGCGCCTTCGGCATTGGCGCGCGAACCGACCGCCGTCGCCCATTGGCCCGAAGCGGAAGACACCGCGCCCACAGCGGTGGCGAGCTCGCCCGCCGCCTGCGCGCCGTTGCCGAACGCGCTGGCCGCAGCGCCGCTGGCGCCGGTCTTGCCGGTCAGCGTCACCGGCTGCTGCGTTTCGCTGTCGATATAGGTGTAGTCGAGCTGTCCGCCCATCGCGATGCTGCTGACGCCGGACGCTTCCGTGCTGGCGCCGAACGAAGCGCTGTGGTCGCCGGACGCGACGCTGTTGAAGCCGATCGCCGTCGCCTCGGTACCGAGCGCGAAGGCGCCGCTGCCGACTGCGCTGGCGCCGAAATCGCCCGCATAAGCGGATTCGCCTACGGCCGTGGCGTAATCGCCATCGACGGCCGCTGCGTTGTCGCTGTCCGCGCTGCCGCTGGCGGCGACATAACGGCCGCTTTCGGTCGCATCCTGCAACTGCTGCACGTTCACCGCATCGGTGGCTTCGCTGCCCGCGGCGACGTTGGTGATCTGGCGTTCGTCGCCGGCCTTGCCGACCGATACGGTATGCGCGCGGTCGGCGACCGAATACGAGCCGATCGCGACGCTATGTTCGGCCGAGGCTTCGCTGTTGCCGCCGAGCGCGGTGGCGAAATAGGCGGTGGCCTCGCTGCCCGGGCCGATCGATGTCGCGCCCGTGGTGGTGGCCGCCGCATACGTGCCCAGCGATGTCCCGCCTTCGCCGTCGGCGAAACTGTTCGCGCCGATTGCGGTGCTGAGCGGTCCGAACGCGCGGCTGCCCACGCCTGCCGCGACCGAACCCTCGCCTTCGGCCTTCGAGATCAAACCGAGCGCCAGGCTGCTGAAACCGTTGGCCGAGGAACCCGCACCCAAGGCGCTGCTGTTCTCGCCGTTCGCTTGCGCGTCCGGACCCAGCGCGGTGGCGAAGTCGCCTGCCGCCGACGCGGCCGAACCCACCGCCACGGCGTGCGAGCCCGCAGCCTCGGTCTTCTTCCATCCCGCGATCCAGCTGTACTGGCCGCCGATGGCGACCGCGGACGGGCCCGATGCGTTGGCGCCGGCACCCACGGCGACGCCGCTCATGTCGGTCGCCTGGGCCTGATGTCCGATCGCCAGCGCATATTCGCCCGATGTGGACGACTGGTTGCCGATCGCGATCGCGCTGTAACTGGTGGCTGCGCTATTGCGGCCCATCGCGACCGCGTTGTCGCCTTCGGCGCGGCTGGCCGAACCTGCGGCGACGGCGTACTCGCCGCTGGCCACGGCGTCGTCGCTGCCATCGCCGATGCCATCGGCCTGCACGTAGCGGGAACCCTCGGCGGCGCGCGTATCGGCCTGCGTGGCAGGCGTGTCCGCATCGCACTTGGCGGCGTCATCGTGGCTGACGTTATCCGGGCAGGCCGGGGCTACTTCCTGGGGCGATGCATCGTCGTTGACGGTGGCCTGTGCCAAGCCGGTGCCCGGCGCGGACAGCAGCAACAACAACGCGGCGTAGAGCGGCGTGCGGTTCATTTCTGACGATCTCCAGGAGTGTGGAACGCGGGGGAAAGCGCGCAGTAGGCAGCGCTTGCCAGACCCTTTCACGGCCACTCCTGGCCGTCACTCTAAGTTCGTTACAACTGCACTACACTTGGAATTCTTGTTGCTTATCAAAGCCTTGTAGCTGCACCCGGAGGCTTGGACAACGGTTCCTGCGCGAATTCGGCCGGGATCGAACGCTCGCCCGCCAGGCGCCGCGCCTGCGCCAGCGCGACCCGCCAAGGCTCCGCCTGGCCCTCTTCGCGAAACAGGCGGACCTGCAGCAGCGACAGTTCGAAATCGCGTATCGCCCACGGCGCCACCCGGCCGATCAGGGCGGCCGCTTCTTCGTGCCGTCCCTGCTGCATCAGCCATGAGGCCTGCGCCGAAACGGCCTCGGCGATGTCGGCGGGCGTACCGCCGCGTTCGGCCAGGGCCAGCGCCGCGCCGAACTCGCGTTCGGCTGCGGGCCTGTCGCCGCGCGCACCGTAACCGAGCGCGCGAACGAGCAGCCCGGGCAAGGTATCCATCGAAGGCGGTGGCGCGAACTCCGGCAGCGGCAGGTCGGCATCCAGCGCCGCCTGCAACGCGCGCAGCTGCGTCCACTCGCGCAGGGTCGGACTTTCGTCCGGCGACCAGGTGCGCAGGAACTGTTCCGCCAGCACTACCGCCGAGCGGCCATCGCCGCTGCGCCGCGCCGCCTCGACCATCAGGAAATCGCGCTGGTGCGCTTCGGCCGGAATCGGCGTCGATGCATCGGGCAGCAGCAGCAGTTCGCGCGCCTCGCGCATCCGTCCGACCGCCATCAGCGCCTCGGCGCGGCCCATGATCACCCGGGCGCGTACGGCGGGATCGCGGATGCGCTCGAGCAAGGCGTACAGGCGCACGCTCTCGGCCAGCGCCGCATCGTTCTCGAGCAGCCCTAACTGCGCGCTGACCAGCAGCCAGCGTGCGCCGGCGAGTTCGTTGATCGCGCCCACCGCTTCGAACACCGGCGACGAGGCGCGGTAGTAGCCCACCGCCGCGGCCGGGCGTCCACGATCCATCTCGACGCTGCCCAGATTGGCGTCGACGCGCGCCACGGCGAGCAGATCGCCGGCGCGCACCTGCTGGATCCTCGCCTGCCCCAGATCCGCCAGCGCCCGATCGAAGCGGCCTTGCGCCGAATGGGTGACGGCGCGTCCGGTCAGCGCCTGGCCCAGTTCCGCCGCATACGAGGTGTCCTGCAACAACCGCACCGATTCGTCGAAACTCTGTCCTGCATCGGTGAAACGGCCGAGCCGGACCAGCGAGGCGCCGCGCGCGTTCAACAGACGCGCGTGGAACAGCGGATCCTGCGCCGTGCGCGGATCGGCCAGCAGCGCATCGACCGTCGCCAGGCTGCGCGCGTAGTCGCCGGCGCGGAAATCCACCTGGCCCAGCCGGTAGCGCAGTTGCGGCAGGTTGCGCTGCAGTTCGGGCGCTTCGTTCAGGATGCGTCGCGCCGTGTCCAGCTCATTGGCCAGCATCGCCGATTGCGCCCGCAGCAAGCGCTCGGCCAGCGCCGGCGCTTCGTTCCTGTCGTACGGCACGTTGCGGCCGAAGGCGGCAAGCAGGCTGTCGGTCGCCGAACGCGCTGCGTCGATCAGGCTGGCGTGCCGGGCCTGCGTGCGCCGCGTGCCGTGATCGCGGTCGACGACTTCCAGATTCACCTGCCACTGGCCGTCGTGATAGCGCACGCGCCCGGTCACCTTGCCTCTGGCATGTTGCGCGGCTCCGGCCAGACCGTTCTGCGCGATCGCGCCAAGCGTGGCTTCGCTGGACAACACCGCTACGCCGCCGCGGCGCATCCGGTCGGCGACGAAATCCATCAGCCCCAGCCGTGCCCAGGCGATGTCGCCCGGACCGCTGGCCTGCACCGGCAGCACCATCAACGCATTCTCCGCCACCGCCGCTTGCGCCACCGGCGGCCGGGGTTCGCGGAGCAAGCTCCAGGCGAGCAGCCCTACAGCCACGCAGGCTGCGGCTGCGGCTACGGCTGCGATCAGGATTTTCGGCCACGCAATCCTTGTTGCCGGCGTCTTCGGCAGTGCGAGCACCGTGCCGTCCGCGGACGCTTCCATGACCGCAAGTTCCGCCGCCGGGGGCTGCGCAAGCGGTTGCGGGATCCCGATGTCGTCTTCGAACCGGATCTCCACCACGCTCACCGGCGCGACCCAGGAAAAACCGTAGCGCGGCACCGTGCGGATGAAGTGCTGTTCCTGCCCGTCGTCGCCGATCGTGCGCCGCGCGCGCAGCACGATCTGGCCGATCTGCGCGTCGGACACATCGGCGCGGCCGAACACGGCACGGACCAGCTCGTCGCGGTGCACGGCGCGGTCGCGGTGTTCGATCAGATAGCAGAGGCATTCGAACACGCGCGCCGGCAACGCGATCGTTTCCTCGCCGCGCCTGAGTTCGCGTTTGGCGAGGTCGAGCGCGTAATCCTCGAATCGATAGCCGATGATGTTCATCGAGGCAGGCAACGCAGCCGCGGGCGAGCGGCGTTGCGATCCTCTGCGTCGGGAGATCGACTGGCGGATTCGGAAAAATGTATGGTCGCGGCCAGCGTCATCGTCCGAATTCTGTCATTACGCCTCGATTTTACTTCGACTTCTCCCGCTGCGCGGGCTCGCGCCAGAGACGATCCAGGTCCTGCGCATCCAGTGCGCGCCATTCGCCGGCCGCGAGCCCATTCAGGCTGAGGCCGCCGATCGACGCGCGATGCAGCGTTTCGACGTGGTTGCCGACCGCCGCGAACATGCGCCGCACCTGATGGTAACGGCCTTCGGTCAGCGTGAGCCGCGCATGTCCGGGCGAGAGTGCCTGCAGTTGCGCCGGTTTCAGCGGCGTCTGTTCAGATTCCAGCATCAGCGTGCCGCTGGCGAACAGATCGGCCTCGTCGCCGCGCAATGCGGATGCCAGCGTCGCTTCGTAGACCTTGGGCAGATGCGACCTGGGCGACACGATCCGGTGCAGCAGCGCGCCGTCGTCGGTCATCAGCAACAGGCCGCTGGTCTCGCGATCCAGGCGTCCGACCGTGGACAGCAGCGGCGAACGCGCCGCGAAACGCGGCGGCAGCAGGTCGTAGATCAGGCGCCCGCGATCCTTGGTCGAACAGGTATAGCCGACCGGCTTGTGCAGCATCAGCACCAGGCCCGG